>Ga0182231_1000065_pt1 | contig 29144 bp, 29 predicted proteins | sample G6R1MG_29_FD_129667 | JGI IMG/M metagenome (GOLD analysis project Ga0182231, IMG submission 129667) | Miscanthus phyllosphere microbial communities from Michigan, USA - G6R2_NF_07NOV2016_LD1 MG | ecosystem: Host-associated > Plants > Phyllosphere > Phylloplane/Leaf | place: USA: Michigan...
GCGCTACAAGGCCCTGCAGGACATCATCGCGATCCTGGGCATGGACGAGCTCTCGGAAGAGGACAAGCTCACCGTGGCCCGCGCCCGCAAGATCGAGCGCTTCTTCTCGCAGCCCTTCTCGGTCGCCGAGATCTTCACCGGTTCGCCCGGTATCCAGGTGCCGCTGGCCGACACCATCAAGGGCTTCAAGGGCCTCGTGAACGGCGATTACGACGACCTGCCCGAGGCCGCGTTCTACATGGTCGGCACCATCGAGGACGCCAAGGAGAAGGCCAAGAAGATCGCCGCGGCGGCCTGATCTTGAACAGCAAGATCGGTCTTCTCCTCGTCGGACTCGTGGTCGGCGCCCTGGCCGGCTATCTCACCCGGCCCCAGGCCGCCGAGATCAAGATCGGCGATTTCAGCCTCGAAGTTCAGGGCGACAGGCCGGCGGGTACGTCCGGCGGCTCCCTGACCACCGGCCAGATGCAGCATATCGGCATCTTCGCGGTCATCGGCGCGGCTCTCGGCCTCGGGGCCGGCTTCCTCGCCGGTCGCGGCCGGGCCTGAAACACAAACGGCGTACGGCCCCGGGCCGTGCGCCGTCTCTCAACGACAGACACCCCGAACCGGGATTCGCGACGTCATGGCCACCTTCCAGTTCGATTTCGTCGGTCCCGAGCGGACGGTGTATTCCGGTCCCATCGAGGCCGTTCAACTGCCCGGCATCGAGGGCGAGATGACCGTCCTGCCGGGTCACGCGCCCGTGCTCACGGCCCTCAAGGTCGGCGTCATCGTGATCAACGAGGCCGGCCACGCCGGCAAGCGCGTGCTGGTGCGCGGCGGCTTCGCCGATATCGGGCCGACCTCCGTCACGGTCATCGCCGAGCGGGCCAACCCGTTCGAGGAGATCACGCAGGAATCCCTCGATCGCGACATCGCCGCCGTCGAACTGCTGCGCGACGCGACCACGGACTTCGCCAAGAAGGACGAGTTGAACGGGCAGATCGTGCAGCTCCAGGACGCCAAGGTCGCCCTCGCTCTCTAAGGCCCGAGCCGACGCCTACGCGGTCGCGCGCTCGAGCAACGTCTCGCGCGCGGCCGCGTCGTCCGGACAGCCGGCCGCGAGCCACAGGGCCCGCGCGCGCGCGAGGCGTCGCCCGATCTCCGGTCCGGCCGGGATGCCGCGCAGGACGAGGTCGGCTCCGGCCAGGGGAAAGACCGGGACCGGCACCTCGCCCCGTACCATGCGCTCCAGCAGATCGCCGGCCTCCGCCGCGATGAGTGGAGGCCCGCCTTCCAGGGCGTCACGGGCGAGGGCGAGGCTATCCACGCCGTGTTCCGCCGCCAGTCTGCGCATCCCCATCGCGTCGACCCCGGCCACGGCCTTCAAGGCCGCCAGTGCACGGGCATAAGCGACGAGCCCGCCCTGTTCCACCTTCGACAGCCGGAGGCGCACGGCGAGGCGTTCGGCATCGTTCACCGAGAACACCGCCAGGGCCGCCAGCCGCTCGGCCGCATCCCGGTGCGGCCGAGCCGCCCGCTCGAATCGCCGCAGATCGCCGATCCCGCCGACCAGCCGACCGAGGAGTCCGGTCTCGCTCAGGACCGTCACGGCCGGTACCACGCCGGGGGCGAGGAGCAGCTTGAGCAGTTCCGCACGCACCCGCTCCCGCGACAAGCCGTCGAGGGCCGCCCGGGCGCGGATGGAGGCCGCCAGCCCGTCCGCATCGGGCGCCTCCGCGCCGTAGCGGGCATGGAAGCGGAAGAACCTGAGGATCCGCAACGCATCCTCGCGGATGCGGGTCGCAGCGTCTCCGATGAAGCGGACGCGGCCCGCTTCCAGGTCGGCGAGCCCTCCCGTCGTGTCGTGGAGCTTCCCGTCGGCATCCACCGAGAGGGCGTTGATGGTGAAATCGCGTCGCTGCGCATCGAGGTCGAAATCCCGGCCGAAGCGGACGACGGCGTGGCGTCCATCGGTCTCGATGTCCTCGCGCAGGGTCGTGACCTCGAACGCCGCGTTCCCGGCCATCAGCGTGACCGTGCCGTGCTCGATCCCCGTGGGAATGCTGCGCAGGCCCGCCGCCTCGGCGCGCGCCACGACGGCGTCGGGCAGGAGGGTGGTGGCCAGATCGATGTCGTTGGACGGATGGCCGAGGAGCGCGTCGCGGACGCAGCCGCCGACGAGTCGCGTATACTCCCCCGGGACGGTGAGCGCCGCGAGCACCAGCGCGAGGCCGGGCGCCCCAAGCAGAGTGCGCGGTCCGGCCGGATCGAGGCGGTTCGCCGTCACTGGAAGCGGCCCGGCACCACCACGCCGTTCTCCATATGCGGCGGCACGTATCCGCCGCGATGGCGTTCGCCGAACAGGCCGGTGGCGACGAGGGACAGGATCACCAGGACGATTCCCGCCATGGTCAGGCGAAAGATCTTTCCCTCCCAGTGGGTATGGTGCCGGGGATGCCGCCCGCTGAGGGCGAGATACCCTGCGAACAACAGGAAGGGCAGGAGGAAGATCAGGACTTCCTCGATGAGCTTGCGGATCATGACACTCTCGATCGCGGCGGCGCACCGACCGGGGGATACAGGCGGTCGTGGAGATTGTTCACGATGCCCGCCGTCACGCCCCAGATCCGATGGACGCCGTAGGCGATCACGTAATAACGCCGGGTGCGCCCCTGCCAGGCCGTGCTTTCGATCCGGCGCCGGCTCCGGTCGAGGAGGTAGGCCAGGGGTGCCTCGAAGGTGTCGGCGACCTCGTCGGGGTTGAGCCGCAAGGGGGCGTCCGGGTCGACGAGGCCGAGTACGGGCATCACCAGGAATCCGGTGGCCGACAGGTAGGGGTCGAGGTAGCCGAGGGTCCGGATCGCACCGGCCTCGAGGCCGATCTCCTCGCGGGCCTCCCGCACGGCCGCGTCGGCGGGCGTCGCGTCGGTGGGATCGATCTTGCCGCCTGGAAACGCGATCTGCCCGGAATGGTCGCGCAGATGGGCCGAGCGAACGGTGAACACCACGCCGAGCCCGTCCGGGCGGGGCACCACCGGCACCAGCACCGCCGCGCGCCGGTGCGGCCCGGGCGGCACCACGTCGATGCCGTCGAGGTCGTGGTCGCCGCGCGGATTGGCGGTGGGCCCGCCGGCCTCGGGCGGTGCCGTGTCGAGATACCGGGAGGCACGCTGGACGAGGTCGGCGACGTCGTCGCGGCTCATGCGGCGGAAACGGGTGCGATCCGGTGGAACGTCCCCCCGGCGGCGATGCCGAGACAGCCGTCGCGCTCCTCGGCCAGGGCCACGAGGTCGTAGGTCAGTGCCCGCGTCACCAGCGCCCAGAGGCCGCGCCGGACGTGGACGTAGGGACGCAAGCCCCCGGCCGCGTCCTCCTCGAACCGCAGCGCATGGTCGCCGTCCACCGCCACGAGGTCGTCGACGTTGGTGCGCAGCGCGATACGGCGTCCGTCGCCGTCCCCCTCCACGGCCATCTCGACGGCGACGAAGGCGGCATCCTCCACGGTGATGCCGACGCTCTCCACCGGCGTCACCAGAACGAAGCGACCGTGGGGCTCGCGCCGCAGGATCGAAGCGAACAGCTTCACCAGGGCCGGGCGGCGGATCGGCGCGCCGTCGTGGAACCAGGTGCCGTCGGCCGCGATCCGCATGTCGATGGGCCCGCAATAGGGCGGGTTCCAGAGGTCGACGGGCGGGGGGCCGCGCCGGGGCAGGTCGCCGAGGGCGGCGCTGAGGCGTTCGATGGTCGGATCGGAGTCGGTCGGCGTCATGGGCTTCAAGATAGTGCCGAAGCGCCGCTTGGGAACGCCCGGCTCGCGGCCTTCGGCGGCCCGTCGGAGGCGGGCCGCGCCTGCGTCGTCGCGTCGACCTTGCCAGCGCGGCGCAAACGGCGCCACACTCCGCCTCCCTGAATACCGCCATCGACCGCAAGACGTCGCGGCGGACCCCGCGAGGATCGACACCGCATGACGCAAGGCTCCCAGCCGGCCACAGCTCTCGACGACGGCATCGTCGCCACGGCGGAAGCGTGTCTCGGGGCCGTGGGTCGGGCGCGCGAAGCGGTCCACAAGGTCATCTTCGGCCAGGAGCAGGTGGTCGACCTCTCGTTGATCACCATCCTGTCGGGCGGCCACGGCCTGCTCGTCGGCCTGCCGGGTCTCGCCAAGACGAAGCTGGTGGAGACGCTGGGCACCGTGCTCGGCCTCGACGGCCGCCGGGTGCAGTTCACCCCCGACCTCATGCCCTCGGACATTCTCGGCACCGAGATCCTCGACGAGGACGCCAACCGCCACCGCTCGTTCCGCTTCGTGAAGGGGCCGGTCTTCACCCAGCTCCTCATGGCCGACGAGATCAACCGCGCGAGCCCGCGTACCCAGTCGGCCCTGCTCCAGGCGATGCAGGAACATTTCGTCTCCGTCGCCGGAGAGCGCCACGACCTGCCCCGGCCGTTCCACGTGCTGGCGACCCAGAACCCCATCGAGCAAGAGGGCACATACCCGCTGCCCGAGGCCCAGCTCGACCGATTCCTCCTGGAGATCGACGTCGGCTATCCGGACCGCGCGGCCGAGCGCCGTATCCTCATCGAGACCACGGGCATCGACGACCACAAGCCCCAGGCGGTGATGACCACCGAGCAGCTTCTGACGGCCCAACGCCTCGTGCGCCGCCTGCCCGTGGGTGACGCCGTGGTGGACGCGATCCTCGACCTCGTGCGCTCGGCCCGGCCCGAGGGCGGCGATCCCTCCCTGAAGGGCAAGCTCCTGTGGGGTCCCGGCCCCCGCGCCAGCCAGGCCCTGACCCTGGCGGTACGCGCCCGCGCCCTCATCGAGGGCCGCGTCGCCCCCTCCATCGCCGACGTGAAGGCGCTCGCCGAACCCGTCCTCAAGCACCGCATGGCCCTGAGCTTCTCCGCGCGCGCCGACGGCGAGACCGTTCCGGGTCTCATCGCCGGGCTCGCGGCCAAGCTCTAACCTATGGCCATGGCCCCCACGCGGGTCCTGCCCGCCGAAGCGCGTTCACCGGGGCGGCGGGAGACCGAGAGCGCGCTCGCGCTGGCCGAGCGGATGCCGCGCCTGATCCTCGAGGCGCGGCGGGTCTCGACCACCCTGGCCCACGGCCTGCACGGCCGCCGCCGGGCGGGACCGGGCGAGAGTTTCTGGCAGTTCCGCCCCTTCGTCGCCGGAGAGGCCGCCGCCCGCATCGACTGGCGCCGCTCGGCCCGGGACGACCGGCTCTACGTGCGCGAGCGCGAATGGGAAGCCGCTCACAACATCTGGTTCTGGATCGACCGATCCGCATCCATGGGCTTCGCCTCGCACCTCGCCCAGGCGCCGAAGGTCGAGCGCGCCCTGGTGCTCGCCTTCGCGCTGGCCGATACCCTGGTGGAGGGCGGCGAGCGCACGGGGCTCCTGGGCCTCACCCGCGCCGTCACCTCGCGCCGCATCGTCGAGACTCTGGCTCAGGCCCTCGTCGGCGACCGAGGCGGCCTCACGCGCGACAGGCCGCCCCCGGCCTCCCCGGGCCGCTTCGACGAGGCGATCCTCATCAGCGATTTCCTGTCGCCCCTGCCCGAGGTGAAGGCCGCCGTGGAGGCCATCGCGGCGCACGGCACCCACGGCCACCTCGTCATGATCGTCGACCCCGTGGAGGAGACCTTCCCGTTCTCGGGTCAGGCCGTCCTGCACGATCCCGAGACGGACCGCAGCCTCGCCATCGGCGATGCCGGCGCCTGGGGCGAGGCCTACCGCGCGCGCATCGTCGAGCACCGGGCCGGCCTGTCCGAAATCGCCCGCGCGCAAGGGTGGACCCTGACGATCCACCGCACCGACCGACCGGCCAGCGAAGCCGCCCTTCGCCTGCTCACCCTCGTGGCCGCCGCCCGCGGGACCGGCTGAGGATCGACACCGTGCTCGGATTGCCCCTGACCTTCGCCGCGCCCCTGGCGCTCGCAGCCCTCGTCGCCCTGCCGGCCCTGTGGTTCCTCCTGCGTGTGACGCCGCCGCGCCCGCGCCGCATCGACTTTCCCCCCTTGCGGATCATGTCCGACCTGCTGCCCAGGCGGGAAACACCCGCTCGCACGCCGCCGTGGCTCCTCATCCTGCGCCTCCTGGTCGCCGCCTTCCTGATCCTGGCCGTCTCCGGCCCGGTCTGGAACCCGTCGGGCCTCGGCGGGGATGCGGGCCGCACCCCCCTCGTGGTGATGATCGACAACGGGTTTTCCGCCGCCCACGACTGGCGCGAGCGCCTAAGAGTCGCCGACGACGCCATCGAGACCGCCGCCCGCGACGGGCGGCCCGTGGCGCTGGTGGCCCTGGCGGAACCGGCGGCGCCCGTCGAGGCACGCGTGCCGGCCGACGCCCTCGAGCGCCTGCGCGCCATCGCCCCCCGTCCGTATCTCGCGACGCGCGGCGCGCATCTGCCCGGCCTCGCCGCCTTCCTCGCCCGCACCCCGGGCGCGGCCGCCCTGTGGATCAGCGACGGCGTCTCCGGGCCGGGCGAGGACACCTTCGGGGGGGATCTCGCAGCCCTCGTCGGCAAGCATGGAACCGGTCTGACCATCCTGCGGGCCGACAGGCCGCCGGCCCTCGCCCTTTCGGCCGCGGAATCGGCGGGACGCCTCACCGCCCGTGCCCTGCGCGCATCGCCGAACGGCCGCGACGCCGGAACCGTGCGCGCCCTCGACCAGAAGGGCCTGCCGCTCGCCGAGCAGGGCTTCGCCTTCGCGGAGGGCGCGACCGAAGCCGAGATCGGGTTCGACCTGCCGGTGGAACTGCGCAACGGCATCAGCCGACTGGAGATCCTGGGGGAGCGCTCGGCCGGCGCCGTCACCCTCGTGGACGAGCGCGGCAAGCGCCGCCGCGTCGGCCTCGTCTTCGGCGGCACCAGCGACCAGGCCCAGCCCCTCCTGGCCCCGACCCACTACCTTTCGCGCGCCCTCGTTCCCTTCGCCGACGTGCAGGAGCCGCGCGGCGCCAAGGGCGTCGCCGAGTCCGTGGCCCAGATGCTCGACGGCCAGGTCTCCGTCCTCGTGCTCGCCGATGTCGGCGCCCTCGACGCCGCCACCCTGGAACGCGTCGAATCCTTCGTGGACGGGGGTGGCCTGCTCCTGCGCTTCGCCGGGCCGCGTCTGGCCGCCGGCAACGATCCCCTCGTGCCCGTGCGCCTGCGCCGGGGCGGCCGGACGCTGGGCGGCACCCTGTCGTGGGACAGCCCGAAGACGCTCGCCGCCTTCGCTCCCGAGAGCCCGTTCGCCGGCCTCGTGCCGCCGGCCGATATCGGCGTACGCCGCCAGATCCTCGCCGAACCCGACGGCGACCTGCCGGGCCGCACCTGGGCGTCCCTGCAGGACGGCACCCCCATCGTCACCGCGCAGAAGCGGGGGCAGGGGCTCGTGGTGCTGTTCCACGTCACCGCCGACACCACGTGGTCGAACCTGCCGCTGTCGGGCCTGTTCATCGACATGCTGCGCCGGGTGGTGGCGCTCGCGGGGACCGGCGCCGCACCGGTGGGCGACGTCGCCCGCCCGCCCGCCGCCGTGCTCGCGCCGCGCCTGACCCTCGACGGGTTCGGCGCCCTCGGTACCCCGCCGGGCGGCGCCACCGCCGTGCCGGCGGATTATGCCGAGCGCGGCTCCTTCGAGCATCCGCCGGGCTTCTACGGCCCCGCCGATGGCGGTGTGGCGATCAACGCCCTCATGGCGTCCGACCGCCTGAAGCCCCTCGACCTCACGCCCCTGGCCACCGCCCGCACGGGGTCGCTGGCGGGTGCCGAGACCATCGATCTGCGCGCCACCCTCTTCACCCTGGCCCTCATGCTCCTCCTCCTCGACACTCTCGCGGGCCTCTGGCTCGGTGGCTTCTTCCGCCGTATCGGCGGGCGCGCCGCCACGGCCGCCGTCGTGCTGCTCTGTCTCGCGGTGCCGAACTTCGCCCCCGGGGCCGCCCGAGCCCAGACGGCCGGGCGGCCGAACGGCATCGACTCGGCGCTCGCCACGCGTCTGGCCTTCGTGGTCACCGGCGACGAGGCGGCGGACACGGCGAGCCGAGCCGGGCTTTCGGGCCTGACGCAGATGCTCGCCAACCGCACGGCCCTCGAGCCGGGCGACCCCATCGGCATCGACCCGGCCAAGGACGAACTCGCGTTCTATCCGCTGATCTACTGGCCCATCGTGGCCGGGCGGCCGCAGCCGAGCGCCGTCGCGATCCGCCGCATCGACGCGTTCATGCGCAACGGCGGCACCGTCCTGTTCGACACCCGGGACGCGCTCACCGCACGCCCCGGCGGCCCGCCGACGCCGGAAGCCCTGTATCTGCGCACCATGCTCTCCACCCTCGAGGTGCCCGAACTGGAGCCGGTCCCGGCCGACCACGTGCTGACCAAGGCGTTCTACCTCGTTGACAATTTCCCCGGCCGCTACGCCACCGGCCAGACCTGGGTCGAGGCCCTGCCGCCGGCGGCGGAGGGCACGGAGCGCCGTCCGGCGCGGGCGGGCGACGGGGTCTCGCCCATCGTCATCACGGGCAACGATCTCGCCGCCGCCTGGGCGGTCGGCAAGCGCGGCGAGCCGCTCTATCCCGTCGTCGGCGGCGAGGAGCGCCAGCGCGAGATGGCGTTCCGGGGCGGGGTGAATTTCGTGATCTACACGCTGACCGGCAACTACAAGGCGGATCAGGTCCACGTGCCCGCGTTGCTGGAGCGGCTGGGCCAGTGAGGGACATCGGACCCAGAAGGCGGGAGGCCACACGCCGATGCTGAGCCTCAGCTTCACACCCCTCGTTCCCTGGCCGGTGCTCGCCGGGTTCGGTGTCCTCGTCACGGTGTTCGCTGTGCTGGCGATCCTGGCACGCGGGGGCACGGCCGTCCTGCGCGCGCTGGCGCTCGCCCTGGTGCTGCTGGCCATCGCCAACCCGGCCCTGGTCCGGGAGGACCGCGAGCCGGTGAAGGACATCGTCGCCGTGGTGGTAGACCGTTCGGGTTCGCAGGGGCTCGGCGACCGCCCGGCGATGACCGATGCCGTGCGGGCCGAACTCCAGCGCCGCTTCGGGGGCCTGACGGGGATCGAACCCCGCTTCGTCGACGTGCCCGACGCCAAGGAGAGCGACGACGGCACCAAACTGTTCACCGCCCTGTCGCAGGCGCTGGCCGACGTGCCGCCCGAGCGGCTGGCCGGGGTGGTGATGCTCACGGACGGCGTGGTGCACGACATCCCAGCCTCGGCGGCAGCGCTCGGCATCAAGGGGCCGCTGCACGTCCTCGTGACCGGTCACCCGGACGAGCGCGACCGCCAGATCAAGCTCATCGAGGCGCCGCGCTTCGGCATCGTCGGGCGCGATCTCACCATCCGCGCCGAGGTGATGGAGCGGGGCGGCACCGGCAGCGCCGTCGTCACCGTGCGCCGGGACGGCGAGGAAGTGGGACGGCGCACGTTCCCCACGGGACGGCCGTTCTACCTGACCATGCGGATCGAGCACGGCGGCCCCAACGTGGTCGAGATCGAGGTCGAGCCGCTGCCCGGCGAACTCACTGTGGTGAACAACCGCGCCGTCCTGCCCATCGAGGGCATCCGCGAAAAACTCCGGGTGCTGCTGGTCTCGGGCGAGCCGCACCAGGGCGAGCGCACCTGGCGCAACCTGCTCAAATCCGACGCCAACGTCGACCTCGTGCATTTCACGATTCTCCGGCCACCGGAGAAGCAGGACGGCACGCCGATCTCGGAGCTGTCGCTCATCGCGTTTCCGACGCGGGAGCTGTTCGTCCAGAAGATCAAGGACTTCGACCTCATCATCTTCGATCGCTACGCCAACCAGAGCGTTCTGCCGCAGGCCTATTTCGACAACATCGTCCGCTACGTCCGCGAGGGCGGGGCGCTCCTCGTCGCGGCGGGACCGGAATTCGCGGGCCAAGCGAGTCTGTCGCGCACCCGGCTCTCGTCGATCCTGCCGGGCGAACCCAACGGACGGGTGGTCGAGCAGCCCTACAAGGCCGGGCTGACCGCCACCGGCACCCGGCATCCCGTCACCCGGTCGCTGCCGGGCTCGGAGGCCTCGCCCCCGGCCTGGGGCGACTGGTTGCGCATCGTCTCCGCCCAGGTGAAGCCCGGGATCCAGCCGATCCTCCAAGGACCCAACGCCCTGCCGTTGCTCGCCCTGTCCCGGGAGGACAAGGGCCGCGTCGCCCTGCTGCTGTCGGACCACGCCTGGCTGTGGTCCCGGGGCTACCAGGAGGGCGGACCGTACCTCGACCTGCTGCGTCGCCTCGGCCATTGGCTGATGAAGGAGCCGGCCCTTGAGGAAGAGGCCCTGCGCGCCCGGACCACGGGACACGGGCGCGAGGTCCGCGTCGAGCGCCAGACCATGGCCGACACCGTCGAGCCCGTCACCGTCACCGGTCCGACGGGCGCGGAGCGCACTCTGACCCTGGCGCAGGCCGAGCCCGGCCTGTTCGCCACGACCTTCGAGGCGGAGCAGCTCGGCCTGCACACCCTGCGCTCGGGCAACCTCGTCGCCTTCGTGAGTGTCGGACCGCCGAACCCGCGCGAACTCGCCGACGTGTTCAGCGATACGGAGCGCCTCAAGGCGCTCGCCGAGGCCACGGGCGGGTCGATCCGCCGGGTCGCCGAAGCGGGCGGCACGGTGGTGCCGCGTCTCCAGACGGTGCGGAGCGGACGGGCGAGCGGGGCCGACTGGATCGGCTTCCGCCCGAGCGACAGCGCCAACATCCGGGGTGTGGCGGTCTATCCCCTGGCGCTCGGCCTGTGGGCGCTCGCGGCGCTGGCGGCGGCGGTGCTCGCCATGTGGCTCGTGGAGGGGCGGCGCGGGCGGGCGGCGTGAAGACTCAGGTAGACCGTTTGCCAAGGCGCCATTCGGGGGTATCCTGGGGCATGTCCGTTGAAGCCCTCTACCTCCTGCGGAAGACCGAACCGCGCCCGGGCCTGCGGGACCTCGATGGCGTGATTCTGACGGCCGACGTGCTTACCGACGACGGCGGCACGGTTCCGGCCGGCACAGAGGGCACCATCGTCGGCGTCTACGGCGAAGGTATTGCCTTCGTCGTCGAGTTCGCCGAGCCGGCGGGGGCGCTCGCCAACGTCGCGGCCGATGGACTGAGGCTCGTGGAGCGCGCTTGAGCCTCGACGACCAGCCGCTGTCCTGGCTCATCGATTAGGACAAGATCACCAAATATCTTCTGAATCCCACGCACCGGTCGGGCGGCCCCAAGGCACGATTCTTCCTCGCCTTCGGGTTCGCGATCGAGCGACCGCAGATTTTGGCCCACGCACTGGCGAGCCACCCCATTCTGAATCCGCCGGGCCGGGAACGCATAATGCCCCTCGGCTATCCGCGCCTCGTCTTCGAGGGGCCGCTCGAAACGCCGGATGGACGCGCCCCGCAGGTCCGCACGGTCTGGCAGCGAGAACGCCCTGGAGAAGCGCGGTTTCTGACGGCCGTCCCGCTCGGTCGCTGAAGCGCGACCTGATGTGCAGCGACGGTCGTATGCGCGGCGGGTCATCGCCCACTCGGCCGACGTCAGTTGAGGGACGAACCAAGTTCATCGCCCGCGTCCGTCGAAGAACCGCGTGATCTCCGCCGCCGCGCGGTCCGGGGCCTCGCGATGCGGAAAGTGCCCGACGCCCTCCAGGGGGGCGAGGTCCAACTCCGAGAACGTCTCGCCGAGGCGGTCGGTCCAGGCATAGGGGAACAGCGGGTCGGCGGTGCCCCAACGGATGCCCGTGGGCACGGCGATGGGGGCTTGCCGGGCCGCCTTGCCCTCGATCATGGCGAGGCGCCCGGCCTGCGCGCTGACGTACCAGTTGAATCCGCCCTGGAGGTTGCCGGGGGCCATGAAGTTGTCGGTGAAGGCCTCGACGACATCGTCGAACGCGGCCGGGTTGCCGCCGGCCCAGTGGCGCAGGAAATGCCCGATGTAGAGGCGGCAGGCCTCGCGCGACGACCCCACGAGGGCGGCGGCGAACGGCTTCACGTGAAACGACTGATACCAGATCTCGGCGAGCATCTCGGGCGCGGCCAGACGCGGGCCGATGCCCGGATACGGGCAATCGAAGAAGAACAGGCCGGTGAGGCGCTCGGGCGCCGCGCGGCCGAGCGCCTGCCCGACATAGGCGCCGACGTCGTGCCCGACGATGCCCGCGCGTTCGATCCCGAATGCGTCGAGCAGTCCCAGGATGTCGGCGGCGTGGACGTCGGCACCCGCCCTGTCGGAGGGGCCGGCATCCGGCTTCTCGCTGGCGCCGAAGCCGCGCAGATCGGGGACGACGAGTTCGAAGCGGTCGGCGAGCCGGTTCATGACCGGCTCCCAGGTCAGCCAGAATTCCGGCCAGCCGTGCAGGAGCACGAGGGGCCGGCCTCGTCCGCAGCGGGCGACATGGAGATCGACGCCGTTGGCGCGCACGGTCTCGTGGCGGATGGGCGAGGGGCTGTCCGTCATCGTTCACTCCCGCGCGACCGCCGCGCGCGGGATCAACGCGTGCGCACGGCGCTCACGTTCCCCGCCACGGTCTCGCGGGCGCCCGGCACGAGTTCGCACCACAGGAAGCGGGCCGGATCCACGGGGCCGGGCGGAACCAGCCGGCCGGGCGGCACCGGGGTGAAGCCGAAGCGGCGGTAATAGGGGGCGTCGCCCACGAGCACGACGAGGCCGTGGCCGGCGGCGCGGGCGGCATCGAGGGAGCGGCCCATCAGGGCACCGCCGATGCCGCGCCCCTCGAAGCTCGGATCGACGGTGAGGGGCCCGAGCACGAGGAGGGGACCTTGCGCTTCAGCAGGCCAGAGGCGCACGGAGCCGACGAGGTAGGTTCCGACGAGGGCGGTGAAGCAGAGGTCGGCGACGGGCGCCGTGCCCTCGCGCAGGCGGTAGGCGGTGCGGGCGAAGCGCCCCGGCCCGAAGGCGCGGGCGTGCAGGCGCTCGATGGCCTCGGCGTCGCCCGGATGCTCGACCCGCAGGATGAGCGGCAGGGAGGTCACGTGGCCCGGGCCGAGAAATCGATGCGCGGGTCGATCCAGGTGTAGATCAGGTCGGACAGGAGGTTCACCGCGAGCCCCACGAGGGAGAAGATGTAGAGCGTCGCGAACACCACGGGATAGTCGCGGCCGACGATGGAGGTGAAGGACAGGAGCCCGAGGCCGTCCAGCGAGAAGATCGTCTCGATGAGGAGCGAGCCGGTGAAGAACGCCGAGATGAACGCCGCCGGGAAGCCCGCGATGACGATGAGCATGGCGTTGCGGAACACGTGCCCGTAGAGGACGCGACGCTCGGACAGGCCCTTCATCCGCGCGGTGAGCACGTATTGCTTGCGGATCTCGTCGAGGAACGAGTTCTTCGTGAGCAGGGTGGAGGTGGCGAAGGCCCCGAGTACGAGGGCGGCGAGCGGCAGGGCCATGTGCCAGGCGTAGTCCACCACCTTGCCCCACAGGCTCAAGCTGTCGAAGTTTTCGCTGGTCAGGCCGCGCAAGGGGAAGATCTGGAAGAACGAGCCCCCGGCGAACAGGATGATGAGGGCGATGCCGAACAGGAAGCTCGGGATCGCGTAGCCGACGATGACGACGCCCGAGGTCCACAGGTCGAAGCGCGAGCCGTCGTGCACGGCCTTGCGGATGCCGAGGGGGATCGAGATGGCGTAGGAGATCAGCGTCATCCACAGGCCGAGCGAAATGGACACGGGCAGGCGCTCGCGGATGAGCTGCAGCACCGAGACGTCGCGAAAGTAGCTGTTGCCGAAATCGAACCGGGCGTAGTCCCAGATCATCTTCAGGAAGCGCTCGGGAGCCGGCTTGTCGAAGCCGAACTGCTGCTCGAGCTTCTTGATGAAGGCCGGATCGAGACCCTGCGCTCCGCGATAGCGCGCGTTGGCCTCGCCGCCCCCGGCCCCGGCCCGGGCCGCGCCGCCGAGATCGCCGGCCCCGCCTGTGACCCGCGACAGGCTGCCCTCGTTCTGGCCCTGGAGCTGGGCCAGGACCCGCTCGACGGGACCGCCGGGGGCGAACTGCACGATGACGAAGGTGATGAGCATGATGCCGAGAATCGTCGGCACCATGAGGGCGAGGCGGCGCAGGATGTAGGCGAACACTCTCGAAACCTCAGTTGCGGCCGATGCGCCGGGCCTTGTCGGCATCGTACCACCACACGCCCGGCACGCCGAGGTCGTAGGCCGGCCCCTTGGCCGGGCGGCCATACACGTCCCACAGGGCGAGGCGGTGGTCGGCCTTGTACCACATGGGCACCCAGTAGCGCCCGGCCCGCAGGGTCCGGTCGAGGGCGCGACAGGCGGTGACGAGCTCCTCGCGCGTGGCCGCGTCGGCGACCCGGTCGATGAGGCGGTCGATGGCCGGGCTCGCGATCCCCGCGAGGTTGTTGGAGCCGGGGGTGGCCGCGCTCCCCGAGCCGTAGGCCTCGCGCAGTTCGGCGCCGGGTGTCATCCCGCTGGCGTAGCGCCGGGAGGTCACGTCGAAGTCGAAATCCTTGAGTCGGGACTGATACTGCGAGGCGTCGACGATGCGCATGCGCGCCTTGATGCCGATGAGCCCGAGGTTGCGGATGAACGGGTGCGTCACCGGCTCGAACACGGGGTCGGCGTCGAGGAACTCGATCTCCAGCGGCTTGCCGCCGGGGAGGCGGACCACGCCGCCCTCGCGGGTGCAGCCGGCTTCGCGCAGGAGGGCGACGGCGCGGCTGAGATTGGCCCGGTCCTGGCCCGAGCCGTCGGAGTCGGGCGGGCTCCAGGCCTCGCCGAACACCTCCGCGGGCAGGTCGGCCCGCAAGGGATCGAGGAGGGCGAGTTCGGCCGCGGCGGGCGTACCCGTGGCCTTGAGGTCCGAATTCTCGAAGTACGAGGCCGTCCGACGATAGCTGCCGTAGAAGAGATTCTTGTTGGACCACGCGAAATCGAAGCACAGGCCGACGGCTTCCCGCACCCGGGGATCGCGAAACGCCTCGCGGCGGGTGTTGAGGAACCACCCTTGCGTGCCGGAGGGGCGGGCATCCGGCAGGATCTCCTTGCGCACCCGGCCTTCCGTGACGGCGGGAAAGTCGTAGAGCGTCGCCCAGACGCGGGCGGTGAACTCCTCGCGAAACGTGAAGGCGCCGCTCTTGAACGCCTCGAAGCCCACCTGCCGGTCGCGAAAATACTCGTACCGGATGGCGTCGAAATTGTTCTGGCCGACATTCACGGGCAGATCCGCGGCCCAGTAATCGGCCACGCGCTGCAGTTCGATGAAGCGGCCGGGCTCCAGACGCCCGACCTGATACGGGCCGGAACCGAGGGGCGCTTCCAGGGACGAAGCCTCGAAGTCGCGCGTCGCATAGTAGGCCGCCGAGAACACCGGCAGGCCGGCGACGAACAGCGGCAGGTCGCGGCTGCGGCCGGGGGCGAAGCTGACGACGACGGTCTCGTCGCCCTCGGCGACGGCCTCGCTCATGTCCCGGAGCATCTGGGCGATCTCGGGATGGCCCTTGGCCTTGAGGAGCGTGAGGGAGAACGCGACGTCGCGGCCGGTGAGCCGCGAGCCGTCGTGGAACCGCGCCTGGGGCCGCAGGGCGAAGCGGTAGGTCAGGCCGTCCTCGGAGACCTCGACGGAGCGGGCGAGCAGCCCGTAGAGGGCGTCGGGCTCGTCGAGCGCCCGCACCATCAGGGAGTCGAAGGTGAGGTTCATGCCGGCCGCCCCGTCCCCGCGCAGGACGTAGACGTTCAGGGTGTTGAAGGTGTCGCCGGCCTGGTTGCCGAAGGTCTGGGTCAGCTGCGCCGAGAACCGGCCGCCGCGCGGGGCTTCCGGATTGACGTAGTCGAAATTGCGGAAATCGGCCGGGTATTTCAGGTCGCCGAAGCTCGACAGGCCGTGGCAGGCCCGCCCCTGCGCCCGCGCGGCGCCGGGCAGGAGCACGGCGGCGGCGACCGCCCCGGCGCCGAGGACGACCCCGCGCCGGTTCGGGCCGCTCACCGGGGGGCCCCGGTCTTGGCCGCCAGCGCCTCGTCGTACCACCACGTGGTCGGGAAGCCCGAGCTGCCGTAGGTCGGCAGGACCTTGGGGTGGGCGAACCGGTTCCAGCGGATCGTCCGCGAGACGTTGGAGGCCCATTGCGGCACCACGTAATCGTGGGCGAGCAGCACCCGGTCGAGGGCATGGGTGGCGGCCAGCACGCCGGGCCGATCCTTGGCGAAGATCACCTTTTCCACCAGGGCGTCGATGCCGGCGTCCCGGATGCCGATGAGGTTGCGCGAGCCCTCCTTGCCGGCGGCGGCCGAGCCCCAGAACTCGCGCTGCTCGTTGCCGGGCGAGAGGGATTCGGGCCACGAGGTCGTGGTGATGTCGAAATCGAAGGCGCGCAGGCGGTTCTGGTACTGCGCCTGATCGATGACCCGCAGGTTGCTCTGGATGCCGATGAGCTTGAGCTGGGCCGCGAACGGCAGGACGACGCGCTCGAAAACGCTCTGGAATTCGAGGAACTCGACGGTCAGCGGCTCGCCCGTCTTGGCGTTCACCATCTGGCCGCCGCGCAGCTCGTAACCGGCCTCCTTCAGGAGGCGCACGGCCTCGCGCAGGTTGGTCCGCACGGCATCCGGCGTGCCGGCGACGGGATTGGTGTAGGGGGTGGTGAAGACGGAGGCCGGGACCTTGTCGCGCACGCTCTCCAGGATCGCCAGTTCGTCGCCCTGCGGCAGGCCGGACGAGGCCAGTTCCGAGCCGTAGAAGTACGAGTCGATGCGCTTGTAGAGGCCGAAGAACAGCGACCGGTTCATCTCCTCGAAGTTCATGGCGAGGTTGAAGGCCCGGCGCACGCGCGGATCGGCGAACTTGGCGCGGCGCGTGTTGAAGGCGAAGGCCTGCATGTTGCCGTTGCCGCGATCCGGGAACTCCTCCTTGACGAGGCGGCCCTCCTTCACGGCGGGGAAATCGTCGTAGGCGGTGGCCCAGTTGCGGGCGACGTTCTCGGCCCGGAAATCGTACAGGTCGCCCTTCAGGGCCTCGATCTGCACGGTGGAATCGCGGAAGTACTCGAACCGCATGGTGCCGAAATTGTTGCGCCCGACGTTCACGGGCAGGTCCTTGCCCCAGTAATCGGCCACGCGCTCGTAGGTGGCGCTACGGCCCGGCTCGAACTTGGCGAGGCGGTAGGGGCCGGAGCCGAGCGGCATCTCCAGGGTGGTCTGCGTCACGTCGCGGGCCTTGCCCTGCGCGTCCGTGCCGGTCCACCAGTGCTTGGGCAGCACCCGCAGCTGCCCGATCACCTGGGGCAGCTCGCGGTTGCCGGCCTCGGCGAAGGTGAAGGTCACCGCGCGCGGCCCCGTGACCTCGGCCTTCGTCACCGTCTGGTAATAGGCGGCCAGCGACGGGCTGTTCTCCTTCTGCACCGTGAAGGACCACACCACGTCCTCGGGGGTGATCGGCTTGCCGTCGTGCCAGCGCGCGCCGTCGCGCAGGCGATAGGTCACGGCGGAGAGGTCGTCGGCCAGTCGCAAGCCCTCGGCGACGAGGCCGTAGGATGAGAACGGCTCGTCGGCCGATTCCGTCATCAGGGTATCGTAGAGCTGACTGACGCCGTTCTCGAGGTCGCCCTTGCGGCCCGCCACGACGATGTTGAAGTTGTCGAACCCGCCCTGCGCCCCGAGGCGCACGAGGCCGCCCTTGGGCGCGGACGGGTCGGCGTACTCGAAATGCTTGAAGTCGGCCGGGTATTTCGGCTCGCCCATGAGGGTGACGGCGTGGCGCCAGTCGCCGGCCGGATCGGGGGCGGCGCGCGCGCCCGGCGCCATCGCGCACACCGCCAGGACGGCGGCCAGGGAAACGGCGAAGGATCGTCCGATCAGGGCGTGTCGCATCACGATGGGGCGGTCTTTCCGGTTGGTCCAGGGCCTCCCGCGTGCCGTCCGCGCGACGACAGCAGGGCGCCGTTCTAGGACGGACGGAGGGGAGACGCCAAGGGCGCGCGTGCGCGCAGCGATCCGAGGAGGACGACGCCATCGACGAAAGAAGGCCGGGACTGGGCCCGGCCTTCCTGGTCGTTCGTGACGGGTGCGGCCTACTCGGCCGGCTTCGGAGCCGGCGGGGCCTCGGCGGGCGCCAGAGGCGCGGGCGGGGCTTCGGCCGGGGCGGACGGCGCTTCGGCCGGCGGTGCCGGAGGAGCAGCAGGCTTCTCGGCCGGAGGGGCCGGAGGGGCCGGGGGCTTTTCGGGCGCGGGCGGCTTCGCGTCGGCGGGCTTGGCTTCAGCGGGCTTGGCTTCGGCGGGCTTCACGTCGGCGGGTTTGGCCTCCGCCGGCTGGGCCTCGGCCTTCTTCTCGGCCGCCGGCAGGGGCGCCGGGGTGTCGGCCAGGGTACGCAGGTACGCGATGACGTCGGCGCGCTCGGCGGGCGAGGTGATGCCGGCGAACGCCATCTTGGTGCCGGCGACGTAGCCCTTCGGGTTGGTCAGGAAGTGGTCGAGGTCGTCGTAGGTCCAGGTGCCGCCCTTCTCCTTGAGGGCGGCCGAGTACTCGAACCCGCTCTCATGGGCCTTCTGACGCTCGACGACGCCCCAGAGGTGGGGGCCGACCTTGTTGGGACCGCCCTTGTCGAAGCTGTGGCACGAGGCGCACTTCTTGGCGGCCGACTGGCCCTTGTCCGCGCTGGCGCTGGCGAGCCGGATCGGCAGGGGCTCGGCCTTCGCCTCGGGGGCGGCGCCGGCGGCCTTGGCCTGGGGCTCCGGCAGGGCATAACCGGCACCGCCGGCGGGCTTGGGATGGTAGATCAGCTCGGCGACGAACCCGGACCCCACGGCGAACAGGAGTGCGCCGAGCGCAGCACCCGCGACCTTGTTCAGCTCGAAAGAGTCCATTCTCGACAACTCCGATGCGTCCGGCTGGGCGCGTTTGCAGACGGGTCCGGACACGAATGCGTGTCGGACTTTGGAAACAGTCGAGGGTGCTTAGCCGCTGGAGCCCGATCTTGACAATGGCGTGCGGCGACGCCGCGTAGTCGCAGAGGCCGATCCGTCACCGGTGTGGCCGCCGGGGATCGGGCCCGCGCATGACAACACCCGACCCCCCTGGTAAGCGACGGGCCTCGAACGCGCCGCGACCGGGCGTGCGCGATGACAGAGATCCCCGGCAGCCGGCCGAAGCGATGGGCGAAAAAAATGTCCGATCCCCTCGTGCTCATCCCCGCCCGCCTCGCCGCGACCCGCCTGCCGGACAAGCCGCTCCTCGATCTCTGCGGCGTACCGATGATCGTCCATGTGTGGCGCCGGGCCGTCGAGGCCGGGATCGGGCCCGTGGTGGTGGCGACCGACACCACGGCCATCCGCGACGTGATCGAGGCCGAGGGCGGCATCGCGGTGATGACCCGGGCCGACCATCCCACGGGTTCGGACCGCCTCGCCGAAGCCCTGGAGATCGTCGATCCGCAGGGCAACCACACCATCGTGGTCAACGTCCAGGGCGACCTGCCGACCATCGATCCGGCCATCATCGGAGCCGCGATCCTGCCGCTGGCCGACAAGGCCGTGGACATCGCCACCCTGTGCGCCGTGATCACCCACGAGGCGGAGCGCGACGACCCCAACGTGGTCAAGCTCGTCGGCCATTCCGTCGGCGAGAACCGCCTGCGCGCCCTCTACTTCACCCGCGCCCGGGCGCCGTGGGGGGAGGGGCCGCATTATCACCACATCGGCCTCTATGCGTATCGCCGCCGGGCGCTGGCGCGGTTCATGGCACTGCCGCCCGGCACCCTCGAAACCCGCGAGAAACTCGAACAGCTGCGGGCGATCGAGGCCGGAATGCGCATCGACGCCATGATCGTCGACGACCTGCCGCTGGGCGTCGACACCCCCGCCGACCTGGAGCGGGCGCGCGCCGTGCTGAATGCCCGGCGCCTGAACTGAACCGCTGGATCTTGAGAAGACCCCGATGCCCCACCGCACCATCTCCTACCAGGGCGAGCCCGGCGCCAACTCGCACATCCTCTGCGCCCAGGCCTATCCCGACTGGACGCCGCTGCCGTGCCCGACCTTCGAGGACGCCTTCGCGGCGGTGAACGAGGGCCGCGCCGCCCGGGCGATGATCCCCATCGAGAACTCCATCGCGGGCCGCGTCGCCGACATCCATCACCTCATCCCGACGGCGCGCCTGCACATCGTCGCCGAACACTTCCTGCCGATCCATTTCCAGCTGATGGTGCTGCCGGGGACGGAGGTGGAGGCTTTGCGGAGCGTGCACAGCCACGTCCACGCGCTGGGCCAGTGCCGCAAGATCATCCGGCGTCTGGGCCTTCGCGCCGTGGTGGCGGGCGACACGGCGGGGGCCGCCCGCGAGGTCGCCGAGGCGCGGGAGCCGAGCCGGGCCGCCCTGGCGCCGGCGCTGGCGGCGGAGGTCTACGGCCTCGAGATCGTGGCGCGGAACGTCGAGGACGAGAGCCACAACACCACCCGCTTCGTGGTGTTCGCGCCCGAACCCGCGACGCCCGAGCCGAACGCGGCCGCGTGCGTGACGAGCTTCGTGTTCCGGGTGCGCAACATCCCGGCCGCCCTCTACAAGGCGCTCGGGGGCTTCGCCACCAACGGCGTCAACATGTCGAAACTCGAGAGCTACATGATCGAGGGCCAGTTCTCGGCGACGCAGTTCTACGCCGAGGTCGACGGCCATCCCGACGAGCCCGGCCTCGCCCGGGCGCTCGACGAACTCGCCTATTTTTCGCGAGAAGTACGGATCATCGGCACCTACCCGGCCGATCCCTATCGTGAGGTCAGCCGCCTGGCGGCGGAGTAGGCGCGTCGATCGAGACACAGAGCCGGACGGACGCGGGATGCCCGAGACCTCAGACAAGACCCCTCGCACGCCCCCCTCCACGGGCCCTTGCCTCTTCGAGATCCACCACGGGGCGACCGTGCTGCGGATCGCCGACGATTGGAGCGGGCACGTCCTGATCGAGCGGCTCTACGACGGCCTGCGCGAAGCGCGGCGATCCCGCGACATCGGGCACGTGCCGCCGACGCCACCCGCCCCCGGCAGCGAGGCCGAGAACCTGACGGTCGAGGCCGCCCTGTTCCACGGATTCCGGCCGTTGGACGGAACCGCGGAGTATCGCGCGACCGCGCAGCAGATCGTCGCCCTGGTGCACGCGGCGCGGGAGCAGGGCCGGATGGATGGGCTGCGGGCCGGGGGATCGGAGGACTGATCCGAGCCGACGCGGTCGGCCCTAGCCGCCCCGGCTCGCGCCGGTCAGCCCCGCGATCCGGCAGATGTCCTTGGCGGGTTCGCTGAGGATGGTCTGGGCCGCCGGGACATCGCGCTCCGCCTCGGCCATGCGGGCCTGGATCGGCGAGGCCGCCGGTGCCGCGGCGTACGCCATGGCGGTGCCGGGCACGCTCGGGACCATGGGGGCCGGAATCCCGGGCTTGCGCTTCTCGTAGAACGCGTTGCCGCCGGCCACGGCCACGTAATGCATGTTGTTGTAGGGGAAGCGCAGGCCCGCCGTGTGGAAGTGCATGGCCCGGCCGACCTTGGGGTGGCGCTGCCCGGCCAGCACCGCGTCGGTCACGTCGGCGACGCGCTGGAGATCCTTGGCCTCCATGGGCTTGGTGAGCACGCCCGGCGCGAATTGCCGGGGCTGGCCGACCACGGAGCAGATGCCGCTGCCGGGGGGCGCCGACTGCACCCGGTTCATCACCACGGTGCCGACGGCGAGGAGCCCGTCGCGGTCGCTGCGGTTCGATTCGAAGTACATGGCGCGCCCGAGGCAGTCGCGCTCCTCGTCGGTGGCGGCGACGGGTTGGGCGAGGGCGCCGGTGCCCTGGCCGGGGATCAGGGTGGAAGTGCAGGCGCCGAGGGAGGGAACGGCCAGGATCAGGCCGAGGAGGGAACCCGTTTTCGTCGCCCACGAACCCTGCATGCCGTCTCGCTCCGTGTGATGTCTCGTCGCCGGGGCGCAGGCCCACGGCGATCCATAACGGCCAGGCTTGGCCGCCATTCGGGTCTTTTTCGGGCAGACCCCGGGGTCAGGCGGCTTTCGGCCGGGCCGGGCTCGCCGTTGCGGGAGACTGTGCCGTATCGGCCTCACCCGTGACCGGGAGGGGGGCGGCGGGGAATTCGAGGACGCGCAGGAGGGGAGTGGGGACCGCGTCCGCCGCGATCGCGGGCTCGGCGGCCTCGATCTCGGGAACGGGCGCCGGGCGCGACAGGGCGAACAGGGCCGCCCCGGCCTTCGCCCCGGCGGCCTTGATCAGGGTGGCCTCGCCGCAGGTGCCGGCCATGCGCTGGCCGAGTTCGAGGAGGCGCTCGCGCTCGACGCAATAGGCCGCCACCCGGGCCCGGGCGTATTCCGGCATGCCGGCGATGAGGGCGTCGAGTTCCGCGCCGCGCGCCCGGTACAGGGTCGTGATGAGTTCGACGGGGATCGGGTACTTCGCCAGGGTCGGCGTGGTCGGCCGGAGGGGAGAGGCTGCCATCGCGGGTCCAGTCACTGTGCGGAAGCGCCAGTTCGGCCCGGTTTGGTTAACGGAGCGTTACTCCCGCTTGATCAGCCGGTCGACCACGAGGTCCGACCAGAACCCCGGCCGGAAGTCGCGCTTGAGGGCCTCGGGGTCGTAGACGGTCTCGACCCAGGTGAGGAAGTCGAGGCCGCGCGCCTCGCCCTCTCGCAGGTAGCGCTCGAAGAACGCGTCGAGGATCCCGGTCTTGGCGAAGCGGAAATGGCCGTAGCGGGCCGAGAGCTGGCCCATGGCCTCCGCCACGGGACGGCCCTCGTGTAGGATGAGGTAGAGCACCGCCCCCATGCCGGCCCGGTCGGCGCCGGACTTGCAGTGCATCATCGCCGGGTATTCGACGCCCGCGAAGAAGTCCTTGGCGGCCAGGATCGTCTCGCGGGACGGGGCTTCGCGCGAGCGCAGGACGAACTCCACCAGGGTCAGGCCCTGCCGCGCGCAGGCCTCGCGCTGGAGCGGCCAGGAGCCGTGCTCGCGCCCGCCGCGCAGGGAGATCACCGTGCGCACGCCCTGGCGCTTGAACCAGGCGAGCTGGTGCGGCGTCGGCTGGGCCGAGCGCCACAGCTTGCCCTGGCCCACCCGGTGGCGGTTGAGATAGGCGAGGCGAAACACCCCGTGATCGACGAGGAGCATGTTGGCCCAGGCCTTCACCCGCGAGACCGGCCCGGCGATGGGCCGCTCGAACCGGGCGATGCGGGCCATGCGCCGCGCATAGCGGGTCTCGGGCTTGAGGAAGCGCTTGAACACGGGGCGGGGAACGTCGCGGCTCTGAAGGGGAGCCCGGCCTCTAACAGGCGGGCACCGGCCGGGCAAACGAGCGGCGCGTTCGGGGCGGCATCGCCCTTGCCTTGCCTTCGCCCGGATCGTCGTCTCCGATACCACCATCGGGGCGATGCCTTCCAGCGCGGGGACCGTCATGGGTACGAGCACCACCAGCATTCGCCGCGCGCGCGCCACCGATGCCGACCGCCTCTCGGAGGTGTTCGACGAGACCTGGCGCGAGGCCTACCGGGGCATCATCCCGGGTGTCTCCCTCGAGCGGATGATCGCCCGGCGCGGCGCGCCGTGGTGGCTGGGCGCGGCCCAGCGGCGGCGCCCCCTCGTGGTGGTGGAGACGCGCGCGGGCGTGGTCGGGTACGCCGTCTACGGGCAGACGCGGGGCAGGGACCTCGGCACGGCGGGCGAGATCGACGAACTCTACATCCTGCCCGAGCATCAGGGCCTCGGCCTCGGCCGGCGGCTGTTCCATGCCGTGCGCAACGACATGCACGATCACGGCCTCCATACCCTCGGGGTCTGGGCGCTCGACGGCAACGACCGGGCCGAGGCCTTCTATCTCGGGCTCGGCGCCTCGATCGTCGGCCGCGCCAGCGACAGCATCGCCGGCGCGGTGCTGCCCAAGGTCGGCTACCGCTTCGCCTGACGCCGGCTCGCGGAACCGCCGCGGCCTCCCCATCTTCCCTCCCAGGGCCATCCGGCCGGGGGAGAGCCGATGAACGTCAGCGGACACGAGACCGTCACCGCGCGGGACTGGGACGACCGCGTCGCGCGGCTGACGCGGAAGCTGCCCACGCGCCTGGCCGGGGCCCTCGACTGGCTGCGCGAACCGTCCCGGCGCCTCGTCCGGATCGCCGCCGCCCTCCTGTTCATCCTCGGCGGGGTGTTCTCGATCCTGCCGGTGCTCGGCCTGTGGATGCTGCCCGTGGGCCTCGCGCTCCTCAGCGAGGACATTCCCGGCCTCAAGGTCCCCCTGGAGCGCAGCGCGCGCTGGATCGCGAGGACCTGGGCGCGGATGCGTGGGCGCGGGTGACGGCGTCCGTCCGGCGCCGAGGCCGCGCCCCCGGGCGGAGGCGTGATAATCCCCGCCAAACGTAGCCGGGCGGCCGGGGCGGTGATTTCCTTGGGGCGGCAACGGCCTTAAGAGACGCCGGGAGAGGCCTCTGCGGCCCGAAGCGTACGGGAGAAACAGCCCATGATCATCGACAATGTCTCGATCGGCAAGAATGCCCCCGACGACGTGAACGTCATCATCGAGGTTCCCATCGGCGGCGACCCGATCAAGTACGAGATGGACAAGGAATCCGGCGCCCTCGTGGTCGATCGGTTTCTCTACACGGCGATGCATTACCCGGGCAATTACGGCTTCATCCCGCACACCCTCTCGGGCGACGGCGATCCGTGCGACGTGCTGGTCGCCAACACCCGGGCCATCGCGCCGGGCGCGGTGATGAGCGTGCGCCCCGTCGGCGTGCTGGTGATGGAGGACAATGCCGGCGAGGACGAGAAGATCATCGCCGTGCCGTCGCGCCACCTCACCATGCGGTACGACCGCGTGGAGAACTACACGGACCTCCCCGACATCACGATCCACCAGATCCAGCACTTCTTCGAGCACTACAAGGATCTGGAGCCCGGCAAGTGGGTCAAGATCGTGCGCTGGGGCGACAAGGCCGAGGCCCACCGCCTCATTCAGGAAGGCATCGAGCGCGCCAAGGCCCGCAAGGCTTGAAGTCGGGCCTCGAAGGGCAGGCCCTTCGCGGGTCCGGGGCAGGGCCCCGGGACGGCGCGCCCGGGAAAGACGCGCGGGCGGCTACAGGGCCTGCCCGCGCAGCAACCGCGGTCCGTCGCCGCGCGCGGCGGCGGCCTGCCCGATGAACCGGCGCTTGAGGCCGGGCAGGCGGTCGACGAGGCCGAGGCCCAGATCGCGCGCGAGGCGCACCGGCAGGGCGTCCGTTGAGAACAGGCGGTTGAGCCCGTCCGTCACCGCGCCCATGGCGAGGGTCTCGAACCGGCGGTCGCGCTCGTAGGCCTGGAGCACGTCGGGCGCCCCCGGATCGAGGCCGAGGCGCAGGGCGTCGGTGACGGCCTCGGCGAGGGACGCCGCGCCCGCGAGGCCGAGATTGAGTCCCTGGCCGGCGATGGGGTGGATGACGTGGGCCGCGTCGCCCAGGAGCGCCATCCGGTCGGCCCGGAACCGGCGGGCGATCCCGAAGGCGAGGGGGTACGCGCTCGGCCCCGCCTCCAGCACGATCCGGCCGAGGCCGTCGCCGAACCGGCGGCCGATTTCCGCGAGGGTCTCGTCCGGGCCGCCGCCCAGGAGGGCCGGCACGTCCGCCGCCCGCTCGGTCCAGACGATGGACGAGCGATGCCCGAGTTCGCCGCCCTCCACGAGGGGCAGGATCGCGAACGGTCCGCTCGGCAGGAAATGCTCCCAGGCGCGGCCCCCGTGCGGGCGCTCGTGCCCGATGGTCGCGACGATGCCCGATTGCGGATAGGACCAGCCGACCCAGCCGATGCCGGCGCCCTCGCGCAGGCGCGAGCGCGCCCCGTCGGCCGCCACGAGGAGGTTTGCGGAGTCGGTCCGTCCGTCCGTGCGCCGGAGTTCGATGGTCTCCGCCCCGGAATCGGCCGCCGTGATCCCGACGGGGTCGAGGACCACGTCCGCCGCCGCGCAGGCCGCCAGCAGGGCGTCGACCAGGGGTTCGGCCTCGACCATGTGGGCGAAGGGTTCGCCGGCCTCGTGGTCCTGAGCGAAGGTGAGGAAGATCGGGCGGACGGGGTCCGTGAGGCGGCTGTCGCTCACCGCCATGTCGTGGATCGGCTCGGCCGCGGCGAGCACCGTCTCCCAGATCCCGAGGCGTTCGAACATCCGCCGCCCGCCCGCCGCCACGGCGAAGGCCCGGCCGCGATGGCGCGCCGCGCCGGAGCCCAAGCCTGGATCGCAGACCGCGACGGCGAGCGCCGGCCCATGGGCCTGCTTCAACGCCAGGGCGAGGCTCAAGCCCGGGATCCCGGCCCCGGCCACCACCACCCTGCGCTGTCCCGATCCCGCCATGGCGCGTCCCCGTCCCGATCCGCCCGGAGTGCCACTCCCCGGGCGCGAGGGCAACGCACGGACGGCCGCCCGCGGCAGCGGCATCGTCGCCGGCCACATGGATCGCGCCACCCAAGCTTGCTATGGCGGCCGGATCGTCCGTTCCACCACCGGGGGCCCCATGGCCGGCATCGTCGCCGAACTCCTCGACATCCTCGATCTCGCCCCCCTGGGGGCGGACCGCTTCCGGGGCGAGAGCCTGCAGACCGGCTGGTTCCGGGTGTTCGGCGGGCAGGTGGTGGCCCAGGCCCTGGTTGCGGCCTCGCGCACGGTGCCGGAGACGCGCCCGCCGCATTCCCTGCACGCCTACTTCCTGCTCGGCGGCGACCCGAAGGCGCCCATCGACTACGCCGTCGAGCGTATCCGCGACGGGGGCAGCTTCGCCACCCGCCGGGTGGTGGCGAGCCAGCACGACCGGGCGATCTTCGCCATGTCGGTCTCCTACCACGATGCGCAGGAGGGCGTCGTCCATCAGGCGACGATGCCCGACGTGCCGCCCCCCGAGGCGGTGGCCGAGGCGCCCGCCGCCGCCGCGCAGGCGGCCAGCGCGGGGGCCGCGATACCGGCGCCGATCCTGTCCTATTTCGGCCGCAAGCGGCCCATCGAGCTGCGCCCCGTGGAGATCGAGCGCTACCTCAGGCGCGCGCCGCGCAATCCGCGCTTCCACGTCTGGATGCGGGCCGTCGACCGGCTCCCCGACGATCTCGCCATCCACCGGGCGGTGCTCGCCTACGCCTCCGACATGACGCTGCTCGACGCCACCCTGATCCCGCACGGGCAGACGGTGTTCGACGGCGAGATCCAGTCGGCGAGCCTCGATCACGCCCTGTGGCTGCACCGGCCGTTCCGGGCCGACGAATGGCTGCTCTATGCCCAGGACAGTCCGAGCGCCGGGGGCGCGCGCGGCTTCGCCCGGGGCCAGATCTTTTCACGGGACGGCACGCTGGTCGCCTCCGTCGCTCAGGAGGGCATGATCCGGCCGCGTCGCGCGGAGGCGTGACCGGGCGCCGAGGCGTCCCCCCGGGGGCTCCGGACCGTGCCCGGGGCCCCTCCTTCTGCCTATCGGCGCGCCAGGATGCTTACGAAACGATCAAACTTGGCGGGAAATTCGCCCGCATCCACGGCATACCGCGAACAGTTTCTGGGCAGCGACGGCCCGGCGCGAAAAGTTCCCGTTGGCATAGTCCTTGAATGAAGGCGGACGAGCGTCTGGATCACTCCGATCCACGCCGAACATCCGGACCCGTCGGGTCGCGACGCGAGAGCGCGCCCGCCGGGCAACCAATCGGGACAAGGGGGCGCCACCCATGAAGATCGTGATGGCTATCATCAAGCCGTTCAAGCTGGAGGAGGTCCGGGATGCCCTGACCGGAATCGGCGTGCACGGCCTCACCGTCACCGAGGTGAAGGGCTACGGTCGGCAGAAGGGTCACACCGAGATCTACCGGGGCGCCGAGTATGCCGTGAGCTTCCTGCCCAAGCTGAAGATCGAGGTGGCCGTCGCCTCCGACCTCACCGGCAGCGTCATCGACGCCATCGCGGCCGCCGCCCGCACGGGCCAGATCGGCGACGGCAAGATCTTCGTGCTGCCCCTCGAGAAAGCCGTCCGCATCCGCACCGGCGAGACCGACGTCGACGCGCTCTAGGCCGACCACGCCGTGTCCGGCCCGTTCCGGGCCCAGGGAGAGCCGGGCCGTCGGCCCCCGCCCCGATCGTTCCAACTCACGCCTCGCACAGTGACCGGGAGTCCTGTTTCCATGAAACTTCGCAATGCCCTGGCGCTCGGAATGGGAGGTGCCGCCCTGGCGCTCCTGTTCGTCGAGCCATCCCTCGCGCAGTCGCCGACCACGGAGGCCGTGCCGGCCGCCGCGAGCGCCGCGCCCGTCCCGAACAAGGGTGACGTCGCCTGGATGCTCATCTCCAGCGCCCTGGTGCTGCTGATGGTCGTGCCCGGTCTCGCCCTGTTCTACGGCGGCCTCGTGCGCACCAAGAACATGCTCTCGGTGCTGACGCAGGTCTTCGCCATCGCCTGCATCTCCTCGCTCCTGTTCGTGCTCTTCGGCTACTCCCTCGCCTTCACCAACGGCGGCGGTCTCAACGACTTCGTCGGCGGCCTGTCGAAGGCCTTCCTGAAGGGCATCGACGCGAACTCCACCGTCGCCACCTTCTCGAACGGCGTCGTGATCCCCGAATACGTCTACATCTGCTTCCAGATGACGTTCGCGATGATCACCCCGGCCCTCATCGTCGGCGCCTTCGCCGAGCGGATGAAGTTCTCGGCGCTCGTGGTGTTCATGATCCTCTGGACCACGCTCATCTACTTCCCGATGGCGCACATGGTCTGGTACTGGGGCGGCCCCGACGCCGTCGGCAACGCCGCCAAGGCGCTGGCCGCCGCCACCGACGACGCCTCGAAGGCGACCGCGCAGGCGGCCCTCGACGCCGTCAACGCCGATGCGGGCCTGCTGTTCAAGTGGGGCGCCCTCGACTTCGCCGGCGGCACCGTGGTGCACATCAACGCGGGCATCGCCGGCTTCGTCGGCTGCCTCATGCTCGGCAAGCGCATCGGCTACGGCCGTGACCTGCTGGCCCCGCACTCCCTGACCATGACGGCCATCGGCGCCTCCCTGCTCTGGGTCGGCTGGTTCGGCTTCAACGCCGGCTCGAACCTCGAGTCCAACGGCACCGCCGCCATGGCGATGCTCAACACCTTCGTGGCCACCGCCGCCGCCGCCCTCTCCTGGCTGTTCGTGGAGTGGATGCTGAAGGGCAAGCCGTCGCTCCTCGGCATGCTGTCGGGCGCCATCGCGGGTCTCGTCGCC
>Ga0182231_1000067_pt1 | contig 28699 bp, 24 predicted proteins | sample G6R1MG_29_FD_129667 | JGI IMG/M metagenome (GOLD analysis project Ga0182231, IMG submission 129667) | Miscanthus phyllosphere microbial communities from Michigan, USA - G6R2_NF_07NOV2016_LD1 MG | ecosystem: Host-associated > Plants > Phyllosphere > Phylloplane/Leaf | place: USA: Michigan...
GCCGTTGCCGAAGGCGATCGCCTGGGTCGTGCCCGGACGGACCAGGGTGCTGGCGCCGTTCACGCCGATGACGGTGGGCGCGCTGTTGCTGGAGGCGTCGAAGCCGTAACCGGCGTTGAAACCAGCGTAGAACCCGGTCCAGGTGAACACCGGCACCGGCACGAACACCGGCGGAGCGGCGCGGCGCGGAAGGTCGGCCGCCGTGGCGGCACCCGTGAGGAGGGCGGCGGCGGTGCTGGCGAGGAAGAGCGTCTTGAACATGAGATGACTGCCAGAAAGCTGAGGCACACTCTCGGTGCCGTGTGATCTGGTCTTAGCAAGCCCTGGCACGACGCATCTAGTGTATTTCGGCCACACCGAGATTAGATCGGGCGGGCAGTGGATAAGACTGGCTTTTTACTTTGTGTTTACATTTGTCGTTTTGTCGGCAGCTTTAACGCTCGACGTGATCTTTGGTTCCCGGGGGAGGGCTCGTTCACGGTATCCTTTTGATTTAAAACGAAATTCCGTAGCGCTGCGCCTCACTGCGGCGCGAACACCGTGATGTTGCTGTTGAGCTGATATGCGGCGGCAGGGGGCGTGTTGACGAACCGCAGGCGGATGGGACTTTCGCCGAGGATCGCTCCGAAGGCCGGTGTGACGGGGATCGGGAGACACCGCGCCAGGGCGTCGTTGGCGGCGTCCTCGTAGCGCTTGCGGGCCTCCCGGTCTCCGTTCAGCCGCCGGGCGGTGACGAGGGGCGGGCCACGTAGGGCGCCGGTCTTGTCGAGGCCGAAGCGGAACGCGATCAGCGATCCGTCCGTCCCCGGGGGCACCGACCAGCAGGCGGTGAGGGCCGCGCGAAAATCCATCCAGTTGTTGACGGGCGATGGGGCCTGGGCCAGGGCGGACGTGCAGAGGGCGATACACATCCCCGCGAGAAGCGCCGCGCCGAAGGGGCGTCCGGTCGCCCGTGATCGCGTTCGTCCGATGCACATGTCCGATATCTTAGGCGACCGTCCGCATCCGTGTAAGTGTCCCGGACGAAGCGGGCCCCGCGCCGGAGCCGTCAGGGCGGGCGCCGTCGCCGCTCGGGAGTTCTGAAGGCGCTCCAGAACCGCTCGCCCGGCGCTCAGCGGGCCCGCCCGGGCGGCGCGAGGTCCCCAGGAATCCGTCTCGGATCCCCATAGAGGTCGTCGAGGGCGGTGAGTACGGCCCTGGTCCAACGCCCCGTTCCGTCGTCGCCGGGGTGACCCTCCGCATAGGTGGCGGCCCAGAAGTCGATCTCCTCGTCGCCGAGGTGGATCGTCCGGATTCGCTGGCGAAGGCGCAGCAGATCGCTGCGCGCGCGCAACTCGACCTCGTCCTCGCGCAGGTCGTCCCGCGCTTTCCGGACGGAGATCAGTTGGGTCGCGGAGGACAGGTTGGCACGGTCGAAGGCCAGGACGGCGCCCTGCCGGGCATCCCGGGTGGTCGGCCCCGCTGCCGCGCTCGCGTCCAAGCGGTCCTGCATCGCTTGGGCGACGAGGCCGGCCATGGCGCGGTCCCGGAAGAAGCGCAAGCTCGGCCGGTCGCCGTCCCCCGTCGGGGCCACAGACAACCGGTCGAGGATCCAGGCCTCGACCAGATCGGGCACGACGATGGGGTGATGCAGCTGCATCCCGGGGCTCAGTCCGCCGTCCAGACCTGCCCGTGATACACGAACACGTCCGGCCGGCTCGCCAGGGCGGCGAGGCCCGCCAGGGCCGGATCGAGGATGGCGATGACGCTGGTGGGGATCGCCTCCATCTGCGCCACGAACGGCGGCTTGTGTTCGAAGGCGGCGCGGAAGCCCCCTTGGTGCAGCACGTCGACGATCCGGGGGGCGATGCCGCCGCCGATATAGACGCCGCCGGTGGCGAGGAACGTGAGTGCGAGGTCGCCGCAGACGCGCCCCAGGAGCTTGGCGAAGAGCGCCAGGGCGGCGACCGCGTCCGGATCGGCGCCGGCGAGCCCGGCTTCGGTGACGGCGGCGGGGTCGAGCTTCGGGCCGCCCTCGCCCGTACGCAGACGGCGCAGGCCCGTGTACAGGCGGGACAGGCCGGGGCCGGACAGCAGCGATTCGACGGTGATCCGTCCCTCGATCCGCTCCAGGTGCGGCCACAGGGCGTGCTCCTCGGCGTCGCTCGGGCCGAAATCCACGTGCCCGCTCTCCGTCGAGACGATGGCGAGGCGGTCCCCCACGGGGAGCAGGGCGGCCGCGCCGAAACCCGTGCCGGGGCCGAGGACGAGGCGCGCGCCCTGGTCGCCCTTGATGCCGCCCTCGCGGTGCGGACCCACCGGCGTCAGCTCGCCGGGGCTGATCTCGGCCGCACCCGCCGCCACCGGCACGTAATCGTTGACGATCACCGCCCGCGACAGGCCGAAATCCCGTCCGATCCGCGCGCCCTCGATCACCCAATGGGCGTTGGTGAGCTGCACCGCCGGCCCGTCGACCCGGGCGGCCACCGCCAGGATGGCCGAGCGCGGCGCAGGACCGTCGCCCCGGGCCAGGGCCGCCTGGATCGCAGCGCTGGGATCGGGATGGCCGGCTGTCTCGACATGGGCGAGGAGGCGGGGGGAGGCGCCCGCCTCGGGCACCAGGGCGAAGCGGGCGTTGGTGCCGCCGATATCGCCGACGAGGACCGGAAATTCGAACATGAACGCACCATCCGTCTCGAAGAGTTGGGTCTGCCGTCAGGCCGGCGGCAGGGCGTCGGGGTCGATGGGCGCCCCGTCGGCCCAGGCGTAGAGCAGTCGGCGCACGTCCTCCGGGTCGATCAGGCGCCGGGTGGCGATGGTCTCGGCCCCGCCGATGCGGACGCTGACGCCGCCGGTCTCGTTGACGACGGCGAAGGCCTTTTCGTCGGTAAGGTCGTCGCCGAGGAAGATCGCCCGGCGGCCGGCATAGGGGGGAGCCATGGCGAACGCCCGGATGGCGTGCCCCTTGGTGGCCGAGGCCGGCACGATCTCGCCCACCGCTTTGCCGAGTTGGAGCCGGTAGGCGCCGCCGAGGGCGTCGGCGGTGATCCTGACCGCCGCCTCCGCGCGCCCCGCGTCGGCCGGGCTGGCGAGGCGCCAATGCACCGCCACCGACGCGCCCTTGTCCTCGATGAGCACGGCCTGGAGCCCGGCGACGGCTGCCGTCAGGCCCGCGATGCGGGCGCGCAGTTCCGGATGGTCCTCCGCGCCGCCGCCGCTCACCACGCCGTCGACCCGACGCTCGACTCCGTGCAGGCCGGCGATATCGAACCGGGCCGGTGCCAGGAAATCGTCGATGACGCCGATGGGCCGGCCGGTGACGACGGCCAGCGCCCCGCCGAGGCGCGTGCGCAGCCGCTCCAGGGCGCCCGGCAGGGCCGGATCGACCCGGACCTGATCGGGCCTGGGCGCGATCTCCACCAGGGTGCCGTCGAAATCGAGATAGAGGGCGAAGTCGGTCGGCTCGGTCACGCTTGGCGTCCCTCCGTCAAATCCCGGCCTGCGCTAGCATGACGCGCGCCATGGGCAAACGGGGTCCGACGCCGGGCCGCGCCCTATCTGCCGTCGCGATCCTACCGCGAGAGGCGCGACGCGCATGTGGCCAGACCCCATCCCGCCCGGTCCCGACGAGGAGAGCGTCTGGGCCTATCCCCGCCCGCCCCGCCTGGAGCCCGTCGCCCTGCGCCTGCGGGTGGTGCTATCGGGCGAGACCATCGCCAGCACGGTGGCGGGCTGGCGCGTCCTCGAGACCAGCCACCCGCCGACCTACTACATCCCGCCCGGCGACGTGGCCCCGGGTGTGATCGGCCCCGCGCGCCGGGCCGGAATCTGTGAGTGGAAGGGCCGCGCCGTGCTCCACGACGTCTCGGCCGGCGGGCGCCGGGCCGAGGGGGCGGCCTGGGCCTATCCCGATCCGACGCCGGCGTTCCGCGCCATCGCCGGGTACATCGCCTTCTATGCCGGGCCGATGGACGCCTGCTTCGTCGGCGAGACCCGCGCCACGCCGCAGCCCGGCGGGTTCTACGGGGGCTGGATCACCCCGGGCATCGTCGGCCCGTTCAAGGGCGGGCCGGGCTCCATGGGTTGGTGAGGCGGAACGCCTTTGCGTCCCCATCCCGCCCCGCTACATGCCGACGGGGCAGGACGCGACGGAGTGACGGGCATGCAGGGTGAGATCGAGGTGGAGGCGCGGGCGGTGGGCCTGTGCCCGGACCGCCTGGGGCGCATCGACGGCTGGATGGAGCGGCTGGTCTCCGAGGGAAAGCTCGCCGGCCTCTCGGTGATGATCGCGCGCGCGGGCAGGACCGCGTATTTCCGCACCCACGGTCTCGCCGACATCGCCCGGGACAAGCCGTTCGCCCCCGACACCATCGCGCGCATCTACTCGATGACGAAGCCGCTCACCTCGGTGGCGGTGATGATGCTCTACGAGGAGGGCCGCTTCCAGCTCGACGATCCCATCACCCGCTTCCTGCCGGAGTTTTCCGACATGCGGGTGCTCACGGGGGGCAACCGGGTGAAGTTCGACAGCGAGCCGGCCCGGCGCGCCATCACCATCCGCGACCTCCTCACCCACACCTCCGGCCTGACCTACGGCTTCATGGAGGCGACCCTCGTCGATGGCCTCTACCGCCAGAACGGCGTCGATTTCGGCGAGGCCCAGACCGACAGCCTCGCCACCGTGGTGGAGCGTCTGGCGCGCCAGCCCCTGCTGGCCCAGCCCGGCGCCGAGTGGAACTACAGCGTCGCAACGGACGTGCTCGGCCACCTCGTCGCGGTGGTCTCGGGCCTGGATTTCGCCGATTTCATGCGGGAGCGCATCCTCCGGCCCCTCGGCATGGTCGACACGGACTTCTTCGTGCATCCCGACAGGATCGAGCGGTTCGCGGCCAATTACAGCCTGTTTCGCGAGCGCAGCCTGAAGCTCTACGACGATTGCGTCGGCAGCCGGTTCGCGAAGCCCCCGGTGGTGGCCTCGGGCGGGGGCGGCCTCGTCTCCACGGCGGGGGACTACATGCGGTTCTGCCGCTTCCTCCTCGGGCGGGGAGAGCTCGACGGCGTGCGGCTGCTCGGCCGCAAGACCGTGGATCTCATGCTGACGAATCATCTCGACGGCGATCTCGCCGCCATGGGCCAGCCGCGCTTCTCCGAGACGGCCTACACGGGCATCGGCTTCGGTCTCGGGTTCTCGGTGATGCTCGATCCGGCCCGGGCGCAGATCGTCGGGACGCCCGGCGAGGCCGCGTGGGGGGGGCTGGCCAGCACCGCCTTCTGGGTCGATCCGGCCGAGGAACTCGCGGTCGTGCTGCTGGCCCAGCTCATCCCCTCGTCGGCCCTGCCGATCCGCCGGGAATTGCGGGTTCTGACCTACGCCGCCCTGGTGGATTGAGCCGGCGGGCCGGTCCGGACACGACGAAGCCGGCCTCGCGGGGCGAAGCCGGCTCGGGTCGCGTGCGCGGCGCCCCCGTCGAAGGGGCGGCGCGTGAAGCTTTACTCCGCGGCCGGCGCCGCGCCCGGGGCGGCCGGCTTTGCGCCGGGCTTGGGGGCCGCGGGCTTGGGCGCCCACTCCGCGTCGGAGCGGGGGCCGCCAGGCTGGTTCGTCGGCGCGGTGAGCTGGCCCGGGACCACGTCGTTGACCTTGTTCCAGGTCTGCGACCCGCACAGGAAGCCGAGCATGCAGCCGCGCACGGACAGCTCCGTGGGCTGATCGCTCCACATGGTCACGTCGTAGAACTTGCCCTCGTCGGCATTGTAGATCTTGCCGGCGTAGCGCGCGTCGGCGTCCGGCTTCAGGCCCATGATGAGCTGGTGGCCCAGAGACGGGCGGGCCTGCTTCTTCGTGTCGGGATTCTTGAAGTCGAGGCGGGGCTGGCCCTTGTCGTTCAGCGGAACCTTCAGCCAGACGACGTAGCCGCACAGGTTCGTGTTCTGCGGACCGCACTTCTCGACGCGGATGCGCGCGCGGCCATCCTCGGTGAGGTAGGTGCCGGTCGCGTCGTTGGGGGTGGCCGCCAGGGCGAGGCCGGGCAGCGCGGCCAGGGCGAGGCCTGCAAACGCGGCAACGGTCGATCGGTCGATCATGTCTTGGACATCCTCAATACGCAAAAACCTGCCGGTGCCGTGCCGGCCCCGCCGGAGGCGCTCCCGGGGACCGCCGCCGAGCCGCACGCGACCCTCGCCCCGTGCCGTGATGGCCCGCCATCGGATGCGAAGGTGACCGGATCATGACCGGTGCGTGGCGGGCTGCGAGAATCAGGCCTCCCGTCGCATCCGGGACAAGCGGTCCCGCCCCGAACGCAAAGAGCCGGCGCTTTCGCACCGGCTCCGAAGCTCGACGAGGAGAAGCGCGCCTATTCGGCGGCGGTCATCTCGGCGGTGAAGTGGCCGCACCAATCCTTCGAGGCCACCACCGGCCACAGGCCCGGCGACTTCGGCTCGGGCTGGCTCACGGGTGGGTTGAAACGGCACAGACCCTCGTCGCCGGCGGCGACGCCGCCGTTGAGCTTGTGGTCGTCGAAGAAGCGGCAGCTCTCGCAGGCAGCGTTGTGATGAGGGCTCATGAAGTCTCTCCCGGTCGTATGGACGATCCCGCCGTCCGTCTCGTTCTTAATTAGAATAACTCCAATCAGGGGTCAACCGGGGATTTTCGTCTGCTCGGGCGGTGTGGCACTGGCGCCGCTTTCGGGGGGCTTTGCGCGCCGTAACCGATCCCTCGGTTGACGGCGCACCCGGCCGCAGCCTAGCTTTTCCGCGACGGTTCCTCATCGAGGATCAAAAGGGAACGCGGTGAGGGGCTTGGCTCCGATGCCGTGGCTGCCCCCGCAACTGTAAGCGGCGAGCCCTTCATCAACACGTCACTGGGTCCCGACGGACCTGGGAAGACGATGAGAGGGCGGCGACCCGCGAGCCAGGAGACCTGCCGTCAGTCGTGGTCACACGCGAAACGCATCGGGCGGGGTGTCCCGATGGGTGTCGAGGCATGCGCTCGCGCGCATGGACCGGCTTCTTCGCGGTGACGTGCCACACCGCGCTGCCGTGCGCGCCCGCCGTTCCCGCATGTGCCTGCCCGCGCCATCTCTCCCATGCCCCTTCGCCGCTCGTGATCGCGCGCCGCTCCCGCGCGGCCGTCGATCCCGCACGGCCCCGCACGGAAGACGAGGCCCGAGCATAACGATTGTAACATTATAACGTTCGTTATAGGTGCTGTGGATGCGTCGGCGCGAACGACGTGCGCCTCCGGACAGTCTTGCCCACCATGCCGATCCCGTATTCCGTTCACATCGTCCTGCGTCTCGGCCCGGGGGGGGTCGGCGCAGGCGTTCTCCTCGCCTTCGGCCCCCTCGCCGCCTCGGCGCAGGAACCGGCCGTCACCCTCGACACCCTGTCGGTGGCCGGCTCCGGCGTGGCGCCCGTCGGCCTCAACCTGCGCACCGTGGATCGCGGCGCCAGCCGACTCGGCCTCACACCCCTGGAAACGCCCGCCAGCGTCGACGTGATCTCGGGCGAGACGGCCCGCCGGCGCGGCCAGAACACCGTCGCGGAGGCCGTGACAGAGAACGCCACCGGCATTACCACCGTGGCCGCCCCCGGCAACGGCAACGGCGCCTTCACGGCGCGAGGCTTCGCCGGACCGAACTCGATCCAGCAGCTCTACGACGGCACGCGCCTCTATGTCGGCGCCGGCACCGTCACCTTCCCGTTCGATACCTGGAACGTCGAGCGCATCGAGGTCCTGCGCGGCCCGGCCTCCGTGCTCTACGGCGACGGCGCCATCGGCGGCGTCGTCAACGTGGTGACGAAGAAGCCGGTGTTCACGCCGCTGAACGAGGCTCGTGCCGCATTGGGCTCGGACGGTCTCGCCCGCCTCGCCCTCGATACCGGCGGTCCCATCGGCGAGGCGCTGGCCTACCGCTTCAACATCAGCGGCAACCGCTCCGGCGGCTGGATGCAGCCCGACGGCGACTTCCGCAACCTCGCGGTCTCCGGCGCCGTGACCCTGCAGGCGGCCCCCGACCTCGCCTTCACGTTGAGCCACGATCTCGGCTACCAGGAGCCCGCCCGCTACTGGGGCACGCCGCTCGTCAACGGGAGGATCCTCGAGTCCATCCGGTTCAACAACTACAACGTCCGCGACGCCAAGATCTTCTGGACGGACAACTGGACCCAATTGAAGACCGAGTGGAGCCCGAGCGCCGACATCACCGTGCGCAACGTGGCCTACCGTCTCCAGAGCCGGCGCCAGTGGCTCGACGTCGAGCAGTACGCCTTCAATCGCTCCACCGGCCGGATCGACCGTTCGGACTACCTCGAGATCTACCACCAGCAGGAGCAGGTCGGGAATCGCCTCGACGCGACGTTCCGGGGCAGCGTGTTCGGGTTCCGCAACGAGTTTCTCGCTGGGTTCGACGTGAACCACATCGCCTTCCGGCACACCAACAACTTCTCCTCCGAGGGCGGCGGCCTCACCACGAGCGTCGATCCGTTCACTTACGATCCCGGCCGGTTCCCGGCCAACGGTCGCGCTTCCCCGGCCTATGCGACGAGCACGAACCAGGCCTCGGTCTTCGCCGAGAACCGTCTGATCCTGTCGGATCAGCTTTCGCTGCTGACGGGCGTGCGCTTCGACGCCCCGACCCTGAACCGGCGAAATCTCGTCAGCGGCGACAGCTTCCAGCGGGACTTCCAGGCTCTGAGCTACCGCTTCGGCGCCGTCTACGCTTCGACGCCCGACCTCTCCCTCTATGCGCAGTACGCCACCGCCACCGATCCCGTGGGGAGTCTCATCACCCTGTCGCAGAGCTTGGCGAACTTCCGCCTCTCCACCGGCGAGCAGGTGGAGGTCGGCGCCAAGGGCATCGCCTTCGGGGGGCTGGCCGAGTGGACGCTGGCCGGCTACCGCATCGTCAAGGACAACCTCGTCTCCACCGTGCCGGGCCAGCCCACCGTCTCGACGCAGGTCGGGCGGCAATCGTCGCTCGGCGTCGAGGCCGCTGTCTCCCTGCACCTATTCGACGCCTGGCGGGTCGATGCCAACGTCGCCCTGCTGCATGCCCAGTACGACGAGTTCAATCAGGCGGTGGGCGGCGCGGTGGTGTCCTATGCCGGGCGCCAGCCCATCGACGTGCCGGAACGCGTCGCCAACCTCTGGGTGAACTGGGCTTTCGCTCCGGCCTGGGAGGCCCGCATCGGCGTGCAGTATGTCGGCGAGACCTTCAGCGACTTCGGCAACACCGCCCGGCGCCCGGACTACGCCCTTCTCAATGCCGGGCTCGACTATCAGGTCGGGCCGGCCTCGCGCCTGTCCCTGCGGGCCTACAACCTCGCCGACACGGTCTACGCCATCAGCGGAAACGCCGTGAACGGGGTCGGCACCAACTGGCTGCTCGGCCGGCCGCGTTCGTTCGAGGTCGCCTACAACGTCAGCTTCTGAGCCGGCATGCGCCGTCTCTTGAAACCCCTGAAGCGGTGGCTGATCCTCGGCCACCGCTGGCTCGGCATCCTCACCGGCCTGTTCTTCGCCACCTGGGTCCTGTCAGGGTTGGTGATGATGTACGTCCCCTTCCCCAATCTGACGGAGGCGGCGCGCCTCGCCGGTTTGCCCCCCATCGCGTGGGAGCGGGTGCGGCTCGGGCCCGATGCCGCGCTCGGGCTCGTGCACCGGCCCCCGGATCTGTCCCTCGGCATGCGTGGCGACGCCCCGGTCTACCGGGCCACCCTGGATACGGGCGCGCACCGAATCGTCTCGGCCGAGACCGGGGCGGTGCTCGAACCCCTGTCGGCGCCGCAAGCCCTGGCGCTGGTCCGGGCGCGGGGCGGGACCGGTCCGGCTCCCACCGTCAGGCGGGTGTTTCGCGACCAGTGGACGGTGACGGCGCGCTACGATCCCTTGCGCCCGTTCCACGTCGTCGCCCTCGACGATCCCGCCGGCACCGAGCGCTACGTCTCGGCGGTCACCGGCGCCGTCGCCCTGGAGACTACCCGGTTTGCGCGCGGCTGGAACTGGCTCGGGTCGATCCCGCACTGGATCTACCTCACGCCCCTGCGGGCTCGGGCCGCGTTGTGGCGCGACGTGGTCCTGTGGATCTCCGGCGTCGCGGTGGTGGGGGCGGTGACCGGCCTCGTCCTCGGGGTCTGGCGCCTGCGCCTGCGCCGGCCCTACGCCTCGGGGGCCTCGCCCTATCGGGGCTTCGCGCGCTGGCACCACCTGCTGGGGGTCGGCGGCGGCGTGGCGCTCCTCACCTTCGTCACCAGCGGTTGGCTGTCGATGAATCCGAACCGCTGGTTCACCGGGCCGGCGCCCACACCCGCCATGCGGACGGCGTTCTCGGGGGACGCGCCCCTCCCCGGTCTCGACGCCGTGCGGGGCCTCGCCTCGCCCGGCATCGTCGAGGTCCGGTTCGTCGGCCTCGCCGGACGGGCCCACGCGATCGCCGCCGATGCGGAAGGGCGGCGCAGGGGCGAACCGCCCGTGACGCCGGACGCCCTTCTGGCGGCGGCGGCGCGCCTCCTGCCCGAAGCGCGGATCGCCGCGGCCGAGACACTGACGGCCTACGACGCCTACTGGTATCCGCACCACGAGACCCGGATGCTGCCGGTGATGCGGGTCCGCTTCGACGATCCGGCGGCGACCTCAGCCTACCTCGATCCGGAAACGGGCGAGATCCTGATGCGTCTCGACCGCAGCGGCCGGGCCAACCGCTGGCTGTTCGCGGCACCCCACCGCCTCGACTTCGCGATCCTCACCCGCCACCGGCCGGCCTGGGATCTCGTCCTGTGGACCCTGAACGGCTTCGGCATCGGCATCGCGCTGACGGGGATCGTGCTCGGCTGGCGGCGCCTGCGCCGGCCCGTCGTCCGGTCCCGGTGATGCGCCTCACACGTCGAGGTTGGCGACGCTGAGCGCGTTGTCCTGGATGAACTCGCGGCGCGGCTCGACCACGTCGCCCATGAGCTTCACGAACAAATCGTCGGCGTCCTGGGTGTCCTTGACCTTCACCTGCAGGAGCGAGCGCACGTCACGGTCGAGGGTGGTCTCCCAGAGCTGCTGGGCGGTCATTTCGCCCAGTCCCTTGTAGCGCTGGAGCTGGAGGCCCTTGCGGCCGAAGGCCATCACCGCCTCGAACAGGCCGACGGGGCCGTGCAGGGTCGTCTCGTCGCCCTTACGGGCGTAGGTGACGGGCTCGTGGTAGATCTCGCGCAGGGCCTCGGCCCGGTCGGCGAGCCGCGTCGCCTCCTGCGAGGCGATGAGCCCGGCATCCAGGGTCGCGACCTGGCGCACGCCCCGCAAGGTGCGGCTCATGACGTAGCCGCCCTCGCTCACCGAGCCCTCCCAGCCCCGCTCGATGTCGTCGGCGATCCGGTCGAGGCGCCGGGCCACCCGGTCGGCCAGCACCTCGGCTTCCGCCGCGTTCTCGTCGACGTTGACCCGGAAGGCCCCGGCGATCATCGCCTGCTCGACGACGGCACGGTCGTAGCGGGTGTGAAGCGCCTGCATCAGGCCGCGGAACTGGCGCGCCTCCTCGACGAGGGCCTTCAGTTGCGCGCCGCCGAACTCGGTGCCGGAGGCCAGGCGCAGGACCGCGCCGTCGACGCCCGCGTCGATGAGGTAGTCCTCGAGCGCGCGCTCGTCCTTGAGGTAGAGTTCCCGCTTGCCCTTGGAGGCTTTGTAGAGGGGCGGCTGGGCGATGTAGAGGTGCCCCCGCTCAATCACCTCCGGCATCTGCCGGTAGAAGAACGTCAGGAGCAGGGTGCGGATGTGCGAGCCGTCGACATCCGCGTCGGTCATGATGATGATGCGGTGATAGCGCAGCTTTTCCGGGTTGAAGCCCTCGCGGTCCGTGGACGAGCGCCCGATGCCGGCGCCGAGCGCCGTGATCAGCGTCCCGATCTGATCGGAGGACAGCATCCGGTCGGCGCGCACCCGCTCGACGTTGAGGATCTTTCCACGCAAGGGGAGGACTGCCTGGAAGGTCCGGTCGCGGCCTTGCTTGGCCGAACCGCCGGCGGAATCGCCCTCCACCAGGAGGATCTCGCATTTCGACGGGTCGCGCTCCTGGCAGTCGGCGAGCTTGCCCGGCAGGGAGGCGATGTCGAGGACGCCCTTGCGGGTCACCGTCTCGCGGGCCTTGCGCGCGGCCTCGCGGGCCGAAGCCGCCAGGATCACCTTGCCCATGACGGATTTCGCCTGGGCCGGATTCTCCTCGAGCCAGTTCGACAGGCCCTCGTTGAGGACGTTCTCCACCGCCGGGCGCACGGCCGCCGTGACGAGCTTGTCCTTCGTCTGCGAGGAGAAGCTGGGTTCGGGCACCTGCACCGAGATCACGGCCGTGAGCCCCTCGCGGCAATCCTCGCCCGTGAGCGACACCTTCTCGCGCTTGGCGATGCCGGACGATTCCGCGTAGCCCGTGACCTGGCGGGTCAGCGCCGCGCGGAACCCCGCCATGTGGGTGCCGCCCTCGCGCTGCGGGATGTTGTTGGTGAACGGCAGCACGGTCTCATTGAACGAGTCGTTCCACCAGAACGCCACCTCGACGCGGATGCCGTCGCGCTCCGAGCGCACCATGATGGGCTTGGCCATGCCGTCGATGGGTTTGCGCGAGCGGTCGAGGTAGCGCACGAACGCCTCGACGCCGCCCTCGTAGTAGAGTTCCTCGCGCTTGTGCTCGGCATGGCGCGCGTCGGTGAGGACGATGCGCACGCCGGAATTGAGGAAGGCGAGCTCGCGCAGGCGCTTCTCCAGGGTGGCGTAGTCGAACTCGATGCTGGTGAAGGTTTCCGTGGAGGCCAGGAACGACACCTCGGTGCCGCGCCGCCCGTTGCCGTCGCCCACGACGACGAGGGGGGAGACCGCATCGCCGTGGCGGAACTCCATGGCGTGCTCCTTGCCGCCGCGCCAGATGCGCAGGCGCAGCCACTGCGACAGGGCGTTGACCACGGAGACGCCCACACCGTGCAGGCCGCCGGAGACCTTGTAGGAGTTCTGGTCGAACTTACCGCCGGCATGGAGCTGGGTCATGATGACCTCGGCCGCCGAGATCCCCTCCTCCTTGTGGATGTCGGTGGGGATGCCGCGCCCGTTGTCCGAGACCGTCACCGACCCGTCGGGATTGAGGGTGACGGAGACGAGGTCCGCGTGGCCCGCGAGCGCCTCGTCGATGGCGTTGTCCACCACCTCGTAGACCATGTGGTGGAGCCCCGACCCGTCGTCGGTGTTGCCGATGTACATGCCCGGCCGCTTGCGCACGGCGTCGAGCCCCTTGAGGACCCGGATCGACTCCGCGCCGTAGGCATCGGCGGCGCGGTTGTGGGTGGCGTCGGAGCTGTGGGTCGTGTCGGACATGAAGTTCCTCGGGCAGGCGGGTCGGCGCGTGATCCTTCGTGCCCCGGCTCGGGCCACGGACACGCCTGCTATGCGGCGAGACGCTTTATAGGCCCTTCGCCTTCAAAAAGCATTGCTTTTGGCTGTTCGGGGCGGGGACGGACGGTGCTCCGTCCCCTGTGGTCTGAACCGGGTTCAATCCTGCAGGAACGGGTTGGTCAGACGTTCCTCGCCCAGCGTGCTCGTCGGACCGTGGCCGGGGATGAAGGCGACGTCGTCCCCGAGCGGCAGGACCTTTTCCTTGATGGCGCGGATGAGCTGGTCGTGGCTCCCGCCCGGCAGGTCGGTGCGGCCCACCGAGCCCTTGAACACCACGTCGCCGACGAGGGCGAAGCGCGCGTCCCGGCTCACGAACACCACGCTGCCCGGCGAATGGCCCGGCGCGTGCAGGATGTCGAAGGCGAGGCCGCCCACCGTGACGGCGTCGCCCTCCACGAGCCAGCGGTCGGGCGTCACGGCCCGCGCCCCGTCGATCCCGTAATTGGCGCCCGTCTCGGGCAGGCTGTCGAGGAGGTAGCGGTCGGCCTCGTGCGGACCTTCGATGGGCACACCCAGGCGCTCGCGCAGTTCGTCGGCGCCGCCCGCATGGTCGATGTGGCCGTGGGTGAGCAGAATCTTCTCGATGGTGATGCCCTGGGCCTGGATCGCCGCCTCGATCCGGTCGAGGTCGCCACCCGGATCGACCACGGCGCCGACCTTGGTCTCGTCGGACCAGATCAGGGTGCAGTTCTGCTGGAAGGGCGTCACCGGGATGATTCCGGCGCGGGGCGTGCCTGGCATCGCGTCTCTCGCACATGCGCCCGGAGGGCGCGGGAAGCCGTCTGTCTAGCGCGAGACGGCGCGTGGGGCGAATCCGCCGCGCGATGGCCTTCGTCAAACTTCGGCCTCGCCAGGGGCCTAGCCGAACCTTACCACGCCCGGGCTCGTTGTCCGGGCGACATCTCCTCCCCAGCCGGGTTCCGATCTCACATGCTGAAAACAGCCTTCGTCGCCGCGCGCGACCGGCAACGCCTCGGCGAGATCGCCTCCGTGCTCATCGGCTACGGGGTCACCAAGGTGGTCGAGCGCCTCGGCATCGCCCACGTGGCGCGCTTCGCCAAGCGCCGGGCGCCCCGGGTCGATATCGCGCGCCTGTCGCAGCCGCAGCGCGTGCGCCGGGCCATCGAGGCTCTGGGGCCGACCTTCGTCAAGCTCGGACAGATCCTCGCGAGCCGGCCCGACCTCCTGACGCCGGAATGGACCGAGGAGCTGGAGAAGCTCCACAGTCAGGTCTCGCCGATCCCGTGGGAGCGCATCCGGCCGCAACTCGAGGAGGACCTCGGGGCGCCGGCCGACGAGATCTTCGCCGAATTCGACACGGTGCCGCTCGCCGCCGCCTCCATCGCCCAGGTCTACCGGGCGCGCCTCCACACCGGCGAGGAGGTGGTGGTCAAGGTCCTGCGTCCCGGCCTTCGCAAGATCATCGAAGCCGACCTGCGGCTGCTCGGCCACGCCACCCGCATCGTCGTCACCGAGTGGCCGGAATTCGGCCGCTATCAGCCCCAGGAGCAGATGCGGCATCTCGCCAGCGGCCTCTACGGCGAACTCGACCTCATCAACGAGGCCCGCAACTGCGAAACCATCGCGGCGATCTTCTCCGACCGCGACGACATCGTGGTGCCGAAGATCCATTGGGAATGGACCTCCGAGCGCGTCCTCGTGCAGGAGTTCATCCACGGCATCCCGCCCAACGACCATCCCCGCCTCGACGCCGCCGGGATCGACAAGGTACGCCTCGCCCAGAAGGGGACCGACGCCTTCCTGCAGATGGCCCTGATCGAGGGCGTGTTCCACGCCGACCCGCACCCCGGCAACATGCTGATCATGACCGGAGACCGGATCGGCTTCATCGATTTCGGCATCATCGGCCGCCTGTCCGAGCGCCGGCGCAACCAGCTCCTCATGCTCATCGGCGCGATGCTGAAGGAGGATGCCGACGGCCTCATGGCCGTGCTCCTCGACTGGACCGGATCGAGCAACCCCGATCTCACCAAGCTCGAAGCCTCGTCCCAGGCCTTCATCGCCCGCCACACCGGGGCGACCCTGGATTTCGGGGCGCTGCTCACGGACTTCATGACCATGGCCCGCGAGAACGACCTCGCCATGCCGACCGATCTCGCCATCCTGTTCAAGGGGCTGGTGACGGCCGACGGGGTGATGCGCCAGCTCGATCCGAACTTCGACCTGTTCTCGGCCGCAGGCCCCACGGTGAAGCGCAAGCTCGCCTCGCAATTCTCCATCAAGGGCCTGACCCGCAAGGTCGAGGCGGTGGGCGCGGGCCTGTTCGGGGCGGCTTCCGAACTCCCGACTCTCATCCACCTCATGCTCGTGCGCCTGAAGCAGGGCCGCGTCACCGTCGAGATCGAGCTGAAGGGCATCGAGAAGCTCACCCGCGGCATCGAGCGGGCCGCCGCCCGCATCGCCGTGGCCCTCATCGTCGCCGCCTTCGCGACGCAGCTGGCGCCCCGGTTCATGGATCTCGGCACCCCGGCCTTCGTCACCGTGGGGGCGATGGTGTGCGTGATCGGAATCGGCTGGCTCGTGCTGCTGGGACGCAACAAGTAGGGCGCCCCGGTACCTTCGAGGCCGGGGTTCAAGCGCGACCTTAAATCAGCCGCGTTGTGCGGCGCATCCTCGGCCGCATATGCGTGCCGACCGGGTGCGCCCGAAAACCCCGTTTGCCGCCGGCTTTCATGAACATCATCCTGATCAAGCTGTTCGCGACGGCCCTGACGCTCAGTCAGGTCACGACGCGGCCGGATTCGGTGAAGACGCAGTTCGATCCGGTGGCCGACAGGGGGCAGGTCGTGCAGATCCTGCGCGACGGCTGCGCCCACATGCGAAAAGCCTTCGACATCGAGGACATCAACCTCGACGAGCTCATCTCCACGGCCATGGAGGACCCCACGGCCATCGCGGGGGCGAGTGCCCCGAAGCTCCTGCACGGCCTCGACATCGGCGAGCTCAACGTCAGCTACCGCCAGTTCTGCAAGGGCGAGAACCCGGCCAATTCTCCCTTCGACGCCGGCGAGGTCATCGCCTTCTACAACAAGGCCGTCCTCGACCTGCCCTCGGCCGAGGCCCTGAAGGAGCGCAAGCTCCCGGGCGCCAGCCTCATCCTCAACGGAGCGGGCAAGCGCTACGCCGAGGCCTTCGAGGCCAACGGGCGGCGCCTCAGCGTGCCCATCGCCGAGGTGCCGGTGATGGTGCAAAAGGCCTTCGTGGCGGCGGAGGACAAGCGCTTCGAGACCCATCACGGCATCGACGAGCGCGGGGTGATCCGCGCCTTCATCGGCAACCTCGCCTCCCCGGGCCGGCCTGCGGGCGGCTCGACCATCACCCAGCAGGTGGTGAAGAACCTGTCGGTGGGCGACGACGTCACCTACGAGCGCAAGATCCGCGAGATGATCGTCGCCTCCCGGCTGGAGCGCATCCTGCCGAAAGCCGGCATTCTCGAACTCTACCTCAACGGCATCTATCTCGGGCGCGGCGCCTACGGCATCGAGATGGCCGCCCGCAGCTACTTCGGCAAATCGGTCGGCCAGCTCACCGTGCCGGAGGCCGCACTCCTGGCCGGCATGCCCAAGGGGCCGAACTTCTACAGTCCCGACAAGTACCCGGATCGGGCGCGCGAGCGCCGCGCCTACGTGCTCGCCCGGATGAAGGAGGAGGGCGTCATCACCGAAGCCCAGCTCACCCAGGCGGCCAATGCGCCGCTCGGCCTCGCTTCCCTGGAGGCGGCGCGGCGCGACGCCGGCTTCTACTTCGTCGATCACCTCACCCGCGAGGCCCGCACCTTCGCGGGCATCGACTCCCTGACCTCGGCCTCCCACACCGTGCGCTCCACCCTCAACGCCGGTCTTCAGACCGCGACGGAAACGGCGCTTCAGGACGGGCTCGCCAATTACGAGCGCGCCACCGGGCGCCAGCGCTACGAGGGGCCGGAACTCAACCTCGCCGAGGCCGTGCGCAAGCTCGATGGCGCCGCCCCCGCCCCGGAAGGCTCGACCCTCGCCGTGCCGCTCCTCGTCGGCGGCGAGACCAAACCCGTCGACGCCCCCAAACCGGCGCCCACGGGCACGAAGGCCGAGCGCAAGGCGGCGCGGGCCGCCGCCGCCAAGGCGGCGCCTCCGAAGCCCGCGGAGCCCAGACTCGCAGGTCCCAAGCCGACCTGGCAGCGCGCCCTGGAGAATGCCCGCCCCGTCCTCTACGACGTGCACTGGCCGCTGGCCGTGGTGCTCGATCCCGGCCGCGGCGGCACGGCGAAGGCGGGGCTCGCCGATGGCCGCACCGTCAGCCTGGAGCCCGGACCGGCGCGGGGGCGGCTCGCTCCCTACGACGTGGTGCGGGTGAAGCTGCGCGATCCTTCGGCCAAGACCCCGCGCGCCGACCTGCGGGTGCGGCCAGGCGTCCAGGGTGCGGCCCTGGTGCTGGAGAACCGCACGGGGCGCATCCTCGCCATGGCGGGCGGTTTCTCCTACCCGGTGAGCCAGCTCAACCGGGTGACGCAGACCGTGCGCCAGCCGGGCTCGACCCTGAAGCCCGTGACCTATCTGGCCGCCCTCAACGCCGGCCTCCAGCCCAACACCCTGGTGATGGATGCCGCCGTGACGCTCCCGCCCATCGGCGGGGTCGGCGATTCCTGGTCGCCGAAGAACTACGACGGCGGCGGGGCCGGGGCCACCACCCTGCGGCGCGGCCTCGAATTCTCGAAGAACCTCGTCACCGCCCGCCTGCTCCAGGGCGGCATCGCCGAGAAGGCGCCGGCGAGCCTGCAGAAGGTCTGCGATCTGGCCCTCGAAGCCCAGCTCTACGCCGAGTGCGAGCGCTACTATCCCTTCGTCCTCGGCGCGCAGCCCGTGCGCATGGTGGATCTCGCGGCCTTCTATGCCGCCATCGCCAACGAGGGCGCGCGGCCCGCCCCCTACGCCCTCGAATCGGTGGAGCGCGACGGCAAGACCCTCTACACCCGCGGCCCCCGCGAGCCCGTGCGGATCGGTTCGGCCGACCGGGTCGCCTTCTACCAGCTGAAGACCATGCTTCAGGGCGTGACCCAGCACGGCACGGCCGCGGCGCTCAGCCGGTTCTCCTCGGCCATCGCGGGCAAGACCGGGACCTCGGAGAACGAGAACGACGCCTGGTTCGCCGGCTTCACCAACGAGATCACCATCGTGGTCTGGGTCGGCTACGACAACGCCGACGGCACCCGCAGGACCCTCGGGCGCGGCCAGACCGGCGGGCATCTCGCCGTGCCCATCGCCGGGTCGATCCTCCAGGCGGCCTGGGCCAACGGCGTGCCGCGCACCCCCCTCGCGCCGCCCTCGGCCGAGGCCCGGCCGTTCCTCGCCGACCTGCCCATCGACGCCCGCAGCGGCGAACAGGTTTCGGCGGGCGGCTTCCTCGAGCATTTCCGCCTCGCCAACGGGCGCATGGCCGACACCCAGTACAAGCTCCTGCCGCGCGAGACCCGGACCGCCATGCGCCCCGACGCGGAGGATGGCGATCTCGGCGGCGCCGAGGACGGGGCGGACGTGGCCGGCGACCTCTTCGGCTCCCTGCCGGGGCGGCGCGCGGAACCCGATGTCTTCGATCCATTCGGCGAATCCCGAAGCCGGCCCCAGAGCCGCCGGGCCCAGCGCGACCCCGACCCGGTCTGGCCCGGCACCCAGCGCTCGCCCTTCGGCGACGATGAGAGCTATGCCCGTCCGCGTCGCCGCGATCCCGACTACCTGTTCGGGGACGACCCGCGCTACTGACCCGTGATCATCGATCCGCTGACGCCTGACCGGCGACGCGCCGGCCTCGCTCCTCCTGTGGGAGGGATCGAGGGTGGGGGCGGCTCCGTCGGCTTCCGCCGATCGTGGGCCGGCCCCTATCTCCCACTTCCCCGATGGACCAAAGGCTTCGACGTGCCGATGCACCCTTCCGCGCTCCTTCGTCTCGCCGCCCTCCTGGCCTTGTCCGCTCCCGCGCACGCGCAGGAGGGCATGAAGCAGCAGTCCGCAGCCTCCGACCGGATCCGGGACGTGCCGTCCATCGAGGCGGTGGGGCTCGCCGGCCTGAAGCCCGGCACCATCCTGTTCACGGACCATCGCGACGACCCGGCCAAACCGGAGAACGGCCTCGTGCCCTATCTCGATTGGGGCCGGGTGCGGCCGGCCGAGCGGGCGGCGCTGGCCCCCTACGCGGGCTACGCCGAGCCCGATTACATGCAGACCCTCAACGGCGTCTCGAAACGCCGGCACGAGACCCTCAAGGTCTACGTTGCGCAAGGGCGCTTCGTCGTGCCGAGGCCGGCCGAATCCATCGATCTCGGCGCCTACGCCACCCTCGGCTTCGTGGCGAAGATGGATCCGGTCATCAAGCACAAGACCCTGAACCCCGCCGACGTGACCCCGACCAAGGACCCGGCCGCCGCCTTCGCCAAGCGCCCCGACCGGCCGTGGTGCGATCTCGGCACCGTCTGCATCGAATCGCGCTACGACCTCGAAGGCAAGCTGCCGCTGGGCGTGAAGCTCGCCAACAAGCTCGAGGACGGGGCGTCGAAGAAGGTCGCCGAATTCGTCTCGTTCCAGAGCGAACTGCGCACGCTTCCCCCCGCCGAGACCGCGCCGCTTGCGGGCCTTACGAAGATCGACGCGCCGGTGACGGGGGGGCTCGAACAGACCATCTTCTGGGTCAACCAGATCCTGCGCTTCGGCAAGTTCCTCGCCGTCTTCCAGCCGATGCCGGGCGATCCCGCGAAGACCGTGGTCACCACCTACATGGCGCTCGCCATCAAGGCCGACGTCCTCGACCGCAAGCAGGAATACGCCCGCGTGCCGGTGCTGAAGAACCTGCTGCCGGCCCAGGTGCTCATGGGCAATTCGTCGTTCAACACCGGCACCTCCATCAGCGCCGGCCTGCCGACCTACGCCCGCAATCGCATGACCGCCTTCGCGGACGCCCTCGCCAAGAACTGAAATAAACCTGAGGTTGATTTTTTGCCCTCCGTCCGTGATGCTTTTCGCGGAATCGGGAGGCGGACACATGGCGACGGTTCGTGAGGACACCAAGGGCAAATCCGGGATCTGCCCATCACGGACGCGCTAGAGCGATTGCTGCAGCGGGCGGCCGACCGGGCGGGCATCGCCGTGGTGCGCGTCACATCCGGCGGTCAGGCCCGCAAGGGGTCGGGCGGCAAACGGACCGGTTCGACCCGCCACGACGATGGCCATGCCGCAGACCTTCAACTCCTTGCCGATGGCAAGAACGCCCTCGACTTCACCGATGCCGACGATCTGCCCATCATCGAAGCGTTCGTGACGGCGGCGGCTGCCCTCGGTGCCAATGGGATCGGGGCGGGGATCGGCTACATGCCGCCGACCACCCTGCACATCGGCTTCGGCACGTCCCCGCAGGACCGCACCCAACTGGTCTGGGGCGCGGGTGGGAAGGCGGCCAACGCACCGAAATGGCTCAAGAAGGCGGCGCAGAAGGGCTGGGCCAACCCGGCGCCTCGTCTTCCGGTCCTGGCGTGGGCGGCCCTGCCGGCCGAGCCCGTCGGCCGCTTCGTCGCCGCGGCCCGGGACGGCCTGATCCTACGGGCGGGGCCAGGCCTGACGTTCGACCGGATCAGGACGCTCGATCCCGGGCGGGAACTCACGGTCCTGGCCTTCGATGGCGTGCACAAGGACTGGGCGCGGGTGGACCTGAACGACGACAATCTCATCGATGGGCACCTGCATGCCGCCTTCATCGTGCCGGCAGCCCGTCCGGGTCGACAGGATGGGCCCGCCGCGAGCGAGTCCGCCCCGGAGCAGGACGAGGCGGACGAAGGCGTCGAGGAGCCGGTCGACGCCTGAGGATCGGCCCCGGTCGGCTCCCGCCTCGAATCAATTGCCGCGGCTGGAGATCGAGGGCAGTGAGGGCTGCGTGTAGAGGCGGTTCACGTCGCGGCGGGTCTGGGTGCCGTTGGTGTCCGACGAGCGGCGGTAGTTGCTGGTATCGAAGGTCTCGGAGAGGCCGCTGCGGGAATTCGGCCCCTCGGCGCTGTTGCAGGCGCAGAGGCCCGCCATGGCGAGGGTGGTGAGGGCGAGGGGAAGGAGGCGCATCGGGGTCTGTCCTGCGGAATGGGTCGGCGGAGGTGGGCCTGCCGGGCGCCCGGCGTCAAGCGCCGCCGGCACGAACCCCGAAAGGATAACGAACCGTCGCCGCTTCGTCGCAGAGTCACGGGGCGGCGCCACGGAAGCGCTCACCACCCCGTGCGTTGAGGCCCGGACAAGTCGCCCGATCGGGACGGAATCGCCTCCGGACTCCTGGCGCCCGGCGGCGAACCACGCGAACATCGTGGCCATGAGTAACGTCATCCCTTTCCGTCGCCGCCCCTCCCCACCCGCCCCGGCGGTCCACGACGTGGTGGCCGTCGCCGACGACCTCTTCGGGGTCCTCGAGCATCTCCAGGCCGTGGGCGCCCGCGCGGCGGCCATGAACCGCCCCCGGCGCGAGGTCGACAGCACCGTGCGGAACCTCCTCGACGCCGTGACGGCGGTGGAGCGCGCCCTCGACTGCATCGGCGAGGGCGACGAGGCCGGCCAGGCCTGATTCGTCTCGAATCCGATGCCGATCGGCAGGCCTCGGTCGTCCGGTTTCCGGACCGCGATCCGGGCGGGCGCCGTCGTTCGCTGCCGGCGCGGGAGACGGTCGACCGTATCCCATCAAAACGACAAAATCGTTCGGCATATGTCTACTATTAGACAGACGCGCCGGAGCTGCGTGCGCTAGGGGCGTGAAGACAGACCGTGAACGCAGCGCACGCCATGCCTTCGGCCGCCGACCCTCTTTTCCAAGGCAATCTGCTCCTCAAGGCCTTGGGCACCGAGGATCGCGCCCTGCTGGCACCGCACCTCGAATGGTCCGTGCATCAGCGTGGCGAAACCCTGTTCGCGGCCGGCGCCGATGTGACCACCATCGCCTTTCCGTGTGGCCAGACGGTGGCGACCCTGATCATCGCCATGCGGGATGGACGTAGCGCCGAGACCGCCACCATCGGGCGCGAGGGTGCCGTCGGCGGTGTGGTCAGCCAGGGCTATCTCCCGGCCTCCACCCAGGCCGTGCTGCAGATCGGCGGCCCCGTTCTACGCATGGACGCGGTGCGTTTCCAGGAAGCCAAGCGCCGCTCGGAGAGCCTGCGCAACCTCTTCACCCGTTACGGCGACTGCCTGCTCGCCCAGGTGCTGCAATCGGTGGCCTGCAACGCCCTCCATCCCATCGAGGCACGCTGCCTGCGCTGGCTGATGACGCTACAGGATCGGATCGCCAGCGACACCCTGCCGGTCACCCAAGAACTGCTCGCGGCGATGCTCGGCGTACAGCGCACCTACCTCACCCGTATCCTGCGCACCCTGCAGCAGCAGGGCTTGATCGAGGTCGGCCGTGGCCGGATCACGGTTCGGGACCGCGCCAAGGTCGAGGCCGCGGCCTGCGAGTGCCACGATGTGGTCCGACGCCATTACGAGACGGTGCTGGGCGCGGGCTACGACCGTCTCGGCCACCTCGTCCGCGTCGAGCCTCCCGACGAGGCCGTTCCCGCCGAGGGGGCCCGCGCCCAGCGGGAGCCGGCCTGAGGCCGGGGGCTCCCCTCCCGGGACCGAATTCCCGCCGTAACGCCTGATCCGAGCCGGACGCCGCCAACCCGCCGATGACGAACCCCGCCGCCCCTCCCGCGCCGCGCGCGACCGGTCCCCGGACCGGCTCCGCCAAGACGCCTGTGGTCGAGACGCCTGTGGTCGAGACGGCTGCCCCCACGGCGCCCGGACCGGACCGCGCAGCTCCGGACGTGGCGGACCCGGCCGAGAGCGCCGTGCTCCTGCGGCTGGCCGTGGAGGCCACGGGCATCGGCATCTTCGACTACGACCTCGCCACCATGATCCTGCGCTGGGACGCCCGCACCCGCAGCCTGTTCGGCGTCGCCCCGGATGTGCCGGTCACCTATGCGGAGACCTTCCTGCGGGGCCTCCACCCCGAGGATCGCGGCCGGGTCGACGCCGCCCTGCAGGCCGCCCTCGATCCGGCCGGGACCGGACTGTTCGACAGCGAGTACCGTGTCGTGCCGGTCGCCGGCGGCGTCCCCCGCTGGATCGCCGCGCGGGGCCAGCTCATCGTCAGCGAGGGCCGCCCGGTCCGGATGGTCGGCACCGTGCGCGACGTCACGGAGGCCAAGCTGGCCGAGATCGCTCTCCGGGCCACGGAGGAGCGTTATCGCCTCGTCACCCGCGCCACCAACGATGCCATCTGGGACTGGGATCTCACCACCGACACCGTCCTGTGGAACGAGGCCCTGGTCACCGCCTACGGCTGGACGCCCGACCGCGTCGTGCCGGATGGAGCGTGGTGGATCGCGCATGTCCACCCGGACGATCGGGCCGCCGTCGAGGCCGACATCCGCGCGGTGATCGCCGGTGAAACCGGCGAGTGGGGCCACGAGTATCGCTTCCTGCGCGCCGACGGCACCTACGCCGAGGTGTTCGACCGCGGCTACATGGTCCGGGCCGCAGACGGCACGCCCCTGCGGATGATCGGCGCCATGCTCGACGTGACCGAGCGCAACCGGACCGGCGCCCAGTTCCGCGCGGTGTTCCAGGGCGCCAACATCGGCATCGTCCAGTTCGATCCGCGCAGCGTCCGGGCGCTGGCCGTGAATGCCAAGCTCTGCGAAATCTGGGGCGCGCCGGAATCCGAGATCCTCGGCCATTCCCTGGCGCGGTGGACGCCGCCGGAGGACGATGCCGAACGGGACAGCCTGCACCGGCGCCTCGCCAAGGGCGAGACCATGCAGGAGCGCCTCGAGAAGCGCTACCGCCGCCTCGACGGACGGATCATCTGGGCCCGGGTCAACCTCGTGTCGCAGACCCTGGGCGACAGCGTCCACGCCACGGCGATGATCGAGGACATCACCGAGGAGAAGCAGGCCGATGCCCGGCGCGAGGCGCTCATCGCCCTGGGCGACCGTCTGCGCGACCTGCAGACGAACGCGGCCGTGGTGGAGGCCACCGCCGCGAGCCTCGGGCGAACGCTCGGCGTGGCCCGGGCCGGCTACGCCCTCGTGGATCCCGCCGGCGGGCTCTCCTCCATCGCGACGGACTGGATCGCCGCAGGGCTCGGACCCGATGCCGGGGCGCAGACCCTGGCGACCGTGGCGGCGAGCGTCCCCCGCCTGCGTCGCGGCGAGACCCTGGCGGTGGCCGACATCGCCGCGACGCCCGAGCGCGTCGACGACGCGGCCGGCTACGCCCGGATCGGCATGCGGGCCGTGGTCAAGGTGCCGATCCTCCAGCGCGGACGCCTCGTCGGCATCCTCTACGTGCTCGACGCGGTCCCCCACGCCTGGACGGCCGAGGAGATCGCCTTCGCCCGCGAGGTCGCCGAGCGCGCCTGGGGCGGCCTGACCCGGATCGAGGCCGACGAGCAGCAGCGCATCCTCAACCGCGAACTCAGCCACCGCCTCAAGAACACCCTCGCGGTGGTCCAGGCCATCGTGTCCCAGACCCTGCGCAACGTCACGGACGTCGAGGCGGCCAAGGAGGCCCTGGCGGCACGCCTCATCGCCCTCGGCAAGGCTCACGACATCCTGCTCTCCGGCGAGGGCGAGGGCGCGGATTTCGAGACGGTGCTCGCCAGTGCGCTGGTCATCCACGACGACCGTCAGCCCGGCCGTTTCCGCATCTCCGGACCGCCCATCGAGCTCGGTGCCAAGGCGGCCCTGTCGCTCGCCCTGATGCTGCACGAGCTTGCCACCAATGCGGTCAAGTACGGGGCGCTTTCGGTGCCCGCCGGCCGCGTCAGCGTGGCCTGGGACGTCGTCCTCGAGGGGGGCGAGCCCACGGTGCGGATGACCTGGCGCGAGTTCGGTGGCCCGCGGGTCGTGGTGCCCTCGCGAAAAGGGTTCGGCTCGCGGCTGATCGAGCGGGGCCTCGTCGGGGCCGTCGGCGGGACCGTCAGCCTCGACTACGATCCGGGCGGCTTGGTCTGCCGCCTCGCGGCGCCCCTGGCGGGGTTCCGGGGCGAGACCCCGTAGCGGTCCTTGCGCGCAACGCCCGCATTGCCGCCGCACCGCACCCTGGGCTAGATCGCGAACCATGTGGACACGCCTCGCCCATCCCGGCAACTTCCAGCGCTGGACCGCCCCGCTGATGCCCTGGCTCGCCGGGGTCTCGGGAGCGCTCCTGGCCTTCGGCCTCTATCTCACCTGGTTCACCGTGCCGCCCGACTACCAGCAGGGCGAGACCGTGCGGATCATGTACATCCACGTCCCGGCTGCCTGGCTCGGGGTGTTCTTCTACGGCGCCATGGCGGTCTCGGCCATCGGCACCCTGGTCTGGCGCCATCCCCTGGCGGACGTGGCCCAGCGCGCCGCCGCCCCCATCGGCGCGGCCTTCACCCTGATCTGCCTCGTCACCGGCTCCCTCTGGGGCAAGCCCATGTGGGGCACCTACTGGGTCTGGGACGCGCGCCTCACCTCCATGCTGGTGCTGTTCCTCATCTATTGCGGCATCATCGCCCTGTGGCGCACTATCGAGGATCCGAACCGGGCCGCGCGCGCCATCGCGATCCTGACCCTCGTCGGCGCCGTGAACCTGCCGATCATCAAGTTCTCGGTGAACTGGTGGTCGACCCTGCACCAGCCGGCCTCGATCATGCGGATGGGGGGCTCGTCCATCGATCCCTCGATGCTCTATCCGCTCCTCGAGATGATCCTCGCCTTCACCCTGCTGGGGATCACCCTGCATCTCAACGCCATGCGCACGGAGATCCTGCGGCGCCGGGTGCGCTCGCTGACGATCCGCGAAGCCGAACGCCTCGATGACGGCGCCCCCCTCGGGGCGATCCGGGGCCTGTGACGACCATGACTCTCGGACCCCACGCGGACTTCATCCTCGGCGCCTACGCCTTCACCGCCCTCGTCATCGCCGGCCTGATCTGGCACGCGGTGCGCGACCGGCGCGCCCAGACCCGGGCCCTGACGGCCCTGCAGGCGGCCTCTCCGCCATCGGCCCGCTCCCGGACGGGAGCGGAGGCATGAGCGCGTCCGAACCGGCCCGGCGCTCGCTTCTGCTCATCGTGCCCCTCGTCACCTTCGTGGTGCTCGCCGGATTGTTCTTCGTGCGCCTGCGTTCGGGCGCCGATCCCTCGGCCGTCCCCTCCGTGCTGATCGGCCGGCCGGCCCCGTCCTTCGATCTGGCCGCCCTCCCCGGCGCCACGGCCAACGGCGCGCCCCTGCCGGGCCTCTCAAGCGCCGACCTCAGGGGGCGCGTCACCCTCGTCAACTTCTGGGCCTCCTGGTGCGCGCCGTGCCAGATCGAGCATCCGCAGCTCATGCGCCTCGCCCGGGAGCCCGGCCTCCACCTCGTGGGCATCGCCTACAAGGACGCCCCCGAGAACGCCCGGCGCTTCCTCGCCCGCAACGGTGTGCCCTTCCAGGCGGTGGGAATGGATTCCACCGGTCGCACCGCCATCGATTTCGGGGTCTACGGCGTGCCCGAGAGCTTCATCGTCGGACCTGACGGGACCATCCGCGACAAACTCGTCGGGATCGTCACGCCGGAGAACTACGGAAGCGTTCTCGACAAGATCCGCGCCGCCGGTGCCGTGGCCGAAGCCGCGCCCCGGTAGGGCATCGGCCCGAAAGGCGGGTGCCGGAGCGGGGATCACGCGCGCCAGTCCGGTCGCGTGGTGTCCCGGGTGATGCTCCCGAAGCGTTCCGTCCGGACCTCAGCTTCCCATCCGGTGCGCTGGGACGATCATCCGGAGCCGGGTCTCGGGTCGAGGCGGCGGTGTCTGTGACGGGCTCCGGATCGGCTTCCCCCGCGTCGACCGGCATGGGAACGCTCGATGCGGCCCCAGAAGGGGTATTTCTTGGTCGCGTGATGAAACAATCTTCTGTCTGTAGGCGAACTGTGTGATGTCGCCGAAGAATTGAAATATAGACGAACGACATAGTTCTAATTTTGTTTTGAAAATTTGCAATTCTTGAAAGAATCGCATTTGCGTACTATATCGTACTTAAGAATTTCATTATACTCAGTTCACAGTTCTATTTTTAGCGGGTATTGTGATGGGAACGTCCGTTGATGGCAATGGAAATCAGGCATCGGTTGACGATTGATCATGCCTAGAGATCGGCAGGGCCTTGACGTCGCGCATTGTTCAACTTGAAGTACGCAACCGACTCTTGGGGATGCTATCGCCCGACGAATTCGTGCGGCTTCAGCCGCACTTGGAGCGCCGCTCGTTCGAAGGCGGCATCGTCCTGGAGGCACCCGAGGCCGCGATCTCGCAGGTTTGCTTTCCCGAACCCGGAATGATCTCCGTGATGGCACGCACCCCCGTCGGCGTGCAGGCGGAGGTCGGTGCCATCGGCCCGGAGGGAATGACCGGGGTCCCCCTGCTGCACGGCCTCGACAGCTGGCCGCACGAGACCGTCGTCCAGATTCCCTGCCGGGCCCTCTGCATCGAGGCGGCGGCCTTTCGGGCCGTCCTGGCCGAGTGCCGCCCCCTGCACGACCGCCTGTTGCGCTACGCCCAGGTCTTCGCCGTCCAGCTCGCGCAGGGCAGCCTGTGCAACAGCCGCTTCACGATCGAACAGCGCCTCGCCCGCTGGCTGCTCATGTGCCACGACCGCACGGACCGCGAGGACCTGCCGCTGACGCACGAACTCCTGTCCCTGATGCTCGGCGTGCGCCGGGCCGGCGTGACCACGGCCTTGCGCAACCTCAACGATGCGGGGGCCGTCAAGACGCGGCGGGGCGGCGTCGGCATCCGCGACCGGTCGCGCATGCGCGCCATCGCGGGGGACGCCTACGGCGTGCCGGAGGCCGAGTACGAACGCGTCCTGGCCTGATCCCGGTTCGTCACGGCCGGCCCGACCGTCAGCCGAGGAGAATGGCCACCTCAGCGGGTGCCCGCGTCCTTGCGCTCGTGGCGCATGAGAAGCGGCGTCTGCGCCAGGGCGAACACGACCGTGAGCGGCATGATGCCGAACACCTTGAAGCTCACCCAGAAATCCTCCGTCTGCGTGCGCCAGACCACCTCGTTGATCGCCGCGAGGACGAGGAAGAACAGGCCCCAGCGGAAGGTGAGCTTGCGCCAGCCCTCCTCGGTCAGGGCGAACATGCTGTCCAGCACCACCGAGAGCAGGGACTTGCCGAAGGCGAGGCCGCCCAGCAGCACGAGCCCGAACAGGGTGTTCACGATGGTGGGCTTCATCATGATGAAGGTCTTGTCCTGCAGGGCCAGGGTCAGGCCGCCGAACACCACCACCACCAC
>Ga0182231_1000068_pt1 | contig 28685 bp, 26 predicted proteins | sample G6R1MG_29_FD_129667 | JGI IMG/M metagenome (GOLD analysis project Ga0182231, IMG submission 129667) | Miscanthus phyllosphere microbial communities from Michigan, USA - G6R2_NF_07NOV2016_LD1 MG | ecosystem: Host-associated > Plants > Phyllosphere > Phylloplane/Leaf | place: USA: Michigan...
ACTCATGACCGAAAATGTCGCCATGTTCAACCGTAGGGATTTTGCCGCGATACAAGTGCAGGTCGGAACCGCAGATAGCCGTCGCGGTTACGCGCAGAATGATGTCATCCGCTTGCTCGATCACGGGGTCCGGCACCGTGTCGACCTTCACATTGTTCGCACCGTGGTAAGTCAAGGCTCTCATGGTTAATCCTCAATGGCAGCAGGAATTCCGCTCCGTTACTGAAGATGAACCATGAGATTTTTGTTGGTTCAGCGCGATTGGTTGACGTGGGACTAACGGTAGGTCAGTTGCGGAACGCCGTCATATCCTGCAACAGCATGCCCATCAGGCGGTTGGCGCCGACACTCAGTTGACGGCCCAGGCGGCTGATCAGGTGGGTCTGCGGGGTGCTGAACACCTCATGCTGCAAGGGCAGGGCCCGCAATGTTCCGGCCTTTATTTCTTCCTCCACGACAAAGGTCGGCAGCAGCGTGACGCCACCCTGCATGGCGAAATGCTTGAGCATGGCGAAAGTGCTGCAGGTCAGCGTCGGCTGCACAGTGATGCCCAACTGGTGCTCGGCTTGCAGCAGAATCTGGCGGATACCGTAAGACACTGCGGGCAGGGCGACACGGTAGTCTTCAAGTGCCTGGAGCTTTATCGGGCCTGGTTCTTCCGCCAGCGGATGATTCGGCGCGGTGATCACACAGACCGGTTGACGCTGATGCGCATGCGAGCGGATTTTCGGGTCGGCAGCCGGGTTGAAGACCAGGCCGATGTGCGCTTCATCCTCGACCACCTGGCGAATCACTTCGTTGCTGCCACACACGTTCACGATCAGTTCGATCCTGGGGTACAGCTCGGAAAACCGGGCCAGCGGCTGCGCGAGACTTTCCAGAAACCCCTCTCCGGAGACCAGCGTCACCGAGCCGCTGTGCAAGCCTTTCAGAGCCTGAATCGAATCCAGCAGGACCTCCTGCTGCGTCAGTCGCTGGCGGTAGTAGGCCAACACCTTGTCGCCCGCCTCGGTCGGTTTGACGCCGCGTCGATGACGCTCCAGCAGTGGAGAGCCCAGCTCCTGTTCCAGTTGCGCGATCTGACGACTGACCGCCGAAGGCGCAACGTCGAGGAAGTCGGCAGCAGCCCGGACGCTGCCCAATCGTACGGCTTCGAAAAAATACAGGATGCGTCGATCTTGAACGAGGCTCATGGGCTTCCAGTGTTGCGCTAAAGGCAACATAAATTCGATTTTTGGATTATTGCTGAGAGGGGAGAGCGCTGTCCATACTCGAATCATCAGCACATTGCAGGCCGAAAGGGCCCGCAGCGTCATCCTCTAATTCGTACAAAATCTTTGATCGGGATGCAGACATGACTTTGAAAGCAGGTGTGATCGGATTGGGCAACATGGGCGGCGGCATGGCTGCGACGCTGGCGGGCAAGGGCTTTGATGTCAGCGGCTTCGACCTGTCGCAGGCCGCACTGGCCCAGGCCGAAAGCAAGGGCGTCAAGCCGGTTGCCGATCGCACGCAACTGATTCAAGGCGTGGACATTCTGATCCTCTCGCTGCCCAAGGCCGAGCATGTGGAATCGGTGTGCCTCGGCGCGGGTGGCATCAACGAGGTGGGTCGCAAGGGCCTTATCGTCGTCGATACCACGACGTCAACGCCGGAAATGAGCCGTAAGGTCGCCGCCGAACTGGCGAAGAACGGCATCGCGTTCATCGACGCGCCGGTGTCTGGCGGCCCGAAAGGCGCAGCCACCGGCACCATGTCGATGGTCATCGGTGCCGAGGACGCCGACCTGGCGCGCGCCATGCCAATCCTGGAAGGCATGAGCGGGACACGCGTGCACGTCGGGCAATGTGGCGCAGGCAATGTCGCCAAGATCGCCAACAACATGCTCGCCGCCTGTCACCTGATCAGCACTGCCGAAGCCGTGGCGATGGCCGCGCGTGCAGGGGTCGATCCGGAAAAACTTCTGCAGGGCCTGAATGCCGGTTCCGGACGCAGCGGTGCCACGCAAGTGATGTTCCCGACCTGGGTACTCAACAAGGCCTATGACTCGGGTTTCACCATGGGCCTGATGCGCAAGGACGTTGGCCTGGCCAGCGATCTGGCGGACAGCCTGGACATGGACCTGCCGCTGTCGCGCGTCGTCGCACAATTATGGCAGGCCAGCAGTGAAACCCTGGCGGACAATGAAGACTTCTGCGCCATCGTGCAACGCACCGATGGCAAACTTTACGGTCATGGAGAATAAGCGATGAGCACTGCAAAAATCCTCGAACTGATGCGTCCTTACTGGGGCGATCGCAGTGTCATCGCCAGCTACGTAGGTGGCCAGTTCATCGAAGGTCACGGCGCGCCCGTCGAAGTGCGCAATGCCCATGACGACAGCCTGTTGCTGAGTTTCCCGGATGCCGACGAGTCGTTGGTCGAAGTGGCCGACAAGGCCGCCAGGGCTGCACAACAACAATGGTGGGCACTGACCGCTCAGGCGCGTGGCCGCGCCATGTATCAGGTGGGCAATCTGATTCGTGACGAGCTGGAAAACCTCGCTCAGATTGAATCCCTGACCGCCAACAAGCCGATCCGCGATGCGCGTGTCGAAGTGCTCAAAGTGGCCGAGATGTTCGAGTATTACGCCGGTTGGGCGGACAAGCTGCACGGCGAAGTCATCCCGGTGCCGACCACGCACCTGAACTATGTGACCTACGAACCACTGGGCACGGTGTTGCAGATTACGCCCTGGAATGCGCCGATCTTCACCTGCGGCTGGCAGATCGCCCCGGCGATTGCAGCGGGCAACGCGGTCATTCTCAAACCGTCGGAACTGACCCCGCTCAGCTCGCTGATGGTCGGCGTGCTGATCGAGCGTGCCGGCGTGCCGAAAGGGCTGGTCAACGTGATTGCCGGTTTCGGTCATTCCATCGGCCAGGCGTTTATTGCCAAGGCTGACATTCGCAAGGTGGTGTTCGTCGGCTCACCCGCCACTGGCCGGCATATCGCTGTGGCAGCGGCGCAGCGTTGCATTCCTGCGGTGCTGGAACTGGGCGGCAAGTCGGCCAATATCGTGTTCGACGATGCCGACCTGGAAGTCGCCTTGCGCGGTGCCCAGGCTGCGATCTTCTCCGGTGCCGGGCAGAGCTGTGTTTCCGGTTCGCGCCTGTTGGTGCAGGAGTCGATCTTCGAGAAGTTCACCAATGCCCTGGCGGTGGCTGCGACGCAGTTCAAGGTCGGTGACCCGAGCGATCCGGAAACCCAGATCGGCCCGATCAACAACGCCAAGCAATACAGTCATGTGAAAAACATGGTCGAGCAGGCGCTCAAGGACGGCGCAAAACTGGTGGGCGAGCACGCTGATCCGATCCCGGAAAAGCCCGGTTACTACATCAACCCGACTGTTCTGGCGGGCACCAACGCGCTGTATTGCGCGCAGGAAGAAATCTTCGGCCCGGTGGTAGTGGCGATTCCATTCAAGGACGAAGAGGACGCGATCCGCATCGCCAACGACAGTCGTTTCGGTCTGGCCGGTGGTGTCTGGACCCGCGATGTCGGCCGCGCTCACCGCGTTGCAAAGCAAGTGCGAGCGGGGACCTTCTGGGTCAACGGTTACAAGACGATTCACGTCAGTTCGCCGTTCGGCGGCTATGGTGAGAGTGGTTATGGCCGGTCTTCCGGTCTGGATGCCCTGCGCGAGTACAGTGAAGTGAAAAGCGTCTGGGTCGAAACCGCGGCCAAGCCAGCCGCCAGCTTTGGCTATGGCGCGAGTCTGGAGTAAGCACATGTCCATTTCAAAGACGTTGATTGACGAAGCCACCGTGTGGCGCCGCACCCTCCACGCCGCGCCGGAACTGGGGTTCCAGGAGCTGAAAACCTCTGACAAGGTGGCTGAGCTGCTGAGCGGTTTCGGCATCGAGATCCACCGTGGTCTGGGCGGCACTGGCGTGGTTGGCACCCTGCGTAATGGTGACGGGCCGACCATCGGCCTGCGTGCCGACATGGATGCCTTGCCGATTCAGGAGCTGGGCGACAGCGTTCACAAGTCGACCCACAAGGGCTGCATGCACGCCTGCGGTCACGATGGCCACACCGCGATCCTGCTGGCCACCGCCAGGCATCTGGCCGAGACTCGCCGCTTTCGCGGCACGGTGCATTTCGTCTTCCAGCCTGCCGAAGAGAACCTCGGCGGCGCACAGCGAATGATCGAAGACGGGCTGTTCGAGCGCTTTCCGATGGAAGCCATCTACGGCCTGCACAACTGGCCGGGTGTGCCGGCGGGCAAAGTGGTGATCAATCCGGGTCCGATGATGGCCTCGCTCGACACCTTTGAAATCACCCTGACCGGCAAGGGCAGCCACGCGGCCATGCCGGACAAGGGCAATGATCCGATCGTGGCCGCAGCCGAGCTGGTGCTGGGGCTGCAAACCATTGTCTCCCGGCGCCTGTCACCGCTCGACTCGGCGGTGGTCAGCATCACTCAGTTCAATGCCGGTGAGGCGATCAACGTGATCCCGGAAACCGCCACGCTGCGTGGCACCGTGCGTTGCCTGCAAACCCCTGTGCGGGAAAAGGTCCAGCGACTGATCGGCGAGTTCGTCGAGCGTTTGCCGACGGCCTTCGGCGTGCGCGGCGAGCTGGTCTACAACGTCGGCTACCCGGTGACCGAAAACCACGTCGAAGCGGCAGCCACGATCCGTCGTGCAGCAGTCGCCGCAGTCGGCGAGGCCAACGTGCAGTGGGGCTGCAACCCGTCGATGGCCTCCGAAGACTTCGCCTTCATGCTGCATGCCTGTCCGGGTGCCTACATCTGGATGGGCGTCGACGGCGAGAAGCCGTCGGCGGCGTTGCACAATCCGTACTACGACTTCAACGACCAAGTGATTGAGCCCGGCGTTGCGGTCTGGACCTCGCTGGTGGAGCAGTGTTTGCCGCTGAGTTGAATGGCTCGCATACATATGTCGTAGGAGTGAGCTTGCTCACGAAAGCAATGGTCCAGACGCCCTTTTTTATGGGATTTACTGGCCTCTTCGTGAGCAAGCTCACTCCCACCGGGAACGGACTCCGTCAAGGTGCCGCGAGCAATTCCACTGCAATACCGGATATGTCCGGCAGGCAGGTCAGCAGGTGGTCGCGCAGTTCCAGTACTCGCTGGCGCTTGAAGCTGTCCTGCAGCCAGACCAGGTAATAGGCATCTCCGGTGCCAACCGCCGAGTTGAACGGCAGAAAAACCTGGCCTTCGTTCAGGTCATCAGCGACTAGAAACAGATCGCCAATCGACACACCGTGCCCTCTGACCGCGGCGGTAATGCCCTGATCAAGCGTGTCGAACACCTTGCCTTTGCTCAACGTCACCTGACCGGAGAGGTCCATCCGGTTCAGCCAGCGCCGCCAGTCGCGGCGGTCGCTGGACGGATGGATAAGTTCAGCGGCCTGCAGCCTCTCTGTTCCCCACGGCTGGTCGCCTAACGTGTCTGCCGAGCAGATCGGGATCAGCCACTCATCGAACAGCTTGCAGGTTTCCACCTCGGCACCAAAGTTGCCATTGCCCAGCAGAATCGCGCAGTCGAAAGGCTCCGAATAGAAGTCCACGCTATCAAAGTCCATCCACACGCTGGACAGCTGAACCGGCAGGGCGGGCGCAGGCTTTTTGAAGGACTCCAGCGCGTGCAGCAGCCAGCGCATGGTCAGGGTGGACGGTGATTTGAGGCGCAGATTCGCGCCCTGACCCCGGAAGGGCTGGCAAGCGTCCTCGATAATCCGGAAGCCGATCTTGAGCTGGCTGGACAGCCGCCGGCCCTCGTCACTGAGCGAAAGCCGCGGGCCATTGCGTTCGAACAATCGACAGCCAAGGGTTTCTTCCAGGGTACGAATATGACGGCTGATGGCACTCTGGGTAAGAGATAGCTCCTGCGCAGCACGCGTAAATGAGCATGATCGGGCCGCTACTTCAAAGGCTCTCAGCGCGTAAAGAGGCGGTATACGTTCAGTCATGTGATAACTAACCATGATTATTTGTCATAGTAGGTTACACCTTTTTCCATTTTTCCGCGCACGCGTCTCCGGTCAGAATCGCCGGCTCGTCCACTGTCGTAAAAATCAAACAATAAGGCGGTGTTCTTATCTGCTGCGTGCGTGAGGGAATATGCTGCCCAAGTCCGAAAAGCTGTTGCGCCAATCTGTTGTAAGACATTTGCTGGAAAGTGACACCGCCCTGGAAATGGGCTGGCGGGTTCAGGCTTACAGGCAGTTCGAGCAGGTGCTGAGTGACAAGGGCTTCCCTTGTCTGTTTGGACGCCGTGCCAACAAGTCCGGAAGTTGTCTGCTGCTGTTCATCCCCTGTGAGAATGAGCAACAAGCTCTACGTGACGGCATGGAAGCGTACGTGAAGTTCGTTAATGACACACCACTTGAAGATCGCCTGTTCAACCCGTTGATTGTCATTTTCGAGAAAACCGATTTCAACAGCCTGGCCGAAGAACAGGCCTATGCCTGGGCCACCCTGCAACATTTACATGAAGGTGACCGATCGCCCTGGCCGGCCAACGCCTGCACAGACCCTGAAGTGTTCGAGTGGACCTATCACTTCGCCGGACTGCCGATGTTCATCAATATGAGCTTTCCCCGTCACAGCGCGATGAAAAGCCGTTCGCTGGGTGGGCACATTGTGTTTGTGGTCAACCCTCGGGAGAACTTTGACGAGGTGGCAAGCGCCGAGACGGAAAGTGGTCGCAAGGTCAGGGAAAAGATTCGCCAGCGAATCGCCGATTACAACAACGGCGTGGTACCCGACACGCTGGGTTTTTTCGGCGACCGTAGCAGCCTGGAATGGAAGCAATATCAACTGTATGAAGAAGGCGGGCTTTCACTGTCCCGTTGTCCTCTGCACATCAAAGTCGACAAGACTGACCATTTGAACGAGCGTTGAGTACCCATGGATATATCGTTGCTGCTGATCTACATGTTCAGCGTGTTCATGCTGATCATCACCCCTGGTCCGGTGGTGGCACTGATCGTCAACACCAGCCTGGCGTGCGGGCCGAAACGCGCGATGTTGACGGCGCTGGGCACCAACTGGGCGTCACTGGTGCTGGTGTTGGTCGCGGCATTGATTCTGACGGGAACACTGTCGGTGAGCGTAAGCATGCTCAACTGGATCAGCCTGGTGGGCTGTTTCTTCATCGCTTACCTGTCGGTGCAGGCGCTGGAACAGGCGTTGCGTTACGCCCCGTCGCGGCCTGAAACAGCGCCAGCGCCGATGCCTGCGCATAGCAGGCACAGCGGGCTGGTGACCGGTTTTCTGGTCGGAATTTCCAATCCGAAGGACATCATCTTCTTCGTCTCGTTTTTCCCGCAGTTCATTCACGTCACCGAATCGTTCAAGGGCAGCATCGCCTTGTTGTCGTTGCTGTGGATCATCATTGATCTGTCTATCCTGTTCGCCTATATCTTCCTGATGCGCCAGAAACTGGCCTTGAAGTACAAGCGCAAGATCGAAGTCGCCTCCAGCGTGACCTTGCTGCTGATCGCGCTGGGCGGGATCCTCTATTCGGGCTCGACACTGTTGAATCAGTAAACGCCTGCGCCCATCAGCACTCGATCAGGTTGACCGCCAGGCCGCCGCGTGAGGTTTCCTTGTATTTGTCGTGCATGTCGGCGCCGGTGTCGCGCATGGTGCGGATGGCGTGGTCCAGCGAGATGTGATGCTCGCCGTCGCCGCGCAGGGCCATCTGGGCGGCATTGATGGCCTTCACGGCAGCAATCGCGTTGCGCTCGATGCAGGGGATCTGCACCAGCCCGCCGACAGGATCGCAGGTCAGCCCCAGATTATGCTCCAGGCCAATCTCGGCAGCGTTCTCCACCTGCTCGGGCGTTGCGCCGAGGATCTCTGCCAGACCGGCGGCGGCCATCGCGCAGGCCGATCCTACCTCACCCTGACAACCGACTTCGGCACCGGAAATCGAGGCGTTTTTCTTGCACAGAATGCCGACCGCAGCGGCGCTCAGGAAAAAGCGCACCACGTCATCGTCATTGGCCGTGGGTTTGAATTTCATGAAGTAGTGCAGCACGGCGGGCACGATGCCAGCCGCGCCGTTGGTGGGCGCCGTCACCATGCGCCCGCCTGCGGCGTTTTCTTCGTTGACCGCGAGGGCGAAAAGGTTGACCCATTCCATGGCGCTCAGCGTCGAGCCGATCACGTTGGGGTTATCGAGGTTCTGCAGGTTCTGATGCAGGCGGTAGGCACGCCGCCGCACGTTCAGGCCACCGGGCAGGATGCCGGTTTCCACCAGGCCCTTGTCGACGCAGGCGCGCATCGCGGCCCAGATCACCATGATCTTCTCGCGGATTTCTTCCTCGCTGCGCCAGACCTTCTCGTTGGCCATCATCAGTTCGGAAATGCTCATGCCGTGGGTCTTGCACAGCTTGAGCAACTGCGCGCCGCTGAAAAAATCATAGGGCAGGACGGTTGTGTCGTTGTCCAGCACGCCGCTGGCGGCCTGTTCGGCGTCGATCACAAAACCGCCGCCCACCGAATACTAGGTCTGCTCGTGGAGTTCGCCGTTCTTGCCGTACGCACACAGGGTCATGCCGTTGGGATGGTAGGGGAGGCTTTCATCGAGCAGGCACATGTCCCGCTCCCAGACGAAGGTGATGGCCTGTTCGCCCGCCAGCATCAGCTGGTTATCGGCACGCAGTGCGTCGATGCGCTGGTTGACCTGGCTAGGGTCGATCTGATCCGGCCACTCACCCATCAGGCCCATGACTGTTGCGCGATCGCTGCCGTGACCGATGCCCGTGGCCGACAGAGAACCGTACAATCGCACCTCGATCCGTTCTACGCTGTGCAACCGGTTGTGGTTGCGCAGCTCGGTCACGAACAGCGCACCGGCGCGCATTGGCCCTACGGTGTGGGAACTGGACGGCCCGATGCCGATTTTGAACATGTCGAAGACGCTGATAGCCATCACGAAGGTCCTTCAGGTGAGATGATGCACGGGAATTTGGTATTCCCCTTTTTCTGTTACTCATCTTTGGCTTCGGCTGTCGAAACGACAAACGATTGTTGCTATGCAACGCTTTAGCGGAACTCTTCAATGAGCAGAATCTTCAACGCACAGATGCACGCCTGGCTACAGGTGTTCGCCTGCGCGGCCCGTCACCTGTCCTTCACCCGCTGCGCGGAAGAATTGCACGTCACCCCCGGCGCGATCAGTCAGCAGATGCGCCAGCTCGAGGAGCGCCTGGGCTTTGCGCTGTTTCACCGGGTCGGGCGCGGGCTTGAGCTGACCGCGGAAGGTCAGCGTCTGGCGGTGGTCGCCAACGAAGTGCAGAGCCGTATCAGCGAAGAACTGCGCCTGCTGTATTCCGGGCGTATCGGCGGGGTGTTCAAGCTGCGCTGCATTCCATCATTCCTGAGCAAATGGCTGATGCCGCGCCTGCCACGCTTGCAGGCAGCGTTTCCGGACATCCAGTTGCGGATCATTGCCGAGGACAGCAGCGGGTCGTTGCGTGATGACGATTTCGATCTGGCCATCGACCTGAACGACGGCAGCTATCCGGGGTTGTCGACTACGCCCTTGCTGGAGGAGGAGCTGTTTGCGGTCTGCTCGCCAGACCTGCTGGTGGGCAAGCCGCCGCTGGATACGCCCAGTCAGCTGGTGCACTTCCCGTTGCTGCACGACATCACCGCCTGGCGCGGCAGCTATGAATATGCGGAGTGGGAGTTCTACCTGACGGCCATCGGTGCCGATGGCATCGACGTGCGTCGCGGCCACACGTTCAATCGTAATCATCTGACCATCGACGCCGCGCGTATGGGTATGGGCGTGGCCATTGCACGCAAGGCGCTGATCACCGATGAGCTGGAGCAGGGCTTGCTGATCGTGCCGTTCGGCCATCCGATCAAGGCCAGAAAGAAATACGTGCTGGCCTATCGCGAAGGGGCGCTCAGCACCCCGTCACGTCGCGCAGTGCATGACTGGCTGGTGAACGAGGCGCTGGGCTGATTCGATCCGAATCATTCGGTGCGAATCAATGAAACAGCTCGGCGATCAATACCGCGCCAATGAACGTACCGAAGTTGGCCAGGAACGACACCAGCACAATCCGCCAGCCCAGGCGGCGGAAGGCCGGGAGGTCCTTGGCAATCGACAGGCCGGCGAAGGTCAGCATCGGGGTAATGACCGCCAGCAGGTTGATCGAGCTAGTGATTCGCGCAATCTCGGCGGCCCAGGGGCAGGCTGGCGAGGTCAGGAACATCGCTACCAGCGACACCATGCACACCGCGGGGATCTTGCGGCGAAGCAGGTTGCACAGCACCTCACCCGCGAAGGCGCAGAAAATCATGATGCCCATGCCGGTGAGGGCATCGGCTGACAGGGTCTTGTAGCCGACATAGTTGGCAATCAGCGCCAGTACACCCGCCGCCAGCCAGGCACTGATCTTGCCCGACCAGCCCAGCTCCGGCACCTCCAGCGACACGTCGCTGTGGCGCAGACCTTCCTCGCTCATGGACGCCTTGGTGGTGCGGCCGATCAGCGGCTCGAGCACACGGTAGCCCCAGACCGCCAGTGGCAGGGAGATGAACAGGGTGAAGTAGGTGCCGATGGTGGTGGTGATCAGGTTCGAGGCTGCCGCCAGAGTCATGACTTCCTTGGCGACTTCCGGTGTCTGTTGCGCGGCAATCGCCCCGGCAGCGGCGGCCATCATGCTGCCCGAGCCGATGCCTGAGCCCATCGCCAGCGAGTTGGGATGGAAGATCCCCAGGCTGGCGATAAACCCGGCGACAATGGCAATGAACAGCGCGCCGAACAGGGTGCCCGTCAGGTATTCGGCCAATACACCGCGACCCTCCGGAGAGTCCATGCCATAGCGTTCGCCGATGATTGCCAGGCTTGGTTCACGGCCGACCGAGAAGGTCGCACCGATGGCTTCGCGCTTGATACCGAGCATCAACGCCACCGGCAGACCGAGCACCACGGTGCCGACGAAGTGGCCGAACTCCTGAAACATCAGCGCCCATCCGGAAGCGAACACCACCGGCAGCGAGCCGCCGACCACCAGGCCGAGCTTGGCGATGAAAATCAGCAGGGCAGGTTGCAGGATGGATGCCGAGCGCAATTGCGTACCCTGGTCGATGCCAATGGTGCCTGGCATACGGCGACTGGCAAGGCCGATCATCGCGCCCAGCAGCAGCGCCCAGACCATCGGTAACAGCACCACTTTGCCGGGGCCCAGCGGGATACTGATGGCACCGATCATTTCGGCAATGATGAGGATAATGGCGGCCCAGACATACAGTTTCACCGTCGATGAAACGGCCTGATTGTCACCCGACACTGCAGCGTGTGAGTTTTGCATGATGATCCCCTTGCCTGCTGAATGGCCTTTTTCAGGCCTTATCAATCGTTATTCTGTTTTTCAGGTCGGCGCGGTGAAGCGCCAGGGCAGCGTTGAAAAGTCCATGAAGTCATGGAGACCGTTATCCGGCCAGGTATTTTTATGAGGTCTGAATGTGATCCAGACCCAGGCTGCTTCGAGCCTTTGCAAGGGGATCACCGGGTGCGCTATTTGAAGGGATGAGCCTTTGAATACGGCACTTTGCTGTCCACACGCAACCGCAGTATGCATAGCACGAGGTTGCACACCAATATTGCGAATTTTATTTATCGTTGCTTTAAACAGAACGCAGAACGCTAAGGGAATGTGACGCAGAGCGCTCATCATTATGCACAAGTCCGCTTTTGATTCTGGCCGAAGGCCGTAGGAGCGAACTCGTTCGCGAAGACGATGTTGGCTATCGTGCCGACGCTCCGCGTCGTCATGCCGTTCTGGACGCTCCGCGTCCTCTTGGCGACGCAGAGCGTCGAGACCTGCATTCCCACGCGGAGCGTGAGGAACGATAGTCTCAACTCCGTGCCGAAGCTCTGCGTCGATATGCACGGACAATCCGATTATCGTGCGACGCTCCGCGTCGTCATGCCGTTCCGGACGCTCCGCGTCCTCTTTGCGACGCAGAGCGTCGAGACCTGCATTCCCACGCGGAGCGTGAGGAACGATGATCTCAACTATCGTGCAGCCCCTGTCGCTCTCACTAATCAGTAGGCGGGACTGCTCAGTTCCAGCGCCCTGGCGCATTCCTCCAGTGAGCGCCGCTGGGTGTCGGCATACAGGTCCAGTTCGTTGAGCGTCCCGCGTCCCAGTGCCTGCTCGAAATCCTGCTGATTCGAATTCGTCGCGTAGTGCGCCTGTGCGTTATCGCCCAGGTTGGACTGGAAAATGCCCGCCGCACTGACCGGCAAAAAGTCTTCGTACACCAGTGGCTCGAAGCGCACGTGACCTGCTTCGACAAGCTGCTCCAGACTGCCGGATGCACGCTCGGCAATACCTGATTCGATCGGGAAATAGCGGAAGTAGGCCAGGCCCTGCCTGCGCATTTCAGCGTGGCTGTCCGGAAACGCCTCGAACGTGTTTTCCAGCAGCTCGGCATAGCGCAGGGCATTCGCCTCATTGGGGAACTCACCCAGCGCGTCTCGGGCCTCGTTCAGCAGCCGGTCATACAGCTCGCGACCTTTGGGGGTCAGTGCAGCGCCACGCTGTTCGATCTCGCCGAAGCGTGCCGAGTGGCTACCCGACTGACTGCCACCCTGGCCCATGAAGGCAATCGGTTCTTCCAGCGCCTTGAAGCTGGTCTGGCGCAGCAGAATCGGGCACTGGCGACGTGGCGGCCCCTCGACCACCGCCTTGGGTGTGATGCCTTTGCCGGGCATACCGGCCTGAACCGCATCAATGTCCAGCGTGCGTGGCGTCAGGTGGTTGATGTGCGGACCTCGAAACGCCACCACATCGGCGATCAGGCGATGCTGAGTGTTCAGCTTCTGGTAGTCGTCCAGCGAAACGGTCGCCATGTTGTGCCAGCGAAAGGTTTCCAGCGCCTGCTGAATGAACTCGGCCGCATCGGTTTCGCTCAAGCCGCCGTCTGCTTCATGCTTGTCGATCAACGCCAGGGCGCCGGGCGTGAAGATACTGCGTTTGCCCAGCACCTGACCGGCGAACTCACGCAGGCTGTCGCTTTCGATCAGTTCCAGACGCAGCAACGAGGTGAACACGCGAAACGGACTGACCTGCAGCGCCTGCTCATGCACGGCGCGAAAGGCGGTGGAGTGAACCGGCACGCCGGCCGCGCTCAGGTCGTAGTAACCCACCGGCTGCATGCCCATGACCGCGAACAGGCGGGCGAGGGTGGCCAGTTCCTGTGCCGTGCCGACGCGGATTGCACCGTGCCGTTCCATATCCAGGCGCTGGATTTCACCGGTCTGGCGCAAACTGTCCAGCACGCTGCTGTCATGGTTCATGACCTGTTCGTTGACTTCACTCACCAGCGCCATCAGCGTGCCGTACAGCGGCACTTCGTGCTTGTACATCTGCGACATGGCGCGAGAAAAGCCCGCGCGGATCTGGTCCGGGTCGGCAAAGCGTGCTGTGCTCATCAGGGTGTTTTCTCCGTACGGGTTCAAGCCAGCGCTGCCAGGCAGCGCTCGAAAATATCCAGCCCTTCGTGCAGCACGTCGGGCTCGATGGTCAGCGGGATCAGCAGGCGGATGATGTGCCGCGACTTGCCGCTGGGCATCAGCAGCAGCCCGGCGTCCCTGGCCAAGCTCAGCAGCTCGGCGAGCTGTCGGGTGCCGGGCTCGCCCTCCGGCGTGATCAGTTCGATACCGCGCATGCAGCCGACACCGGTCAGCCTGCCCAGATACGGCGACAGTTTGCTCGTCCGCCAGGCTTCATAGCGTGAAACGATAGCGTGCTCCTGCTGCTCGCCCCAGCTGGACAGGTTGGCATCGGTCATCTGCGCCAGTGACGCGAGGCCCGCTGCGCAGCCGATCGGGTTACCGGAATACGTGCCGCCCAGGCCGCCCTTGGGCAGGTTGTCCAGCAACTGCCTGCGACCTACCACCGCGCCCAGCGGGATGCCGCCCGCAATGCTTTTGCCCAGCAGAATCAGATCCGGCTCGATGCCCAGACGACTGAACGCAAAACGCTGCCCGGTACGGCCGAAGCCGGACTGGATTTCATCGGCGATCAGCACGATGCCGTGTTTATCGCAGAACGCTCGCAGTGCCTGGGCAAAGTCCGGCTGCATGGCCAGAAAACCGCCTTCGCCCTGAACCGGTTCGAAGATGATGCAGCCCACGTCGTTGACGTCGATCTCGACGCTGAACAGCCGGTCCATGGCCTTGAGCGCCTGCTCGGTGGACACGCCGTTGTCCTTGCTGGGGAACGGAATGTGAAAGACCGGACCGGGCAGCACGCCGACTTTCTGTTTATAGGGCGCTACCTTGCCGTTGAGGTTCAGGGTCGCCAGCGTTCGGCCATGAAAGCCGCCGTCAAAGGCGATGACCGCCGTGCGGCCGGTGGCGCCGCGTACGATCTTCAGCGCATTTTCGGCCGCTTCCGCACCGCTGTTGGTGAGCATGCCGCTGAGGGGGTAACTGACCGGTACGAACTGCGTGAGCTGCTGCATGAAGCGGATATACGGGTCATGAGGCGTGGCGTTAAAGCAATAGTGGGTCAGCTTTGCCGCCTGATCCTGAATTGCCGTGACCACCTGCGGGTTGCAGTGCCCCAGATTGAGCACCCCGATGCCGCCGACAAAGTCGATATAGCGCTTGCCGGTGGTGTCCCAGACTTCGGCGTTGCGGCCGTGGGAAAGCGTCATGTTGTGGACAAACGAAATGGATTCGCTGATGTGTTCGCTCATCGGCCTGGCCCTGACTCCGGGTGATCATGATGGCCTTATCCAAACAAACATCGGGCCGCGCTCGCAAACGAAATAAAATCACCGGGTCATTCCAATAATTCCCGATGTAAGGGCTTTTATGGCTATTAACGATCAGGAGTTCATTCCTAAAAGGAATCATGTTTTTCAAAAACGTCGTTTGTAGCCCGACCCTGAGTAGCTTGATACTGAGGTCATCGATGATTTCCACCGGGTTCATGACAGGAGAATCAACATGGTTGCCGAGTTATTAGCACGTCTGGGCGTAGCGAACAGTGCCCACACACAAGGGGACTATCCGGTTTACACCCCGATTGATGGCAGCCGGATTGCCTCGGTCACGCTTGAAGACAAGGCACAGGTCGTGGCGCGTATCGACAGCGCCCACAATGCGTTTCTAAAGTGGCGCACAGTACCGGCGCCACGGCGTGGCGAGCTGGTGCGGATCTTTGGTGAAGTGCTGCGTGAGCACAAGGCTGATCTGGGCGAACTGGTGTCGGTCGAGGCCGGCAAGATCACTCAGGAAGGTCTGGGTGAAGTGCAGGAAATGATCGACATCTGCGACTTTGCCGTCGGTCTGTCGCGTCAGTTGTACGGCCTGACCATCGCCTCCGAGCGTCCCGGTCATCACATGCGCGAAACCTGGCACCCGCTGGGTGTGGTCGGCGTGATCAGCGCGTTCAACTTTCCGGTTGCGGTCTGGGCCTGGAACACCACGCTGGCGCTGGTCTGCGGCAACCCGGTGATCTGGAAGCCTTCGGAAAAGACTCCGCTGACGGCACTGGCCTGTCAGGCGCTGTTCGACAAGGCGCTGAAGATTTTCGGTGACGCGCCGGCAGCACTGGCGCAACTGGTGATCGGTGATCGTGACGCCGGTGAAGCGCTGGTCGACGACCCTCGCGTGCCACTGATCAGCGCCACCGGAAGCACCCGCATGGGCCGTGAAGTCGGGCCGCGTGTCGCCGCCCGTTTCGGGCGCAGCATTCTGGAGCTGGGCGGCAACAACGCGATGATTCTGGCCCCGAGCGCCGATCTGGACCTGGCCGTGCGCGGCATTCTGTTCAGTGCGGTAGGCACCGCCGGTCAGCGTTGCACCACGTTGCGCCGCCTGATTGTGCACCGCTCGATCAAGGACGAAGTGGTCGCCCGCGTCAAGGCAGCCTACGCCAAGGTGCGCGTCGGTGATCCGCGCGAAGGCAATCTGATCGGCCCGCTGATCGACCAGCAAGCGTTTTCGGCCATGCAGAACGCGCTGACCAAGGCCCGCGACGAAGGCGGCCAAGTGTTTGGTGGCGAGCGTCAGTTGCAGGACAAATACCCGAACGGCTACTACGTCACGCCGGCCATTGCCGAAATGCCTGGCCAGAGCGAAGTCGTGCGTCACGAAACCTTCGCGCCGATTCTCTACGTGCTGGCTTACGACGACTTCGAAGAGGCCCTGCGCCTGAACAACGAAGTGCCGCAGGGCCTGTCGTCGTGCATTTTCACTACCGACCTGCGTGAGGCCGAGGCTTTCCAGAGTGCCGCGGGCAGCGATTGCGGTATTGCCAACGTCAATATCGGCACCAGCGGTGCGGAAATCGGCGGGGCATTTGGTGGCGAGAAGGAAACCGGTGGGGGGCGCGAGTCCGGCTCCGATTCGTGGCGCGCCTACATGCGCCGGCAGACTAATACCGTCAACTACTCCCGCGAGTTGCCGCTGGCTCAGGGCATCGTTTTCGACTGATGTGAACCGGGCGCTTATTGCCGACATTGCTGGAGCTTTTCGATGGTGCAGTTTGCTGAAGGCTGTCTGTGGGAACAATTGACTCCGCAACGTCCGGTCAGCCCGGCCCTGAGCGGTGAGCGGAGCGCCGACGTGTGCATCATCGGCGCCGGGTTCACCGGTCTGTCGGCGGCGTTGCGCTTGCTGGAAGGCGGCAAGTCGGTGTGCGTGGTCGAAGCGCATCAGGTCGGGCATGGCGGTTCCGGACGCAACGTCGGTCTGGTGAATGCCGGGACCTGGGTGGCGCCCGATCAACTGGACAAGGTACTGGGCAGTGTCGAGGCCAGCCGATTGAATGGCGCGTTGGGCGCGGCGCCGGCACTGGTGTTCGCGACCATCGACAAGTACCGCATCGATTGTCAGGACACCCGCACCGGCAACCTGCACATGGCGCACAACGCCAAGGGTCTGGCTGATCTGCGCAGCCGTGCCGCACAGTGGCAACGGCGTGGTGCCAACGTTGAATTGCTGACCGGCAAACCCTGCGAAGACGCCTGTGGCACCGACAAGGTAAGCGGCGCCTTGCTCGATCATCGCGCAGGCACGGTGAACCCGATGGCTTATGTCTCGGGCATGGCGCTTAACGTGGTAGCGCAGGGTGGGCAAGTATTCGGTGATTCTCCTGTCAACGGCTTGCAACGCACCGCTGATGGCTGGAAGGTCTCTACTGCTGCGGGCAGTGTGCGCGCCGAGAAAGTAATCATCGCGTCCAATGCCTACACCGAGGGCGAGTGGACCGACATCAAGGATCACATCTTCGCTGGCTATTACTATCAGGTCGCTTCGCAGCCACTCAGCGGTGCCGAGCAGGCGCAGATTCTGCGCGGCGGGCAGGGTTCGTGGGACACGCGCACGGTGCTCAGCAATATTCGTCGCGACGCTCATGGGCGCCTGCTGCTGGGCAGCCTGGGTAACGCCGGCAATTATCCGCTGTGGTTCATTCGTCAGTGGGCGGATCGCGTCCAGCAGCATTACTTTCCGCAACTGGGCCGGGTCGAGTGGCAGAGCACCTGGACCGGGCGTATCGGCTTTACGCCGGACCACTTGCTGCGCCTCTTCGAACCTGCGCCAGGCTTGCTGGCGGCGACCGGTTTCAATGGCCGGGGGGTGACCACCGGGACACTGGTGGGCAAATGCTTTGCCGATTACCTGCTGAGCAACGACGCGGCTGCGCTGCCGGTGAGCTTTTCAAGCGGTAAAAAAGTTTCGGGCAGTTCGCTGCGCAGCCTGGCCTACGACGCGGGTTTCACCCTGTATCACGCCGGGCAATGCCTGCGCGTGGTGCTTTGAGCCGAGCAGGGTTCAGCCCGTCCTGCTCTTGATGCGCAGCTCTGCACACAGTCCGCCCTGCGCCGAGTTGCGCAGGTGCAGGCTGCTTTCCAGTTTGCGCACGATCATGTCGACGATCGCCAGCCCCAGCCCCGCGCCATTGCTGTGGCCCTGGCTGTAGAAGCGTTCGAACAGGCGCGCCTTCTGCTGTTCGTCGATACCAGGCCCAGCGTCTTCGACCGACAGGTGCGCGCTGCCATCTTCCTGGGCGTGCAGGGCAACGCGAATCTCGCTGGCGGTCGGGGCGAAATTCAGCGCATTGGTCAGCAGGTTCTGCAGGGCAATGGTGATGGCTGCCGGGTCGCTGCGGATCACGCAATCCTCGCCTTCTTCAAATACCAGATCGACGCGCTTCTCCAGTGCCAGCGGCGTGAGTTCGGCCATTTCCTCGCGTACCAGCGTGTTCAGCTCGAAGGTCTGTAACTGACTGACTTCAAGGCGCGGTTCCAGGCGTGCCATGGTCAATAGCTGACTGGCCAGGCGGGCGGCGCGGTCGACGCCATGCACGAGAAAGTCCAGCGCTTCCAGGCGTTGCTCCGGGGTTTCGGCCTGGCGCGCGTTCTGCGCGTGGATACGCAGGATGGTCAGCGGCGTGCGCAATTCGTGGGCCGCGTCAGCGATGAAGCGTCGCTCGCGTTCCAGCACACTTTCGATCTGGGTCAGCAGGCGGTTGAGCGCGTACTGCATGGGCTCCAGTTCTTTGGGCAGGGGCGTTACATCAAGCGGTTCCAGGCTCTCGGCATCGCGCTTGCGGATAACTCTGGCCATTGATTGCAGCGGGCGCAGGCCCCAGCCGATGGCCAGCCAGATCGCGACCACCAGCAGCGGCACACCGATCAGCGCCGGCCACAGCGTGTGACTGACAATGCGCTGAATCAGGTCCTGGCGTACGTCATCGCGCTCACCCACCCAGATCAGAAAACCCTGCTGTGGATCGGCGAGGAGAAAGCCGCACCACTCGTGCCCGTTTTCGACTAAGTCGTGGGAGCCTTCGGTTGCGGGAGGTGCGCTGAGCAGCGGGGCTTCGGCCGAGCGCACCAGCAGCTCGCCCGAGGTACGCCAGACCTGAAAGGTCAGCCGGGTTTCGTAGGGGTGGGCCACGCCGCTGGTGCCAACCCGGCTCATGGCCTGATCGAACGCCTGATACAGCTTGTCGAGATCCTGCTCACCCGCTGCGCGTTGACGTAGCACACCCTGCAGCAGACGCGCGCTCTGGGCCAGTTGTGCATCGTAGACTTCTTCGATTTCGTGATGGCTGTCGCGCAGGGCGAGCAGGCTGATCGTCAGGTCGCCGAGCAGCAACAGCATCAGTACCGGGATCAGAATACGCGCGCGTACCGAGGTCATGCCTTGAGCTCCAGCAGGTAGCCGACACCGCGCACGGTGCGGATCAGCTCGGTGGACAGTTTCTTGCGCAGGTTGTGAATCAGCACCTCCAGCGTGTTGCTTTCGACCTTGTCCTGCCAGCCGTACAGGGTATTGGACAAGCGCTCGCGGGTGACCACCTTGCCGGGACGGATCATCAGTTGATGCAGCAGCTGGTATTCCATCGGCGTCATCGGTACTTCACTGCCCTGAAAACTGACCTGTTGCGACGCCGGGTCGAGGCTGATGCCGGCGTGTTCCAGCAGCGGTTGCGCACGGCCCTGGCTGCGCCTGAGCAGGGCGCGGACCCGGGCTTTCAGTTCATCGACGTCGAATGGCTTGATCAGGTAGTCGTCCGCGCCGGCATCCAGACCAGCAATACGGTCGGCAGTCCCGTCGCGTGCGGTCAGGATCAGCACCGGCAAGGTAAGTGCTTCGGCGCGCAACTGGCGCAGCAGGTCCAGGCCATCCATGCGCGGCAGTCCAAGGTCGAGCAGCAACAGGTCGAATGGCTCGCTGCGCAGGGCGTGCAGCGCGCTCAGCCCGTCCTCCAGCCAGTCGAGGGTATAGCCCTCGGTATTCAGGGCCACGCGGATGCCTTGACCAATGGCTCGATCATCCTCGACGAGAAGCAGGCGCATAGGGCTTTGACCGGTGAGTGTGGGGAAGGGCGCCATGATGCCGTCAGCAGGCAGCAGCGCGAAGTGCCGTGTGTCCGGGAAGATGTTACGAGCTATTACGTATTAAGCTTTTCCTAAGATTCGTTTCGCACAGTAGGCGCTCCTTAACTGCTTGCGAGTATCTGTCATGCGTAAAGTCCTGCTGATTTCCTTGTGTCTGGCCAGCCCGCTGGCACTTGCCGGCCCGCAATGCACCACGGCTGACAAGTCCCAATGGCAGGATCAGGCCAAATTCCAGGAGCAACTCAAGGCTCAGGGTTACGAGATCAGCAAGTTCAAGGTGACTGACGGCAACTGCTACGAAATCTATGGTTTCGACAAGGACAAGCGCAAGGTCGAGATCTATCACGATCCGGTGACGGGTAAAGCGGTGAAGACCGAGACCAAGTAATGAGCCGTGTTTCCCTGCGCCTGTGGGACCCGCTGGTCAGGCTGTTTCACGTCTCGATCGCGGGTGTCTTCGTTGCCAATTATTTCTTCAATGAAGCAGGTGGCGACTGGCACATCTGGCTGGGCTATTACGCGGTTGCCTGGCTGGCGGTGCGCGTGGTGTGGGGATTCATCGGGCCGCGCAGCGCACGCTGGAGCGATTTCTGGCCACATCCGGCGCGCCTGCGTGCGCACATCCGCTCGCTGATCGACCGGCGGCCGATGCATCGGCTCGGCCATTCCCCGCTCGGCGCGTTGGTCATGGTACTCATGATGGTGCTGATCTTCGGCATGGGCCTGACCGGTTTTCTGATGGAAGAAGTCGATGCCCTGTGGGGCGCCGACTGGCCGCAGGACATCCACGAAATTCTCGCCAACACTTTGTGTGCCTTGGTGGTGCTGCACATGGCCGCCGCCATCTTCGAAAGCGTTCAGGTGCGTGACAACCTGCCCTTGTCGATGCTGACAGGCAAGCGACGCCCGTTGCCCGAAGATCGCCATCGCTGAAACCACACCTTTGTTCCTCTTTACAGTGATGCCTCCCGATGCGTGTTATTTCCCGAAACCTGGCTGCATGGAGCGCAGGCCTGATTGTTGTGGCGATTTTTCTCAGTGCGTGGCTCAGCCATCCACAGCACCGTATTGCGCCGTTCGCGCTCAGCCCCGCGCCGGTTGGCGCTGAAAGCGTGGCGCCCAAGGCGTCCTACATTTCGCGTTTCGCGTCTTCCGATCTCGACGACTTCGTGCATTCCTCAGCCGTGACGGCATTGCCCGGTGGCGACCTGATGTCGGTGTGGTTCGCCGGTTCTCGCGAGGGCGCGGGCGACGTTGAAATACGCACCTCGCGCTTCGACGCGGCCAGTGGTGAGTGGGGCGGCGAGCAGGTGCTGGCGACCCGTGATTCCACCCAGTCGGGCACTGGTAAATACATCCGCAAACTGGGCAATCCGGTGATCGCCCTGGCTCCGGACAATCGCCTGTGGCTGTTCTACGTTTCAGTCTCGGTCGGCGGCTGGGCGGGCAGTACGGTCAACGCCATGGTCTCCAGCGACATGGGCTCCAGCTGGTCGCCGCCGTGGCAACTGGTGACAACCCCGTTTCTGAACATCAGTACGCTGGTGCGCGGCGCGCCGGTGTTTCATGCCGACGGTTCGATCGGCCTGCCGGTCTATCATGAGTTTCTCGGCAAGTTTGCCGAATACCTGTACCTGAGCGCCGACGGTGAAGTGATCGACAAGTTTCGCATCAGCCGTGGCAACAATTCCCTGCAGCCCACCGTCGTGCCTTTGGACGGGCAGCGCGCCGTGGCCTTGTTGCGCTATGCCGGTGAGACGTTCCACCGGGTGCTGGCCAGCCGCACCGAAGACGGCGGGCAGAGCTGGAGCGAGCCGTATCCGTTGACCCCGAGCAACCCCAATTCTTCGCTGGCTGCGGTCGGTGTGCCAGGCAAGGGGCTGCTGGTGGCGCTCAACGACCTGCGCGAGGGGCGCTTTAAACTCAGTCTGTACGGTACTGACGAGGAGATGAACGTCTGGAGGCCACTGATGGATTTCGACAAGTCGCCCGATCCGCTGGGCACACCGTTTACCCTCGAAGCATACAAGGAGGTGATCGGCGAGGGCTTCCGCAGTTCCAGTGGCGCCCTGCGTCAACCGATGGAAGAGGCGTTTCTGAGCAATCTGGACCAGCGCGTCTGCTCGCCCCAGGGCTGCGACTTCGAATACGAATACCCGTACTTCATCCGCAGCCCGGACGGCCTGTATCACCTGGTCTACTCATGGAATAACACCTTCATCAAGCATGTCAGCTTCAACGAGGCCTGGCTGGCGGAGCAACTTTTATGATCGCGTTGGGATTGGCTCATCTGGCATTTGCCTGGACCCTGTTTGTGCTGTTGGCGCCCTTGACCGCATCGTTATGGTGGCGCTGCGGCCTGCTGGCTGCCGTCTCGCTAGTGAGTGTGATCTCGATCGACGGGCTGTCGATGGCGTCCTATGCCCGCAGCCTGACCGATGACCTGGCCATCAGCAGCCTGGTGCTGCTGGGCTGGCTGACCCTGCAGCGACTGGGTGTGCTCAGGCCGATGGCAGTGTCCAGGCGCGGGCTGATGCTGTTGGTGTTCGCTGCGCTGGCACTGACTTTGTACCCGGCCACGCTGGGCCTGACGTATTTCGATCCGTACCGCTGGGGCTACAACCCGCGGCCGATGATCATGGTTGTCGCTGTCATCGCTCTGGGGCTGGTCTTTATGCGCAATGCGCTGGCCGTCGTGATGCTCAGCGCAGCGACGCTGGCCTTCACTTTCCGCATCAAGCCATCGGAAAATTATTGGGATTACCTGATCGACCCGCTGCTTGGCCTTTACTGCTGTGGGGCCTTGCTGGTCCTGGCTGTCCGGTTTGTTTATCGCCGCACAATGGAGACGCGCCGTCCGGCGGCTCTGTCTGCCGGCAATGTCTAGAGGAATGACGATGAGTTGGTTGCAATCGCGACGCCTGCATTATTGGCTGGGCGCGGTCATGGTGGTGTTCCTGCTGTCGGCGTTGCTGAGGGGCGTGTTCTTCTACGGGTTTTCCGGTATCGAACCGGGCACGCTGTTCACGCATGGCGAGGTCGCAAAGACGCTCGGCATCGGTTTGCGCTTCGACCTGCGCCTGGCGCTGCTGATACTGCTGCCGGTCGCGGTGCTGCTCTGGATGCCAGGTTGTAACCTGATCAGCGTGCGTGCCCTGCGCTGGCTGGCGCGGGGCTATCTGATCGTGGCGCTGGCGATTCTGACAATGATTTACATCGTCGACTTCGGCCATTACGCCTATCTCGGGGTCAGGCTCAACGCCAGCGTGCTGCGCTATCTGGAGGATGCGCAGATTTCCCGGGACATGCTTTGGCAGACTTATCCAGTATTCTGGATCACTGCCGGCTGGCTGCTCACTGTCGCAGTGCTCGGCTGGGCATTGATCAGGCTTGAACGTGCCACCCTGGACCGTGAGGCCAGACCGATCAAACGCGGGTCCGTGGTCTGGGGTTCGGCGCTGATGGTCTGTGCAACCTTCCTCGGCCTGCTGGGCCGGGTCGAGAATCTCAATCTGGAAAACCCGGTACCGTTGCGCTGGAGCGATGCGTTCTTCTCAGGCAACAGCCAGGTGGCGGCACTGGGGCTCAACCCGGCGCTGTTCCTGTACGACACGCTCAAGGTCTCCCAGTCGAACTTCGACGAACCCGAGGTGCGCAAGCATTATGAGCGGGTCGCGCGTTATCTGGGCGTCCGGCAGCCAGATGTACAGGGATTGAGTTTCAAGCGTCACCAGACCGTGCAGCCCTACCGGCTGCCGGGCGAGCGGCCGCCGAATGTCATGTTCGTCATGCTCGAATCGCTGGGCACCAGTGCTGTCGGTGCCTACGGTAACCCGTTGAACCCGACGCCAAACCTGGACCATCTGGCCACCCAAAGCTGGTTCTTCAAGCACTTTTACGTACCGGTGACCGGCACTGCGAAAACGGTCTGGGCGAGCATCACCGGGGTTCCCGACGTGACACGGCAGGAGACCGCCACGCGCCATCCGCTGCTCACACGGCAAAACACCATCATCAATGACTTCAAGGGGTACGAGAAGCTGTACATGATTGGTGGCAATTCCGGCTGGGCCAACATGAACGCCTTGATCCGTCGCAGTATCAACGACGTACGGCTGTACGACGAGCGCGACTGGAAGTCACCGCAGGTGGATGTCTGGGGGATTTCCGACCTGGATCTGTTCAAGGAGAGCGACCGGATCCTGCGTGCGTTGCCAGCCGACAAACCGTTCTTTGCCTATGTGCAGACTGCGGGCAATCACCGGCCGTTTACCATTCCGAAGGACAACGATGGTTTTCAGGTCAGCGACAAGACCGTGGAGCAGGTCCAGGCCGCCGGTTCGCGCAGCGTGGAGCAGTACAACGCCGTGCGCCTGCTGGATTTCAACATTGGACGGTTGATGGAACTGGCCAAGGCGGGCGGTTACTACGAAAACACCATCTTCGTGCTGTTTGGCGATCACAACACGCGCATCAGCCAGATCCCGCACATGGCGCCGGCGTTCGAGCAACTGGGCCTGGAGAGCAACAACGTTCCGCTGTTGATTCACGCCCCCGGCCTGCTGGGCACACGCGTTGTCGACGAAGCGGTCGGTCTCGCCGACCTGCTGCCGACACTGGCGGGGATGGCCGGAATGGACTTCACCAGCGGCACCATGGGTCGTGACATTCAGCAAGCGGCTCCGGAAGGTGAACGTGTGGTGCCGCTGGTACTGCGCGAAGGTACGTTCCCGCTGATCGGCGGTGTCACGCGCAACTACCTGCTGCAAATGGAGCACGACGGCAGTTCGCCAACGCTCCATGACCTGTCTTCACCCACGCCGCTGGACAACGTCGCCGAACAGAACCCGCAAGAGTTCGAACGGCTGCGCGACCTCACCCGCGGTCTGCATGAAACCTCGCGCATGATGCTGTATCAGAACGTGCGTTGACGAAGCGAACCGGCCTTTGTCAGCGTTGCTACGCAAGCCGCTGGTCGAGTCAGCGGCTTGCCTGAGGATGGCATATTTATTGGATGATGTTAAAGTGCTTGCGCCTGTGAACCACGCACGCACGAAACGCATATAGGGCTCGGTTTTCGACTATCTTGGTTAGTTGAGCGCGTATTTTGCGGAAAGTTGTAAACCGTCGTCCTGTCACGCTGGCTTTTATCTTTATGGATTGCGGTATTTCATCGCAAACACATGAAAAAACTGTCAGATTTTGCTCTGAATCTGTATTTTGGCGGCCTGTTTTCGCTCGGATGCGTTTTTTGCCCATTGCACACTCAAGAGCCTTCCTGGATGCCGGCAAGTTTTTCATGTGTTAACCCGCCGAAACTGCTTGATGCACTGCGTGCTGAAACGAGGCAGTTGCACGTCAAGCTTGAAAAACGCATGCCGTTTTTTTCACCCGCTCTGGATCACGCTCTTTACCTCCGTCTGCTTCAGGCCTACTACGGTTTTTATGCACCGCTTGAAGCGATACTGCATGGCAGTGCCTTGATACCTGCGGAGCTTATTCCGGTCGAGAGGGTCAAAACTCCTGTGCTGGTCGAGGATCTGCGTGCGCTGGGGCTGTCCGATCACGACATCGGGCAATTGCCCCGCTGCGAACGGTTGCCCACTGTTGATTCTGCCGGTGCATGCCTGGGTGTGATGTATGTGCTGGAAGGGGCGACACTGGGCGGGCAGGTGTTGCGACGTGAGATAAACCGGCGTTTGGGCCTGGATGAGCAACGTGGAACGGCCTTTCTCGATGTTTACGGTGCCCTCACCGGACCTCGCTGGAAGGCGTTTCTGAATCATCTGGACGACGTGCCGCGAGAAGTTGTTCTTATTGATGCCGCCGCGTTTGCAGCGCACTCCACATTTGCATGTTTCGAGCACTGGCTCGAGGGTCAAGAGGTACTGCTATGAGCCAACTCGACAAAGACGCCTTTGAAGTCCTTCTGGCCAATTGTGCGGATGAGCCCATTCAGTTCCCTGGCGCCATTCAACCCCACGGCCTGCTGTTCACGTTGCAAGAGCCCGAGCTGACTATCCTGCAAGTCAGTGCCAACGTGCACACTGTGCTGGGCCAGGTGCCCGAGCAGGTGCTCGGCAAGGGGCTGGACTGTGTGCTGGGCGCTGGCTGGGCCGAGGTGATTAAAAGCGCCAGCGCTCATGACTCGTTCATCGACGCGCAACGCCTGCTGATGTCGATCAACGGCATCGAGTTTGAAGCCTTGCTGCACCGCAGCCAGGGCGTTCTGATTCTGGAACTGGAGATTCAGGACAAGGATGCGCAAGCGATCAGTTATTCCGAGCGCACCGGCAACATGGGCCGCATGTTGCGCCAGTTGCATGCTGCGAGTGATCTGCAGACCCTGTATGAAGTCAGTGTCCGCGAGATCCAGAAAATGACCGGTTACGACCGGGTGCTGATCTACCGTTTCGAAGAGGAAGGCCATGGTCAGGTGATCGCTGAAGCGTCGTCGCCCTCCATGGAGCTTTTCAACGGACTGTTTTTCCCGGCATCGGACATTCCCGAGCAGGCGCGCGAACTGTATCGCCGCAACTGGCTGCGCATTATTACCGATGCCGATTACATCCCGGTTCCCCTGGTGCCTCAACTGCGTCCGGACACTCAGGAGCAGCTTGATCTGAGTTTTTCGACGTTGCGCAGTGTTTCACCGATCCACTGCCAGTACATGAAGAACATGGGCGTGCTGTCATCCATGAGTGTTTCGCTGATTCAGGGCGGCAAGTTGTGGGGATTGATCAGTTGCGGCAACCGCACGCCGCTGTACGTGACTCACGAACTGCGCAGTGCCTGCCAGGCGATAGGTCAGGTGCTTTCCCTGCAGATCAGTGCCATGGAAGCGCTGGAAATAAGCCGTCAGCGAGAGGCGAAAGTCAGGGCGCTCGAGCAATTGAATCTGGCCATGGCCGAGTCCGAAGAAAACGTCTTTGACGGTCTGGCGCAGCAACCACAGTTATTGATGGATCTGGTAGGCGCGAGCGGCGTCGCCATCATCGAAGACCGGCAAACGCATTGTTTCGGCACCTGCCCGGAGCCTTCTGAGGTACGTGCACTGCATGCGTGGATGATTGCTGGTGGCGAACCAGTGTATGCCAGTCATCATCTATCCAGTGTCTATCCGCCTGCCGAGGCCTATCAGCCAATTGCCAGCGGCGTATTGGCGATGAGCCTGCCAAAGCCGGTCGACAACGGCGTTATCTGGTTTCGCCCCGAGGTCAAGGAAACGGTTCAGTGGAGCGGTAATCCGAAAAAACCACTGGATATGGAGAGCTCGGCAGGCGGCATGCGTCTTCGGCCGCGCACCTCGTTTGAGATCTGGAAAGTCGAGATGACCGGGATCGCTACGAAGTGGAGCTATGGCGATGTGTTCGCCGCCAATGACCTGCGCCGCTCCGCTCTGGAAAATGATCTCGCCCGCCAGGTGCGCAGGGAGCAGCAGGCCGTTCGCGCCCGCGACGAGCTGGTAGCGGTTGTGTCCCATGACTTGCGCAACCCGATGACGGTCATTTCCATGCTGTGCGGGATGATGCAGAAGTCGTTCAGCTCCGATGGGCCACACACCTCGCGACGTATTTCCACTGCAATCGATACCATGCAGCAAGCGGCCAGCCGCATGAATGTGTTGCTCGAAGACCTGCTCGACACCTCGAAAATCGAAGCGGGCCGTTACACCATTACGCCGCAGCCGCTGGAAGTCAGTCAGATATTCGAGGAGGCCTACACCTTGCTGGCCCCCCTGGCGATGGACAAGTCCATCGAGATCTCCTTCAACGCCGAGCCTGACCTCAAGGTCCAGGCCGACCCGGAGCGTCTCTTCCAGGTGCTGTCCAACCTGATCGGCAACGCCATCAAGTTCACCCCGAAAATGGGCACAATCGGTGTGGCGGCAATGTCCAACGGCGCTGAAATCGTGTTCACCGTACGGGACTCCGGCGAGGGTATCCCTCCCGAGCAGTTGCCACACATCTTCGAGCGCTACTGGACCGTCAAGGAAGGCAACCCGACCGGCACCGGTCTGGGCCTGTACATCTCGCAAGGCATCATCAAGGCACACGGCGGTGAACTGGCTGCGCAAAGCCGGGTGGGCGAGGGCAGCGAGTTCCGCTTCACGGTGCCAATGGCAGTTTGATCGCTTTCTCAGGCTTGCAGTGTGTGTCGGCTCAAGCCTGAGTCGCGTCAGCCCTGATGCCAGTTAGTGGCTTTTTCGATGTATTCAGCGTTCGCCGGAAGTACCTCGCGCAGGAAAGCGAGGTACTTGTCCATCAACGCCTTGCTGGGAAAGCGCGCGGCGAAGCCGGTGGTGATATCGTCGCAATGGATGATGACCATCAGGCGTCTGTGATCGACCGTGACAAATTCATGCAGGTGCCAGGGGGCGGTTTGTCGATGGTGGACAGGGTTTTCCCAGTTCAGCAGTTTGATGGCGGCGATGAAGGCCATCGCTACCGGGCCGACCAGAAAGAGCAACGATCCGGTCAGGACGGCGACGAATCCGAATACCAACATGACGAAAATGGCGATGCCCTTGAAGAAGCTTGAGGCGAAGTCGGGGTAGTGGAGGTAATACTCGACCGTGGCGCCATCGGTTTTCAGGGTGTAGTTGAAGATGGTTTTTTGGCGGACCATCAAACCAACATAGTAAGCATAATTCGCGGCGATGACCGAAGTGAACACAGCCGCCCAGTGTGGCTCCTGAATAAATAAGTCCCACCATGCCCAAACATTGAACAAGAGCATCGCTACGTGACCCAGCCCCAAAAATAATTGCATTCGCATA
>Ga0182231_1000069_pt1 | contig 28245 bp, 25 predicted proteins | sample G6R1MG_29_FD_129667 | JGI IMG/M metagenome (GOLD analysis project Ga0182231, IMG submission 129667) | Miscanthus phyllosphere microbial communities from Michigan, USA - G6R2_NF_07NOV2016_LD1 MG | ecosystem: Host-associated > Plants > Phyllosphere > Phylloplane/Leaf | place: USA: Michigan...
AAGAGTCCCAGAAAGGACAGGCCATGGCCAACATCACCGCCGCACTGGTGAAAGAGCTCCGCGAAAAGACCGGCGCGGGCATGATGGACTGCAAGGGCGCCCTCAACGAGACGGACGGCGACATCGAAGCCGCCGTGGACTGGCTGCGCAAGAAGGGCCTCGCCAAGGCCGCCAAGAAGGCCGGCCGCGTCGCCGCCGAGGGCCTCGTCGCCGTCGAGTCCGCCGGCCATCACGCCGCCCTCGTGGAAGTGAACTCCGAGACGGACTTCGTCGCCCGCAACGACAGCTTCCAGACCTTCGCCCGCGAGGCCGCCAAGCTCGCCCTCGACACCGACGGCACCCTCGAGGGCCTCGAGTCCGCGAAGTTCCCGGGCGCCGACACCACCGTCAAGGAGAGCCTGGCCAACCTCATCGCCACCATCGGCGAGAACATGACCCTGCGCCGCGTCTCCAAGCTCGACGTGACCAAGGGCGTCATCGCCTCCTACGTCCACGGCCAGGTGGTCGACGGTCTGGGCAAGATCGGCGTCCTCGTCGCCCTCGAGTCCGAGGGCGACGTCGAGGTGCTCTCCACCCTCGGCCGCCAGATCGCCATGCACGTCGCCGCCACCAACCCGGTGGCCCTCGACGCCGCCGGCGTCGACCAGCCGACCCTCGACCGCGAGATCAACATCCTGCGCGAGAAGAACGCCGGCAAGCCCGAGAACGTGCTCGCCAAGATCGTCGAGAGCGGCCTGAAGAGCTACTACAAGGAGGTCACCCTCCTTGAGCAGCCCTTCGTCCACGACGGCTCGAAGACGATCACGCAGGTCCTCAAGGAGGCCGAGGGCAAGGCCGGCGCGCCGGTCAAGCTCACCGCCTTCGTGCGCTACGCGCTGGGCGAGGGCATCGAGAAGGAAGAGGCGCCCGATTTCGCCGCCGAGGTCGCTGCCGCAGCCCGCGGCTGATCCCGGACCGAAAGCTCCGACGAAAACGCGAGGGGCGGCGGCAGCGATGCCGCCGCCCCTCGACGTTTCGGCCCCGCGTGCGCTAGACACCCCTCCGCTTCCGATTGGCTCGCCGCCCCGTCCTCGGGGCGGCCTAGAGGGGACTGGCTCGATGCCGGAGACCACACCGTTTCGCCGCGTCCTCGTGAAGCTCTCGGGTGAGGCCCTGGCCGCGCCCGACGGTTACTGGCTGCACCCGCCGACGCTGGCCGGCATCGCCGACGACATCGCCCGCACCCGGGAGGCCGGACTCCAGCTCGCCCTGGTGGTCGGCGGCGGAAACATGATCCGGGGCGCACGCATCTCGGCGGCGGGTTGGATCGACCGGGCCACCGGGGATTCGCTCGGCATGATGGCCACGGTGATGAACTCGCTCGCCCTCGAGACGGCCCTGAACGCGGCGGGCGTGCCGGCCCGCACCATGTCGGCGGTCTCGATGCCGACCATCTGCGAGACCTTCGCCCGTCAGCCCGCCCTGCACCACCTCGACAAGGGGCAGGTCATCGTGCTCGCCGGCGGCACCGGCAATCCGTTCTTCACCACCGACACGGCCGCCGTCCTGCGCGCCGCCGAACTGCGCTGCGACGCCGTGCTCAAGGCGACGCAGGTGGACGGGGTCTACTCGGCCGATCCGAAGATCGACCCGTCCGCCACCCGCTACGACCGCCTCACCCACGACGAGGCCATCGGCCGCGACCTCAAGGTGATGGACACCGCCGCCTTCGCCCTCGCCCGCGAGAGCCGGCTCTCCATCGTGGTCGGCTCCATCCATGCGCCGAGCTCGATCCGCGCCATCCTCACGGGGGAGGCCCCCGCCACCCACGTGGTTCCCTGATCCGCCCCTCCCGGATCCCCGGCGCCAAAGGCCGGAGGTCCGCGAACCCATTTGCGGGCCACCGGATTTTGGTTCATTGAAGCCGCAGAACGGGCCCCGGCGGCCCGGCATCCCTCCCTCCTCTGTTCGCGTCGGGACACTGAACGCATGGCTGCCATCCCCGAATTCGACCTGAACGACATCAAGCGCCGCATGCAGGGCGCCGTGACCTCCCTGAAGGGCGACCTCGGCTCCCTGCGAACGGGGCGCGCGACGCCGAGTATCCTCGATCCGATCCAGGTCGATGCCTACGGGGCGATGATGCCCATGGCGCAGGTCGCCACCGTGAGCGTGCCGGAGCCCCGCCTGCTGAGCATCTCGGTCTGGGACCGGGGCATGGTGAGCGCCGTCGAGAAGGCCATCCGCGAATCCGATCTCGGCATGAACCCCCAGACGGAAGGCCAGACCATCCGCCTGCGCGTGCCCGAGATGAACGAGCAGCGCCGCAAGGAAATGGTCAAGGTCGCTCACAAGTACACGGAGGAGGCCCGGGTCGCCGTCCGCCACGTGCGCCGGGACGGCCTCGACCATCTGAAGAAACTGGAAAAGGACGGCGCCATCAGCGAGGACGACGAGAAGCGTCAGGCCGGCGAAGTCCAGAAGGCGACCGACCAGCACATTTCCGAGATCGACGGCGTGCTGGCGTCCAAGGAAAAGGAAATCATGCAGGTCTAGCGCCCCCTGCGACGAATCGGTCGTCGCATTCGTCGCGGGTTAGCGAGACGAGTCATGGTTCCGGAGGCGCGATCGGATCGGTCACGGCTCCGGCGTCCGGCGGATTTCCGGTCGGATTGGACGAAGCATGGAGGAGGGGCGCGTTGGGGCGAACTGAGGGCGCGCGTCACATCGAGAGCGGGATGGCGGGAGGGCAGGGCGCGTCGGCGTTCGAGGCCCGCCCGGCGGCCACGTCCGGTGCGACGCCGGTGCTGCCCACCGGCCTCTCGCTGCCGGCGCCGACCCATGTCGCCATCATCATGGATGGCAACGGCCGCTGGGCGGCGCGGCGCGGGCTGCCCCGAGTCGAAGGCCATCGCCGCGGCGTGGAGGCCGTGCGCCGGGCCGTGCGCTCGTCCATCGACCTCGGGGTGCGCTACCTCACCATCTACACCTTCTCGTCGGAGAACTGGCGCCGCCCCCCGGCCGAGGTCGCGGACCTCATGGGCCTCCTCAAGCTGTTCGTGCGCCGCGACCTCGCCGACCTCCACCGCAACGGCGTTCGGGTGCGGATCATCGGCGGCCGCGAGGGCCTGAGCGCCGATATCGTCGCCCTCCTGGACGAGGCGGAGGCGATGACCCGGGGCAATACCGGCCTGACCCTCGTGGTCGCGTTCAATTACGGCGGCCGTCAGGAGATCGTCCGCGCCGTCCGGACCCTCGCGCGCGCCTGCGCCGAAGGTCGCGCGGTCCCGGACGACATCGACGTCGACGCCATCACGGCGGCCCTCGACACCACCGGCATTCCCGATCCCGACCTCGTGATCCGCACCTCGGGCGAACTGCGCCTGTCGAACTTCCTGACCTGGCAGACGGCGTATGCCGAGTACGTGACCGTGCCCGCCCTGTGGCCTGATTTCGACCACGACGCCTTCGTGGCGGCCATCGGCGAGTACCACCGGCGTGACCGCCGCTTCGGCGGCCTCAGCGACAAGACCGGTTGATGGCAGTCCCGAGCGAGGCGGCCCCGGGCGCGCGGCGCAATCCCCTCGGTGGACGCGAGTTCCAGCTCCGCCTCGTCTCGGGGGTGGTGCTGGCGATCCTCGTGGTCTCGGCCCTCATCCTCGGCGGGGGGCCGTTCGCCTTCATCTGGCTCGCCGCCGCCCTCGTGGGCGCCGCCGAGTGGATCGGCATGAGCCGCACCGGCCCGCGCCGGCTGCTCCTCACGATCATCGGCGTGACCCTGGCAGGCCTGTCCCTGTGCCTGCGGGAGGGGGCCTCCCCCCTCGTGTTCCTCGCCATCGCGGCGACGGGGACCCTCGGCCTCCTCGTGCTGGCCCAGGATGGTCCGGCGCGGGGCCGGGCGGTGGCGGGCCTCGCCGGCGGCGCCGTGGTCGCCCTGGTGCCGCCGGGCCTGCGCGACGATCCCGCCATCGGCATCCTCGGGCCAGCCTGGATGTTCGCCGTGGTCTGGTCCACCGACGTGGTCGCCTACATCACCGGCCGCACCTTCGGCGGCCCGAAGCTCATGCCGACGGTGAGCCCGAAGAAGACGTGGTCGGGGGCCCTCGGCGGCCTCGCCGCCGGCACGGCCGCCGGCATCGGCCTCGTCGCCCTCGCCAGGGGCTACGGCTGGAGCCCCCTCGCGGCGACGTCCCTCGCCGTCGTCGGCCTCGTGAGTGCCGCCGCCTCGATCTTCAGCCAGGCGGGCGATCTCGCCGAATCCGCCCTGAAGCGGCGCTGGGGCGTCAAGGATTCCGGACGCTCGATTCCCGGCCACGGCGGCGTCATGGATCGCCTCGACGGCTTCGCCGCCGTGGCGCTCCTCGCCGGATTGTATCTCCTCGCGCACCGCATGGGCGCGGTCTGAAGGATTCCCCGCGTTGACCCTCACCGTCTCCATCCTGGGTGCCACCGGCTCCATCGGCCGCTCCACCACGGACCTCCTCGCGCAGCACCCCGGGCGCTTCCGCGTCGGCGCCCTGGTGGGCGGCCGTGACGCCGGAGCGATCGCCAAGCTCGCGCGCGAGATCGGGGCCGATTTCGTGGCGCTGGCCGACGAGGCGCAGGGGCCGGCCTTGCGCGAACTCCTCTCCGGCACGGGCATTCCCAACGGCGCCGGCGAGGCCGCCGTTCTGGAAGCCGTGGCCCGCGACGCCGACATCGTCGTGGCCGCCGTGAGCGGCGCCGCCGGCCTGCGTCCGACCCACGCGGCGCTGCGCCTCGGCCGCACGGTGGCGCTCGCCAACAAGGAGAGCCTCGTCTGCGCCGGCGACGCCTTCATGCGCGACGCCCAGCGCTACGGCGCCACCCTGCTGCCGGTGGATTCCGAGCACAACGCCCTCGCGCAGGCGCTGGGCGACGGCAAGGTCGCGGATATCGCCACCATGACCATCACGGCGTCCGGCGGGCCGTTCCGCACCTGGACCGCCGAGCGCATCGCCGCCGCATCGCCCGCCGAGGCCGCCGCCCATCCGACATGGTCGATGGGCATGAAGATCAACATCGATTCGGCGTCGCTCATGAACAAGGGCCTCGAACTCATCGAGGCGCACCACCTGTTCGCCATCGAGGCCGCGCGCCTCGACGTGATCGTCCACCCGCAATCCATCGTCCACGGTCTCATCACCTGGCGCGACGGCGCCGTCACGGCGGGGCTCGCCATGCCGGACATGCGGGTGCCCATCGCCCATTGCCTCGGGCTCGGCGAGCGCCTCACCATCGCGCGGGGGCGCTCCCTCGATCTCGCCGCCGTGGGAAGCCTCACCTTCGAGGCCGCCGACGAAGCGCGGTTCCCGTGCCTCCGCATCGCCCGGGCGGCACTGCGCGACGGCGGCGCGGCCCCGACGGTGATGAACGCCGCCAACGAGATCGCCGTCGCGGCGTTCATCGGCGGTGCCATCGGCTTCTACGGGATCGCCGAACTCGTCGAGCGCGCCTGCACGCATTTCGCCGGCCTCCACCGCCAAGCCCCGGCCGATGTCGACGAGGCCCTAGCCATCGACGCCGAGGTCCGTGCCTGGAGCGGCCGGGCGCTGGCGACCTGATCCCTCCCGGGTCCCGTCGCGGCAGGCCGAGGGGTCGCTGCGGTCTCTCTTTACCGCGATCCCAGGAAAGCCGGCTTTCCGTCTGGTCTTCGCCCCGGTGCGACGCCAGAACCACCCTGGCGCATTTGCGTTCGCCGGCACAGGCTCCGATCTGCTAAAGGCGGATCGGCGTGCCGGCGGGACGCTTCGAGGAACGACGATGGACTTTCTGAACGCGATGGGCGGGACAGCCGCCGGATTCTTCGGCAACGTGATCCCGTTCCTGATCGTGCTCAGCGTCGTCGTGTTCGTCCACGAGATGGGCCACTTCCTCGTCGGGCGCTGGTGCGGCGTCGGCGTCCACGCCTTCTCCCTCGGCTTCGGCCCCGAACTCTTCGGCTTCAACGACCGCCACGGCACGCGCTGGAAGCTCTCGGCGGTGCCGCTCGGCGGCTACGTCAAGTTCCACGGCGACGCCAACGGCGCCAGCGTGCCGGACCCGGACGCCGTCGCCCGGATGAGCCCGCAGGAGCGCGCCACCAGCTTCCCGACGCAGCCCCTGGCCAAGCGCGCCGCCATCGTCGCCGCCGGGCCCATCGCCAACTTCCTGCTCGCCATCGTGCTCTTCTCCGGAGCGATCTACTTCGGCGGCCGCTACGAGACGCCGGCCCGGGTCGAGGCGGTGATGCCCGGGAGCGCCGCGGAGCGCGCGGGCTTCCAGCCCGGCGACATCATCCGGGCCATCGGCGGCACCACGGTCAGCAGCTTCACCGACATGCAGCGCTCGGTCACCACCAGCGCCGGATCCAGCCTCGCGATCACCGTCGAGCGCGACGGCGCGCGTCAGGTGCTCACCGCCGTGCCGGACGGCGTCGAGGAGCGCACCCCGTTCGGGCGCCACCGCTTCGGCCGCCTCGGCATCCAGGGGCCGAAGGGCAGCGAGGCCAAGCTCGTCCATTACGGCCCCCTCCAGTCCGTCGGCCAGGGCGTCTACGAGACCTACTTCGTGGTGGATCGTACCATCGACTACATCGGCAAGCTCGTGACGGGCCGCGAATCCGCCGACCAGCTCTCCGGGCCAATCGGCATCGCACGGGTCTCGGGCGAGGTCGCCAAGGTCAGCGGCGCCGGCGGGCTCATCGGCCTCATCGCCCTGCTCTCCGTCTCCATCGGCCTCCTCAACCTGTTCCCGGTGCCGCTCCTCGATGGCGGACACCTGCTGTTCTATGCCTTCGAGGCCGTGCGCGGGCGCCCCCTGAGCGAGCGGACGCAGGAGATCGGCTTCCGGATCGGGCTCGCCCTGGTGCTGTTCCTGATGCTGTTCGCGGCCTGGAACGACGTGCTCAATCTCGGCGCCTCGTGGGGCCCGCGCGGCACCTGACGGACGCGCCCGACCCGCCATCCGGTGGGGCGGGGACGGCGTCAAACGACTGGCCGCACGGGCCCTTCCGTTGCATGGTCCGAGGGCGTTGAGACCTCGTTAACCATGTCCGGCGAAGGCGTTTCGCCGTTAAGTGACCGGAAGGCCACGTGTCCTCAAAATCCCCTGTGAGCGGGTGCCCCCGGCGTTTGCTTCGACCCGGAAACCCGGTAGAAGCTGAGCCTGGGACCAGACGACGGGACGACCGGGCAAACCGGCGCCTGTCTGCGGGTGCGAACCCGTACTGATAATAAAAGAGACGGGCGATTACATGATGTCGATGACGGGGAAGCGCCGACGCAAGTCGGCGGAGCGGACCATCGTCCTAGTCGCCACCACGGCCGCAGGGCTGGTTCTCGGTGGCGCGGCGCAGGCCGAGCAGATCGTCGTCCAGGGTAACAAGCGCGTCGATTCCGATACGATCCGGTCCTACGTGACCGGCACCGCCTCCGGTTCGCCCGAGGAAGCCCGCCGCAACCTCCTGGCGAGCGGCATGTTCTCCGACGTGAAGGTGTCCCGCAACGGCGGCAGCACCGTCGTGACCGTGCGCGAGAACAACATCATCAACCGCGTGGTGTTCGAGGGAAACAAGAAGATCGAGAAGGCGACCCTCGAGGGTGAGATCGAGGCCAAGGCGCGCGGCCCCTTCAACCAGGGCATCGTCACCGCCGACATGCAGCGCATCCGCGAGATCTACCGCCGCTCGGGTCGCGGCAGCGCCAAGGTCAGCTTCCGCACCGTCGACCTGCCCAACGGCCGCCTGGACGTGATCTACGTCATCGAGGAAGGCGACAAGACCGGCATCAAGGCGATCAACATCTCGGGCAACAAGGAGTTCTCCGAGTCGAAGATCAAGGAGCTGATGTCCTCCTCGGAGATGAACTTCCTCTCGTTCATCAAGACCTCCGACGTCTACGATCCGGACCGGATCACCAACGACCTCGACCTCGTCCGGCGCTTCTACCTCAAGAACGGCTACGCCGACTTCCGCGTGGTCAAGGCCGATGCCCGCTACGTCGAGGCCGAGACCGATGCCGGCTGGGTCATCGACGTGGTGGTCGATGAAGGTCAGCAGTACAAGGTCGGCGCCGTCGCCGTGGATTCGCGCCTGCCCGGCCTCGACCCCAAGGGTCTCGATGGCGAGGTCCGCACCGCCGTTGGCGACGTCTACAACGCCGAGGATGTCGAGCGGACCCTCACGGGCGTCACGAACCAGGTCGCCCGCCAGGGCTATCCCTTCGCGCAGGTCCGCCCCACCGGCCAGCGCGACCCGGCCACCGGCACCGTGGCCCTCGGCTTCGTGGTCGAGGACGGCCCGCGCGTCTACGTCGAGCGCATCAACATCCGCGGCAACACCCGCACCCGCGACTACGTCATCCGTCGCGAACTCGATATCACCGAGGGCGATGCGTACAACCGCGTCCTCACGGACCGGGCGGAACGTCGCCTGAACGGCCTCGGCTTCTTCAAGAAGGTCCGCTTCTCCAACGAGCCGGGCTCGGCCGCCGACCGCGTGATCATCAACATCGACGTCGAGGATCAGCCCACGGGTTCGTTCTCCGTCGCAGGCGGCTACTCGACCCAGGACGGCATCATCGGCGAAGTCTCGGTGTCCGAGTCGAACTTCCTCGGACGCGGCCAGTACGTCCGCGTCGCCGGCACCGCCGGCCAGTTCGCCCGCGGCGTCGACTTCTCGTTCACCGAGCCGTACTTCCTCGGCTACCGCCTCGCCGCCGGCTTCGACGCCTTCTACAAGTACAGCGACCAGACCCGCTTCTCGCGCTACGAGACCACCGTGTACGGCGGCCAGCTCCGCGTCGGCCTGCCGATCACGGAAGAGTTCGGCATCACCCTGCGCTACTCGCTCTACAACACCGAGCTGCGCGTCCCGAACACCATCCGCCGGCCGTACAACGACTGCTCGAATCCGATCCCGGGCTACACGGCGGTCTATCCGAACAACACGTTCACGGCCAACGGCCAGAACGTGTCGGGCCTCTCGGCCTACCCGAACTGCGCCTTCGACGGCGAGGCCTCCATCGCGCTCAAGGGTTCGCAGGGCAACACCCTCACGTCGCTGGCCGGCCTCACGCTGGCCTACTCGACCCTCGACAACATCGGCCTGCCGCGCAACGGCCTCTACGCCGAGCTGAAGCCCGACATCGCGGGCCTCGGCGGCGACTCGAAGTTCTTCCGCGTGACCGGCGACGCCCGGTACTACAAGGAGTTCTACGAGGACGTGGTCGGCTTCGTCCGGCTCCAGGGCGGTCACATCTCGGCGCTCAACGACGAGCCCCTGCGGATCACCGATCAGTTCTTCCTCGGCCCGTCGCTCGTTCGCGGCTTCGCCCCCAACGGTCTCGGCCCGCGCGACGTCGGCATCGCCGACAGCCGGTCCAACGCCATCGGCGGCAGCACCTACGTGGGCGGTACCCTCGAAGTCCAGTTCCCAATCTGGGGCATTCCGAAGGATCTCGGCCTGAAGGGCGCGGTCTTCGCCGATGCCGGTACGCTGTTCGGCTACAACGGCCGCACGCAGTTCAACGTGAACGGCGACGCCTTCATCAACGGCATCGCCCCCGGCGGCGTCTGCAACTTCAACTCGGCCACCATCGGCGTCGAGCCGGAATGCGTGAACGTCCACGACAAGGCGGTCATCCGGTCGTCCATCGGTGCGTCGATCCTGTGGAACTCGCCCCTCGGACCGATCCGCTTCGATTACGCCTACGCCCTCACCAAGGACGAGGGTGTGAAGGTCCCCGGCACGAACTTCCGTATCGGCAAGGATCAGCTTCAGGCCTTCCGCTTCTCCGGCGGCTCGCGCTTCTAATCGCACGGACAGCGTCGCCCTTTTCGGAGGGCGGCGCGTTGCCGGTCATGGCCGATCCCGTCTTCTTCTCCTCCGACATCACCCTCAGCCTCGGCGCCATCGCCGAGGCTGCCGGCGTTTCACTCCCCCCCGGTGCCGATCCGGCGGCGGTGTTGACGGGCGCGGCCCCCCTGGAGAGCGCCGCTCCGAACGATCTCGCCTACATGGACAATGCGCGCTACGGCGAGGCCCTGGCGCAGACGCGGGCCGGCGCGTGCCTCGTCTCCCCCCGCTTCGCCGCACGGGTTCCGGCCGGCACCGTCGCCCTCGTCACGCGTGACCCCTACCGCGTCTATGCCGGGCTCCTCGGCCGGTTTCATCCCGACGCCATGCGGCCGGGCTCGCTCTTCGGCTCCACGGGCGTCGCGCCCGGCGCCCATGTCCATCCCGAGGCCCGCCTCGAGGCCGGCGTGCGGGTCGATCCCGGGGCGGTCATCGGCCCCGGGGCCGAGGTCGGCTCCGGCACGGTGATCGGCCCCGGCGCCGTCCTCGGACCCAACGTCCGGGTGGGGCGGGATTGCGCCGTCGGCGCGGGTGCGACGGTCATCCATGCCCTGCTTGGCAACCGCGTCATCGTGCATCCGGGCGCGCGCCTCGGGCAGGACGGATTCGGGTTCGCCATGGGTCCGGGCGGACACCTCAAGGTTCCGCAGATCGGCCGGGTGATCGTCCAGGACGATGTCGAGATCGGCGCCAACACCACCATCGACCGCGGCGCGAGCCGCGACACGGTGATCGGGGAGGGGACCAAGATCGACAACCTCGTCCAGATCGCCCACAACGTCGTCATCGGGCGGCACTGCGTCATCGTCTCGGGCGTCGGCATCTCGGGCTCGACGACCCTGGAGGATTACGTGGTTCTCGGCGGTCAGGTCGGCGTGGTCGGCCACCTGCGCATCGGCATGGGCGCGCAGATCGCCGGGTCGTCGAACGTCAACCGCGACGTCCCGCCTGGCTCCCGCTGGGGCGGCACGCCGGCAAAGCCCGTCCGCGCGTGGTTTCGCGAACTCACCACCCTCGCGCGCCTCGCCGAACGCCAGGGCCCCGAGGACCCCAAGGCCTGACGGTCAGTCCATCTCCCGCAGGCGCAGGTAGCCCGGCTGGAAGCCGGCCATGGCGCGGAGCGAGGGACGATCCCGGATCGTCAGCGCGCGCGCCGTGAGCGTGATGAGGCCCTGCCGACGCAATTCCTGCAGGGTCCGGTTCACGTGGACGCTCGACAGGCCGGCGGTGTCGGCGAGATCGTACTGCGTGATCGGCATGTCGCAGCGGTCGTTCTCCGCCAGCCCGACGGCGCGCAGGCGCAGTTCGAGTTCGCAGAACAGGTGCGCGATCCGCGACAGAGCCGGGCGCGCCCCGATATTGACGAGCCACTCGCACAAGGTGGCCTCCTCGACCTTCTCGGCGAGACGCAGGCCCTCGGCGATGGCCGGATGATCCCGCGTCACCGCCGCGATCGTGGCCGGCTCCGCCCGGACGACGCGCACCGGCGTCAGGGTGGTCATGCCCTGGTTCATCCGGTTCGAGACGGAGACGTCGAGGTCGTGGCTGTCGCCGGGAACGAGGTAGGCGGTGATCTGCCGGCGCCCCTCCGCGAGCAGGCGGTAGCGGCAGGCGAACCCCTCCATCAGGATGAGGCGCCCGCCCTCGGTCTCGTGCTGTGCCAGCAGGTCGGTGCGTGCGGCGAAGGTCTCCGACGTCGCGGTGATCCGCTCGATGGCGTCGCCGTCCTGGCCCGAGAGCGGGACGAGGCTTTCGAGTCTGCGCCGGAACCGGTTCACGTTGCGGGGGACGGCGAACCGAACCGGTCCGCCGTTCTCACCCGACCCGGACTCCGGCAGGCCGGCGGCTCGCACGAACGGGCCGGCGCCCCCCTGGAGCGACGAGGGGTCCTGGGGGAAGCGCACGGACTGCGCCGAGACGGCCGGATCCGAGATGGTTTGGACCAGGATGGTTTGGTCGATGCGGTCCCGTGAACGCCGCACGGGGACAGCGAACGGGTGGTTGACAAGCATGAGACCCAAATCTGGGTGGCGCCCGGTCCAAATATTTTTCATCCCACCCTAAGTACGGTTTCGCACCGAAGCGTCGGTCGGTCAACGTGCGCGATCGGGTCCGGCCGGTCGGGCCGGCCCTACCGAGGGCGTCCCGAGGCGCGCGACTTTCCCCGGGCGGGGGTTGCATCCGGCGATGTTTCTGCCGAAAGACTTCACTTCAACCACAACGACTTCGCCGTCCCTCCGACGGCGGATACGAGCGGGGCGGAGCGCCGGAGGCGCCGCCACGTGTCAGGGAGATGATCCGATCGATGAACGAGATGCCGCGCGAGCTCGGCTCGGCCGATATCCAGAAGGTCCTGGAACTCCTGCCGCACCGCTATCCCTTCCTGATGATCGACCGGATCGTCGAGATCGACGGTGACCGCTCCTGCGTCGGCATCAAGAACGTCACGATCAACGAGCCGCAATTCACCGGGCACTTCCCCGGCCTGCCGGTGTTTCCCGGCGTGCTCCTCATCGAGGGCATGGCTCAGACCGCCGGTGCCATCTGCTGCCAGCACATCATGACCGACGAGTTGCGCGCCAAGCAGGTGTTCTTCATGACCATCGACAAGTGCAAGTTCCGCAAGCCCGTCGTGCCCGGCGACACCGTGCGCTACCACATGACCAAGCTCAACCAGCGCCGCACCATGTGGTGGTTCCGGGGCGAGGCCCGGGTCGGCGACACCCTCGTGGCGCAGGCCGAGATCGGTGCCATGCTGGTGACGGAATGACCACCTCCGGGGGCATCCACCCGAGCGCCGTCATCGAGGACGGGGCGATCCTTGGGGCCGATGTCCGCGTCGGGCCGTTCTGTCATGTCGGGCCGGCGGTCAGGCTCGGCGACGGATGCGAGCTCGTGAGCCACGTGGTGGTGGCCGGTTCCACCACCATCGGCCCGCGCACCCGCCTGTATCCCTTCGCCTCCATCGGACATCCGCCGCAGGACCTGAAGTTCCGGGGCGAGGCCTCGACGCTCGCCATCGGCGCCGACTGCCTCATCCGCGAGGGCGTCACCATGAACCCCGGCACCGCCGGCGGCGGCCTGGAGACGACGGTCGGCGACAACTGCACCTTCCTGGCCAATTCCCATGTCGGACACGATTGCCGGGTGGGCAACGGGGTGGTGTTCTCCAACAACGTAATGCTGGCCGGGCATTGCAGCGTGGGCGACTTCGCGATCCTCGGCGGCGGCGCCGCGGTGATCCAGTTCGCCCGGGTCGGGGCGCACGCCTTCGTGGGCGGCCTGTCGGGCCTTGAGAACGACTGCATTCCCTACGGCATGGCCCTGGGCAACCGGGCCTACCTGTCGGGCCTCAACATCATCGGGCTCCAGCGCCGGGGGTTCGCCCGCGAGGACATCCATGCCCTGCGCCGGGCCTACCGCCTGCTCTTCGCCCCCGAGGGAACCCTGATGGAGCGCGTGGAGGACGTGGCGGCGGAGTTCGACAGCCACCGGGGCGTCGCCGAGATCGTGGCGTTCATCCGGGCCGGCGGCAAACGTTCGATCTGCACCCCGCGCGAGACGCCGGGCGCGCCTTGAGGGCCCTGCCGGCTCCCCTCGTCCTCGTCGCCGGGGCGGGACGTCTGCCCGAACTCGTGGCCGAATCCCTCGACCGGGCCGGGCGTCCGTTCCGGATCCTGGCGATCCGGGGCTTCGCCGAGCGCGCCATGCGGGCCCGGGCCGAGGCCACCGTCGATCTCCTCGACATCGCCGGGGTGCTCGCCATCCTCAAGGCGTGGGGGCCGGTGAGCGTGGTGCCGGCCGGCGGCGTCTCGCGGCCGAACCCGGCCGCCATCCTCAACGCCGCCGCGGCCCTGCGCAACCGCGATGCCCTCAAGGCCATCGCGGGCGGCGGAGACGACCGCCTCCTGCGCGGAGCCCTGGCTCTCCTCGAGGAGAACGGCCACGGCGTCGTCGGCGTCCACGAGGTCGCGCCCGATCTCCTCAGCCCCGAGGGCGTCATGGGCCGGCATGCGCCGGATGCCGCCGCCCGCGAATCCATCGCCACGGGCCGCGCGCTCCTGGGTGCCCTGGCGCCCTACGATGTCGGCCAGGCCGCCGTGGTCGTGGCCCAACGCGCCGTGGCCGTCGAAGGCCCCGAGGGCACCGACCGGATGCTCGCCCGCGCCCGGGCGCTGGGCCGGAAGCCCTTCGGCCTCGGTGCGAGCCAGCCCGGCACCGTCCTCGTGAAGGTCGCGAAGGTCGGGCAGGATCTGCGCGTCGACCTGCCGGCCATCGGCCCGCGCACCGTCGCGGCCGCCGCCGCCGCGGGCTGCGCCGGCCTCGCGATCCAGGCCGGGTTCACCCTCATCATCGACCGGCCCGCGACCGTCGCCGCCGCCGATCGCGCCGGCCTGTTCCTCGTCGGTCTGGGAGACGACGCATGAGCGACGGACCCCCGCGAAAGATCTGGCTGGTGGCGGGCGAGGATTCGGGCGACCAGCTCGGCGCGAAACTCATGCGCGGCCTGCGGGCCCTGTCGGACCGGCCGATCCGGTTCGGGGGCGTGGGCGGCGAAGCGATGGGGGAGCAGGGCTTCGCCTCGCTGTTTCCCATCGACGACGTGGCGGTGATGGGCTACCTGCCCGTCGCCGCGCGGCTGCGCACCCTGCTGCGCCGCATCCGCCAGACCGTGCGCGACGTGGTCGAGGCCCGCCCCGACGTGCTGGTCATCATCGACAGCCCGGGATTCACCCACGCGGTGGCGTCGCGCGTGCGCAAGCGGATGCCCGGTCTGCCCATCGTCGACTACGTGTCGCCGAGCGTGTGGGCGTGGCGCCCCTGGCGCGCGGCCCGGATGCGTCCGTTCATCGACCACGTCCTCGCCCTGCTGCCGTTCGAGCCGGAGGCGCACCGCCGCCTCGGCGGCCCGGCCTGCACCTATGTGGGCCATCCGCTCATCGAACGCCTCGGGGAGCTGCGTCCCGACGCGCGGGAGGCGCAGGCCCGCACGGCCTCGCCGCCGACCCTGGTGATCCTGCCGGGGTCGCGCCGCTCGGAGATCGAACGGCTGATGCCGGTGTTCGGCGCGACCCTCGCACAGCTCACGCAGCGCTTCGGCCCCATCGACGCGGTTCTGCCGGCCGTGACGCGCCACCGCGCCCTCATCGAGCGCCTGGCTTCGGCCTGGACCGCGCCCGTGCGCCTCGTCCACGGCGAGGCCGCCAAGCATGCCGCGTTCCGGCGCGCCCGCGCGGCGCTCGCGGCCTCCGGCACCGTGACCCTCGAGCTGGCGCTCGCCGGCGTGCCCATGGTGGTGGCCTACAAGGTCTCGCGCATCGAGGAGGCCGTGGCCCGTCGCCTGATCCAGGTGCCCACCATCGTGCTGCCGAATCTGATCCTGGCCCGGAACGCCATGCCGGAATTCATCCAGGCCGACTGCACGGCGCCCCGCCTCGCCGAGGCCCTGGCCCCCCTCCTGAGCGGCGGAGCGGAGCGCGACGCGCAGGTCGAGGCCCTGTCGCGGATCGACGGCCTGATGCGGCTCCCCGGCGGCGACGAGCCGAGCCGAAGCGCCGCGCGGATCGTGCTGGATCTGGCGCGCGCCGTCTGATCGACGGAGCCGGCGGCGTGCGCTACGGTCGGCCCGGGCCAACCGGGACACGGGCCGGGCAGGTGCGACGCACGCTCAAATTCCTCCACACCATGGGGGCCATCGGACTCATGGGGGCGATGGCGTGCCTCGTGGTCATGCTGAGCTTCACGCCGCCCCCGGGCTCCCTCTCCGGCTACGCGTTGATGCGCGGCGCCATGGGCGCGGTGGCCTCCTGGGTCTTCCTGCCCTCCCTCGCCCTGACGCTGCTGGCCGGTCTGCTCGCCATCGCGCAACGCGCCTTCCACAACGCCGGCTGGGCGTGGCTGAAGCTCGCCACCGGCGTCCTGATGTTCGAGGGCGGGCTCGTCTACGTCCAGGGGCCGATGCGACAGGAGGCGGATCTCAGCGCCGGGGCATTGGCGGGCGCCGTCGATCCCGCGATGCTGGGGCAATCCCTCGGTGCCGAGGCGAACACCCTATGGGTGCTCCTCGCGGTCGCCACGGCCAACGTCGTCCTCGGCGTCTGGCGCCCACGCCTCATCCGCCGGCCGTTGCGATCGAATTCCGGATTGGGAACCTAGCGAAGCTCCAAACTCCGTAGGGTCTGGACAACCCTGTCCCGCGCGAAATCCGGAAGGGGGAGGATCGGACGCGGTGGATCCCGGCGGCAGCGGCCGAGAGCGCCCGCGCAGGCATACATCACGCGCAGGCTGGAGAACTCGCGGAACAGGCTCCACAGCGGCTGCAGCCGCGCGTCGAGATCCCGCGCCGCCGTATGATCCCCGCGTCGGACGGCCCGGACGATCGCCAGGGCGGTGTGGGGAAACAACCCGCCCATGACGCTGTACCAGGTGTCGCCACCGGCCAGCAGGGCCTCGGCGGCGTGCCAGTCTCCGCTGTAGCCGAGGGAGAATCCGTCCGGCACCGCGGCCCGCAAAGCGGCCAGATGCGCGGCGAGGTCCGGGCGTGCGGGGGCCGGGCTCTTGAGCGCGATCACGCCGGGTTCCCGGCCGAGGCGAGCCACGAGGGCGGGCGTGAAGGTGAAATGGGTGGTGCCGGGATTGTCGTAGAGGCACAGCGGAAGGCCGCTTTCCCGGGCGACGGTCACGACATGCGCGAACACCTCGTCTTCCGTCAGGGGCGTGTAGGAGACGGCGGCCAGCAGCCCGGCCGACGCCCCCATGGCCCGGGCATCCTGCGCGAGCGCCACGGCCTCGTCCGTGCGCAGGGCGCCGACGCCGACGAGGATCGGGATGCGGGCACCGACCTCGTCGAGGGCCGCCTCGACGGCGCGGCGCCGCTCCTGCCGGCTCAGGTACGGGTACGTTCCCGTACTGCCGAGCAGGCCGATGGAATCGACGCCGGCCTCGCGCAGCGGCGCGACGAGGCCGCGCAGCGCCCCGACATCGACGCGGCCGCCCGGCTCCGCCGGTGTGATCGGAAAGGCGGACAGTCCGTTCGGAAGGGGCATCGGATCCTCCGGGCGCTTCGAAAGGCACGCTCACCGACATCGCGCGAACCGCCGGGCGGGGCGAAGCCCGTCCGGCCGCGATATTCCCGGCCAGCTCCCGCGCCGGGCTGCCCGCGTCGCCGTCAGGCGCGTTGGTCGATGGGCACGTATTCGCGCTTGTCCGGACCAATATAGAGCTGGCGCGGACGGCCGATCTTCTGCGAGGGATCCTCGATCATCTCGGCCCACTGGGCGATCCAGCCCGTGGTGCGGGCCAGCGCGAACAGCACCGTGAACATGGAGGTCGGGAAGCCCATCGCCTTGAGGGTGATGCCCGAGTAGAAATCGATGTTGGGGTAGAGCTTCTTCTCGATGAAGTACTCGTCCTCCAGGGCGATCTTCTCCAGCTGCACGGCGACCTCCAGCAACGGATCGTCCTTGATCCCGAGCTGGCCCAGCACCTCGTGGGTGGTCTTCTGCATGATCCGCGCGCGCGGGTCGTAGTTCTTGTACACGCGGTGGCCGAAGCCCATGAGGCGGAACGGGTCGTTCTTGTCCTTGGCCTTGGCGACGTACTTGGCCACGTTCTCGGGGTGACCGATCTCCTCGAGCATCTTCAGGGCCGCCTCGTTGGCGCCGCCATGGGCCGGTCCCCACAGGCAGGCGATGCCGGCGGCGACGCAGGCGAACGGGTTCGCTCCCGACGAGCCGGCCAGGCGCACGGTGGAGGTCGAGGCGTTCTGCTCGTGATCGGCGTGGAGGATGAAGATCCGGTCGAGCGCCCGGGCGAAGATCGGGTTGACCTTGAATTCCTCGCACGGCACCGCGAAACACATCCGCAGGAAATTCGAAGTGTAGTCGAGATCGTTCTTTGGATAGACGAACGGCTGGCCGATGGAATACTTGTACGCCATCGCCGCAAGCGTCGGCATCTTGGCGATCATGCGCAAGCTCGCGATCATCCGCTGCTTGTCGTCCGAGATGTCCGTCGAGTCGTGATAGAACGCCGACAGGGCGCCGACGCAGGCCACCATGATCGCCATGGGGTGGGCGTCGCGGCGGAACCCCTGGAAGAAGCGGTTCATCTGGTCGTGCACCATGGTGTGGCGCGTGACCCGGTAGTCGAAATCCGCCTTCTGTGCCGGCGTCGGCAACTCGCCGAACAGCATGAGATAGCAGGTCTCGAGGAAGTCGCCGTTCTCGGCGATCTGATCGATGGGGTAGCCGCGATAGAGCAGCACGCCGGCATCGCCGTCGATGTAGGTGATCTTCGACTCGCACGAGGCGGTGGACGTGAAGCCCGGATCGAACGTGAACTTGCCGGTCTTGGCGTAGAGCTTGCCGATATCGATGACGTCGGGGCCGATGGTGCCGGTCTTGATCGGCAGCTCGACCTGCGCGTCGCCCACGGTGATGGTGCTGGTGGCGCTCATGGAGACGTGGACCCTTTCGTGGCAGCGGGGCGGCGCCGGCCCGCGTGGCGATGGTTCGCCAACCCGGCTCCGGGGCGCAAGGGCAACGCATGCTGCACTTGCTCACACGAGCATCGGGTTAGCGGATCGGTCGACCGCCTTCAACCGAGCGCCCGCCTCACCGACGTCACGAAGCGAGATCCGGGCCGAATTGTCATTCGGCCCGGCGGCCTCCCGCCGATGCCGCTTCGGTTACGCCCCGACCTGATCCCGCAGGCGGCCGAGGCATTCCGCGCGCCCGAGCACGGCCATCACGTCGAAGACCGGCGGGGAGGTCGCCCGCCCGGTGAGCGCCGCCCGCAGGGGCTGGGCGATCTGGCCGAGCTTCACCGCCGCCGATTCGGCGAAGGCGCGCACGGCCCCTTCCGTCGCGGCGGCGCTCCACTCGGGCAGGGCTTCGAGGGCGGGCAGGATGGCGGCGAGGCGTTCCCGCGCCTCAAGTCCGAGCAGCCCCTTGGCCTTCTCGTCGAGGGCCAGGGGCCGGACGGCCGTGAGGTAGTAGGCACTGTCGAGGAGGTCGACGAGGGTCTTCGCCCGCTCCTTCAGCCCCGGCATCGCCGCCGTCAGCTTCTCGCGCAGCTCGGGCGCCATGGGCGATGCGATGCCGCGCGACGGGCCGAGGACCGGCAGGACCCCGTCGAGGGCGGCGACGAGATCCGCATCGTCCGCGCCCCGGATGTAGAGCCCGTTGAGGTTCTCCAGCTTGGCGAAGTCGAACCGCGCCGGCGAACGGCCGATGGCCTTGAGGTCGAAGGCCGCCACCATCTCGTCGGTAGAGAACACCTCCTGGTCGCCGTGGCTCCAGCCGAGGCGCACGAGATAGTTGCGCAGGGCGCTCGGCAGGTAGCCGAGGTCGCGATAGGCGTCGACGCCCAGCGCCCCGTGCCGCTTCGACAGCTTGGCCCCGTCCGCCCCGTGGATGAGGGGAATGTGCGCCATGGCCGGCGCGTCCCAGCCGAGGGCGTCGGAGATCTGGCGCTGACGGGCGGCGTTGGTGAGGTGGTCGTCGCCGCGGATCACCTGGGTGACGCCCATGTCGTGGTCGTCCACCACCACGGCGAGCATGTAGGTCGGGTTGCCGTCCGAACGCAGGAGAACGAGATCGTCGAGATCCTTGTTCTGCCAGACGACGCGGCCCTGCACGCCGTCCTCGATCACGGTCTCGCCCTCCAGGGGGGCACGCAGGCGGATCACCGGCTTCACCCCGGCGGGCGCCTCGGACGGGTCGCGGTCGCGCCAGCGCCCGTCGTAGCGCAGGGGCCGGCCCTCGGCCCGCGCCGCCTCGCGCATGGCGGTGAGCTCGTCCGGCGTCGCGTAGCAGCGATAGGCGTTGCCCGAGGCGAGGAGGCTCATCGCAGCCTCCCGGTGCCGGTCGGCCCGGGCGTACTGGTAGATCACGTCCCCGTCCCAATCGAGGCCGAGCCAGCGCATCCCGTCGAGGATCGCGTCGATGGCTCCCTGCGTGGAACGTTCGCGGTCCGTGTCCTCGATGCGCAGCAGCATGCGGCCACCGAAGCGACGGGCATAGAGCCAGTTGAACAGGGCGGTGCGCGCGCCACCGATGTGGAGATAACCCGTGGGGGAGGGCGCGAAGCGCGTGACGACGGTGGACGACATCGGTCTTGGCTTGAACTTCTGAAGGGGAGCGGGCGGTCGGCGGATCGACCGACCCGGGGATGGGCATGTAGCATGCGCGAAGGCAGGCGTTAAGAAATCGTCACCTCCGCCACGCGGAATGGTGAAGGGCCGCTTGCGGATCACGCCCGGGGGTGTCGCGGGATGGGGCAGGGGGGCGCATGGACCGCCGGGCGGGCGTGGGCGCGTGCCGCCGGACGCCTCCCCGCGCCGTCCCTGTGGCTCGGAACCCTCCGCGACGGTCTCGCCGCCGGGCTCACGCGCGAGGTCGAACAGCGCCGGCTGTTTCCCTGGCTCGCCGTGGCGTTCGGCTCCGGCATCCTGCTCTGCCTGAACGCGACGTCCGGATCGCCCTCCCTGGCGGCACCGCTCGTCGTGGCCGCGCTCCTCGTCGGCTTGACGCCCGTCCTCGCCGCCCGGCCCGTGGCCCTGGCCGTCGTCGTCGGGCTGATCGCCGCCCTCCTGGGCTTTGCCGCCGCCACGTTCCGCCTGGGCCAGGTGGCGGGCCCGGTTCTCGCCCGCACCACCATCGCGCCCCTCGTCGGCCTCATCGAAGCCCTCGACGAACGGGAGGAGGGCGCGCGCCTCGTCGTTCGCGTCGAGAGCTTCGGCACCCTGGCGGAGGGGGAGCGCCCCCGTCGGGTGCGGGTGTCGTTCAAGAAGGCGCCCGCGCTGAAGCCGGGTGATCGCATCGCCGCGACGGCGCGCCTGCTCCCGCCGCCCGAAGCCGCGCGGCCGGGCGGCTACGATTTCGCCCGCGACGCCTACTTCCGGGGAATCGGCGCGGTGGGCTCCCTCGTCGGCACCATCCAGGTGCGGCCGCCGCCCGAGGACCTGCCGCGATCCCTGCGCCTCGCCGCCGCCGTCGACGACGCCCGCAACGCCCTCACCCGCCGCATCACCGACGCCAATGGCGGGCAGGCCGGCGCGGTGGCCGCCGCCCTGGTCACGGGCAAGCGCGGGCTCATCAACGGTGAGACCAACGACGTCCTGCGCGCGGCGGGCATCTATCACGTCGTGTCCATTTCCGGACTCCACATGGTGCTGGCGGCCGGCGTCGTGTTCTGGCTCGTGCGCGCGCTCCTCGCCCTCGTCCCGGTGCTGGCCCTGATCTGGCCGATCAAGAAGATCGCCGCCGCCTGCGCCATGGCGGGGGTGACGGCCTATTGCGTATTCTCCGGCTGGGACATCGCCGCCGAACGGGCGCTGATCATGACGCTGGTGATGCTCGGCGCGATCCTCGTGGACCGGCCGGCCCTCAGCATGCGCAATCTCGCACTGGCCGCCCTCATCGCCCTGGCGCGCGAGCCGGATGGGCTCCTCGGCCCGAGTTTCCAGATGTCGTTCGGGGCGGTGGCCGGCCTCATCGCCTGCGCGCCCCTCGTGGGCGCCGTGACCCTGCGGGGGCAGGGCGCCGGTCCCCTCGGCCGCGCCGCCCTCTGGATCGCCACGGCGATCATCGGCACCCTCGCGACCACCCTGATCGCCCAGTTCGCCACGGCGCCGTTCGCGACCTACCATTTTCAGACCGTCCAGCCATTCGGGCTCGTCGGCAATGCCCTGACCCTTCCCCTGGTCTCCCTCGCGGTGATGCCGGCGGCGGTTCTGGGTATCCTGGCCTACCCCTTCGCCCTCGATCAGCCGGTCTGGTGGCTCATGGGCCTCGCCGTGCGCGGCATGCTGACGATCTCGACCTGGATCGCCGGGTTCGATCGGGCCACCTACGTGATCCCAGCTTACGGCCCGGGCGCGCTGGCGGCGATGGCCCTCGGCCTCGTGACGCTCACCCTTCCGGTGTCGCGCCTGCGATGGCTCGGCCTCCTGCCGATGGCGGCCGGCGTCGCCCTGGCGGCGAGCGCGACCCGGCCGGACCTCTACATCGACCGCGAGGGCGGCGGCGTCGCCATCCGCGCCCCTGACGGACGTCTCGCGACCTTGGGGAAACCGCCGCCCTTCGTTCTGGAGCAGTGGCTGAAAGCCGATGGCGACGGGCGCCGGGCCGGCATCGTCACCCCCCTGCCGACGGCCCGGTGCGACCGGCTCGGTTGCACGGCGCCCTTACCGAATGGACGGGTCCTCGCCCTCGTCACCGACAAGAGGGCCCTCGACGAGGATTGCACCCGCGCCGACATCCTGATCACGCGCCGCGACGCACCGCCGGGCTGCGCAGCGAAGTTCGTCCTCGATCGCTCGTTCCTGATAGCCCATGGGGCGACGACGATCCGGTTCTCGGCAACGGCCGATCCGATCGTCACCACCGCGCGGCGCTCCGGCGAAGCGGTCCCCTGGCGGCCGGCACGGGCCTCTCCACCAGCGGCCGTCCCGTTGCCGCCGGCCGCGAACCCGCCGGACGCCGACGAACCCGAACCTCCCTCCGAAGGTTCGGGCGAACCCCTTCAGTAGCGCCGCACCAGACTGACGAGGCGCCCCTGGATCCGAACGCGGTCGGGGCCGAGGACCCGGGTCTCGTAGGCGGGGTTCGCCGCCTCGAGGGCGATGGACGAACCGCGCCGGCGCAGGCGCTTCAGGGTGGCCTCCTCGTCGTCGATGAGGGCGACGATGATGTCGCCGGTGTTGGCGGTGTCCTGCTTGCGGATCACCACGAGATCGCCGTCGAGGATACCCGCTTCGACCATGGAATCGCCGCGCACTTCCAAGGCGTAATGCTCGCCCCCTGACAGGAAGTCCGGGGACAGGGTGACCGAATGGCTCTGTTCCTGGATCGCCGAGATCGGCGTACCGGCCGCGATCCGCCCCATGACCGGAATGGTGATGGACCGGCCATCGCCATCCGTGGCCCGCGTCGTCGGCAATTGGGCCGCCGGCATCCGCTCCATGGGCGCCTTGCCCTTGCCCCCCTCGACGACGCTCGGTGTGAAGCGACGCACTTCCGCCGGCGCCGGTGCCGCCGGGCTCGACCGCCCACCAAGGCTCTCGGGCATCCGGATCACTTCGATGGCCCGGGCCCGATTGGGCAGGCGCCGCAGGAACCCCCGCTCCTCCAGGGCCGTGATCAGCCGATGGATGCCCGATTTCGACTTCAGGTCGAGGGCATCCTTCATCTCGTCGAACGACGGTGGCACGCCACCCTCGTTCATCTTCTGTTGAATGAATTGGAGCAGATCCAGCTGCTTACGCGTCAACATGAACGGTACCCGTCCCCGGAACTGAACAAAGCGGCATGAAGCCACAGAAACAAATCACGAACAGGTTATGCGTTCCGGAAGTGTTCTGCAAGGGTTCTTCGGTGACTGACACGATCGGCGGTTGTGGACGGGTTCAGAATCCGACCCGCCTCGCAATTCATTGATCCAGAAGAATTTTTTGGGGTTCCGAACGGCGCTGCCGTTCGCGCGAGCGGGCCATAGCCGGTTCGGACATGGCGGGTTACGCATTTTTTGCCGGGTGAGCAGCGGCGGATATTGCAACCGCCGCAACGGCATTCACGGGCGAAACCCCGTTCGGCGCGCTTCACCGAACGCCCGATCATCGCCGATGCATCTTCGGACATGCAGCGCAGAGCGCGTTCCCGCGAAAGCCCCTCAGAAAACGACGCGACCGTAGACGTCGCCGACCGCCAGCGTTCCGTCGAGTTCGGGCAGCGCGATGGTTTCGTCGGGCCCGTGACTCTGCATCGCCCAGTTGTCGCCGTCGCGGCGTCAGACCTCGACCGGGGGCCTATCCTGATGGACCATCAGGAACATGCGCAGGCCCGGCACCGTGCGGTAGAACACCGTCTTCGCACCGAGATCGGTGTTCTGGGTCGAGGGCGAGAGGACTTCCGCCAGGAGCACGGGATCGCGGGTGTAGCCATCGGGCCCGAGCGGCCCGCAGGTCACGACGACGTCGGGGATCGGCGCGAAATCGTCCATGGCCGCGTTCAGCACCCCGAGCCCCGGAAGAGCGTTGCCCCCCCGGCGCTCGGCGAGTTCGTCGAGACGTCTGATGAGATTCGCGACGATGCGCTGATGCCGGGCGGATGGGGGTGCCATCATCACCGGCTCACCGTCGAGCAACTCCCAGCGCTCGTCGTCAGGCCGGGCTTCCGCCCAGCTTCTGAACGCGGCGACGTTCATACCCGTGTCGATTCCTACGGCGAACGCCATGATCCAGGCCCCCGAAGGCGCCTCATGGTAGCACCGCGCGCGCCGTCCGCAATACGCGGGCGGCGCGCGTCGGATGCCGTCAGCCCTGGACCAGCACGTTGCGGAACTGCCAGGGGTCGGTCTCGTCGATGTTCTCGGGGAACAGGCCCGGGCGGCCGGTGAGCGGCGTCCAGTCGGTGTAGACGCCGACCACGGGGCCGAGATACGGCATCTGCACCTCGAGGCAGCGGCGGAAATCCATCTCGTCGGCCTCGACGATGCCGGCCTCCGGGTTCTCCAGGGCCCAGACCATGCCGGCGAGCACCGCCGAGGTCACCTGAAGGCCGGTGGCGTTCTGGTAGGGGGCGATGCGGCGGGTCTCCTCGATGGAGAGCTGCGACCCGAACCAGTAGGCATTCTTCTCGTGGCCGTAGAGGAGCACGCCGAGTTCGTCGATGCCGTCCACGATCTCGGTCTCGTCGAGGATGTGGTGCTTCTCCTGCACGGCGGCGGCCTTGCCGAACATCTCGTGGAGCGACAGCACGGCGTCGTCGGCCGGGTGATAGGCGTAATGGCAGGTCGGCCGATAGGCCGCGCGGTCGCCCTCCAGCACCGTGTAGTAGTCGGAGATCGACACGGCCTCGTTGTGAGTCACGAGAAAGCCGAACTGCGCCTGGGCGGTCGGCGTCCACGAGCGCACGCGGGTGTCGGCGCCGGGCTGCAGGAGGTAGATGGCGCAGCGCGAGCCGCTCTCCTGATCGCGGGCATTGTCCGGGCGCCAAGTCTCGTGGGTGCCCCAACCCAGCTCGGCCGGCTGGTTGCCCTCGGAGACGAAGCCCTCCACCGACCAGGTGTTGACGAAGACCCCCCGGGGCTTCGGGTTCTTGGCGCGCTGCGTGTCGCGCTCGGCGATGTGTATGCCCTTGACGCCGACTTCGCGCATGAGCTTGGCCCAGCCGGCGCGGTCCGTGGGCTCGGCGGCCTTCAGGCCGATGTCGCCGGCGATGTTGAGGAGCGCCTGCTTGACGAACCACGACACCATGCCGGGATTGGCGCCGCAGCACGACACCGCCGTGGTGCCGCCGGGGCTCGCCGCGCGGGCGTCCAGAATGTCCTGGCGCAGGGCGTAGTTGGTGCGGTCGCCCTGGCTCTTCGACTTGTCGAAGTAGAAGCCCGGCCAGGGCTCGGCCACGGTGTCGATGTAGAAGGCGCCGAGTTCGCGGCACAGCTCCATGATGGCGCGCGACGAGGTGTCGACGGAGACGTTGACGCAGAAGCCCTGGCCGCCGCCCTCCGTGAGCAGCGGGGTGAGCACATCGCGATAGTTCTCCTTGGTCAGCCCCACCTGCTCGAAGCGCAGGCCGTGCTCGTCGGCGAGCGCCCTGTAGGCGTCGGAGGGCTCGATGACGGTGAAGCGGCTTTTGTCGTAGTCGAAGTGACGCTCGATCAGCGGCAGGGTGCCGCGTCCGATGGAGCCGAAGCCGATCATCACGATGGGGCCGGTGATGCGGCCGTGGACGGGCCAGGCGGTGGCGGCTTCGGTCATGGAACAGGCACTCCTCTACAACGGCTCGGGCGTCGCGCGCGGGGGCAGGCGGGCGGCCGACGCACCTAGCCGGCCAAGATGACGCGCACGCGACGGGCTCCAGTGACGGCTGGCGTCCGGCGGGTCAACCATGTCCGGCCCCGCGCCGGAGCGGTTCCTAATCGACCGTGAACCCGCCCATGCTCCCACCGCAGGCTTGCATCCCGGCGGACGGCATTGCGGGGGCCGGGGGTGACGCCGATATTGCACTGCAACAAACCGGGAGGACGCGCCACCCCTCGAACGCCAAGGACCCAAGCCATGCTCGCCATCCTCACCGCGAACATTTCCGCCCAGGCGGACGAGCCCATCGACCGCGATCCCGGCATCATCACCCTGACCGCCGCGCTCCTGCGCGCCCTCGGCCGCCAGCGGGACGCCGCCTTCCGCCGCCGCTGCGATCTCGCCGGACAGACCAACCCCAACCGCTGACACGCCCCGAGGCGTCCGTCAGGCTACCCGTCGTCGCGACGCCGCACCGGCGTCGCCGAAGACCGGCAGCGGCGCGGTCTCCTCGCCCCACGCCCCCATCGCCCGCACGATGCCGCGCGCGCCGTCGAGGCTGCCGGGCCGAAGGTCGAGGCCGAGGAAACGCTCGCGCTCGAACGGACCCGGCATGGACAGTCCGGCCACCGGACCCTGCGTGAAGCCGAAGCGCGCATAGTAGGGCGCATCGCCCACCAGCAGCACGCCGCCATGACCGAGGGCGCCGGCCTGGGCGAGGGCGTGACGCATGAGGAGACCGCCGAGGCCGAGGCCCCGACACTCCGGATCGACGGCCAGGGGCCCGAGCAGGAGCGCCGGGCGGCGCGGGCCCGCCTCGACGTGCCACAGACGGACGGTCCCGACGACGCGGCCCCGCCGTTCCGCCGTGAAGGCGAGCCCCTCGGCCGGAAGCCGACCCTCGCGCAGGCGCTCGGAGGTCTTCAGGCGCCGGGCCTCACCGAAGCAGAGGTCGAGCAGATGCTCGCGGGCGACGATATCGTCCGGACGTTGATGGCGGATCTCAACCAAGGCCACACCCTTTCCCGAAGCTTGGGCGGGGGACGAACGATCCTCGCGTCGGGCATGCGCCCTCGGTCCGGGATGGGTTTCCCGCAAGACCGGCGTCCGGCCTCGCGGGACTAGCTCGTAATCCGGATCAGATGACGAATTGCTGAAGGGGCGGGAAACCGTTGAACGCCACCGCCGCGTAGGTGGTGGTGTAGGCGCCGGCGCCCTCGATGATCACCTTGTCGCCGATGGAGAGGGAGACGGGGAGGGGATACGGCACCTTCTCGTAGAGCACGTCGGCCGAATCGCAGGTCGGGCCGGCGAGGACGCAGGGGCTCATGCGATCCCCGTCGTGGTCCGTGCGGATGGCGTAGCGGATCGACTCGTCCATGGTCTCGGCGAGCCCCCCGAACTTGCCGATGTCGAGGTAGACCCAGCGCACCTCGTCCTCTGCCTCCGACTTCTTCGAGACGAGCACCACCTCGGCCTCGATCATTCCGGCATTGCCGACCATGCCGCGGCCCGGCTCGATGATGGTCTCGGGCAGGTGGTTGCCGAAGTGCTTGGTGAGCGCGCGGAAGATCGCGTCGCCGTAGGATTCCACGCCCGGCACCGCCTTGAGGTACTTCGTCGGGAAGCCGCCGCCGAGGTTGACCATGGAGAGCGCGATGCCCCGGTCGGCGCATTCGCGGAAGATCGCGGAGGCGGAGGCCAGCGCCCCGTCCCAGGCCTCGGTGTTGCCCTGCTGGGAGCCCACATGGAACGACACGCCGTAGGCGTGCAGGCCCTGGCGGCAGGCATGCTCCAGCACGTCCACGGCCATCTCGGGCACGCAGCCGAACTTGCGGGACAGGGGCCATTCGGCGCCGGCGCCGTCGCACAGGATGCGGCAGAACACCTGGACGTCGGCCGCCGGGACGCCGGCCGCCTCCGCGGCGCGCGAAATCTTCTCGACCTCGGCCTCGCAATCGACGGCGAACAGGCGCACGCCGAGCTTGAGGGCGCGGCCGATGCAGCGCTCCTTCTTGATGGTGTTGCCGAAGGAGATCCGGTCGGCCGTGGCGCCGCTGGCAAGGGCCATCTCGACCTCGACCACGGAGGCCGTGTCGAAGCACGAGCCCATCTCGGCGAGCAACCGCAGGACCTCGGGGGCCGGGTTCGCCTTCACGGCGTAGAACACCCGCGTGTCGGGCAGCGCCCGGGCGAAGGCGGTATAGTTGTCGCGCACCACGTCGAGGTCGAGGACCATCACGGGGCCTTCGTCCCGGCCCATGTCACGGCGCGCGCGCAGGAAGTCGCGGATGCGATCGGTCATGCTGTTTCCAACCCACAGGTTCGCGAGCGCCCGTCGTGGGGCGCGCTGTCGAATGTCAGGACGACACGGGTCGTCCGGCGTCTGGGATCCATGCGACGCGTCGCGCGGCGTGCTTTGGAGACACGCGGTCGAACGCGGGCGCGAAAGCTCCCGGAAGCTGCCTTGGATTGGAAGGGAGATCCCCACCGCACGCCGGGCAAAGAGAAACAAGCCTCTTCGGTGCCGGCCTTTGGAGGGCCGACGAGACCAAAAAAGCCCGTTCGTCGTTGCTTTAAGCTGCGTCCCCCGTGGAGAGCGGGGTTC
>Ga0182231_1000070_pt1 | contig 28162 bp, 25 predicted proteins | sample G6R1MG_29_FD_129667 | JGI IMG/M metagenome (GOLD analysis project Ga0182231, IMG submission 129667) | Miscanthus phyllosphere microbial communities from Michigan, USA - G6R2_NF_07NOV2016_LD1 MG | ecosystem: Host-associated > Plants > Phyllosphere > Phylloplane/Leaf | place: USA: Michigan...
GCATGAAGGCGCTGGCCAAGGAACTCGCCGTGCCGATCATCGGCCTGTCGCAGCTCTCGCGTCAGGTGGAGAACCGCGAGGACAAGCGCCCGCAGCTCTCGGACCTGCGCGAATCGGGCTCCATCGAGCAGGACGCCGACGTGGTGATGTTCGTGTTCCGCGAGGAATACTACGTCAACAACAAGAAACCCCGCGAGGGCACGGAAGAGTTCTTCGCCTGGGAAGCCGAGATGAACCGCGTCCACGGCAAGGCCGAGGTCATTCTCGGCAAGCAGCGCCACGGCCCCACCGGCACCGTGGAGCTGCAGTTCGACGCCAACATCACCCGGTTCTCGAACCTCGCCCAGTCGGACCGGATTCCCGATCAGCACATGTGATCCGATCCGGGATCGGTTCGCCGGGGTGCTGCGCGCTTCCCGGGGCGCCCTCCCCGATCCGGACGAAGGGAGACAGGGTGTGATCGAAAGCAGCCACGGCGCCACCCTCACCATCGACCTCGGGGCCATCGTGGCGAACTGGCGTCGCCTCGCCGCCGAGGCGGAGGGCCTCGCCTGCGCCGCCGTGGTCAAGGCCGATGCCTATGGCTGCGGCCTCGCGCGGGTGGCCCCGGCCCTGTGGGCCGCCGGATGCCGGACGTTCTTCGTGGCGCATTTCGGCGAGGCCGTCGCGGCGCGGGCCCTCCTGCCGGAAGCGACGCTCTACGTCCTGAACGGGCTGCTGCCGGGCTCCGGTCCGGCGCTGGCCGCGCACGGGTTACGTCCGGTCCTCGGATCGCGCGACGAACTCGTGGAATGGGCGGCCCTGGGCGCCGCGTGCGGGGCGCCCCTGCCGGCGGCCCTCCACGTCGATACCGGCATGAACCGCCTCGGCTTGTCCGTCGCCGAGGCGCTGACCCTGGCGGGCGATCCCCTCCTGGCGGAGGCCGGCATCGACCTGCTGATGACCCACCTCGTCAGCGCGGAGCTGCCAGACGACGGCCTCAACGCCCGCCAGGCGGTGGACTTCGCCCGCCTGCGCGCGGCGTTCCCCGGGCTGCCCGCCTCGTTCGCGAACTCGTCCGGCGTCTTCCTCGGCGCGCCCGCGCATCACGACATGCTGCGGCCCGGCTACGCCCTGTTCGGCGGCAATCCCGTGCCCGGCGGGCCCAACCCCATGCGGCCGGTGGTGCGTCTGGAGGCGACCATCGTCCAGGTCCGCACCGTCGCGGCCGGCGAGACGGCGGGCTACAACGCCCGCTGGACGGCCGATCGCCCGCGCCGCCTCGCCACCCTCTCAATCGGCTACGCCGACGGTTATCCCCGCGCGGCGAGCGAGCGGGGCGCGGCCCTGGTGGACGGCGTGCGCTGCTCCATCGTCGGCCTCATCTCCATGGATCTCGTCATCCTCGACGTCACCGAGGCGGCCGGCGCGGTCCGGGGCGGAACCGCGACGCTCATCGGCGACACCCTCGACGTCGACACCGTGGGACGATCCGCCGGCACCATCGGCTACGAGATCCTGACGGGTCTGGGTTCTCGCTATGTTCGCCATTATGTGACAGGACCCGAGGCCTGAGGGGCCTCTTTCCGGACGCCGCATGGCCAAGATCAACCAGACCTTCGTGTGCCAGTCCTGCGGGGCGGTCTACAACCGCTGGCGCGGGCGCTGCGAAGCCTGCAACGGCTGGAACTCCATCGTCGAGGAGACGGGTGCGGCCGGTCCCCAGTCCGGCCCGGTCAAGACCCGGCCGAGCCGGGCCAAGGGCCGGGTGTTCCCCCTCGAGGGCCTCACCGGCGAGGTGAAGCAGGCGCCGCGCATCCCGTCGGGCATCAACGAGCTCGACCGCGTCACCGGCGGCGGCTTCGTGCGCGGCTCGGTGATCCTCCTCGGCGGCGACCCCGGCATCGGCAAGTCCACCCTCCTGATGCAGGCCACCGCCGCCATGGCGCGCACGGGGGAGCGCGTGGTCTACATCTCGGGCGAGGAGGCGGTGGCCCAGGTGCGCCTGCGGGCCGAGCGCCTCGGCCTCGCCGACATGCCGGTGGAACTCGCCGCCGAGACCAACGTCGAGGACATCGTCGAGACCCTGTCGCAGGGCACTCCGCCGGCCCTGTGCATCATCGATTCGATCCAGACCATGTGGACCGAGACGGTGGAATCGGCGCCCGGCACCGTCACCCAGGTGCGCGGCTCGGCCCAGACCCTCATCCGCTTCGCCAAGACCACCGGCACGGCGGTGATCCTCGTCGGCCACGTCACCAAGGACGGGCAGATCGCCGGTCCCCGCGTGGTCGAGCACATGGTCGATGCCGTGGCCTCGTTCGAGGGCGACCAGGGCCACCACTTCCGCATCCTGCGCGCCGTGAAGAACCGCTTCGGCCCCACCGACGAGATCGGCGTGTTCGAGATGACCGACATGGGGCTCGCCGAAGTGCCGAACCCCTCCGCCCTGTTCCTCGCGGGGCGCGACCACGCCGCGCCCGGCACGGCGGTGTTCGCCGGGATGGAGGGCACGCGCCCGCTCCTCGTCGAGATCCAGGCCCTCGTCGCCCCCTCCTCGCTCGGCATGCCGCGCCGGGCCGTGGTGGGCTGGGACCCCAACCGCCTGTCCATGGTGCTCGCCGTGCTGGAGGCCCATGGCGGCATTCGCCTGGGCACCCACGACGTCTACCTCAACGTCGCCGGCGGCCTGCGCATCACCGAGCCGGCGGCGGATCTGGCGGTCGCCGCCGCCCTGGTCTCGTCCCTGTCGGGCTCGGCGCTCCCGCCCGAGACGGTGTATTTCGGCGAGATCGGCCTGTCGGGCGCCATCCGCCCCGTGGCGCAGGCGCCGGCCCGCCTCAAGGAGGCGCTGAAGCTCGGCTTCGCCAAGGCGGTGACGCCCCAGGGGCGTGGCGAGGGCGGCAACGACGGGTTTCCGACGGAAGCCCTGCGCCACATCGCCGACCTCGTGGCCGGCATCGCCAGCAACGGCCCGCGCCGGGTCGGCTCGGGCCGGGGGCGGGGCGCGGTGGAATACGACGAGGATTGAGCGGTCAGGATCCGAGCCGGAAGGGATTGAAGTCGGTCGTCCGGTCGAGAGGGTCCTCCCCCTCCGCACGCTTCAGCCAGGCGATGAGCGGCAGGCTGAGGGGCAGGGCCGCGACCTCCCAGGCCACCTTCAGGGCGAAGGCGCCCAGCCCGATCCGCACCAGTTCGTCCACGGCGAAGACGCCGCCGAAGGCGAGGACGACGAGAAGCAGGGTGTCGATGGCCTGCCCGACGACCGTGGAGGCGATGAGGCGAAACGCGAGGTGGCGCCCGGCGGTGCGAAGCTTCAGCTTGGCCAGAACGTAGGCGTTGGCGAACTCGCCGAAGAGGTAGGCCGTCATGCCGGCGAGCGCGATGCGCGGCGTCGCCCCCAGCACCGTCTCGAACGCCTGCTGGTGCGGCCAGAACGGTGCCGGCGGCAGGGCGGCGGCCACCGTGTAGCTCGCGATCCAGACGATCTGCGCGGCGAACCCCGCCCAGACCACCCGGCGGGCACTGGCATAGCCGTAGACTTCCGTCAGCACGTCGCCGAACAGATACGAGAGGGGAAAGACGATGACGGCGGCGCTGAACGTGAGCCCACCCAGCGACACGATCTTGCCCGCCAGGATCAGGGAGACGATGAGCACCCCGCTGAACAGGGCGGCGATGGGGACGAGGTAGCGCCGCTCGACCGCGAAACCCTGTCCGTGCATCCATTCGCCTCGACGCTGCGATCTTCCCGGGGGGTACGACGACGTCCGCCCGCTTGAGGGTGACGGCCAGGGTTCGGCAGGATATACAGGAGCGCGGCCGGGGGAAGCCGCAGGATACGCTTCGCCGCAGCAATTCCCCTGAAGTGACAATCGCCCGCGATGCCGTTCTCCGTTCTCGATCTCGTCGTGCTCGGCATCGTCGTGGTGTCCGCGTTGCTCGCGGCCGTGCGCGGCGCCACCCGCGAAGTGCTGGCCATCATCGCCTGGGTCGCCGCCGCCGCCGTCGCCTGGAAGCTCTATCCCCTGCTGCTGCCCACCGTGAGCCAGCACGTCACCAACGCCACCGTGGCCCTGGTGGCGTCCATCGCGGCGATCTTCCTCGGCACCCTCATCGTGGTCTCGATCATCACCGTGAAGGTGTCCGACATGATCCTCGATTCGCGCATCGGCGCCATCGACCGGTCCCTCGGCTTCCTGTTCGGCGCCGGGCGCGGCTTCCTCATCTGCGTCATCGGTTGGGTGTTCCTGGCCTGGCTCGTCCAGGGCAAGATGCCCGATTGGGCGGCCCAGGCCCGCAGCCGGCCGATGCTGGAGAAATCCGGCGAGGCCCTGGTGGCGCAGCTGCCCGAGAACCCGGAAGGCCTCCTGAAGCAGTTCAAGAAGCCGAAGGTCGACACGCCGGCCGATCCGGTTGAGCCGCCGGAGGGCGACGTGCCGGCCCAACGCCGCAGCGACGCGCCGTCCCCAGCCACGCCCGCCTCGCGACGCTGATCTGCGGTCCCGGCGCTTGGTGCCCGGGCGAACGCCGCTTACATGCTGCCTTCTCGCATGACGGCTTCGTGACGAGGCCGGACGGGCCCCGTGACGGGCAACCAGGGATCGACCGCACCATGTTGGCAGTGAAACCGAGTGCCGGTCCGGCCGCCGGGACCGTGGACGGTCTCGACCGCGACGGCGACACCCTGCGCGAGGAATGCGGCGTCTTCGGCATCTTCGGTCACCCCGACGCCTCCGCCATCGTGGCGCTCGGCCTCCACGCCCTCCAGCATCGCGGCCAGGAAGCGGCCGGCATCGTCTCCTTCGACGGCGAGGTGTTCCATTCCGAGCGCCGTCCCGGCCTCGTGGGCGATTCGTTCTCGGACGGCGAGACCATCGCCCGCCTTAAGGGCCCGGCCGCCATCGGGCACGTGCGCTACTCCACCACCGGCGGCACCATCCTGCGCAACGTGCAGCCGCTGTTCGCCGAACTCGCCAGCGGCGGCCTCGCGGTCGCGCACAACGGCAATCTCACCAACGCCCTGTCCATCCGCCGCGACCTCGTGCGCGACGGCGCCATCACCCAATCCACCTCCGACACGGAGGTGATCCTGCATCTCGCCGCCCGCTCCCGCGCGCCGCGCATCGTCGAGCGCTTCACCGAGGCCCTCAAGCAGATCGAGGGCGCCTACGCCATCGTGGCGCTCACCAACAAGAAGCTCATCGGCGCCCGCGATCCCACGGGCATCCGCCCCCTGGTGCTCGGCGAACTCGACGGCCGCTACATCCTCACCTCCGAGACCTGCGCGCTGGACATCATCGGCGCCAAGTTCATCCGAGACGTCGAGAACGGCGAGATCGTGGTGATCTCGGAAGAGGGCATCGAGTCGATCCGCTTCGCGCCGGCCCGGCCCATGCGTCCGTGCATCTTCGAGTACATCTACTTCGCCCGGCCCGATTCGGTGGTGAACGGCAAGAGCGTCTACGCCGTACGCAAGAACATCGGCCACGAGCTCGCCCGCGAATCGGCGGCCGAGGCCGACGTGGTGATCCCCGTGCCGGATTCCGGCGTGCCCGCCGCCCTCGGCTTCGCCCAGGAGACCGGCCTGCCCTTCGAGATGGGCATCATCCGCAACCACTATGTCGGCCGCACCTTCATCCAGCCGACCCAGTCCGTGCGCGAACTCGGCGTGCGCATGAAGCACTCGGCCAACCGCGCCGTGGTCGAGGGCAAGCGCATCGTCCTCGTCGACGACAGCCTGGTTCGCGGCACCACCTCCGTGAAGATCGTCCGGATGATGCGCGAGGCCGGCGCCCGGGAGGTGCATTTCCGCATCGCCTCGCCGCCCATCACCTATCCGGACTTCTACGGCATCGACACGCCGGAGCGGGAGAAGCTGCTCGCCGCCACCCACGACCTCGAGGGGATGCGCCGCTACATCGGCGCCGATTCCCTGGCCTTCCTCTCCATCGACGGCCTGTACAAGGCCATGGGCGAGGAGCGGCGCGACGAGACCTCCCCGCAATACACCGACCATTGCTTCACCGGCGACTACCCGACGAGCCTGACCGACATGGCCATCGCCGGCCCGCGCCGCCTGGCGATGCTGGCGGAAGCCGATTGAGCCGATGAGCACGTCCGACCCGCAAAAGCCCCTCGCCGGGCGCGTCGCCGTCGTCACCGGTGCCTCGCGCGGCATCGGCCGGGCCGCCGCCCTCGCCCTGGCGGAGGCCGGCGCCCACATCGTCGCCGTCGCCCGCACGCAGGGCGCCCTGGAGGAACTCGACGACGCCGTCCGGGCGGCGGGGGCCGGCGCCACCCTGGTGCCTCTCGATCTCACCGATCACGACGCCATCGACCGCCTCGGTGCCGGGCTGCACGAGCGCTGGAAGCGCCTCGACATCGTGGTCGGCAACGCGGGCATCCTCGGCAACCTCACGCCGCTCGGCCACGTGACGCCCAAGACCTGGGCGCAGGTGATGGACATCAACGTCACGGCTAACTGGCGCCTGATCCGCTCGTTCGATCCGCTCCTGCGGATGTCGGACGCCGGCCGGGCGATCTTCGTGACCTCGGGGGCGGCTCAGAAGTGCAAGGCCTATTGGGGGCCCTACGCCGTCTCCAAGGCCGCCCTCGATGCCCTGGTGCGGACCTACGCCGCCGAGACGGAGACGACGCCGGTGCGCGCCATGCTGGTGAATCCCGGCCCCCTTCGCACGGACATGCGCCGCGCCGCCATGCCGGGCGAGGATCCGGAAACCCTGAAGACGCCGGAAGACCTGGCGCCGCACATCGTCCGGCTGGCGAGCCCGGCCTGGACCGAGACGGGCCGGATCTACGATTTTCCGAGCGATCGCGTGCTGACGCCCCGGATGGCCGACTGACCTTTTCCGAATCGCCACCGACGCGGCCCGTCACACCTCCCGGGTGGACTTCCGCGGACGCTCCTTCGCTTCCAGGGCCAAGACACGATGATCGACGTTCGCTGCATCTGCGCCATCGGCCAACGGGGACAGCTCGGCCTCAACGGGCAGCTGCCTTGGGAGGGCAACACCGATCCCCTCTTCGTCGAGGACGTGACGCGGTTCTTCGCCCTCACCATGGGCCATGTTCTCATCGCCGGGCCGAAGACCGTCGCGTCGGTGCCCGAGTTCGCGTTCAAGGACCGCACCATCGACGTGATCCGCAGCCACGAGGACCCGGAGGCGGTGCTCGCGCGCTATCCCGGCCGGCGCATCTTCGTCGGCGGCGGGATCGCCGTGTGGAACGTCTACGCGAAGTACATCCAGCACTGGGACGTGACCCGCCTGCCCTACGACGGCGAGGCCGACCGTTGGTTCGATCCGGCCTGGCTCGTCGGCGGCCCCCTACGCGCCTGAGGGCACAAAGCCCCACGCTGGCGGGTTGAGAAGAGCCCTCCAGCCCCAAGGTCGCCGATGAGCCCGCATTCGTACCGCTTCGGCATCGAGGAAGAGTACTTTCTGGCCGATGCCGAGACGCGCGGCACGCCGGATCGGTCGCTCGGTGCCTTCCACGAGGCGGCGGGGGCCGCCCTGCCGCAGATCGGGCGCGAACTCCTCGAAACCCAGATCGAGGCCTGCACGCCGCCGTCGGACGGCTTCGCCGAGGCCCGCGACGTCCTCGCCCATCACCGCACGACCCTGGCCCGGATCGGCCGCGAGCACGGGGTGCTCGTCTTCGCCGCCGGCACGCATCCCGTCGCGGCCTGGTCGCGCCAGGTGGCGACGGAGGGCGAGCGCTACAGCGGCATCCTCGCGGACGTGGGGCTCGCCGGGCGCCGCAGCCTCATCTGCGGCATGCACGTCCATGTCGAGGTGCCGGACGCGGACGCGCGGGTCGACCTCATGAACCGCCTGCTGCCGTTCCAGCCCGTGCTGCTCGCCCTCTCGGCCTCGTCGCCGTTCTGGCAGGGCGAGGCCACGGGGCTTTCCGCCTACCGCCTCAGCGCCTTCGGCGAACTCCCCCGCACGGGTCTCCCGAACCTGTTCGCCGACCGGGCGGCCTACGAGCGCTACGTCCGCATCATGACGCGGGCCGGCTCCATCGCGGATGCGAGCTTCCTGTGGTGGTCCCTGCGCCCGTCCATCAAGTTTCCGACCCTGGAACTGCGCATCGCCGATTCCTGCACGCGGGTCGACGACGCGATCACCATCGCGGCCCTCTACCGCTGCCTCGTGCGCTGCGCCGTGCGCCGCCCGGACCTGAATGCCGGCCTCGACGGCGTGTCGCGGGCGCTGGCGCAGGAGAACCTGTGGCGGGCCCAGCACGGGGGCACGGCCGCCGAGATCATCGACGAGGCGCGCGAAGCCGCCGTGCCGTTCGCCGAGGCCCTCGACGGCCTCATCGCGCTGATCGCGGAGGATGCCGAGGCGCTGGGCTGCATCGCCGAGGTCGAGGCCGCCCGCCGGATCGTCCGCGACGGCACGAGCGCCGAGCGCCAGATCGCCGCGTTCGAGGCGCCGGCGGACAGCGGCGCGGTCCGACGCCCGCTTCACGCCGTGGTGGATTGGCTGGCTTCGGCAACTTGCGGGGGCGCATGACCGCCGATGGCCTGGACGCATAATACCTGAGATTGCATTCTCACCCTCGAATCCCCTGATTCGAGGAGGTCACGCGTGAGCCGAATCATCCCCCGACGCCTCGTCCTGTTCCTGGATGGAACCTGGAACGGCAACGACGGTACCAGCGCGCCGACGAACATCGTCCGCATGCACGAGGCCCTGAAGATCGGTGTCGACGCGCTTTCCACCGAGGAGGTGGACGAGAAGGTGGGCAATTTCGGTCACGGCAGCGTGGTGAAAGGCCGGGCCGGAACGTTCGAGTACGTCGTCCGCTACGATCCGGGCGTCGGCACCGGGGTGTTCGACCGGTTCTCCGGCGGCATCTGGGGCGAAGGGCTCGATGCCAACATCCGCCAGGCCTATCGTTTCCTCAGCCAGCACTACCGGCCCGGCGACGAGATCCACGTCTTCGGCTTCTCGCGCGGGGCTTTCACGGCGCGAAGCGTCGTCGGATATCTCGCCGCCACCGGCCTGCTCAAGGCCGAGCACTGCACCGCGGAGCGGGAAGAGCAGACGTGGCGGCATTACCGCACGAGCCCGGACGACCGTCACTGCGGTGACTGGACGGCCCTGCAGGCGTTCATGAATCCCGCCGGGCTGATCGTGAAGTCGGTCGGGGTCTTCGATACGGTCGGCGCGCTCGGCATCCCGGGCGACATCTTCCAGAAGCTGAACCGGGATCGCTTCGCGTTCCACAACACCCAGCTTTCTGCCATCGTGGAGAGCAGCTTTCACGCGGTGGCCATCGACGAGCATCGCACGAGCTTCGAGGCCACCCTCTGGCACACGCCGAAGTTCAAGCGCTATCCCGGTGCCCTGATCGAGCAGGTCTGGTTTCCCGGGGCCCACGCCGATATCGGCGGCGGCGAGCCGAACTGGCAGATGGATCCCCCCGGGCGCCAGGACATCGCCTACGACTGGATGGTGCGCCGCCTCATCGATCGGGTCGGCCTCGACTTCGCCGAACCGGATACACCGACCGCCGCGACCCTGAGGGCCGACGCGCGGGCGGCCCTGGAGGCCGACATCCATCGACCCTGGGCGAGCCTCGATCGGGTGCGCCCGCAGGCCTGCCGGGCCATCAACCAGACGCCGCCGCGTCCCAGCGACGGCGTTCCCCTGAAGGCGCGGGGAATCAAGGTCGTGGGTCTGGCCCCCTACGAGGACCCCATCGGCGAGATGATCCACATCAGCGCCCTGGCGCTGCTGGCCTCGGACGGGGGCGTTCCGTGGCAGAAGCTTCCCGGGCGTCACGTCTACCGCTCGCCGAACCTCGTCGCCGTGCTGCCGTTGATCGCCGCGAGCTATCGGGAGTGGGACGCGAAAGCCTGGTCCGCCTGGATGCGAGCTGCGGAACGCCTGCGGGGCGACCGCACCGAGGTGCCCACCCTCTACGTGTCGGACTGGACCGGCGCGGCGATCCCGGCCAAGCCTCCGGGGGCCGTCGCCCCGGGCGATCCACGCAACGTCTTCACCTATCTCGGGTCCGATCCGGCCCTCTTCGGCCTGTAGGCGTTCAGCCCTTGTTGTCCTTGTCGAACGGGTTCTTCGAGGTGCGCAGGGAGAGCCGGATCGGCACGCCGGGGAGTTCGAACGCCTCGCGCAGGCCGTTGACGAGGTAGCGGGTGTAGGATTTCGGCAGGCCGTCGAGCTGGTTGCCGAACAGGGCGAAGTGCGGCGGGCGGGCCTTCACCTGGGTGGCGTAGCGGATCTTGATCCGCCGGCCCGAGACGGCGGGGGGCGGGTTGCGCTGGGTCGCGGCGCTCAGCCAGTCGTTGATCCGCGAGGTCGAGACGCGGGTGTTCCACACCACCTCGGCGCCCACGACCGCCTGCATGAGCTTGTCGATGCCCTCGCCCGCGAGGCCCGAGAGCGGCACCACGGGCACGCCGCGCACCTGCGGCAGCAGGCGGGTGCAATCCTCGCGCAGCTTCTTCAGGAGGCCGTTCTGGTCGGCGACGAGGTCCCACTTGTTGAGGCCGATGACGAGCGCCCGGCCCTCACTCTCGATGAGGTCGACGATGGTCAGATCCTGCTTCTCGAACGGGATCGTGGCATCGAGGAGCACCACCACCACCTCGGCGAAGCGCACGGCGCGCAACCCGTCCGAAACGGCGAGCTTTTCGAGCTTGTCGTCGATGCGGGCCTTGCGGCGCATGCCGGCGGTGTCGTGGAGCTTGATCCGGCGTCCGCGCCATTCCCAGTCGAGGGAGATCGAATCGCGGGTGATGCCCGCCTCGGGACCGACGAGGAGGCGCTCCTCGCCGAGCATCCGGTTGATGAGGGTCGACTTGCCGGCATTCGGGCGGCCGACGATGGCGACCTTGAGGGAACGGTCGGACGGGTCCTCGTCCTCGTCGTCCTCGTCGGGCTGCGGCAGCACCTCCGACAGGGCGTCGTGGAGTTCGCCGATGCCCTCGCCGTGCTCGGCCGAGAACGGAATCGGATCGCCGAGGCCGAGGGAGAACGCCTCGTAGGCGCCGCTCAGGCCCGCGCCGCTCTCGGCCTTGTTGGCGATGAGGATCACGGGGCAGCCGGCCCGGCGCACGAGTTCGGCGAAGGGCTGGTCGGCGGGCAGGATGCCGGCGCGGGCGTCGATGACGAACAGCACCACGTCGGCCTCGAGGATCGCGGCTTCCGTCTGGGCGCGCATGCGCCCGAGCAGCGAATCGGCATCCGCCTGTTCGAGGCCGGCGGTGTCGATGATCCGGAAGACGAGGCCACCGAAGTTGACGTCGCCCTCGCGCCGGTCGCGGGTCACGCCGGGGCGGTCGTCCACGAGGGCGAGCTTCTTACCGACGAGCCGGTTGAAGAGGGTCGACTTGCCGACATTCGGCCGTCCGACGATCGCGACGGTCGGCATGTCCATGGTGTGCTCGATTCAGTCGTACGGGATTGGGAAAGGCGGGTGTCAGCGCGTCACGGGCGGCGGAGCGGCCGGTTCGGGCGTCGCGGCCGTCACGGTCACGGGACCGCCGGCCACGAGGGCGGCGTAGACCTCGATGCGCTGGCGCAAATTTTGAGGCGCCTGCGGATCGGCGTTGATCTGGTCGAACCAGCGGCCGGCCGCCTCGTACTCGCCGCGCTTGAGGGCGACGAGGCCGAGCATCTCGCGGGCGGTGTGCCGGAAGGCGCCCGTCGGCGCGGCGAGGCCCTGGAGGCTGGCGAGCGCCGCGTCGGGCTGCGGCCCGTCGAGGCGCAGGAGGGCGGTGCGCAGGCGGGCGAGGTCGCGCAGGGCGTCGGACATCCCCGTATCGGCCGCGAGCGCGTCGTACTCCGTGGCGGCGGCGGTCGCATCGCGCTTCGACGTCTCGGCGGCCGAGCGGAAGCGGGCGAGGAGGCGGTAGCCGCCCGGCGCGTCCGCGCGGAGCGCCTCGAAGGCCTTGTCGGCCTCCGCGGTCTTGCCGTCGCGGGCGAGGCGGTTGGCAGCGTCGAACTGCTCGGAAGCCGCATCGGCGCGCACGCGCTGGTCGTGCTGCCAGTAGCGCCAGCCGCCCACGGCGGCCACCACGAGGATCGCCACGGCGATGATGGCGCCGCTGTAGCGACGCCAGATCTCGGCGACCTGATCGCGGCGATAGTCCTCGTTGACCTCGCGGATGAACTCGTTGTTCTCGGCCATGCTGTCTCACGCCGGCCGAGACGCGACCGACCGCTCAGAGGGGAAGAAGGCCTGCGCCTAGCACAGGCCCGCGCCGTTGGCGACCGGTCTTCGCCGTGGGGCGTCGCGCTCGGGCCCGGCCGGGCCCCAGCCTCAGGCCTGGCCCGGCCAGGCGGCGACCCCGATGAGGATCGGATGGAGGATCTTGCCGAACACGAACCACACGGCGAGGCCGACCACCACCGCGATGGCATCGTTGCGCCAGCCGGCCGGGGCGGCGACGACGCCGTGCTGCGCGGCCACGGCGGTGGGGCTCAGGGCCCGGCGCTTGGCGCTGATGCGCGCGACCACGGCCCAGGCGAGGAAGCCGCCGAACAGCAGGATCGAGCCGAGGTCGCCGTTGGCGAGCAGGTGGGCGGTGGCCCAGATTTTCACGGCCAGCAGCATCGGATGCTTGGCCTTGGCGCGGATATGGCCCGGCAGGTAGGCCGAGGCCAGGACGATGAACGCCAGCAGGGTCAGGACGAGGGAGAGGTGGCGCGTGAAGACCGGCGGGTTCCAGACGGCGATGTAGCCCGACTCGCGGTAGAGATGGAAACCGTAGGCGATGAGCACGAGGCCGAGGACCGAGACGCCCGTGTAGACGAGCTTGTACCGGCTCTCGCCGACCTCGCCGATGACCTGGGCGCGCTTGGCCCGCGCCATGGAGAAGGCGTGCATGCCGAGGAACAGCACGAGGCCGAGGATCAGGATCAGCATGGTGGGCTTTCGCGGGGCTCGGAAAGGAATGTGGACGGCCGCCGCGGCGGCAGCCTACGGACAATCAGTCTGTAACGGTTCAAAACCCAAACTCGAGGCGATGTCCAGGCACACGCGATGACGCGCTCCACTGTCCGCACCCTTCTGGTCCTGGCCTGCCTCGCGGGTCCGGCCCGGGCGGCGCCGGAGCCGCCGCTCTCGGCCCTGACCCTCGTCGGGCCCCCCACGGTGATCTTCAAAGCCGGTCGCGACGCCTGCGACGGGGCCGACGTGCCCGATGCCTCGGCACGGGCGTTCCGGGACGCGTCGGGCGCCGTCGCGCTGTTCGGGATGCATTACCGCAACCGCGCCCTGCGGGGCCCTTCCCTCGACGCGCTCAAGCTCGACTGCGCCGTCGTCCTCGAATCGGCCGAGAAGGCCGATCCGGCGCTCCACGACGACCGCTCCTGGATCGCCGCCACCTGGACGGAGGACGGCAAGGCCGTCGCCGCCCTCCTCCACCACGAGTATCAGGCCAACGAGCATCCCGGGCGCTGCCGCTCGAAGGTCTATCTCGAGTGCTGGTACAACACCGTGGTGGCCGCCGCCTCGGGGGATGGCGGGCGGCACTTCGCACGGGCGACGCCGCCCGTGGTGGTGGCGGGGGCACCGTTCCGTCAGGAGGTGGGCCAGGGGCGCCATCGCGGCTTCTTCAACCCGTCGAACATCTTCGGCGACGGGCGCTGGCGCTACATGCTCGCCTCGACCACGGGGTGGGAGTTCAAGGGCAGCGACCAGGCGGCGGGCGTCTGCCTGTTCCGCACGGACGATCCCGCCGACCCGACGCGCTGGCGCGCCTGGACCGGTACCGGCTTCACCGCCGCCTTTCCCGACCCCTACGCCAGACCGACCGAGCGGCCTGCGACCTGCCGGCCCGTGGCGCCCTTCCCCACCCCCGTGGGCGCGGTGGTGCGCCATCGCGGCAGCGGCGCCTGGATCGCGGTGTTCATGGCGCGCGAGGCGGCGGAGTTCCCGCGATCGGGATTCTACTGGACGAGTTCGCGCGATCTCCTGACCTGGGACCGGCCGCGCCTGCTGCTCGCCGGCGCCACCCTCTACGACGATCCGTGCGGCGCGCCCGCCGGCCTCATCGCCTACCCGTCGCTCCTCGACCCCGCCGCCATGGGGCGCAACTTCGACGACACCGGCGACACGGCGCTCCTCACCTACGTGACCCTGCGCACCCAGGGCTGCGCCATCACCTCGGACCGCGACCTCGTGCGCCGGCCCCTGGCCATCAAGGTCTGGCCGTGAGGCCGCGGCCCGAAATGTCGGCCCCGGTTTCCGGGCGGAGCCGATGCGGACGGCCGTGCCTCAGAGCTTGCAAGCCCCGGCCAGCGCCGTGTTCTCGGCGTCGGTGAACAGCCGCGAGCGGATGAGGAAGCGCCGGTCCCGTCCGTTCTCCAGGGAGAACATGCCGCCGCGCCCCGGCACCACGTCGAGGATGAGGTGGGTGTGCTTCCAAACCTCGAATTGCGGCCGGCTGATCCAGAAATCGGCCCCCGCCACGGTTCCGAGATGCACGTCGCTGTCGCCCGTGAGGAACTCGCCCTGCGGGTAGCACATGGGCGAGGAGCCGTCGCAGCAGCCGCCGGACTGGTGGAACATCACCGGGCCGTGGTCGGCCCGCAGCTCCTCGATGAGGGCGAGGGCCGCCGGGGTCGCGGTGACCCGCAGGGGCGTGCCGTCGACGCCGGCCTGATCGGCGGTGGTCGGTTCGGGGGGGGCGACATCGCTCATCGGTCGGTCCTCGCTCGGGCGTTCTGCCGAAGAGATAGGGCGTGATACCGGTTCCGGCTGATCACTTCCGGACGATCGGACGCGACGGGCTCCCTCTCCTGGAAGGAGAGGGGACCGGCGTTTCAACATCACCGAACGGATCAAGCGTAAATCGTATGACACGAAAAAACCCCGGCCTTTCGGCCGGGGCGAGGTGGTCTCGGGCGAAGGTCTAGAAGAAGCCCAGCTTCTTGGCCGAGTAGCTGACCAGCATGTTCTTGGTCTGCTGATAGTGGTCGAGCATCATCTTGTGGTTCTCACGGCCGATGCCTGACTGCTTGTAGCCGCCGAAGGCCGCGTGGGCCGGGTAGGCGTGGTAGCAGTTGGTCCAGACGCGGCCGGCCTGGATGGCCCGGCCGAAGCGGTAGGCGCGGGTGCCGTCGCGGGTCCAGACGCCGGCGCCGAGGCCGTAGAGGGTGTCGTTGGCGATGCTGAGGGCGTCGGCCTCGTCCTTGAAGGTCGTCACCGAGAGCACCGGCCCGAAGATCTCCTCCTGGAAGATGCGCATCTTGTTGTGGCCCTTGAACACGGTGGGCTTCATGTAGAAGCCGTCCGCGAACTCGCCGTCCTTCCTGTTGCGCTCGCCGCCCGTGAGGCACTCGGCGCCTTCCTGCCGGCCGATATCGACGTAGCTGAGGATCTTCTCCAGCTGCTCGGAGGAGGCCTGGGCGCCGATCATGGTGGCGGGATCCAGCGGCGACCCTTGCGTGATCGCCTCGACGCGCTTGATCGCCCGCTCCATGAAGCGGTCGTAGATCGACTCGTGCACCAGCGCCCGGCTCGGGCAGGTGCAGACCTCGCCCTGGTTGAGGGCGAACATGGTGAAGCCTTCGAGCGCCTTGTCGAAGAAGTCGTCGTCCTCGTTGGCGACATCGGCGAAGAAGATGTTCGGCGACTTGCCGCCGAGTTCGAGCGTCACCGGGATGAGGTTCTGCGAGGCGTACTGCATGATGAGCCGGCCCGTCGTCGTCTCGCCCGTGAAGGCGATCTTGGCGATGCGCGGCGAGGAGGCGAGCGGCTTGCCGCATTCGAGGCCGAAGCCGTTGACGATGTTGAGCACGCCCGGGGGCAGCAGGTCGGCGATGAGCTCGGCCACCACGAGGATCGAGGCCGGCGTCTGCTCGGCGGGCTTGAGCACGACGCAGTTGCCGGCCGCGAGCGCCGGGGCCAGCTTCCAGACCGCCATGAGGATGGGGAAGTTCCACGGGATGATCTGGCCGACGACGCCGAGGGGCTCGTGGAAGTGATAGGCGACGGTGTCGTGGTCGATCTCGGAGATCGAGCCTTCCTGGGCCCGCAGGCAGCCGGCGAAGTAGCGCCAATGGTCGACGGCGAGCGGGATGTCCGCGTGGGTGGTCTCGCGGATCGGCTTGCCGTTGTCCCAGGTCTCGGCGAGCGCGATGAGGTCGAGGTTCTCCTCCATCCGGTCGGCGATTTTGTTCAGGATGCGGGCGCGCTCGCCCGGCGCGGTGCGGCCCCAGGCTTCCTTGGCGGCGTGCGCGGCATCGAGGGCCTTGTCGACGTCGGCGGCATCCGAGCGGGCGACCTCGCAGATCACCCGCCCGGTGATCGGCGAGGTGTTCTCGAAGTAGCGGCCGGCGACGGGCGCGACCCACTGGCCGCCGATGAAGTTCTCGTAGCGGGCGGAGAACGGGGCCTTGGTGCCCTGGTTCAGGAATTCCGGCTTGTTCATGGCAGTTCCTCCGAATCTTGTTGTTGTGTGCGGCAGACAAGGCCACACGGCCGACCGATGCAAGATGGACCTTCGTCCAACCCGGATCGGCGTGCGCGCACCGGATGGCGTCCGGGCTCGGGGCCCATGCTAGATCCGATCCCGGATCGTGGCGAGCCGGGCCGGCGAGGCACCGCGCCCGCGCTCGGGGGGTGTGCGCCCGACGCCCGGTCTCCCGAGGGATCGGGCCCGCGCGCCGGCCGTTAGGCAGGGGCCCGGTTCAGGAACGCGACGGTCACGGATGCCGCCCCGTTCCATCCGCCTGCCTCCCCCCACGTCGAGGATCGATTTGACGGTGACACCCCCGCCCGCCCCCGTCCGCCCCGCGCCGCCGGCCTGGAGCGGACCGCGCTTCGGCGAGTTCGTCGGCATCGTCGCCCTGATGATGGCGGTGACCGCCATCTCCATCGACAACCTGCTGCCGGCGTTTCCCGAGATCCGGGCCGAGTTCGGGGTCGCCGATCCCAATCGGCTGCAATGGCTGATCTACGTCTACATGATCGGCTTCGGCGCGGCGCAGATCGTCTACGGTCCCCTGTCGGACACCCTCGGGCGGCGTCCGGTTCTGCTCGCGAGCCTCGCCATCTACGTCGCCGGCACGGTGCTCGCCATGATCGCCCCGTCCTTCGGCTGGCTGCTCGCCGCGCGCGTCATCCAGGGCATCGGCGCGGCCGGCGGGCGGGTGCTGTCCACGGCCATCGTGCGCGACCGCTTCGCCGGGCGCGAGATGGCGAGCGTGATGTCCCTGGTCATGATGGTGTTCCTCATCGTGCCGATGATCGCGCCGGCCATCGGCGGCGCCATGCTGCTCCTCGGCTCGTGGCACTACGTCTTCGTGTCGATGCTGGTGCTCGCGGGCCTCCTCGTCGCCTGGTTCTCCACCCGGATGCCCGAGACCCTGCATCCGCAGGACCGGCGCCCGTTCTCCCTCGCCGCCGTGGGGCAGGCGGTGGCCCTGACCTTCCGCAATCGGGTGGCGGTGGGCTACGCCACGGCGCTCGGCCTGCTGACGGGCTGCATCATGGGCTATGTCGGCTCGGCCCAGCAGGTGTTCGATACCGGGCTCTACCACCTCGGCGCACTGTTCCCCCTGGCGTTCGGGCTCGTGGCCGGGGCCATGGGCGCGGCGACCCTGGTCAACGCCCGCCTCGTGCGGCGCCTCGGCATGCGGCCCCTCTCCCATGCGGGGCTCACGGCGTTCGTGGTCGTCGCGGCTGTCCAGGTGATGGCGGTGCTGGCCTATGGGGGGCGCCCGCCCCTGGGGCTGTTCCTCGGGATCCTCGCCGCCAACCAGTTCCTGCTGAGCTTCGCCATGCCGAACTTCAACGCCCTGGCGCTGCAGCCGCTGGGCGAGATCGCCGGCACGGCCTCGTCGTTCCTCGGCTTCTACACCACGATCCTGGGCGCCCTGTGCGGCTTCCTCATCGGCCAGTCCTTCGACGGCACGGTGCTGCCCATCGGCCTCGGCTATGTGGGTCTCGGAGCCCTCGCCCTCCTCGTCGTCGCCTGGACGGAACGGGGGCGGCTGTATCGCGGCGGGGTGTCGGGCTAGAACAGCGCCACGCGACCGCGACGGCATCGAAATGCGCAGATTCGTTGTTCTGGGGAATGCCGGTAGCGGCAAATCTGCATTGGCACGACGGATGGGCCGGCGCCTCGGTATCCCTGTCGTGCACCTCGACACCCTGTATTGGGGGCCGAGTTGGAAGAAGCCGGATCTGCTCGAGTTTCGCCAGCGGGTTCGATCCGCTCTGGAGAGCGAATCTTGGATTTGTGAGGGCAACTACACCAAGCAGACGTTCGATCTGAAGCTTCCGCGGGCCGATCTCATCATCTGGCTCGACACGCCGCGAACCGTCTGTTGCTTCCGGGTCGTCAAGCGTGCCGTTTTTGATCGCCGCCGCTCCGATCTCCCGGCCTCCTGCATCGAGCGAATCGATCTCCAGTTTCTCAGCTTCGTTTGGTCAGTCTGGACGTTCGATTCTCAGGTGCGTCCAGGCATGGAGGCTGACAGCCTCCTGCAACGGCATGCCGCCAAAATCGTTCGCTTGGAGACAAAGCGAGACATCGCACGATTCCTCGCGTCCCTCGGGACCACCTGAGAAAGCCGGACTCGAAGACCATCCGCCTCGACATCGGCACGGGGCCTTCGTCCCCCCGCTGGCGCGAGCCGTTGGATCGCCTTAACCCCGTCTTCAGGCTCCCGGGACATGCTTTGTTCTCACCAGAGCCAGACGGAGCCTCCGACGTGCCCGGCCGTACCCAAGACGGAACGCTTCTCCTCGCGCGGCTCCTCCTCGCCGCCGCCCTGCTGCCGACGGGCATCGCCCGGGCGCTCAACGTCTCGGGCTTCGCCCTGACGCTGGCCGGCACCGGCCTGCCCTCGCCGAACCTCGTGGCGACGGCGGCCGTGGTGGTGCAGGTGTTCGGCCCCCTGGCCCTCCTCGTCGGCGTGCTGCCGCGCGTCACCGGCCTCGCGCTGGCGGCCTTCGCCGTCGCCATGGCGGTGCTGCTGCACCCATTCTGGCAGTTCTCGGGCCCGACGGCGGTGGCCGAGCGCACCCTGATGCTCGCGGATCTCGGCCTCGCCGGCGGGTTCCTCATCTACGCGACGACCGGGCCCGGCAGCTGGAGTTGGGCTGGCTGGCGCCAGGGCACGCGGGCTCAACCGAAGCCCGCGCCCGCGCGGGCCGGGGCGCCGAAGGCGGTCTCGCGCGCCAAGCGTCCGGCCGGGCGCGGCCCCGCCCGCGCGGCGGCCTAGCTCACGGCGTCGGCGCGCGCCGGCGCTGACCCGACACTTCCGCGCCGGCATCCGGCGCGAGCCGGCGGAAGGCGAACACCGACAGGGCCGAGACCGCCGCCACCGCGAGGAAGGCGGGCGCGAAATCCTCCGCCTGGATCTCCGTGCGTCCGTGCCGGGCGGCGGCGCCTTCCAGGGCGAGCGCCCCGAGGGAGACGCCGAGGCTGAGCGACAGCTGCTGGGCGACGCTCGCCAGGCTCGTGCCGGCGCTCATGTCCCGCGCCTCGAGGTCCGCATACGCGATGGCGTTCACGCAGGTGAACTGGAGGGAGCGCACGCAGCCGCCGACGAGGAGCACGCACACGATGACCGCGTGCGGGGTCTGCGCCGTGAACAGGCCGTTCACGGCGAGGAAGCCCGAGGCGAGGAGAGCGTTCGCCAGCATCACCCGCCGGAACCCGTGGGCGCGCAGGATGCGCGGGCCGATGAGCTTGATGAGGAGCGCGCCCGCCGCCGCCGCGAAGGTGAGCAGACCCGATTGCAGCGGGTCGAGGCCGAACCCGATCTGCAGCATCAAGGGCAGCAGGAACGGGATCGCCCCAGTGCCGATGCGAAACAGGCTGCCCCCCGTCACCGCCGCCCGGAACGTCGGATATCGCAGGAGATCGAGACGGATCACCGGATGCGCCACCCGGCGCGAATGCCGGAGATAGAGCGCCAGCAGGGCGCTTCCGGCGGCGAGGCACCCCCACGAGACGCCGTCGGGGAGAAGATGGCGGCCCGTGGAGGCGAGCCCGAGCATGAGGGTCGCGAGCCCGAGGCCCGAGAGCGCGAAGCCGACGAGATCGAGGGGCGGCCGCGCGGCCTCGCGCACGTTCTCGAAATACACGCTCGCGAGCCAGATCCCCGCGAGGCCGATGGGGATGTTGATGAGGAAGATCCAGCGCCAGTCGAAATAGGTCGTGATCAGGCCGCCGAGGGGCGGCCCCATGATCGGGCCGATGAGGGCGGGAATCGTGAGGTACGCGAGCGCGCTCACGAGTTCGCTCTTCGGCACGCTGCGCAGGATGACGAGGCGGCCGACCGGCACCATCATGGCGCCGCCGAGGCCCTGGAAGAACCGCGCGGCGACGAAGCCGAGGAGCGAATCCGAGGCCGCGCAGGCCAGAGACCCGGCCATGAAGACGCCCAGCGCCGCCCGGAACACCGTGCGGGCGCCGTAGCGGTCGGCCATCCAGCCGCTGATGGGAATGAAGATCGCCAGGCTCACGAGGTAGGCCGTCAGAGCGAGCTTGAGGGCGATGGGGTCCTCGCCGAGGCTGCGGGCGATGGCCGGCAGAGCCGTGGCGATCACCGTCGCGTCGGTGTTCTCCATGAACAGGGCCGTGGCGACGACGAGGGGGACGATCTGGGAGGGACGCATCGGGGGGCAACACGCCCATGGCCGCGTTCGGGTTGCACCGGGTGACGAAAAAACCGGGTCCGCCGGCCGCCGTACGCGTCCGGCGACGGCACGCGGGACGAAAGCACCGGTCCATCCGCGCCCGGACGGCGTGGCGCCCGCGCCACAGGCAGCCGCAACAGCAGGCGGCGGGCCGGCGCGCGCCTTTCCACGGGGTCGCCCCGGCCGCTAAGCTGTCGCCCAACACGGACCGTCCGGGGCCGTTCTCGGGGCATGCCTGCTCCGGGCGCACCGGGCCACCGTCCCCGCACTTCCGTCAAGGTTGCTGAATGCCCTCGCGCTTCGAACGTCGTCTCAGGGTGCCGGGCATGACCGCCGGCCTCGCCCTGATGCTCGCCATGGCCGGCTGCGGCACGGTTCTCCTCAACGATTCCGGTTCGCTCACCCGCTACGACCGCCTCGTGAGCAGCGAAGAGGTCGCCACCCGGGCCAAGCTCTACATCGACCGCGCCGCCATGGCCGCCGCCCGCACGGTCCGGATCATCCCGACGACGTTCTCCGAGGCCGTCTCCGGGCCGGGCCTGACCCCCGTGGAGCGCCGCCTCGTCGCCAACGCCGCCGACCGGGCGCTGTGCTACGAACTCTCCCTGCGCTACGACGTGGTCTCGGGCCGCAAGGCGGACCTGACCGTGCGCGCCGCCGTGACCCGCGTCGAACTCACCGGCCTGCCGGCGGCGGGGGCCACCATCGCCACCTCGGCGGGCGTCAGCATCGCCTCCCAGGCCGGCGTGGGCTTCGCTGCTTCCGTGGGCCGCGTGCCGATCCCGCGCATCCCCATCGGTCTGGGCAGCCTCACCATCGAGGCGGAGGCCCTCGACGGGCGCCACGAACAGCGGGCCGCCATGGTGTGGGGGGGCGCCGCCAACTCGTTCACGAGCCAGCCGCGGTTCTCGCCCATCTCCGACGCCTACGACCTCGCCGGCGAGTTCGGCCAGGATTGGGGCGGCTACCTCGCCACGGGCGTCGATCCGTTCAAGGCGCCGCTCGCCATCCCGAGCTACGACCGCATCCGCATCACGACCCTGGGCGAGGCGCCCCTCGACCCCGATTGCGAGGCATTCGGCCGCGCGCCCGGCGTCGACGGCATCGCGGCCGACTACATCGGCCTGCCGCCGGAATACACCGACAAGGGACCGGCCGCGCCGCTCAACTGATCCGGCGATCCGGCCCGCGCGGCCGGCGAGCCATGCGGACGGGGGATATCCCCCCGCCGCCTGCGGATTCCGCCTTTGCGCGGGTCGGGCCCGCATGATACTGGCCCTTGCCAACTCGACGACGCCGGAGAGGTCCACGGACCCGGCGTCTCACCCCCTCTGGGAGTTGGTTCATGGCCCGCATCACCGCAGATTCCATCATCGAGGGCCTGACCTTCGACGACGTCCTCCTGCGGCCCGCCGCCTCGTCGGTGATGCCCACGGAAGTGAGCGTGGCGAGCCGGCTCACCCGCACCATCCACCTCAACCTGCCGATCCTCGCCTCCGCCATGGACACCGTGACGGAAGCCCCCATGGCCATCGCCATGGCGCAGAACGGCGGCATGGGCGTCATCCACCGCAACCTCGAGCCCGAGGAGCAGGCCGAGCAGGTCCGCCTCGTCAAGAAGTACGAGTCGGGGATGGTGCTCAACCCCATCACCATCCACCCGGACGAGACTCTGGCCGACGCCTTCGCACTGATGAAGCAGAACCGCATCTCCGGCATCCCGGTGGTGGAGCGCGGCCCCAACGGATCGCGTGGCAAGCTCGTCGGCATCCTCACCAACCGCGACGTGCGCTTCGCCACCAACTCCTCCGAGACGGTCGCCGAACTCATGACCCGCGACCGGCTCATCACCGTGCGCGAGGGCGTGAATCAGGACGAGGCCAAGCGCCTCCTGCACCAGTTCCGCATCGAGAAGCTCCTGGTGGTGGACGACCATTACCGCTGCATCGGCCTCATCACCGTCAAGGACATCGAGAAGCAGGTCGCGTATCCGGGTGCCGTCAAGGACGAGCAGGGCCGCCTGCGCGTGGCGGCGGCCACCACCACGGGCGACAGCGGCTTCGAGCGGGCCGAGCGCCTCATCGACGCCGGCTGCGACGTGGTGGTGGTCGACACCGCCCACGGCCACTCCATCAAGGTGCTCGACGCCGTGCGCCGGGTGAAGCAGCTCTCCAACACCGTCCAGATCGTGGCCGGCAACGTCGCCACCCGCGACGGCGCCCAGGCCCTCATCGACGCGGGCGCCGACGCCATCAAGGTCGGCATCGGCCCGGGCTCCATCTGCACCACCCGCATCGTCGCCGGCGTCGGCGTGCCCCAGCTCACCGCCCTCATGGAGGCCGTGGAGGCCGCCGACCGGGCCGACGTGCCGGTGATCGCCGATGGCGGCATCAAGTACTCGGGCGATCTCGCCAAGGCCATCGCGGCCGGCGCCTCCGTGGCCATGCTCGGCTCGCTGCTCGCCGGCACCGACGAGGCCCCCGGCGAGGTGTTCCTTCACCAGGGCCGCTCCTACAAGAGCTACCGGGGCATGGGCTCGGTGGGTGCCATGGCCCGCGGCTCGGCCGACCGCTACTTCCAGGCCGAGGTCAACGACACCCACAAGCTCGTGCCCGAGGGCATCGAGGGGCAGGTGCCCTACAAGGGCCCGGTGGCGGCGGTGCTGCACCAGCTCGCCGGGGGCCTGCGCGCCGCCATGGGCTATGTCGGCGCCCCGACCATCCCCGAATTCCAGGACAAGGCGCAGTTCGTCCGCATCACCAACGCGGGCCTGCGCGAGAGCCACGTCCACGACGTGACCATCACCCGCGAGAGCCCGAACTACCCCGGCCGGGGATGATCCCAGCCCGGAACAAGGACCATCCCATGCGCGTGCTCGTCGTCGGCGCCGGTGCCACCGGTGGATACTTTGGGGCCCGTCTCGCCGAGATCGGCCGGGACGTGACCTTCCTCGTGCGCCCGGCCCGCGCCGAGAAACTCGCCGCGTCGGGCCTTCGGGTGAAGAGCCCGCACGGCGACCTGACGATCCCGGCGCCGAAGACGGTGACGGCGGCCGATCTCGGCGCGGCCGGCGCGTTCGATCTCGTGTTCCTGAGCTGCAAGGCCTACGACCTCGACGCGGCGCTGGCCGACGTCGCCCCCGCCATCGGGCCGGATACGGCGATCCTGCCCGTGCTCAACGGCCTGCGTCACCTCGATGCCCTCGACGCCCGGTTCGGGCCGGAGCGCGTCCTCGGAGGCACCTGCGCCATCGCGGCGACGCTCGGGCCCGACGGCACCGTCCACCAGATGAACGACCTCCACACCCTCACGTACGGCGAGCGCGACGGTTCGCTCTCCCCGCGTATCGAAGCCGTCGACGCCCTGATGCGGGGCGCCACCTTCGAGCCGCGCCTGAGCCGGACCATGATGCTGGAGATGTGGGAGAAGTGGACGTTCCTGGCGACCCTCGCCGGCTCGACCTGCCTCATGCGGTCCACCATCGGCGACATCGTCGCGGCGCCGGGCGGGCGCGCCTTCATCGAGGCCCTGTTGGAGGAATGCCGTGGCATCGCCGAGCAGGCCGGCCACGCCCCCCGCGAAAAGTTCGTCGTGCGCACCCGCGCCACCCTCACGGCGGAGGGCTCGGGCTTCACCGCGTCCATGCTGCGCGACATCGAGAACGGCGCGCGGATCGAGGCCGACCAGATCATCGGCGACCTCGTTGCGCGGGCGCCCGACGCGGCCGGTCATCCGATGCTCGACCGCGTTCTCACCCATGTGAAGGCCTACGAGGCCCGGCGCGCCCGCGAAGCCGCGTAGAAGGATGGGTTTCCGAAGGAATCATCCCTTCGGCGGGTGTCGGGCGGAGCCCGACGAAGAGCCCCGGGGCTCCGCCCTGGACCCGCAAAGGGCTCGGCCCTTCGAACCCGACCTCAGTAGCGCGGGCCGGGCGGCGGCGGGTTGCCGTATTCGAGCTGCGTCTTCGCGTCGAGGCGGCGCGGCGGCGGGGTCGGATCGACGGCCGCCGGGGCCGTCGCACAGGCGGCGACGAAGAGCATCACGAGGCCGGCGAGGCCGAGATGGATGACGGGGGGCATGGGGTTCTCTAAAGCTCCGGGCGCCGACCGATGCGGCCCCGCATCGGTCCTGACGGCGGATCGCGCCGGAAGCCTGACCGTCCTGTGACCCCGCCGCGCTTTAAGCGTGGCCGTATCGCGGCATTCGCCGAAACCCGAAGGACCTTCGCCCTGACGCCCCCCGCCCGCCTCTCCGCCGCCATCGAAGTCCTCGCCGATATCGCCGGACGCCGCCGCCCCGCCGCCGACGCCCTGAAGGATTGGGGCCTCGCCCACCGCTTCGCCGGCTCAGGCGACCGCGCCGCCATCGCCAGCCTCGTCTACGACGCCCTGCGCCGGCGCGCCTCCGCCGCCTGGATCATGGACAGCGAGAGCCCGCGCGCGCTCCTCGTCGGCATGCTGCGGCTGCAGCACGGGCTGGCCGTCCCCACCATCGCGGGCCTGTTCTCGGGCGAGCGCTTCGCGCCGGAGCCCCTCTCCGACCACGAGCGCGCGCGCCTCGCCGACGCGACCCTGGCGCAGGCCCCGGCCCATGTCGCCGGCGACGTGCCCGAATGGGTTCTGCCCGCCCTGGAGACCACTTTCGGCGATGCCCTCCTCGAGGAGTTGCGGGCGCTGGGACGCCGCGCGCCCCTCGACATCCGGATCAACACCCTGAAGCACAGCCGGGAATCGGCCATGGCGGGCCTGGCCCATCTGGCCCCCGCGACCACGCCCCACGCCCCCAACGGCCTGCGCATTCCCATCGGCGAGGACGGGCGCGGCCCCGCCCTCCATGTCGAGCCGGAATTTCTGGACGGCTGGTACGAGATCCAGGACGAGGGCTCGCAGCTCGCGAGCCTGCTCTCTGGCGCGAAGCCGGGCGAAACCGTGATCGACCTCTGCGCCGGCGGCGGCGGCAAGACCCTGAGCCTCGCGGCGATGATGGGGAACGACGGCCGCCTCGTCGCCAGCGACGACGATCCGCGCCGCCTCGCCCCCATCCACGAGCGCCTGCGCCGGGCCGGGGCGAAGGCCGAGATCCGCACCCCGCGCGGCGGCCGGGCCAGGACCGACGTGCTGGGCGACCTCGACGGCACCGTCGACCGGGTCCTCGTCGACGCGCCCTGCACCGGTTCGGGCACCTGGCGCCGCAATCCCGACGCCAAGTGGCGGATGCGCCCCGGTGCGCTCGCCGCCCGCGTCGGCGAGCAGGCGGCGGTCCTCGACCGGGCCGCGCTGCTGGTGCGGCCGGGGGGCCGCATCACCTATGTCACCTGCTCGCTGATTCCGGACGAGAACGACGGGGCGGTGGCGGGCTTCCTCGCCCGCACGGGCGGGGCGTTCGCCGTCGTGCCGGCCGCGGACGTTGTCGCGGCGCAGAAGCCCGATCTCGCGCCGTTCCTGCGCTTCACCGGCCACGGCCTGCAGATGAGCCCGGCCCTGACGGGGACGGACGGATTCTACGTCGCCACCCTGGAGCGACGCCCCGCCGGCTGAAAGCATCCCCAGGCGCTTGCGGCCCATGCGGGGCGCGCGGTGGCCCCTCCGTTGCACCGCGCCGAGGCCTCGTCTAACTCCGGTTCCATGAACAGCGACCACGACAAGATCCTCATCGTCGATTTCGGCTCCCAGGTGACGCAGCTCATCGCCCGGCGGGTGCGCGAGGAGGGCGTCTATTGCGAGATCGTCCCCTTCACCAAGGCGGCCGAAGCCTTCGCCGAATCGAAGCCCAAGGGCGTGATCCTCTCGGGCGGCCCCGAATCGGTCACCACCGACGCCTCGCCGCGCACGCCCCAGATCGTGTTCGATTCGGGCGTGCCGGTCTTTGGCATCTGCTACGGCCAGCAGACCATGGCGGCCCAGCTCGGAGGCGAGGTCGAGGCCGGGCATCACGCCGAGTTCGGCCGCGCCGAGATCGAGATCCTGTCCGACTGCCCCCTGTTCAAGGGCGTCTGGCAGGTGGGCGAGCACTACCCCGTCTGGATGAGCCACGGCGACCGGGTGACGAAGCTGCCCGACGGCTTCACCACCGTGGCCATGTCGCCGAACGCGCCGTTCGCGGCGGTGGCCGACGCGTCGCGCCACTACTACGCGGTGCAGTTCCACCCGGAGGTGGCGCATACCCCCCACGGCGCGCTCCTCATCCGCAACTTCGTGCGCGACATCGCCGGCTGCTCCGGCGACTGGACCATGGGCGCCTATCGCGAGGAGGCCATCGCGAAGATCCGCGAGCAGGTCGGCGCCGAGAAGGTGATCTGCGGCCTGTCGGGCGGGGTCGATTCATCCGTGGCGGCGGTCCTGATTCACGAGGCCATCGGCGAGCAGCTCACCTGCGTGTTCGTCGATCACGGTCTCCTGCGCATGGGCGAGGCCGACGAGGTCGTGCGGCTGTTTCGCGACCACTACAACATCCCCCTGGTCCACGTTCAGGCGCAGGATCTGTTCCTCGGCGAACTCGAGGGCGTCAGCGACCCCGAGCTCAAGCGCAAGACCATCGGCCGCCTGTTCATCGACGTCTTCGACGCGGAGGCGAAGAAGATCGGCGGCGCCAAGTTCCTGGCCCAGGGGACCCTCTACCCCGACGTGATCGAGAGCGTGTCCTTCACCGGCGGCCCGTCGGTGACCATCAAGAGCCACCACAATGTCGGCGGCCTGCCCGAGCGCATGAACATGCAGCTCGTCGAACCCCTGCGGGAATTGTTCAAGGACGAGGTCCGGGTGCTCGGCAAGGAACTCGGCCTGCCCGAAGCTTTCGTCGGCCGCCATCCCTTTCCGGGGCCGGGCCTCGCCATCCGCTGCCCCGGCACCATCACGGGGGAGAAGCTCGAGGCCCTGCGCAAGGCCGATGCGATCTACCTCGACGAGATCCGCAAGGCCGGGCTCTACGACACCATCTGGCAGGCCTTCGCGGTGATCCTACCGGTGAAGACCGTGGGCGTGATGGGCGACGGGCGCACCTACGATCACGTCTGCGCGCTGCGCGCCGTCACCTCCGTGGACGGCATGACGGCGGATTTCTACCCCTTCGACATGACCTTCCTCGGCCGGGTCGCGACCCGCATCATCAACGAGGTCAAGGGCATCAACCGCGTGACCTACGACATCACCTCGAAGCCCCCCGGCACCATCGAGTGGGAGTGACGGCATCGGCGCCGGCGGCGCCGTTGTGTTTTGATGTCGCCCGCGAGGGGCCGGTTCCGGAACGACGGGCCGGCCCCTTTTTTGGATGATGGGTAAGGCTTCCCCGCGAAGACGTGTCGGAGCCTCTGTCGCACCGTCATCCCGGGGCCGCGAAGCGGAACCCAGGATCCAGAACCGCAGAATGCGTCGAATCCGACGCCTCGGTTGGAGCTGACTGCGATACGGCTTCCTGTACCTGAGGGCTTGCTGTGGTTTGATACAGCCTGGGCGTCTGGCGATCTTACGGTTTCCAGGTCCACCCCGATGACATACGCCGTGTCGTCGGGGCGCGGTCGTCAAACGGC
>Ga0182231_1000071_pt1 | contig 27796 bp, 28 predicted proteins | sample G6R1MG_29_FD_129667 | JGI IMG/M metagenome (GOLD analysis project Ga0182231, IMG submission 129667) | Miscanthus phyllosphere microbial communities from Michigan, USA - G6R2_NF_07NOV2016_LD1 MG | ecosystem: Host-associated > Plants > Phyllosphere > Phylloplane/Leaf | place: USA: Michigan...
ATGTCTTTCCGGACGCTCCGCGTCCTCTTACGACGCAGAGCATCTAGAACTGCATTCCCACGCTGGAGCGTGAGGAACGATCAGCCCGAGTATCATGCCGCGCAAGCGCTTCAGGCACGGCGGTTACTTGGCAAAGGAATATTCCCCGCCCTGCTCCAAAGCCTTGCGGTACGCAGGTCTGCCCTGCAGCCTTTCAACCCACGCGGTCACGTTCGGGTACGGCTGCAGCATTCCCTGGGCCTTGGCAAACTCGCCGATGAAGCTCATCTGAATGTCCGCACCACTCAGCTCGTCGCCAAGCAGATACGGCGTCAGCCCCAGAGCCTCGTTCAGATAGCCCAGGTAGTTGGCCAGCTCCGACTGGATACGCGGATGCAACGGCGCACCTGCGTTACCCAGGCGCCCGACGTACAGGTTGAGCATCAGCGGCAGAATCGCCGAGCCTTCAGCGAAGTGCAGCCATTGCACGTATTCGTCGTAGGTAGCGCTGGCCGGGTCCGGCTGCAGACGACCGTCGCCATGACGGCGAATCAGGTAGTCGACAATGGCACCGGACTCGATGACGACATGCGGGCCATCTTCGATGACAGGTGATTTGCCCAGCGGATGCACGGCCTTGAGCTCGGGTGGCGCAAGGTTGGTTTTCGGGTCGCGCTGATAACGTTTGATTTCGTAGGGCAGGTCGAGCTCTTCGAGCAGCCACAGAATACGCTGCGAACGTGAGTTGTTGAGGTGATGGACAGTGATCATGTGAGGCTCCGCCGGGTGAGAGTGTCTAAAAAAGACTGCGCTACTACCCCGGAGTGCCCTGAAATGATTTTACTTCGATGAACGTAACGAATTCATTCAGGTGCTTCTGTCACTCGAGGCGCCCGCCGCTTCGCCACGAAGCTCGCGCTCCACTGCCGCTTTATCAATGACCGACCAGACGCCGATGATCTTGCCGTCAGCAAAGGTATAGAACACGTTTTCGCTGAATTTAATGCGTTGGCCACGCGCCTCCAGCCCGAGAAAACGCCCTTGCGGCGAGCAGTTGAAGAGCAGACGGGCGGCAATCTGTGGCGCTTCGACCACCAGCAGGTCGATATTGAAACGCAGGTCGGGAATGATCCTGACGTCGTTTTCCAGCATCGCCCGGTAACCGGCCAGACTGATCCGCTCGCCGTTGTAGTGCACACCGTCGTCGACGAAATTGCCCAGGTCCTGCCAGCGACGCTCGTTGAGACAGGCGATGTAGGCACGGTACTGCTCGGCCAGGTTCATGTTGCGCCCTCTTTTTCAAAAGATACCGACGCAGCCTCGTTGAAAAGGCCGCACACCTCTGCTGTCTTACTGTAGCGCTTATGAGCGGCGCAGAGAGTGAGTAATGACAGCAGCGCATGTGCCAGATAAAAACTGCTTGGAAATCAATGAACAGCATTTTTTACCAGTCAAAAAAACTGAATTTCATTGACAGCGAAAGGGGGAAACAGGGGCGTTTATGACAAGGAAAAGTTAATCGTTTCAGCAGCCTCAAGCTCAAGGCTTTCGCCAGGAAAACAATCCTGAGCAGGTTTGTAGGGAACTAGCACGGCCGACACCGCCCTAAGCGTGACATCCATGTACTGGCGCAACGCTGGTTTCAAGCCAAGGACTTCAGATTCATGTCTTCAAGTAGCACCTCAGCAGCGGCGGGTCAGCAAGGCCGGCAACGCGCTTCATCGAATCGACTCATCTTTATCTCTGTGCTTGTGGCGACCATGGGCGCACTGGCGTTCGGGTATGACACTGGCATCATCGCCGGTGCCCTGCCGTTCATGACACTGCCCGCCGATCAGGGCGGGCTGGGTCTGGATGCTTACAGCGAAGGGATGGTCACCGCGTCACTGATTGTCGGCGCCGCGTTCGGCTCGCTTGCCAGTGGCTATATCTCCGACCGCTTCGGACGCCGCCTCACCTTACGCCTGCTGTCAGTGCTCTTTATTGCGGGCGCACTGGGCACTGCTATTGCGCCGTCCATTCCGTTCATGATCGCAGCGCGCTTCCTGCTGGGTATCGCAGTGGGCGGCGGCTCTGCAACAGTGCCGGTGTTCATCGCCGAGATCGCAGGTCCGTCACGGCGTGCGCGGCTGGTCAGCCGTAACGAACTGATGATCGTCAGCGGCCAGCTGCTCGCCTATGTGCTGAGTGCGGTCATGGCGGCCTTGCTGCATACGCCGGGGATCTGGCGTTACATGTTGGCCGTCGCCATGGTGCCAGGCGTGTTGCTGCTGGTTGGTACGTTCTTCGTACCAGCGTCGCCGCGCTGGCTGGCCTCCAAAGGCCGTTTCGACGAAGCGCAGGACGTGCTGGAGCAACTGCGCCCCAGCAAACAGGACGCGCAGCGTGAAGTCGACGAGATGAAGGCGCAGGACGAAGAAGCTCGCCATCGCCCGAAAGCAAGAGAGTTGCTGCGTCAGCGCTGGGTCATCAAGTTGTTGCTGATCGGTGTAGGGCTGGGCTTCACCGCGCAGTTCACGGGGGTGAACGCGTTTATGTACTACACGCCGATCATTCTCAAGAACACCGGGATGGGCACTAACGCTGCGTTGACCGCGACGATCGGCAACGGTGTGGTATCAGTCATCGCGACCTTGCTGGGCATCTGGGCCATCGGCCGCTACGGGCGCCGGCATTTGCTGATGACCGGTCTGGTCATCGTCATTCTGATGCAGGCAGCGCTCGGTTGCGTGTTGCAGTTCATGCCGCAGAACATGACCCAGAGCTACACCGCCCTCGCCTGCATTCTGGTGTTTTTGCTGTTCATGCAGATGTGCATCTCGCCGGTTTACTGGCTGCTGATGTCAGAACTGTTCCCCATGCAGGTACGCGGCTTGCTGACCGGCACGGCGGTATCGATGCAGTGGCTGTTCAACGCATCGGTAGCGTTCACATTCCCGATTGCGGTCGATACCATCGGCAACCCGACGTTCTTCATCTTCGCCGCCATCAACATTGGCTCGTTGATTTTCGTGTTCCTGTGCCTGCCGGAAACCAAGGGCAAGTCACTGGAGCAAATCGAAAAACATTTGAAGAAAGAGCTGTAACAGCGACCGGATGAGGCCGTCAAAGGCCTCATCTACTCTCCAGGCAGATCAGCGCACCAGCATCGAAGCTGCCGCGGCGACCATGATGGCCGCCGCACCGCGAAACAGTTTCCTCTGCGCGCGCTCACTCGACAACAAATGTCGAATGCGCAAGGCGGCAAATATGAACACGGCCCCTACCCCCAGCAGCACCAGTACCGTCAGCGGCACCAGAACCAGCCCCCACGTCTGCAGAGAGACTGTTTCAAGATTGATGACCAACGGTAAAAGCGCCAGATAAAAGGCGATGGTCTTGGGGTTGCCCAAGGTGATGGTCAATCCGGAAGCGGCCGCAGACAGCAACTCTTTCTTCTTTGCCGGCTTGCCGATTTCTATGGCTTGATGATCTGCGAACCAGAACTGCCAGGCCAGGTAGCAAAGATAAATCGCGGCCCCCCAACGCACGACCTGAAATAACGCATTGAAGTGTTCGGCAATCATGGCAAGACCAAATACTGCAAATGAAAGATAGGTCAGGTCACCGAGGATCAGCCCGGACAGCAGGCAAAAGCCTGACACCGCCCCGCCGCTGACACTCCGTGCGACCAGCGCTGCCATACCGGGGCCAGGAATGGCGGCGGCAATACCCAACGCTGCCGAATACGTAAGAACCTGAGTCAGATCAAGCATGTTGCACTCCTTGAGACTTGACGCTGATTGAAGAGCTTGCCTGAGATCCAGCAGGCAAACCCCTGTGTCGAAAATATTACGTGTTTCAACGCGGAAAGAATTATCTGTTCTTACTGGCTGGACGGCTAAAACCGGTATAAATTTCCTGCAACATGAGGAGTAACGGTATTTATGACCCATCCGACATTAAGCCCGATAGATGTAAGGATCCTCACGGCTCTGCAGCAGGACGGCCGTATCACCAATCAAACCCTGGCCGATCAGATCGGCATGTCTGCCTCGCCCTGCTGGCGACGGGTCAAGCAGCTTGAAGAACATCGCTATATACAGGGTTACCGAGCCGTTCTGGATCGCCGCAAGATCGGGCTTGGCGTCATGGTGTTCATTCGTATCAGCATCGACAGTCATAGTGAGGCCGAGGCCAGAAAATTCGAGAAGGAAGTCATGCAGCTGGAAGATGTCGTGGCGTGCTACAGCATCGGCGGCGATGCGGACTTTCTGCTTCAGGTCGTAGCTCCCGATCTGGATTCCTTTGCTGACTTCGCCATGACCGTGGTCAGACGATTACCCGGCATCAAGGAAATGCAGAGCATGTTCGTGCTCAAGGAAATAAAACCGTTCGTCTCGTTCCCGGTCAAGCAGCCTGCATAGCCATGCCTGCTGTCGCCGCAGATAACCGCCATGTATAAATGTGTGCATTGGCGTCGATGACTACACGCCCACCCTGTCGATAAAGGAATAGCAATGTCTGCAAAGGAGCCAGCCACCGTGACCTTCAACAGTGCCGTCCCAATCCTGCGGATGTTCGATGAACGCAAGGCGCGTGAGTTTTACATCGACTTTCTCGGTTTCAGCATCGAATTCGAGCACCGCTTCGAAGCGGATCTGCCGTTGTATCTGGGCATCAGCCGTAACGGGCTGAACCTGCACCTTTCCGAACATCACGGTGATGCCTGTCCAGGTGCGGCGGTGTTCATCCCGACGCAGAACATCGAGCAATTGCGCGATGAACTGATCGGCAAGCAGTATGGCTACGCCCGCCCGGACATCGTTCAGCAAGGCTGGGGAAAGACACTGGAAGTCTGCGACCCGTTCGGTAACCGGCTCAGGTTCTGCGAGAGCTGAGAACCCTGCATTGATGTCAGCCGCGCGGCGCTACATTCGCCCTGCGGCTGACATGACCTATCTTTGTGCACGCAGACACATTCAAGCGCAAACATGACGCATGACTGCAGCGCAACGCCCCGCCAATAGCCAGTAACCCCACCGTAAATCGCCTTCCGGCTGACCTTGGCCCGTAACGTGCAAACGCGTCAGCTCATCTTGTATACATGAATGAACACCACCATGACCGCACTCGATATCCCTGAACTTCAGTCGGCGCTCCGCTCGGGCGAAACCACGCTGACGACACTGGTGCAGAACCTGACCGCGCACATTGATGCGGATGACCGGGCAGAGGTCTGGATTCATCGCGTCCCGCTGGCACAGCTTGTCGAGCGGGCACAGGCGCTGGAGAGTATCGCCGAACAACTGGGCGATGCGCTGTATGACCGGTTGCCGCTGTTCGGCGTGCCCTTTGCGGTCAAGGACAATTTCGACGTAGCGCAGATGCCGACCACGGCTGCCTGCCCGGCGTACGCCTACGTGCCCGAGGACAGTGCTCACGTTGTGCAACTGCTGCTCGACAGCGGCGCGATCCTGATGGGCAAGACCAATCTCGATCAATTCGCCACTGGCCTGGTGGGCGTCCGTTCACCCTACGGCGCAGTGCGCAATGCGCATGATCCGGCCTACGTCAGCGGCGGTTCGAGTTCCGGCTCGGCAGTGGCAGTAGCGCGTGGCTACGTCAGTTTTGCACTGGGCACGGACACCGCAGGTTCAGGCCGCGTGCCAGCCGGCTTCAACGGCATCGTCGGCCTCAAGCCCAGCCTTGGTCTGTTCAGCAGCCGCGGGGTCGTACCTGCCTGCCGCACGCTGGACTGCCCATCCATCTTTGCCAACGATGTGATGCAAGCCTGGCAGGTGGCGCAGGTCATTGCAGCTTACGACCCGCTGGATGCGTCCAGTGCGGCCGTGCAGGCATTGCCGGTACAGCGCAGGGTTCGGCGTGTCGCCGTCGCGCGGCACTGCGAGTTTTTCGGTGACGAGCAGGCAAAGGCGGCTTACCTCAAAACTCTGGAAGCCCTGCAAAACGACCCGCTGGTGACGGTCAGCGCTATCGAGTTCGACGTGTTCGCCGAGGCGGCTGCCCTGCTGTACCAGGGCCCGTGGGTGGCGGAACGCCGCGCTGCCATCGGCGAATTCTTCGCCAGCAACGCGGCCGACATTCATCCCGTGGTGCGCGGCATTGTGCAGAGCGCGGATTCATTCGACGCCGTGGACACGTTCAACGCCCGCTATCGCCTGGCAGAACTGACCCGCGCTGCGCAGCAGTTGCTGACCGACATCGACGTGCTGGTGGTGCCGACCGCGCCGTGCATGCCGACCATCGAAGCGGTGCTCGGCAATCCGGTCGAGCTCAACTCACAGCTTGGCTATTACACCAACTTCGTCAACCTGATGAACATGTGCGCCATCGCCATCCCGGCAGATCGCCGCGCGGACGGACTGCCTGCGGGCATCACGCTGATTGGCCCGGCCGGTGCCGATCAGCGCCTGGCGGAGATCGCCGCTGCCTGGCAGCCGCTGTTCGGCCAGGCTGACCAGCGTGACGCCGTGGCGATGGCTCCCCTGCCCTATAACAGCCCGACCGTGCAGGTTGCAGTGGTCGGTGCACACCTCGTTGGCCAGCCACTCAACTGGCAATTGCTCGAAGGTGGCGCGCGCCTGCTGCGCACCACAACCACCAGCGCGGATTACCGCCTGTATGCGCTGGCAGCAACGACACCGCCGAAACCGGGACTGGTGCGCGTCGCTGAACAGGGCGCGAGCATCGAGATAGAAGTCTGGGAAATGCCGCTGAGCCAGTTCGGCGCCTTCGTTGCGGCCATTCCCGCACCACTGGGCATCGGCTCGCTGCAATTGGCCGACGGCCAGTGGGTCAAGGGTTTCATCTGTGAGCCTGGCGGCCTTGAAGGCGCGTTGGACATCACCGATTACAAAGGCTGGCGCGCCTACCGCGCCGCGCACACATCTTCCATCGCTCAATGACCCGAGGTAGCACACATGTCGAATGTTGATCGTCGCAGTTTCATCAAGTTGGCGGGCATTATCGGCCTGAGCGCAGCGCTGCCTTTCGGTCGCGCCTATTCAGCCGATGCGCCGTTGGTAGTGGGTTTTATCTACGTCGGCGCTCGTGACGACTTTGGTTACAACCAGGCCCACGCTCAGGCAGCGGCCATCATCAAGACGCTGCCCAACGTCAAAGTGATCGAGGAAGAAAACGTTCCGGAAACCGTGGCCGTACAGAAGACCATGGAAGCCATGATCCGTCAGGACGGCGCCACATTGATTTTCCCGACCTCGTTCGGCTATTTCGAACCGCACGTGGTCAAGGTCGCCAAAAAGTACCCGGACGTCCGTTTCGCGCACTGCGGCGGTCTCTGGCAGAAAGGTCGCGACCCGATGAACGCGGGTAGCTTTTTCGGGTACATCGACGAAGCGCAATACCTCAACGGCGTGATCGCCGGGCACATGAGCAAGAGCAAAAAGCTCGGTTTCGTCGCCGCCAAACCTGTGCCGCAAGTGCTGCGCAACCTGAACGCGTTCGCCATGGGAGCCCGCTCGGTCGACCCGAGCATCGTCACCACGGTGATCTTCACCGGTGACTGGTCGCTGCCGGTCAAGGAAGCAGAAGCTGCCAACGGCCTGATCGACCAGGGTTGTGACGTGCTGACCTGCCATGTCGACGGGCCCAAGGTGATTGTCGAGACAGCTGAAAAACGCGGTGTGATGACCTGTGGCTATCACGCCAGCCAGGCTGCGCTGGCGCCCAAGGGCTACCTGACCGGTGCCGAATGGAACTGGGAGACGCCTTATCGTGCTCACGTCGCGGCAGCCCAGAGCGGCGCGCCGATGATCAACTTCCTGCGCGGCGGGCTGAAGGAAGGCTTCGTCAAAACGTCCGCCTACGGGCCTGCGGTAACAGCCGACGCCAAACAGAAAGCGGATGCCATCAAGGCGCAGATGATGGCCGGTCAGTTCGTGATTTTCAAAGGCCCGCTCAAGGACAACAAGGGCAACGTGGTGATTGCCGATGGTGTTGCACAAGGCCAGACCGATATTGCGCTGGAGAGCATGAATTACCTGGTCGAAGGCGTGCTTGGCCAGATCTGAGGAACGTTCATGAGTTCATCGATAAGTCTGCGCCGCCTGGCCAGCGCGCTGTTGCCAGGGTTGCCTACAGTGCTGGCGGTGTTTTCCTCGTGCGTGCTGTTCGGGCTGTTTCTGGCGGTTCAGGGCAAGCCTGCCTGGCAGGCGCTGCACTTGGTCGGCGAAGGCGCGTTCGGCTCGTGGTTCGCCTTGGAAAACACCTTGCAACGCGCCGCGCCGCTAATGCTGACCGCGCTGTGCGTCGCCCTGCCCGCGCGAGCCGGGCTGATCATCATCGGCGGTGAAGGTGCGCTGGTACTGGGCGGCCTGGCTGCCGCAGTGACACCCTTGTGGCTCAGCCATCTGCCAGCCAGTTTGATGCTTGCCTGCATGGCCGTCGCGGCAATGACCGTGGGCGCACTGTGGATCGGTCTGAGTGGCTGGATGCGCCAGCGTCGCGGGGTCAATGAAACGATCAGCAGCCTGCTGCTTTCGTACATCGCCCTGGCACTGTTCCGGCAGTTGGTGGAAGGCCCGCTGCGCGACCCGGCAAGCCTGAACAAGCCTTCGACACCGCCGCTGGACGATGCCTACATGATCGGCACGATCAGCGACAGTTTCGAGGTGCACTGGGGACTGGTGGCGGGCGTCGTCGCCTGCCTGCTGGCGTATGTGCTGGTGCGCCACAGCGTCAAGGGGTTTGCCCTCGCCGTGGTCGGCGGCAACGTGCGTACCGCGCTGATGATCGGCTTGCCCGTGGACCGGCTGATCATGCTCAGTTGCCTGCTGGGCGGTGCGGCGGCGGGTCTGGCCGGCATGTTCGAGGTCACCGCAGTGCAAGGCAGCGCCAACGCCGCGCTGATCGCAGGCTATGGCACCAGCGGCATCCTCGTGGCTTTCGCCGCTCGCCATCATCCGCTGGCAATTATCGTCTGCGCCATCCTGCTTGGCGGGCTGGAGGCCAGTGGCGGACTGCTGCAACGACGACTCGGTCTGCCAGACGCCACCACGCTGATTCTTGAAGGTCTGCTGTTCACCAATCTGCTGCTCTGGGAAGCCCTGGGTGGGCGTATCGCCGCTTGGAAGATCAGGCTGACGGCGTCGCCCGCGTCACTCGACAAGGGAGCACTGCAACATGGCTGATATCGACCTGACTACCTTTCTCCTCGCCCTGCTGGCCGGCGCTATCCGCGTCGGCACACCTTTTCTGTTCGTCAGCCTGGGCGAATGCCTGACCGAGAAGAGCGGCCGGATCAACCTGGGACTGGAGGGCATTCTGGTGGCTGGCGCCATGTCCGGATATGCCATCGCGTGCCTGAGCGGATCGGCATGGCTGGGGGTGGGCGCGGCTGCAGGGGTCGGCATTCTGCTGGGCCTGCTGCATGGGCTGGCGTGCTCGTTGCCAAGGGTCAACGACATCGCGTTCGGCATCGCGCTGATTCTGCTCGGCACCGGCCTGGCGTTCTTTCTCGGCAAAGCCTTTATCCAGCCACAGGCGCCCATGCTGCCTTCACTGGCGCTGGGAGCCTGGAGCAGCGAAGAACGCGTGCGCTCGGCGCTGAACATCAATGTGCTGTTCTTCGTCGGTGCAGCACTGGCGTTCGCTCTGCACTGGGGGCTGCGCACCACGCGCTGGGGGCTGATGCTGCGTCTGGTCGGCGACCACGCTGAAACCGCTCAGGCGCTGGGCTATCGACCGCTCAAGGTACGCATTGTGGCCACTGCGGTGGGTGGTGGGCTGGCCGGTATCGGCGGTGCCTATCTGTCGCTCTACTACCCCGGCAGCTGGAACGAAGGGCTGTCCAGCGGTCAGGGACTGATGGCCGTGGCGTTGGTGATCTTTGCCCGCTGGCGCCCGTTGGCGTGTCTGTGGGCGTCGTTGCTGTTCGGCGCTGCCGGTGCCATCGGCCCGGCCCTGCAAGCGGTCGGTATCAGCACCGGCTACTACCTGTTTGCCGCAGCACCTTATGCGCTGACGCTGGTGGTGATGTACGCCACCTGCCGCCGTGGTCGCACTCTGAATGGCGCGCCGGGCGAACTCAGCCTGACGCGATGAACTGATCTTTTCGAGGAGACATTGCATGGCCAGTGGTCTTGGTGGTTTGAACAAGTCGCCCAAGGGCGTGGTGATCGGCCTGGCGCAACTGGCGTTGCCCGATCCGCATACGCGCGAGGCGCTGTGGGCGCAGACGCAGAAAGTGGTCGGCATGGTTGCCAAGGCGCGGCGCAGCAACCCGGGCATGGACCTGATCGTATTTCCCGAATACTCGCTGCACGGCCTGTCGATGAGCACGGCGCCGGAGATCATGTGCAGCCTCGACGGCCCGGAAGTCCTTGCGCTGCGCGAGGCGTGCAAGACGCACCGGATATGGGGCTGCTTCTCGATCATGGAAGCCAACCCGCACGGCAACCCGTTCAACAGCGGCCTGATCGTCGATGACCTCGGGGACATCCGCTTGTACTACCGCAAGCTGCACCCGTGGGTGCCGGTCGAACCGTGGGAGCCGGGTGATCTGGGTATTCCGGTCTGCGACGGACCGCGCGGCAGCAAGCTGGCGCTGATCATCTGCCACGACGGCATGTTCCCGGAAATGGCCCGCGAGTGCGCCTACAAGGGCGCCGACATCATGCTGCGCACCGCGGGTTACACCGCACCGATCCGCCACTCGTGGAAGATCACCAATCAGAGCAACGCCTTCACCAACCTGATGCAGACCGCAAGCGTCTGCATGTGCGGCTCCGACGGCACGTTCGACTCCATGGGCGAAGCGATGTTTGTCGACTTCGACGGTACGATCATGGCTGAAGGGGGTGGCCGGGCCGACGAAATCGTCTGCTGCGAACTGCGCCCCGACCTGGTCCGCGAAGCCCGTGTGCACTGGGGCGTGGAGAACAACATCTATCAATTCGGGCATCGCGGCTATGTGGCGGTCAAGGGCGGCGCACGCGACTGTCCCTACACCTACATGCACGATCTGAGCGCAGGCCAGTACCGTCTGCCGTGGGAAAACGATGTCGTGCATACCGATGGCAGCTCGTGCGGGTTCGCGGCCCCCGAGCGCGACTTCAAACCTACCCCCAGCAGTTGGGAGGAGTAATGCCATGAGCGAACGTCATATTGCATCGGCGCCCTACCCCTGGCCCTGGAACGGCCAATTGCATGCGCACAACACAGCCTTGATCGTGATCGACATGCAGACCGATTTCTGCGGCGTCGGCGGCTACGTGGACAGCATGGGCTACGACCTGGCCCTGACCCGAGCGCCCATCGAGCCGATCAAGGCGCTGCTCGCGGCGATGCGCCCGCTGGGCTTCACCATCATCCATACCCGCGAAGGCCATCGCCCGGACCTCAGCGACTTGCCCGCCAACAAACGCTGGCGCTCGCAGCGCATCGGTGCGGGAATCGGCGACCCAGGCCCCTGCGGCAAGATTCTGGTACGTGGCGAGCCGGGCTGGGAAATCATCGACGAGCTGGCACCGCTGCCCGGCGAAATCGTGCTCGACAAGCCCGGCAAAGGCTCCTTTTGCGCCACCGATCTGGAACTGATTCTGCGCACTCGTGGCATCGACAATCTGATCCTGACCGGCATCACCACCGACGTCTGCGTGCACACCACCATGCGCGAAGCCAATGACCGTGGCTTCGAGTGCCTGCTGCTGGAAGACTGCTGCGGGGCGACCGACCCTGGCAATCATGCGGCGGCCCTGAGCATGGTCAAAATGCAGGGTGGCGTGTTCGGCGCAGTCGGCCATTCCTCAATGCTTCGCGACCTGTTGGGAGCATGAACATGCGCGCCCCGAGCCTTGAGACGATTGGTGCCAGCAAGCATTTCGGAGCGTTTCGCGCACTCGACGAGGTGTCCTTCAAGGTCCGCGCCGGCACCGTCCACGCCCTGCTCGGCGAGAACGGCGCCGGCAAGAGTACGCTGGTCAAAGGCATCATCGGCTACAGCCCGCTGCAGTCGGGCAGCATTCTCATCGACAACCGCGAACACGAGATTCGCACCCCGCGCGACTCTCATCAGTTGCAGATCGGCATGGTGTATCAGCACTTCACCGTCGCGCCGGGCCTGAGCGTGGCGGAAAACCTGGTGCTGTCGCGTGGCGATCTGCCGTGGCGTATCGACTGGGCCAGCGAGCACCAGCGTCTGGAAGCGTTCATGGCAAAAATGCCTTTTCGGCTGGACATCCATCGTCCGGTCAGCAGCCTGGCGGCCGGCGAAAAGCAGAAACTGGAAATCCTCAAACAGCTGTATCTGGAGCGTCGATTGGTCATTCTCGACGAACCCACCTCGGTGCTCACGCCGCAGGAAGCCGACGAAGTGCTGGGGCTGATGCAGGCGATGGCGCATCGTGGCGAACTGACCGTCTTGATGATCACGCACAAATTTCGCGAAGTCAGCACCTACGCCGATGACGTCACCGTTTTGCGCAAAGGCCGCTGGGTGGGCAGTGCAGCAGTGGCTGACACCACCACACAACAGATGGCAGCGTGGATGATGGGCAACGCACAGGTGCGCGGAGTGAGCACCGAGCGCCCGGTGATGGCGGCTCGTCCGCCGCAGTTGCAGGTGACAGGCCTGGATGTGCCTGGCGACAAAGGCACGCTGGCGGTGAAAAACCTGTCTCTGGCCGTTCACCCGGGTGAGATCGTCGGAGTTGCAGGCATCTCCGGCAACGGTCAACGCGAACTGACCGAAGCGCTGCTCGGCCAGCGAGCCTTCAGCGCCGGGCAGATAGCGGTCGACGGTCAGCCTTACCACGCGCGGCGTGAACAGATGCAACGCCTGCGCGTGTTCAGCCTGCCCGAAGAGCCCCTGCGCAACGCCTGCATCGGCACGTTCAGCGTGGCTGACAACCTGGCCCTGCGCAATTTCGACCAGCCGCCGCTCTGCCGTCAGGGCTGGCGCCTGGATCGTCGCGCCGCAGGTGTGCAAGCACGCAGCCTGATTGAGCAGTTTCAGGTATCGCCCAACGACCCGAACCGGCCCATCGGCACTTTGTCAGGGGGCAACGTGCAGCGCGCTGTACTGGCCCGAGAGCTGACCCACGACGTCGCGGTACTGATCGTCGCCAACCCGGTATTCGGTCTGGACTTCGCCAGTGTCGCGCTCATTCACCAGCGCCTGATCGACGCTCGCAACAGCAGCACAGCGGTCCTTCTGCTCAGTGAGGACCTCGACGAACTGCTTAGCCTGGCAGACCGCATCGTGGTTATCCACGACGGCGAGCTGGTGTTTGAAACCAGCGCAGCGGACGCTGACCGTACCGAGCTGGGCCGACACATGGCCGGTGCCGAGCATCTCGCGGGGCAACCGGCATGATCAAGGTCAACGCGCGCCCTGACAGCTTCACCTTCGACACGTCCCGGACCGCTGTGGTGATCATCGACATGCAGCGCGATTTTCTCGAACCCGGCGGCTTTGGTGCCGCACTGGGCAACGACGTCGCACCGTTGCAAGCCATCGTACCGTCCGTGCAACGCCTGCTGACGCTGGCCCGCGATGAAGGCATTGCGGTGATCCATACCCGCGAATCACACCGCCCGGACCTTGCCGATTGCCCGCAAGCCAAACGTGACCATGGCTCGCCGGGCCTGCGCATCGGCGATCCTGGTCCGATGGGACGCATCCTGATTCGCGGCGAACCCGGCAATCAGATTATCGACACCCTGGCGCCGCTCGCTGGCGAGTGGGTCATCGACAAACCCGGCAAAGGTATGTTCTTCGCCACGGATCTGCAGCCGCGGCTGACCGACGCCGGGATCACCCATTTGATCTTTGCAGGCGTCACCACCGAAGTCTGCGTGCAGACCAGCATGCGTGAAGCCAATGACCGGGGTTATCGCTGCCTGCTGATCGAGGATGCGACCGAAAGCTACTTCCCCGTATTCAAACGGGCCACGCTGGAGATGATCACCGCACAAGGCGGGATTGTTGGCCGCGTCGCCTCACTGACGGACCTGGAGCAGGCGCTGCAGACAAGGAGTACACATTGATGGACATCAACCTCCCCCACGTGGTCGCTGAAGTGACCCACGCCTTTCGCGACTACGAACGCGCCCTGCTGGCCAATGAACTGACCACGCTGGATGCATATTTCTGGGATTCCGAACAGACCGTCCGCTACGGCGTCGCGGAGAACCTGCATGGCGCCGACACGATTGCGCGCTATCGGCGCCAGTGTCAGCCGGTCGGACCGGGCCGCACGCTGCTGCGCACCGTGGTGAGCACCTTCGGTGAAGACTTCGCCACGGTCAGTACCGAGTTTCACGATGGCGTCACCCAGCGCCTCGGTCGGCAGATGCAGACCTGGGCGCGACTGGAGGGCGGCTGGAAAGTCGTTGCTGCACATGTCAGCATTGACCTGAGCAGCCTGGAGCCACGCCCTTGAATTCCCCGAACACCACCAACGCGCTGGCAGAAGACGTCTATCGGCGGCTCAAGCAGGAGATTTTCGACTTCTATCTGCTGCCTTATGACCGGTTCACCGAAACCCAACTGGCCGACCGTTATCAGGTCTCGCGAACACCGGTGCGTGACGCACTCTACCGCCTCCAGCGCGAAGGCTACCTGGACGTCGAGTTCCGACGTGGCTGGTCAGTCAAGCCTCTGGATTTCAACCAGATCGACCAACTCTACGATCTGCGCATCGTGCTGGAGTGCGCGGCGGTCGAGCGCATTTGTGCATCCGCCGAGGTGCATCCGGAACTCACTATTCTGCGCCAGCACTGGTTGGTCGATCGCGACAGCTGGCAAATAGACATGCAAGTGGTCGCCGACCTCGATGAGCAGTTTCACACCCAACTGGTGGCGGCGTCAGGCAACCTGGAAATGGCCCGCATCCATCAGGAAGTGACCGAGCGCATCCGTATTGTGCGCCGCCTGGACTTCTTCAAAAGCGCCCGTATCGAACATACCTACCTCGAACACGCCGCGATCCTCAATGCCCTTCAGGCGCGCAAACGCGACGAAGCATTATTGCTGCTGCGCTCCCATGTAGAGATCAGCAAACTGGAAGTACGCAAACTGACGATTTCCATGCTCAGTGATGCACGACGGCGGTATGAGGCGTGAGGTGTCATGCCCACTTTCAAGGCAGACAAACCATTGCGTGAGCGCAAATCATCGCGCCTGTTAATCGTCAGTCCGTCGATGAGGGTACTGCTGTTCAGATTTCAGCACACAACCGGGGCGTTGGCCGGCGACAATTATTGGGCAACACCTGGAGGGGGCGTAGAGGACGGCGAAACTTTCGAGGCCGCCGCCCTGCGTGAACTGCGCGAAGAAACCGGCATCAGGGTCAATTCGGTTGCCGGGCATGTTGCCAACAGACGTTTTCCGATGCTCCTCCCTGATGGTGAAACCGTACTCGCCGTTGAGCGGTATTACGTTGTGCACACAGAGCGTCAGATAGTCTCTCGATCAGAATGGACGCTGCAGGAAACTCAGGTCATGACAGAGCATCATTGGTGGTCCGCCAATGAACTGAACTCGACAATGGAAATCATCAAGCCCGATAACCTAGTGAGAGTACTCGAGAAAGCGGGTGTCTTTAAAACTCAGCGCTAGCAGCATCGTAATGCCACAACGGGTATGACTGCGAACGACTCCCTCAACTTCTCTGCACGGGCCATTCATATAAACAAGCCAACTTCGACTATCTGCCTTGCACTCTTTCTTGGCAGTAGGGCTAGCACTCCATCCGGACATCCACTCTTCCATGCAACCTTTTGAAACCCGCCCTGTCGTAAACATTAGTGCGTAATAGCACTTAGGCATCAGCAAGAACTCACTGTATTAAACATGAGCCGTAACAGCAGGTGCGATCCGCAGCTGACTGAGGGGCACGTTATCCAGTAGGTCACTCGTCGCTTCGACCAAACGTCTTTTAGCAACATCAAGTCTGTACGTGGTGCTGGCTGAAAAAAATCAGCTGAACCCGTCAGACGATCTCTCAGCGCAGCTGGAAGAGGTCCACGGAACGCGTCCACGGCTTATGCGCTGCCGAACAGGATCCGGACTATACATGCATGCCATTCAGGAATAGCGATCGATGAACCCTCAGGGCTATGAGCACGACCACGTCATACCAAAGAATATTGAAGATGTTGCCAAGGTATTGCAGGCCGCTGCTCACTCCGCCTCGTGCAACGCCGCTTTGCTGATGGTATCCAGCGCTACAGGCTGGGAGCAGTTGGTCAGCGTTGGTCAAAGCCAGACCAAGGCGGACGAAGCATGGTTAAGGATGATCTCATCGTATGGAGACGTGGTGCTGGTCGGTCAGGACAGCCCGGCGAAGGCAATCGAAGCGAATGGCTCAGGGCCTACCCTGATCTACGTCGCGATTCGTGGCTTCAGGCATGAGTTGCTGGGCGCGATGTTGTTGAGCAACAGCGATGACGCAACAGTGCTGAGCGCAGCGCAACGTTATGCGCTGCAGGCCCAGGCTGTTCATATTCGTACTTACCTGCAACCGGGACGTGATCCCGAAGCCAATAACCCGCTGGTCACCTCGTTCGAACGCCTGCGCTTGCTTGAATCGGTTGTCATCAACGCCAATGACGCGATTCTTATCACCGAAGCGGAACCCATCGATCTGCCCGGCCCGCGTATCGTCTATTGCAACCCTGCGTTTCTGGCAATAACCGGTTTCACGGAAGACGAAGTCATAGGTCGCACGCCACGGATTCTGCAGTGTGAGGACACCAGTCGGGCAACGCTGGACGTTATTCGCGAGGCACTCAGTCACTGGCGACCGGTTGAAGTCGAACTGCTCAACACCCGCAAGGATGGCAGCCAGTTCTGGGTCGAGCTGAGCATTGTGCCGGTGGCCAACGAAAAGGGCTGGTTCACTCATTGGGTATCCGTGCAGCGCGATATCACCGAGCGCAAGGAGTCCCAGCAACTGGCTCAGCGAGCTCGGCTGGAGTGGGAGGAAAAGCTTGCGTTACAGAGCCGGCTGGAGGAACGCGAGCGTATTTCCGAAGAGCTGACCTATATCGCTTTTCACGATGAGCTGACCTCACTGTTCAACCGCGCTTACTTGATGAACGAATTGACCACGGCATTTGTAACCCGTGACTCTCGTTACGAACGGGCAACGGTACTCTTTCTGGACCTGGACGGCTTCAAGGTGGTCAACGACAGCATGGGGCACCTGGCCGGTGACAAGTTGCTCAAGGCGGTCGCGAACCGATTGCAGACCTGCGTTCGCTCGAATGACGTTTTGGCTCGAATCGGCGGCGACGAATTTGCAATTCTGCTGATGGGCAAGGAGCAGCCGGAGACTGCCGTAAAAATGGCTGAACGTATCGTCAGTCAATTGCACACGGCAATACAGATCGAAGGCCAGGACATTTTCATCTCGTGCAGCATCGGCATTGTCACCGCAGGTGAAAGCCATACCAAGCCCGAAGAGTTGCTGCGTGACGCCGATGTCGCCATGTATTCCGCAAAAAAACAGGGCAGAGGACGCTGGAACATCTTCAACGCCTCGATGCGCGAGGCGGCCATCGACACGCTGGTGATTCAGAATGCATTGCGCCAGGCACTGGAAAACAAGGATTTCCTGGTTTTTTATCAGCCGATCTACAGCGGCGACTGTGAGCATCTGGTGGGAGCCGAAGCCCTGGTCAGATGGAACCACGCCACCATGGGCATCATTTCCCCCGATGCGTTTATCCCGATTGCCGAAGACCTCGGGATCATTCATGAGTTGGGGGCCTGGGTGATGCATCAGGCCTGTAGCGAAGTGCAGGCCTGGCGCAAGCAGTTCCCTCACCTGGACCTGAGGCTCAATGTCAATGTGTCCGGAAAAGAGTTGAGCCATCCCGGGTTCGTCGATCAGGTGACACGGATCATCGCCTCCACCGGCCTGCCTGCGGGCCAGCTGCAGATCGAGGTCACCGAATCGGTGTTTCTCTATCAGCCTGACGCGATCGCGGAGATTCTCCGACAGATCAGGCAGCTCGGCGTGAGAGTAGCGCTGGATGACTTCGGTACGGGTTACAGCTCGCTCGGCTACATCGACCGTTACCCGATCGATGCCGTAAAGATCGATCGCTCCTTCGTGTCCCGAATGATGACGTATGAGCGCAGCGAAGCCATTGTCAGCAGCATCCTGTCGCTGGGCCGAGCACTGGACCTGGATATCACGGCGGAAGGTGTGGAGACAGCGGAACAATACAACCTGCTGCGCAAAATGGGCTGCCCTTACTTTCAGGGTTATCTGTTGAACAGGCCGATGCGCTCAGAGGCACTGTTGCATATCATCAAGTCCGCAGCCGAATGCACTGCCTGATTTACGCCGACGTTGATGGGCCGGAATGATTCCCGGCCCTCCCGCAGGGCTTCACGTCAGCCAGTGCCACAGCAGCAATGTCCCGATCAGCCCGACCACCGAAACGATGGTCTGCAACACCGACCAGACCCAAATGGTTTGCTTGAGTTGCAGGCCGAAGTATTCGCGGACCATCCAGAAGCCTGCATCGTTGACGTGGCAGAAGAACACCGAGCCGGCACCGATCACCAGCGCCACCAGTGAGGCCTGCACCGGCGCAAGCCCGGCCATCATCGGCGCGAGTATGCCTGCGGTCGTGGTGGTCGCCACGGTCGCGGAACCAGTGGCCTGACGCAGTGCCACGGCAATCAGCCAGGCGAGCAGCAGATAAGGCATGTGCGCACCTTCCGCCACTTTGCTGATGGTCTGGCTGACTCCCGCATCCAGCAACGTCTGCTTGAGGCCGCCACCCGCGCCGATGGTCAGCAACAGTACCGCGATGGGCGCGAGGCTTTTGCGCAATGTACCGCCGACGTGTTCACGGGAAAGCCCGTTGGCCCAGCCCAGACAAACCGTAGCAGCCAGCACCGCGATACCCAGCGCTACCAGCGGCTCACCGAGAAACTTCAAGGTCAGCGCGATGTTGCTTTCAGGCTCCAGGGCGATCTTGGCAAAGGTGCTGCCGAGCATGAGGATCACCGGCAAAAGGATGATCAGCAGCGAGATGCCGAACCCTGGCTGGCGACTGGTTTCAGGCTTGGCACTGAACAATTCACCGAGCTCGGCCGGCTCTGCAACGTGCATGCGTCCGGACAGCCAGTTGCCGTACAAGGGACCAGCGAGAATCACCGCCGGCACGGCAATGCACAACCCCAACAGCATGGTCAGCCCCAGATCGGCATGCAACGCGCTGACCGCAATCAACGGGCCGGGATGCGGGGGCATCAAAGCGTGCAAGGTGGTCATACCCGCCAGTGCCGGAATCGCGATTTTCAGCAGCGGCTGACCGGACTGACGCGCCATGACGAAGATGATCGGCACCATCAGCACCAGACCGACTTCAAAGAACAGCGGCAAGCCGATGACCATCGCCACCAGCGCCATTATCCAGGGCAACATGCGGCCCTTGCCCAGCCTGAGCAAGGTGGAGGCAATACGATCCGCCGCCCCCGACTCGGCCATCAACGCGCCAAGCATTGCCCCTAGCGCGATGATGATTCCGGCCTCGCCAAGAATGCTGCCTGCGCCTTTACTAAAGGCTTTTGCGACAGCCTCGGCTGGCAAACCCGCGCCGATACCGGCGATGAACGTGCCGACGAGAATGGAGAGAAAAGGTGGCAACCGGGTAGCGCTGATCAGCACGATGATCGTGGCAATGGCAATCAGGCAGCAGATAATCAGACGGGTGTCGTGAAACACCCAGGCAGCAGACAACAAATCCAACGCAGACCTCCTGGCATTCGTTTTTTCAGGACGCATTTCAGCGCGCACCCCGAGAGAGTCAGAAACAATTAGTTTCAATTGACCGAACGATACCGGAATGCGACATCGCGTCGCAGTTAATATTTGCCAAACCGCTCAGATACTTGGGCGCTGCACGGGGAGTCATGCGCGCGTTTTTTCCTGGAGGTATAGTGCCCGTGCAACCAGTGCTCGGTGCCTGCGGTCCAACTCACTGCACCCATTGTCCAACCGGCATTGCGTCACACATTATCTGATCAGAGCCGCGATCAATTAACGGATCACTCGACAGGAAATCAGATGACCTCATCCAGTCAGCGTCTTGCCTTGCTTGAAGCAGTTGTCGAACAGTCATTCAATGCCGTATTGATCACCGACGCCAATCTGGCCAATGGCGGCCCCTTCATTGTGTACGTCAATCCGGCATTCTGCTCCATGACCGGCTACACGGCCGAGGCATTGATCGGTGCCTCGCCACGGATCCTGCAAGGCCCGGACACCGATCCTCAAGTGATCGAGCGGATGCGCGAATGCCTGAGTGAAAGCCTTTTTTTCGAAGGGTCGACAGTCAATTACCGCGCGGACGGAAGTCCTTACATCGTCGAATGGAAAATTTCTCCCGTGCGCGACGATGCAGGTTCGGTGTGCAACTTTGTCTCTGTGCAGCAGAACATCAGCCCGCGCATCCGGGCCGAGAGTGAGCAACACCTGCTGGCGCAGGCACTGAACGCTGCGCTTGATCCGATTATCATCACCGACTGCAATTCCACCATCGTGTTTGCCAATGAGGCTTTTCAGCAGATCACTGGCTACAGCAGCAGCGAAATCCTCGGCGAAAACCCGCGGATACTGAGCTCTGGAAAACACGATGAGGCGTTCTATGCGCAATTCAAGGAAGCGCTGAAGAGTGGCGCCCCGCTTCGCACGACCTTCATCAACAAGCGCAAGGATGGCTCGCTGTTCTATGCGGAACACAGCATTTCTCCGCTGTGTAACCTGGAGGGCGCAATCACCCACTACGTCAGCATCAGCCAGGATGTGACCACACGCCTGGGCCGTGAGCAAAAGTTGCTGGAGATTGCTCACAGCGATCCGCTGACCGGGCTGGATAACAGACGCTCAGCCGAGCATACGCTTGAGCGACAGATACCTGCGGTGAGTATGTCGGGCAAGCCGTTCAGTTTGATCATCTGCGATATCGATCATTTCAAGGCGGTCAATGACCGGTACGGCCATCCTGCCGGCGACAGCGTAATCACCAGCGTTGCGGCCATCCTCAAACAGCGTATCCGCCTGTTGGACGTCGCCGCACGATGGGGAGGAGAAGAGTTTCTGATCCTGGTGCCCGACAGCTCGTTGAAACAGGCGGCCGAACTCGCGGAGCGCATTCGCAAGAGCGTTGAAAGCCTGGTGATTCCGGAAACAGGGTCGGTGACCATTTCTCTGGGCGTTGCAGAACTGAGCGCCGGGGAAACGGCCGCCAGCCTCATTCAGCGCGCAGACCAGGCGCTCTATCAGGCCAAGCGTCTGGGCCGCAACCGTGTGGAATGCGCTTAGGCAAGGACCCGGCTTTCTTCGTCATTCGCGTCGTTCGCCCACGCATCGGAGTGAACACCGCTCATCGAAACCGGGCCTGTCATTGCAACAAGCCCGGACATCGTGTCAGAGCTTCGGCAACTGCCCGATACGCCCCATCATCTCGGTGACGATCTGCAGATCCAGCAAGAACTGTCCGGTGGTCTTGAACTCGTTATCCGTATGGCCGGTGTATTTGACTTCGGGTCTTGCCAGACCGAACTGCACACCGTTGGGTAATGAATGGACCGACGTAGCGCCAGCCGACGTGCCAAAGGTGTGCTCCATGCCGAGATTTTCACTGGCAACAGCCAGCAGCGCCTTGACCCACTCACCCTCGGGATTGCGATACATCGGCTCGGCGATGGAATAGTCAAACACTGGCTTGATAGAAGTTTTTGTACTCCAGGCCTCGAGCTTTTCAGCGATTTCGGATTTAAGGACCTGCGGGGACTTGCCCTTCGGCACACGCAGATTGACCGCCAGTTTGAACGCCTTTTCATCCATTGCTACGTAAGTCAGGGATGCGGTCAGAGGCCCCATGAAGTCGTCGGAGAACCCGACGCCCAACTTGCTGCCCAGATAATCGAGCCCCCAGTTGTCAGCGGCATAGCGGGCAGCGTCGGTGATCTGGTTCTGTTTGAGCGCAACCTTGCCCCGCAGACTGTTGATGAAGTCCAGCATCCTCGCGACCGGGTTGACGCCGGACTGGGGTGCCGACGAGTGTGCGGATACACCGGTGACCGTCAGCTTGACGTCCTTGCCGTCGACGCGGGCATCGACCTCGAAGTCGCCGCCATTACTTTTCACGTACTCGGCACCGGCCTGTTGCAGGCTGGCAGCCAGCTCGGCAGGCTTGTCGGTCACCAGAGTGGCCAACGACTTCGATGGAATCTGATTGGTGGCCATGCCCCCGGTCATTGAAACGATCTCGGCGCCCTCGCCCTCGGCCTGGCGTCGAGCAAAGCTGGCCATGACCGTGCCGTAGCCTTTTTCTGCGATCACGACGGGATAACCGCCATCCAGCGCCAGGTTGTAGGCGGGCGTCGGGTTACGCTCAAAATAGTACGGGATGGCGTCGCCGGCCGTTTCTTCCGTGGTATCGATCAGCAACTTGAAGTTTCTGGCCAGCGGCAGCTTTTCTTCCTTGATGACTTTCATGGCATAAAGCGCCACCACGATACCGTTCTTATCGTCCTCGGTGCCGCGTCCATACATGCGATCACCGATCAACGTCACCTTGAACGGGTCCAGACGAGTGCCGTCAGGCAAGACCCAGTTGTCCAGCGTGACCGGCACAACATCGGCATGCACATGAATGCCCACCACTTCGTCACCGGCCCCGTCGAGCGACACTTCATACACACGGTTATCGACGTTACGGAACTTCAGATTGAAGCCCTCGGCCAGGCGCTTGATCGTGTCGGCGATCTTTATGAACGCCGGGTTTTCATGCTGGGCAACGCCGTCGACACGAACAGTGGGAATCGCCACCAGCTCGCGCAGGGTTTCAGTAGCCGCGCTGCCATACTTCATGCGGGTATACAGACCAAGCAGACGATGAATATCGTTCTGTTGCGATGCGGAAAGTTGCTTGTTGTCGAGAAAGGCGCTGATGGCCGGGCCAAAATCGGCAGTTTTCACCACATCAGCGCTGGCGAGATTGTTCAGAAACTGCCTGAAATCCTTTACCGATGTCTCACTGAATGTCTGGAGAATGACAGCGCTCTGTTGTGCAGTGACAGTGGCATTTGCCAGACTGGCGAACGACGAGAGACTGGCCAGTATCAAGGTGGAGGCAGCCAGTTTTTTGAGTGACAGGTTCATTATTGAAGGCATTCCTTGGCAGGCAACGTGCGGATTTTCTGATCGTTTGATCAGGAAGCGTTTCAACTTACACCAAGAGCAGTGATGCGAGAATCCCCTTCTAAAACGAAGCGATGCACTGGAGTGCTCATATGATCAAGCTGCTGATGCGCCTGAAAGCGCGCTTCGACCGAAAGTCCAAGGGGCAGCAACCTGATCGGTTACCGCCTGCGCAGCCTGCCGATCAGCAGGAATCCATGTCACGCGTGCGGGAAAATCTGGCTTGGCTGCCAGTCTATAAAGAGCCGGAACCACTGCGTTTTACGCCAAGACAGGTCAGGACATTTCTGCCACATCCCTCAAGCGAGACACGTTTGCCTGATGAACCTTCGCCGGGGCCCGACGATATTGACCAGCTGCTCTCCTACCTGCCACTGCTGTACCCAGACGGCGTGGCGATCAAGACTTATATCGTCAAGGAAAACACCTATTGGCCAGACTACTTTCCGGTAGTTGAAGCGTTTTATCACGCGGTGGCCAAAGACTGCTGGTGTGATATTGATTACCTTAATCATGGCGCGGCGGACATGCTCAATGACGACAGCTATATGGCCCAGGCAAACCTCGCTGATATACAAACCTTGCTGACCTACTGCATCAGAGGCGAGCGTTTTTGCGATGGCCACAATGGTGCGATGATCGAAAAAGGCTACGTGCTGAAGATCTTACGCAGGCTGGCAGTGTTGCGCGAGGATTGAAGTTCGTGACAATCAGTCAGAGTGTCGGGCCATAACAGTGCATACCTGACTCTTTCAAATGCGCTCCTGTGCACCGAACGATTTCAATAGCGTATGTCGGCTCCAGGGGCCACAGTAGCGTGGAAGACATGCGATCGGCACGTAACCGCAACGCGCGTACCATCTGGCGACATCGTCATCCAGCGTTTCGATCAGAGCGTCAGTACAGCCCCGCTCGATGGCCAACGCTTCAAGCCTGTTCAGGGTCTGCGCCCCGAGCCCTTTTCCGCGCGACCCGGCATCGATCCAGAGGTAACTCACAAACAGCCGCTGGAACTCGGTTCGGCCTGTGGCGCCGCCAATCAATAGATCGTTCTCCATGATCATGCAGGCGATCGGATCAGCCACTCCCCCTTTCGCTTCGGACAATGCGCGGCCATGTTGCAAGACGCCGTCAACAACAGCGCGGGTTTGATCATTGTCAATCTGTGAGCCTGTAAGCCACTTCCTCATGTAATCAACTCCTTGATAACGGACCGCAGGTACATGAGCATGAGCAAGATAAAGGCCAGGCACACGATCAACCGCAGTGAATTCTTCCCGCGCCGGACACTCCGAACAATACCGAGCGAATGCTGCAGATCATTCGCTCCCCACTTGAGGAAGTCTGAATGACCACCGCATTCAAAGTTGGCGACGCCGTACACTGGAACTCCGAGGCGGGCCAGGTGCATGGCAAAGTCACTAAAGTACATGTGAAGGACGTTGAGTTCATGGGCAAACATCGGCCTGCTTCAAAGGACGATCCGCAGTACGAAGTGAAGAGCGACAAGACCGGCCATTCGGCGATGCATCATGGGGATGCGCTCAAGCACGCGTGATTGCTCCGCGCCGCGTTGTGGAGAGAACGGTGTAGCGCACGTCTCACTTACGCGAGAAAGCTTTACCGATTGGCGCGCCTGCACCCGAAACGGATGCAGGCACGGTCCATCAGATCACGCCACAGGCAGCACGATCACCGCCACCGCCCAGAGGTGCGGGGTGGTCGGAATGGTTGTCGCCGCCGGCGTGAACCATCAGCGCGTGGCCTTTGACTTCCGAGAGTTTCTTCAGGCGTGGGGCAAGCACCGGGTAAGTCGCAGTGCCGTCAGCAGCCACGTACAGCGCAGGCAGATCGCCTAGATGGCCATCGGCGTAAGGACCCAGATGCTTGCCGGTCTTGGCCGGGTCGAAGTGACCGCCAGCCGCGAGGGCTGCGACCTTCTTGCCGTCCTTGGTGCCCGCTTCGCAACTGCCGTTTTCATGCACATGAAAACCGTGGATGCCCGCAGGCAGCTCTTTCAGATTCGGAGTGAACAGCAAGCCGTATTGCGTTTCGCTCACCGTAACGCTGCCGACAGGTTTGGGGGCGCCATCAGCGCTGACCAGATTGATCGGAACGTCCAGCGATGCAGCCTGAACACCAAAGGAGAAAACGCCAAGCAGACCTAGCAAAAGATGAGGTTTCATAATTTCAATGCGTCCCTGATCTGATAATCGAATTGAACGTGGCGCCAGGCAGCACTGATGCTGCACAGCACGAACGTCTTTCATGCCACAGAGGTGTGACCACAGACCGGCGAACTTGATGCGAGGAAATGAGCGGGGAGTACTTGGGAAAGTAATGCAAAACGTCACAACTGGCCTGCCGACACCAGGGTCGGCAGGCCAGCGCTGTTTAACTGTGCTCAGTTAACAGCACAGTGTTGCGGATCAGATATCCAGGCAGATCTTGCCGAAATGCTGATTGGTTTCCTGGTAACGGAACGCTTCGACGATGTCGGTCATCGGGAAGGAACGGTCCATGACTGGACGCATGCCATTGGCATCGATGGCCCGGATCATGTCCTGTTGCTGGGTGCGACTGCCGACCAGCACGCCCTGCATGCGCAGCTGTTTGACCAGCGCCGGGACGAACTCCAGTTGGCCGGCAACACCGCTCAGAATACCGATGACCGAGATATGGCCAGCGACCCGGGCCGCGTTCATGGAGTGCTGCAGTGTCGAGGGCCCGCCCACGTCGATGATGTGATCCACGCCACGGCCGCCGGTCAGCTTGCGCGCCGTCTCGCCCCAATTGCTGTCCTTGCGGTAGTTGATCAGGTGATCAGCGCCCATGGCTTGCAGACGCTCCAGCTTTTCATCACTCGACGACGTGGCGATAACGGTCGCACCGACCATCTTGGCGAACTGCAACGCGAAAATCGATACACCACCAGTGCCCTGCACCAGAACGGTATCGCCGGCTTTCAGCGCGTCATCGACCATCAGCGCACGCCATGCGGTCAGACCGGCGGTGGTCAGCGTGGACGCTTCAGCATGGCTGTAGCCCTTTGGCGCAAGGGTGAACGAGGTGGCACGGGCAGTCACCTGCTCGCGGGCATAACCGTCGACGCCATCACCCGGCACCGTGACAAAACCTTCGACCAGCGGCTCGCCGCTGATCCATTCCGGGAAGAACGTGCTGACCACTGAGTCGCCAACCGCGAACTCGCTGACGCCCTCGCCCACTGCAGTGACTACACCTGCACCATCGGCCATGGGAATGCGTTTTTCCGTCGGTGCCCACATGCCGGTAACGACCGCGAAGTCGTGATAGTTGAGCGAGTTGGCATGCAGACGCACAGTGATCTCACCGGCTTTCGGTGCCAGTACTTCGCTTTCGCCCACGCTGACCTGATCGTAGCCGCCGCCAGCCTGCACGTAGATGGTTGTATTGCTCATGGTCAATCTCCTATCAATTCAACATTACGCAAAATGACGAAATGTATAAATAACGCTCAAAGCCTAGAGTTCTTTCTTGAGCCTGTCGGCAAACCGGTCTATGGCCTGCTCGTCACGGCGAAAATAAGTCCACTTGCCGATCCTCGTTGCCTGAACCAGCCCGGCACGTTGCAGGATGGCCAGATGCGCAGACGCGGTAGAAGCCGACAGGTTGGCCTTGGCCTGAATGTGCGACACGCACACGCCTATCGCCGGATCACCGTGGTCCTGGGGAGGGAAATGGGCTTGCGGGTTTTTCAGCCACTCCATGATCAACATGCGAGTGTCATTGCCGACCGCTTTGATTTGCTCAAGAATCATGGAGCACAACATTACGCTTTTTTACGAAATGTTCAACCCCTGATTTCCCTCCCCCGGCCAACGGCATGTTTTGATTACAGCTTCACAGCGGCCTGACAAATGAAGCAATCTGTCGGCTCCAATAAAACCGACTGCACCGCTGAGAGCATCCAGACTCATGATGAATCTTAAATACAGCGCACTGACCGCCCTGCTGCTGGGCATCACAGGCATGGCTCAGGCTCAGGACTACACCTCGCATCTGGACAAGGTGCTGCAAGCTGGCCAGTTGGCTGTCTGCACCACTGGCGACTACAAGCCCTACACCCTGCTGCGCGAAGACGGTGAGTACGAAGGCATCGATATCACCATGGCCCGTTCACTGGCCAAGAGCCTGGGGGTGAAGGTGCAGTGGGTGCCCACGACCTGGAAAAACCTGATGCCGGACATGGTGGCCGGTAAATGCGACATCGGTATGGGTGGCATCTCTGTGAGTCTGGAACGCCAGAAAAAAGCGTTTTTCAGCAACACACTGGACGTCGATGGCAAAATCCCGCTGGTACGCTGCGCCGATCAGGCGCTGTATCAGACGGTCGAGCAGATCAACCAGCCCTCTGTGCGTTTGATCGAACCCGCCGGTGGCACCAATGAAGCCTTCGCTCGCGCTCATCTGCCAAAGGCGTCCTTGGCATTTCACAACAACAAGACCATCTTCCAGGAGCTGATGGACAAGAAAGCTGACGTGATGATCACCGATGCTTCCGAAGCGCTCTACCAGCAGAAACGCATGCCCGGCCTGTGCGCGGTCAATCCGACCCGCTACATGCAATACGGCGAAAAGGC
>Ga0182231_1000072_pt1 | contig 27757 bp, 28 predicted proteins | sample G6R1MG_29_FD_129667 | JGI IMG/M metagenome (GOLD analysis project Ga0182231, IMG submission 129667) | Miscanthus phyllosphere microbial communities from Michigan, USA - G6R2_NF_07NOV2016_LD1 MG | ecosystem: Host-associated > Plants > Phyllosphere > Phylloplane/Leaf | place: USA: Michigan...
GATCTCAGCTTCCAACATCGTATTCTCTCTCAAGCGTCGCATCAGGACGCTGGTACGCCGGTCGACGAAACGGCTGGCAAGGCGTTCGTGCAGGGCGTCGGACAGCCTGTCCTCTACCCGACGCGTCTCGCCCTGCCAATGCACCGGATCGACGAGCCAATCCGGCCGGTTCGCCACGAAGGTCCAGGTCCGCCCCTGCGCGATGCGCTGGGAGAGCGCGTCGATGTCGCCGTCCGTGCGGTCGATCATCGCCACGTGCTTGGCGAACCAGTCGTTGGGAATGCGCCCGGCCATGCCCCGCATGAGGAAGCGGAACAGCTGGGCGACGAGGTCGGCATGGGTCTGGGGATGGACCTTGCGGTAGTCCGGCACGCCGCAGACGTCCCACAGGCGCTTCACGGTGGCGGGCGTGGAGGCCATCTCGCGGATGTCGTCCTCGCGCATGAGGATCTCGAGGGCCGACTGGTCCTCCCCCATGGGCGCCCGGGTGAGGCCGCGTTCGCGCGGGTGCTCGTCCAGGCTCTCCTGAAGCGCCTTGAGGGAGGAGAAGTCGAGGTCGGGGTTGCGCCATTGCAGCATCCGCAGGGGCTCGAAATCGTGGTTCTCCAGGGCCTCGATCATCTCGGGCTCGAAGGGGGCGCAGCGCCCCGTGGAGCCGAAGGTGCCGTCCGAGAGGTGGCGCCCGGCCCGCCCCGCGATCTGGCCCATCTCCGGGGGCGTGAGCTTGCGGAACCGCGTGCCGTCGTACTTCCAGTTCGCCGCGAAGGCGACGTGGTCGACGTCGAGGTTGAGGCCCATGCCGACGGCGTCGGTGGCGATGAGGTAGTCGACCTCGCCCGACTGATAGAGCTCCACCTGGGCGTTGCGGGTGCGGGGCGACAGGGCGCCGAGCACCACCGCCGCGCCGCCGCGCTGGCGCCGGATGAGCTCGGCGATGGCGTAGACCTCCTCCGCCGAGAAGGCCACGATGGCCGTGCGCCGGGGCAGGCGCCCGAGCTTCTTCTCGCCCGCGAAGGTCAGTTTGGACAGGCGTGGGCGCGTCGTGGTGTGCACGCCGGGAATCAGGGACTGCACCAGGGGCAGCATGGTCGAGGAGCCGATGAGCAGGGTCTCCTCGCGCCCGCGCTGGTGGAGCAGGCGGTCGGTGAAGACGTGGCCCCGGTCCATGTCGGCGGAGAGCTGGATCTCGTCGATGGCCACGTAGGCGACGTCGAGGTCGCGCGGCATCGCCTCGATGGTGGAGATCCAGTAGCGCGGCCGGTCGGGTTTTATTTTTTCCTCACCCGTCACGAGGGCGACCTTGTCGGCCCCGACCTTGGCTACGACCCGCAGGTAGACCTCCCGGGCCAGCAGCCGCAGGGGCAGGCCGATCATGCCCGTCGGATGGGCGAGCATCCGCTCGATGGCGAGGTGGGTCTTGCCGGTGTTGGTCGGCCCGAGCACCGCCGTGACGCCGCGTGCGCGGGCCTGCGGGGAGAGGGAGGGGCGGAGCATGGGCGCGGGGCGGTCCCTTCGGCGAGACAGGCCGGCGACGGGAACGTGTCGCGCGGGAGAGGCCCGGTCAGTCGCCCCGGCGGGGGCGACGTGGCGGTCCGCGTTCATATGGGGCGCCATCCCCGCCGCCGCCAAGGCCATCCTGGCCGAGTCCGCCCGCGTCGTATCCGCCGCCCAGGCCCGGCACGCCGTAGATCTCGATCCGGGTCTGGCCGGGCGGCGCCGCGAGGTCGGCGCACAGGGTGTCGGGCATGGCCGTGAGCGGCCTGCCCCGGGGGCGGCGCCCCTCGACCACCTCGGCCGAGGAATAGGCGTCGCCGCCGCAGCCGACGTCGTCGGTGCTCAACGGGCCCGCCCCGGCGGGGCCGACGGCGAGCAGGAGGGCGAGGACGGGACGGAAGCGGCGCATCCGCCGGATCAGCGCCGTTCGCCGAGGCTCGCGAAGGTTCCGGCCGGGGCGGCCTCGGCGGTGGTGGTGCCGCCGCTGCGGCTCCAGCGCGTCGCCTCGATGATGTTCGTGCCGATGGTGGTGCGGACCGAGATGCGGATCGGCAGGAGCACGCGGGTGCCCTCCACGGGGGCGAGCCACACGGACATGTCGCGGTTGTCCTCCATGAACTTCACCCCCGGCCGGTCGGGCCGGTGGCCTGCGATGGCCTGGTAGCGGGCGTTGCACACGAGGATCGGCCCCGCATAGCCGGGCTTCTCCACCGTGCGGGTCTCGCCGTAGCTCAGCACCACGTCGAAGCGAGTGGCGCCGTCGAAGACCGGCAGGGTGCGGTTGCAGTTGGCCGGGTCGATGAGTTCGCCCCGGGCCACCGCCGGCATCATCAGGGCGCTCGCCGGATCGATGACGCCGCGCTTGTTCTCGGGCGTGATCGGCACCCGGTCGCCCATGTCGACCAGGGGCGGGGTGATCTCGGCCTGGGTGACCGTGCCGCGCGCGAGCGCCATCCGCACGGCGATGCCGGAATTCGAGGTCTTCGTGGAGATGGCGAAGGCGCTCGGCTGCGGGCCGGTGGCGATGAGGCCGCTGGCCCGGGCCGAGCCCATGCCGCCCGTCACCGCGCCGACGAGGCCCGTGAGCCGGGCCGAGACGTCCATGCGGTAGCGCGTGCTCTCGAAGGCGCCCGTCACCTGGGCGGTGCCGATGGGGATGCCGGCTAGCGCGATGCCGTAATCCACGGTGACGTTGGCGGGCGCCGCCGCCTTGGGGCGCGCCTGCGCCGAGGGCATGGCGAGGAAGAGGGCCGGGAGGAGGCTGGCGCTGAGGAAACGCTTGGCGCACATGGCTGGGGAACTCGGGGTGCTGCGAGGATACCCGGTCGAGACGAGGCCGGGTCCGTGGTCCCGCATCGTCCGCTTCCATGGTTAACACATCGTTGGGCGCGCGCCAGCTTGACCGTGCCGCGGGCGAAAAAGGCCACGGTGCCTTGACGGCGGTGGCACCCTTCCCCTATAGGCTCGCGCCTTCAATGAGAACGCCGCTCCACCGGGCTTGGCGTGCGTGAGACCCGCCTCGGGGTGTCCCGCCATCGCCCTGTCGGACATGCGGAACGAACCGGGAAGTCAGATTATGTCGCGCCGTTGCGAACTCACGGGCAAAGCCGTGCAGACCGGCCACCTCGTGAGCCACTCGAACCGCAAGACCAAGTGCCGGTTCCTTCCGAACCTGTGCCAGGTCACCCTGCAGTCGGACGCCCTCAAGCGTCGGGTTCGCCTGCGCGTCACCGCCCACGCCCTGCGCTCCGTCGAGCATCGCGGCGGCCTCGATGCGTTCCTCATCAAGGCCCGCGAGATCGAGCTGTCGCAGGCGGCCCGCCTGATCAAGCGCGAGCTGCACAAGAAGCTCGCCGAGGTCGAGACCCCCGTCGCCGCCTGAAGGCCGACGGGCCGGCCGTAGGGCCGGACCAGCGATTTCCTCTGCGAAGCCGTCGCCCGCAAAAACCGCGGGCGGCGGCTTCGTCGCGTTCGGGGCGACCGCCGCAGCGCGGATTGACGCTGCCGTGCGGCCTCTGTACCGATCGGTACAGCGTCGGCGCATCGACGCGCGAGGAGCCCGCATGTCCGACGCCCGTCCGCCCCTGCCGCCCTTCACGCGCGAGACCGCGATCCAGAAGGTCCGTGCCGCCGAGGACGGCTGGAACGGCCGCAACCCCGAAAAGGTCGCCCTGGCCTACACGGCCGACAGCCGCTGGCGGAACCGTTCCGAGTTCTTCACCGGGCGCGCCGCCATCGCGGCGTTCCTCGCCGCCAAGTGGGCGCGCGAGCACGAGTACCGGCTGATCAAGGAACTGTGGGCGTTCACCGAGAACCGCATCGCCGTGCGCTTCGCCTACGAGTACCACGACGACGCCGGCGCGTGGTTTCGCGCCTACGGCAACGAGAACTGGGAGTTCGACGCCAACGGCCTCATGCGCATGCGCCACGCCAGCATCAACGACCTGCCCATCACGGAGGGCCAGCGCCTGTTCCGCTGGGCGGCCCCCGGCCCGCGCCCGGAGGATCATCCGGGGCTGACCGAACTCGGCCTGTGAGCGCCTCGCCCCCGGGCGCGCGGGAGGCGGCGCTCCCGGCCCTGGCCGAGGTGTTCCGCGAGCACGGCTATGCCGGGGCCAGCCTCGCGCTCCTCGGCGCCCGTGCCGGCCTCGGCAAGGGCAGCCTGTACCACGCGTTTCCGGGCGGCAAGGAGGAGATGGCCCAGGCCGTGCTCGACGCCATCGGAGCCTGGTTCGCGGCGGAGATCTACGCGCCGCTGCGGGACGATCCCGACCCCCGCGCCGCCATCCGGCGCATGCTCGTCGAGACCGGAGCGTATTTCCGCTCGGGCCGGCGGGTCTGCCTCGTCGGCGCCCTCGCCCTGTCGGACGAGCGCGACCGGTTCGCTACGCGGATCGCGGGGTATTTCGCGGAGTGGCGGGACGCCCTGGCGGACGCCCTGGGCCGGGCCGGACGGGCGCAGGCGGCCGATCTCGCCGAGGACGCCGTCCTGGCGATCCAGGGCGGCCTCGTCCTCGCCCGGGCCCTCGACGATGCGGACGTGTTCGCGCGCCTCCTCGATCGACTGGAACGGCGGCTGTGCGATCCGCCCTGATCCCGGCGCCGGAACGATCCCGTGTGTCTCTCGGGAAACGCCCGCCGCATCGGCGCGCCGAGGGCGAGCACGCCGGTGATCGGGCGTTTCGTGGGACCCGCTACGGGGCTCCGACGGAGACCTGGACGCCCCGGTCGATCGTCGAGGCCTCTCAGTTCGCCGGGACATCGACGGCGCCGGGATCGGCGCGCATTGGAATCAGGGCGGCGCTTGCCGCCAGTTGGGACAGTCTGGATTCCACGGCAACACGCCTCCCTGGTTTCGCGCCGCCGGCGTAGAGGAATCGATTCGGCAATGCAGAGCCGGCCCATTGGTCCGGCGTCCCGAAATCCGTCGGCACTCCGGCACGGGGCATCGCGTCGGTTCAGGCGGCCGCCAGGGTGTGGCCCCGGGCCGCCGCGAGCACCGTGTCGGCCGGCACGTTCACCCAGGTGTCGCCGTCCGCATCGGGATTCGCCCGCGCCCAGTCGCCCGCGATCCGGTAGCCGAGGGTGTAGCCGAGCCAGCGCGGATACGGCCCCCCGATTCCGTAGAACCACGCCGCGTGATCGTGGCGCGCCGCCGTCAGGGCCGCCGTGTCGGGCCGGTGCGCCGCGAGGGTGGCGTCGTTGACGGCGCATTCCCACGGTTCGGGCTCCGTGCCGAACAGATGCCGCACGAACCGGCCCGCGAGCCCCTCGCTGACCAGGGCCTCGCCGAGGCTCCAGCCTTAGCCGGGCCCGGCCATGCGCAGGCAATGATGGGTCTCGTGCGCCACGGTCCGGTGGATGTCCCCGTCCGCCAGCGCGCGTTCGAAGTTGGGATTGTCCGGGTCGAGGGTCAGGGAGAACAGGCTCGGATGGTAGGCTTCGCCCCCCGTGCCGGTCTCGGGGAGCACTTCGCCGGCCCGGCGCTGCACGAGGATGTCGAGGGGCCGCAGGGGCATCAGCCTGGCGATGGCCCGCCGGGCGACCTCCACCTCCGCGGTGATCGCCGCGCGCCAGGGGCCGAGGTCGCCCGAGGCTTCGAGCCAATGCAGCTGCCACGTCATCGCCGGGTCCGGATCGGTCTTCGCGCCACGGGCAAGAGGCGCGGAGTTTGACCGGCCGGGCCCGGCCGCGCAACCCCTGCGTGCGGCCGAAACCGCCTCGCCGGTGGTCTAGCGCCGCCCGCCCGCCCGCGCGGACCTGCGCGCGCCGCCGCCCGCATCTTCCTCGAACAGCTCCGCCAGCTTCTCGGTCATCACGCCGCCGAGTTCCTCGGCATCGATGATGGTGACGGCGCGGCGGTAGTAGCGCGTCACGTCGTGGCCGATGCCGATGGCGAGGAGTTCGACGGGCGAGCGTGTCTCGATGTCCTCGATCATCCAGCGCAGGTGCCGCTCGAGGTAGTTGCCCGGATTGACCGAGAGGGTCGAATCATCCACCGGCGCGCCGTCGGAGATCACCATGAGGATCTTGCGCTGCTCCGGCCGGGCGACGAGGCGCTTGTGCGCCCAGTCGAGGGCCTCGCCGTCGATGTTCTCCTTGAGCAGCCCCTCGCGCATCATCAGCCCGAGATTCTTTCGCGCGCGCCGCCAGGGCGCGTCGGCAGACTTGTAGACGATGTGGCGAAGGTCGTTGAGGCGGCCCGGGGCGTTGGGCTTGCCCGACGCCAGCCACGCCTCGCGCGACTGCCCACCCTTCCAGGCGCGGGTGGTGAAGCCCAGAATCTCCACCTTCACGCCGCAGCGCTCCAGGGTCCGGGCCAGGATGTCGGCGCAGGTGGCCGCCACGGTGATGGGCCGGCCGCGCATGGAGCCGGAATTGTCGAGCAGGAGGGTGACCACCGTATCGCGGAAATTCGTGTCCTTCTCCTGCTTGAAGGAGAGGGGCTGGAACGGGTCGGTGACCACGCGCACGAGGCGGGCCGGATCGAGCTGGCCCTCCTCGAGGTCGAAATCCCAGGCGCGGTTCTGCTGGGCGAGCAGCCGGCGCTGCAGCCGGTTGGCGAGGCGGCCGACCACGCCCTGGAGGTGGTCGAGCTGCTTGTCGAGGTAGGTCCGCAGGCGCGCGAGCTCGTCGGCGTCGCACAGATCCTCGGCGTGGATCACCTCGTCGAAGCGCGGATTGAACACCTTGTACTCGGGGCCGCGCGTCTCGTTGCCCCGATTGGTCGGCGGGCGCCACGCCTCCGAGGCCTCCTCGGATTCGGCGTCCTCGGCCTCCTCCGGCAACTCGCCGGACGGGGCATCGGCCGATTCCGTGGCCCCCTCCTGGAGGTCGTCGGAAGCCTCCTCCGACACCTCCATCTCCGAGCGGTCGCCCTGCGACTGTTCCTCGGCCTCGCCCTCGCTCGGGGTCTGCTCGTCGTCCTGGGACTCGCCCTCGTCGTCGTCGTTGTCGTCGTCCTCGGGGTCGAACGGCGTCTCGTCGGCCATGTCGAGGGAGGTGAGCAGATCCCGCACGGAGCGCGCGAAGGCGCGCTGGTTCTCGATGGCGCCGATGAGCCCGTCGAGGTTCGGCCCGGCCTTGTCCTCGATATGGGCGCGCCAGAGATCGACGATCTTCTGCGCCGCCGGCGGGGGCGCCTGCCCGGTCAGGCGCTCGCGCACCATGAGGGCGACGGCGTCCTCCATGGGGGCGTCGGCCCGGTCGGTGATGTCCTCGTACTTGCCGCCCCTGTGGTAGCGGTCCTCCAGCATGGCCGAGAGGTTGTAGGCGACGCCGGCCATGCGCCGCGCGCCGATGGCCTCGACGCGGGCCTGCTCGACGGCGTCGAACACCGCCCGCGCGCCGGAATTCTCGGGCGCGAGGCGGCGGTGGACGGCGACATCGTGGCAGCCCAGCCGCAGGGCCATGGAGTCGGCGTTGCCACGCAGGATCGCCACGTCCGCCGGGGTCAGCTTGCGCGGCGGCTCGGGCAGGCGCGCCTTGTCGCCCGTGAGTGCCGGCCGGTCGCTGGCATAGACCACCTCGACCTCGGCGCGCTTGGCGATGGCGCGCAGGCACCCGGCCACCGAGCGCTTCAGGGGCTCGGCGACGGGCTCGCGGCGGTCGCCGGCTTTGCGGTTGGAGATGCTCACGGGCGCTGCTTCTTCACCGAATCGAAATCGAAGGGCCGGTCGAGGATGTCGTCCCAGCCGTAGGGACACTCGGACGGAAATTCATCCGGCGGAAGATGGGTCTCATCGGAGGCCCAATCGCGCGCGTCCGGGTAGGCGTTGCCCAAAGCCTCGTCGATGCGGGGCTTGAGGCCGGGGTTGCTTGCCAGGATCCGCGCGTACCGTCGACGCTGCTCGCGGATCGAGAAGATCCAGCTCGGGGTGCGATGCTCGGGCTGCTGGTCCCATTTCAGCATGTGCATCACGAGGACGCGCAGGGCGCTCTGGAGCTTGGCGAATTCGCTCTTCGACAACCCTTCCAGCTCCTCGGCGATATGATCGAGGTCGAGGGCATCGACCCTCCCGGCCCGGAGCAGGGCGACCTGCTCCTGCACCCAGGTGTAGAGGTCGTCTTCGTAGCGCGTCCGGCCGGGGGACGGCTCCCCCGCATTCGGTTCGCCCTTCCAAGCCGGCTCGCCCATCGCGTCCTCCGCCAAAGATCCCCTAGCTCAGGGCCACGTTCGAGGCGCTCTCGGGCAGATCCTTGCCGAAGGCGCGCTGGTAGAATTCCGCCACGAGGGTGCGCTCCAGCTCGTCGCACTTGTTGAGGAACGTCACCCGGAAGGCGAAGCCGATGTCCTGGAAGATGTCGGCGTTCTCGGCCCAGGTGATGACCGTGCGCGGGCTCATGACGGTGGAGAGGTCGCCGTTCATGAACGCGTTGCGGGTCAGATCCGCCACGCGAACCATCCGGCTCACGATCTCGCGGCCGCCGTCGCCCCGGTAGTGCTGCGCCTTCGAGAGCACGATATCGACCTCGCGGTCGTGGGGTAGGTAGTTGAGCGTGGTGACGATGGACCAGCGGTCCATCTGGCCCTGGTTGATCTGCTGGGTGCCGTGATAGAGGCCCGAGGTGTCGCCGAGGCCCACCGTGTTGGCGGTGGCGAACAGGCGGAAGGCCGGGTGGGGCGAGATCACCCGCTTCTGATCGAGCAGGGTCAGGCGGCCGGAGAGTTCGAGCACGCGCTGGATCACGAACATCACGTCGGGCCGGCCGGCATCGTACTCGTCGAACACGAGGGCGACGTTGTTCTGGAGCGCCCAGGGCAGGATGCCGTCCTGGAAGGCGGTGATCTGCTTGCCCTCCTGCAGCACGATGGCGTCCTTGCCGACGAGGTCGATGCGCGAGACGTGGCTGTCGAGGTTGATCCGGATGCAGGGCCAGTTGAGGCGCGCGGCCACCTGCTCGATATGGGTCGACTTGCCGGTGCCGTGATAGCCCGTGACCATCACGCGGCGGTTGCGGGCGAAGCCCGCCAGGATCGCGAGCGTGGTCTCCCGATCGAAGATGTAGTCCGGGTCGAGGTCGGGCACATGCTCGTCGGTCTTCGTGAAGGCCGGAACCATGAGGTCGAGGTCGATGCCGAAGGCCTCGCGCACGGAGACGGTCCGGTCGGGCAGCGAGGCGGGCGAGACGTCAGAGAGCATACGGGACCTCGTGGAGCGGGCGCCGGCGGGGCCGGAACACGCGGGGGCTGTGTCGAGCGAGAAGGCACGCGACTCGCGCGGAGCCGCTGTCGCCCCGTCATCTAGGGGACGGCGCCGGGGGACGCCAAGGGTGAGTCACCACGATATAGGGCGCCGCGTGCCGATTGCCGCCCCGGGCCGGGCCGACCGGGCTTGCAAGGCACGCAGGGTTCGTGCCGCGTTCAGCACAGACCGGCGGCGCGCAGGGCATCGTGGGCGCGGATGATGTCGCGCAGGCGCTCCTCGAACGAGCGGTCGCCGCCGTTGGCGTCGGGGTGGAAGCGCTTCACCAGCACCTTGTACTGCGCCTTGATGGCCGCCGAATCGGCGTTCTCGTCGAGGCCCAGCACGTCCAGCGCCTTGAGGGTGGCGGGGGAATGGCGCGGCCGGCGCGGCTCGGGCGCCGCCTTCCGCCGGGCGGTCTCGCCGACGCCCTCGGCGCGCAGGATGTCGAGGGGGTCGACATAGGCCCAGTCGCGCGTCGCCTCGGATTTCGGCTTCGCGGCGGCGGTGGCGGGGTTCACCCCCATGGCCCAGGTCGGCCGGTGGCCGATGATGGCGTCCTTCTGGAAAGCCTGCACGGCGGCGTCGTTCATGCCGTCGAAGTAGTTGTACGTGGCGTTGTAGGCCTTCACGTGGTCGATGCAGAAGCGCCAGTACTGGCCTTCCGCCTTGCGGCCCTTGGGCGCGCGGTAGAGGCCGGGGTTCTGGCAGCCGGGCGTGTCGCAGCCCTGCGCCGCCGCCTTCTTCGGCTCGTCGCAGGCGGGCTTGATGCGGATGCTGTCGAACAGGGGCGAGTTGAGATCCATGATGGGGCGATTATGAGAGGGCGGGTCGCAGACACAAGGGCGCCGGGCCTGATGCCGCATGCGGTCATCGGGGGTTGACGGGAGCGGCGTACGAAGCCCGAACAAGCACACGCCGAACGGGGCCGCCGATCCGGCCGGAGGAGACCGCACCATGCAGACCATGAGGGACTGGATCGACGAGACCCTGCGCGCGGAACTCGCGCCGACGCGGCTCGAGGTCGTCGACGAATCGCACCTGCACGCCGGCCATGCCGGGGCGCGGCCCGAGGGCGAGACGCATTTCCGGGTCGAGGTCGTCTCGGCGGCCTTTGACGGCAAGAGCCGGGTCGAGCGCCACCGCATCGTCAACGGCGCCCTCGATCCGGCGTTCAAGCGCGGTCTGCACGCGCTGGCCGTGCGGGCGCGGACGCCGTCCGAGGCCGCCTGACCGACCGGCCCGGAGACCGTCGCCGTGGCGCTTCAGTGCACGCCCCAGATCAGCATCGACGAGGCGGAGCTGGAGGAGACCTTCGTGCGCGCTTCGGGGCCCGGCGGGCAGAACGTGAACAAGCTCTCCACGGCCGTGCAGCTGCGCTTCGACGCCCGGCGCTCGCCGTCCCTGCCCAACGCCGTCGCGGTGCGGCTCATGCGCCTCGCCGGCCGGCGCCTGACGCTCGACGGCATCATCGTCATCTCGGCCCAGCAGCACAGGACGCAGGACCGCAACCGGGCCGATGCCCGCGAGCGCCTCGCGGCCCTCGTGGCGGAGGCCGCCGTCCCGCCGACCCCGCGCCGGGCCACGCGCCCGACCCTGGCCTCGAAGAAGCGGCGCCTCGACGAGAAGTCGAAGCGCTCCGACACCAAGCGCCTGCGCGGGGATCGCGGCGACGGGTGATCCCCGCGCCGGCCCGGCTCAGGGCGTCGGGGCGGCGGTGCCGTCCGGCGGATGGTGCTCGACCTCGCCGCTGACGTAGGGGCTGCCCGGCTTGGCGATGGTGAGCACCAGGGCGATGACCGCCAGCAGCGCCGCGACGGCCGCCGGAAACAGGAACGCGTCCTCGCCGTAGTGGATCTGCAGCACGCCGCCGATGACCGCGCCGGTGCTGAGCGCCGCCCACAGGGGCGCCTGGATCCAGAACGACGGCGCGACCACGCCGAGGAGCAGGTTGGCGAGCCCGGTCCCGAACCGCACCACAGCGCCGGTGACGTAGGTGAGCGCGAGGCTGCGGCCGCCCTCGTCCTGCAGGGTCGCGTTCTGGAGGCCGAGCGCGATGACGATGGGATAGGCGTGGAGCGGGAACGCGAAGGTGCCGTGGGGCACGATGAGCCCGACGGTGAGCAGCACCGCCTGGAGCAGCAGCAGCACGGACAGGCGCCAGCGCCCGACCCAGGCGGCGATGAGCGTGCCCGCGAAGGCGCCGAAGCAGAACAGGATGATGACGGAGGCGACGCGCGACGTGCTCTCCCAGTCGAACCGGCTCACCGAGACGCCGAACCGCGTGGTGTTCCCGCTCATGAACGACATGAACAGCTGCGAGAACTCGAGGAAGCCGATGGAATCGGCGCAGCCCGCCACGGCCGAGAGGGCGAGGGCGAAGGGGATGCGCGTTCGCGCGCTGGCGGGAAACGCTTTGCTCTGCGGGTCTGCCATGGGATCTCCAGAGGAACGGCCCCGGTCGGGGGAGGGGAAGCGGCCCGACGCGGGGATAGGCGCCGCGACGCGGGAATGCCGGCCCCCATACGCGCCCGGGCGCGCAAAGGGATTCGGCGATGTCGCGGACTCTGGCCATGGCGTGCCGGGCCGCACCTGTCCACCGTTCCGCTTTGCCGGGACGGGATGATTTCCTGACTTTCCCGTGATTCGGGCCGATCATCCGGGCCGGGTCGCGACGACGATGCGGCCCGGAACCGGCAGGCCGCGTTCGCGCCGGAGGGTCGCGGGTTCGAGGTGGGCGAGGATGAGGCCGGCGCGCGCCACGGCGCCGCGCACCAGGGCGTCACCGTGGGCGTAGCGGGCATCCGCGCCGAGGACGAGGCCGTCGCCCGCATGGGACTGCACGCTGAAGGCGACGCGCCCCCCCGGCCGCAGGACCCGCGCGGCCCCGTCGAGGAGGCCCTCGAGGCCGCCGACGTAGATCATCACGTCGGCGGCGGTGACGAGGTCGGCCCCCGCCTCGGGCTCGGCCGCGAGGCCGGCGACGAGGTCGGCCTCCACGAGGCGGTGGTAGCGCTTCCCCCGGGCGGCCTCGGCCAGCATGAGGGGCGAGAGGTCGATGCCCGTGAGGTGGCGCGCCCGCGCGCCCAGGGCCGCGCCCACGAGCCCGGTGCCGCAGCCGAGATCGAGCACCACCGCGTAGGTGGCCGGCGCATCCGGCAGGCGATCGAGGGCGGCGACGACGAGTTCGGGGGCCCGGTAGGCGAGATCGTCCACGAGGTGGCGCTCGAACCGGGCGGCGTAGGCGTCGAACAGGGCGCGGACGTAGGCGGGCGAGATCGCCCCCAGGACGTCGCTGCCCCCGATCTGCGCGAGCGCCAGCCGGGCGCCCTGGCTGTCGTCGGGATCGAGGTCGAGGGCCGCCGCGTAGGCGCGCAGGGCCGCGTGATGGTCGCCGGGGTCGCCCCCGGCGGCGTAGCGCGCCTCCCGGGCCCGGCCGAGCAGGAACCAGGCCGGCGCGTAGCGCGGGGCGATCGCGAGGGCCTGCTCGGCCATCTCGGCCGCCGCCAGCGCGTCGCCCTCGGCGAGGCAGCCTTCCGCGTAGGCGTAGCGTCTGTCGGCGAGGAGGTCGCCGGAACCCGATGGGCGCGACATGCTGGGTGGGGGGCGCTTCGTTCGTGGGGGCGGCGCCCTATATGCCGCGCCGATGACCTTCAGCGCCAGCGATCTCCTCACCCTGACCCGCGAGGGGCTGTACTGCCCCCTCGGCGATTTCCACGTCGATCCGACCTGGCCCGTGCCCCGGGCCCTGATCACCCACGGCCACGCCGATCACGCCCGCGCCGGCCACGGCCGGGTGATGGCCACGGGCCAGACCCTGCGCATCATGGCCGTGCGCTACGGCGAGGACTTCTGTGAGAGCCGGCAGGAGGCGCCCCTGGGGGAGGAGATCCGCATCGGCGACGTCACCGTGCGCTTCGCCCCCGCCGGCCACGTGCTGGGCTCGGCCCAGATCGCGATTCAAGCCCGCGGCGTGCGCGTCGTGGTCTCGGGCGACTACAAGCGGGCGCCGGACCCCACCTGTCTGCCCTTCGAGGTGGTGCCCTGCGACGTGTTCATCACGGAGGCCACCTTCGGCCTGCCGGTGTTCCGGATGCCCGACACCCGCGACGAGGTGCGGAGGCTCCTCGATTCCGTGGCCCTGTTCCCCGAGCGCGCCCACATCGTCGGCGCCTATGCGCTCGGCAAGGCGCAACGGGTGATGGCCCTCCTGCGGGAGGCCGGCTACGACCGGCCGATCTATCTCCACGGCGCCATGGAGAAACTGACGGAGCTGTACAAGCGCGAGGGCATTCCGCTCGGCGAGACGCCCAAGGTCGTGGCGGCCGAGCGGGGCAAGCTCCACGGCGCCATCGTGCTGTGCCCGCCATCGGCCATCCAGGACGTGTGGTCGCGCAAATTCCCCGATCCCGTCGCCTCCTTCGCGTCGGGCTGGATGCGGGTGCGGGCCCGCGCCCGCCAGAAGGGCGCCGAACTGCCGCTCTGCATCTCCGACCATTCCGACTGGCCCGACCTCTGCCGCACCATCCGCGAGACCGGGGCCGGCGAGGTCTGGGTCACGCACGGGCAGGAGGACGCCCTGGTGCACTGGTGCGGCACTCAAGGCATCAAGGCGAAGCCCCTGCATCTGCTGGGCTACGGCGACGACGGCGAGGCCGAACCGGCCGCCCCCGAGGAGGCTGCCGCGTGAACGACTTCGCCCACCTCCTCGACCGCCTCGCCTACGAGCCGCGCCGCAACGCCAAGCTGCGCCTGCTGCAGGATTATTTTTCCCGCGCCCCCGATCCGGAGCGTGGCTACGCGCTCGCCGCCATAACGGGCAACCTCACGTTTCGCGAGGCCAAGCCCGCCATGATCCGGGGGCTGGTGGAGGCCAGGGTCGATCCGGTGCTGTTCGCCCTCTCGCACAACTACGTCGGCGACCTCGCCGAGACCACGGCCCTGATCTGGCCGGCACCCGGGGTCACGGCTTCGCTCGATGCACCCGCCCGGGGTTCGGGCGGTAAGCGCGGGTCCCCTCTCCTGGAAGGAGAGGGACAGGGTGAGGTGTGTGGATCCTCCGGAGAGGTCACACACCTCACCCCAGCCCTCTCCTTCCAGGAGAGGGAGCCCGTCGCGCCGCACGCCGACACGGAAGGGAATCCCTCGAGCCGGCAGGCGGACGCCCCCCCGCCCCCCGGCCACAACAACCCCCCGCCCCACGTCCCCACCCTCGCGGAGGTGGTCGAGACCCTCGCCACCGTGAAGAAGGCGGATCTGCCCGGCCACATCGCCGGGTGGCTCGATGCCCTCGACGAGACCGGGCGCTGGGCGCTCCTGAAGCTCATCACCGGGGCGTTGCGCGTCGGCGTCTCGGCGCGCCTGGCCAAGACCGCCGTGGGGGCGCTGGGCGGCCACGAGGCGGACGCCGTGGAGGAGGTCTGGCACGGGATGGTGCCGCCCTATCTCAGCCTGTTCGCCTGGGTCGAGGGCCGGGCCGAGCGGCCGACGACGCGCAATCCGGCGCCGTTCCGGCCGCCGATGCTGTCCCACCCCATCGACGAGGAGACCGATTTCGAGAAACTCGATCCAGCGGCGTTCTCGGGCGAGTGGAAGTGGGACGGTATCCGCGTGCAAATGTCCGGCGGGCGCGACGAGGCCGGCGAGCAGGTGGCGCGGGTTTACTCGCGCACGGGCGAGGACATCACCCACGCGTTCCCGGATCTGGCGCAGGCCATCACCTTCACGGGAACGCTGGACGGCGAGCTGCTGATCCTGCGGGAATCCCGCGTGCAGAGCTTCAACGTCCTGCAGCAGCGCCTCAACCGCAAGGCGGTGACCCCGAAGCTCCTGGAGGAGTTCCCGGCCCATGTCCGGGCCTACGACCTCCTCACGGCGGAGGGCGAGGACCTGCGCCCGCTCCCCTTCGCCGAGCGCCGCGCCCGGCTGGAGCGCTTCGTGGCGGCCCTCGACCACGCCCGTATCGACCTCTCGCCCCTCGTGCCGTTCGTCAGCTGGGAGGCGCTGGCCGAGGCCCGGGCCGATCCCGCCGCCGTCGGCGCGGGGGAGGATGCCGACGCCATCGAGGGCGTGATGCTGAAGCTGTGCGACAGCGCGTATCTCCCCGGCCGCCCCAAGGGGCCGTGGTGGAAGTGGAAGCGCGAGCCCCATCTCGTCGACGCCGTGATGATGTACGCCCAGCGCGGCCACGGGAAGCGCTCGTCGTTCTACTCCGACTACACCTTCGGGGTATGGCGCGCGCGGGAGGACGGCACCCTCGAACTCGTGCCCGTGGGCAAGGCCTATCACGGCTTCACCGACGCGGAGCTGGCCAAGCTCGACCGCTACGTCCGCAACCACACGACGAAGCGCTTCGGCCCCGTGCGGGAGGTCGCCTACGGCCCCGACGAGGGGCTGGTGCTGGAGATCGCCTTCGAGGGCGTGCAGCGCTCCACCCGGCACAAGTCGGGCGTGGCCCTGCGCTTCCCACGGGTCCACCGGATCCGGTGGGACAAGCCGGCGGCCGAGGCCGACGGGATCGCGGTCCTGGAAACCATTTTGGCCCGGGGGACGGCGGAGATCGCCCCGGGCGCCACCCTGGCGGAGACGCAAGCATGACGCGTTCGGGAAAGATCGCGGACCTCGACGGCTTCCGGGCGGGCGTCGTGAGCCGCCAGGCGAGCGCCCGCCTCGGGGTCTCGACGCCGGGCCAGGGCTTCACCGACATCACCGCCCCCGTCGCCGAGTTCGTGCGGCGCAGCGGCGTCGCCGAGGGCGTGCTCACGGTGTTCTGCCGGCACACCTCGGCGTCCCTGACCATCCAGGAGAACGCGGACCCCGACGTCCGGACCGACCTGATGACGGCGCTGGACGGATTCGCCCCGCGCCACGGCGCCTACGTCCACGGCAGCGAGGGGCCGGACGACATGCCGGCCCATATCCGCACGATGGTGACGGATTCGAGCCTCGCCGTGCCGGTTCTGGAGGGCCGCCTCGCCCTGGGCACCTGGCAGGGCATCTACCTCGTCGAGCACCGCGACCGCCCGCACCGGCGGGAGATCGTCCTTGCGGTCGCGGGGGCCTGAGATGCCGTTCAGGCGGCCCGCACGGCGGCGAGGAAGCGCGTGACCTCCCCGTGGAGGGTCGCGGACTGGCGCGACAGGTCGGAGGCCGATGCGAGCACCCGGCCGGCGGCGGCGCCCGTCTCCTCGGCGGCCCCGGCGAGGCCGGAGACGTTGGCGGTCACCTCGTCCGTGCCCGTCGCCGCGTGGGTGACGTTGCGGACGATCTCCTGGGTCGCCGCGCCCTGCTCCTCCACGGCGGCCGCGATGGAGGTGGCGACGCCGCTGATCTCCTCGATGCGGGTGGCGATCGTGGCGATGGCCGCCACCGCCCCGCCCGTCGAGGTCTGGATGCGGGCGATCTGCTCGCCGATCTCCTGGGTCGCCCGCGCCGTCTGGCTCGCGAGTTCCTTCACCTCCGCCGCGACCACGGCGAAGCCCCGGCCGGCCTCGCCGGCCCGGGCCGCCTCGATGGTGGCGTTCAGGGCCAGCAGATTCGTCTGTCCGGCGATGGAGGAGATCATCGACACCACGTCGCCGATCCGCGCCGCCGCCGCGCTGAGTTCCTGAACCAGCAGGCCGGTCTGCGCCGCCTCCTGCACGGCGGCCCGGGCGAGCGTCGCCGATCCGTCGACCTGACGGCTGATCTCCTGCACGGAGGAGCCGAGCTGCTCGGCCGCCGCCGCGACGGTGCCGACGTTCACCGACGCTTCCTCGGCCGCCGCCGCGGCGGTGGAGGACTGGCCGGCCGTCTGCGTCGCCGTCTCCGTCATGGCGCGGGCGGTGGTCTGGAGCTGGGTGGCGGCGCCGCCGATGCCGGTCACGACGCCGGTGATCGACCCCTCGAACCCGCCGATGAGCCCGTTCAGCATCTCCGCCCGCCGCATCTTCTGCGCCCGGTCGGCCTCCTGCCCGGCCTCGAGGTCGGCGCGCGCGACGGCGTTGTCGCGGAACACCAGCACCGCGCGGGCCATGGCGCCGATCTCGTCGGCCCGCTCCGCTTCCGGCAGGGCCACGTCGGTCCGGCCGGCGGCGAGGACGCCCATGGCGTGGTTCAGCCGGTCCATCGGCCGCACGATTGAGCGGATGATGAGGAAGGAGGCGCCGCCGAGCAGCAGCATGATCGCCGAGACGACGACGGCCAGACGCTGGCCCTGAACCCAGATCGCCGCCGTCAGGTCGCTGATGTGGACGCCGGTGGCGATGACGAAGCCCCAGGATTTGTCGTGGCGGAACACGCCGATCTTCGGGGTGGGCGCGGTCTCGCCGGTCTTGACCCAGGCATAGCGGACCGTCGCCTGCCCGTCGCGGATCGCCCGGGGCAGCACGTCGGCGATGAACAGGAAGCCGTCCGCGTCGGCCTGCCGGCTGTAGTCGCGGCCGATCATGGCCGGCACCACGTGGGCGAGGTAGACCGCCTTCTCGTCGAGGACGAAGAAGTAGCCGTCGGTGCCGTAGCGCATGGCGGTGATGTCGGCGAGGGCGGCGGTGCGGGCGGCCGCCTCCGTCATCTCGGATTTCGCCACGAGGGCCTGATAGCGGCTGACGATCCCGCTCGCCGCGTCCGTGAGCGCGGCGAGGCGGGCCATGCGCTGCGCCAGCATCGTCCGATACTGGTCGTGCAGCGCGATGCCGCTCAGAACGATCAAGCTCAGGCCCGCGAGGGCGAGGAGCGCATAGAGTTTACGGGGCAGGGTGAGCTTGAGCATCGATCCGGTCTCGTTCGGGTCTGTTGCGCGAAACGGCGGCGCGTTCCACGTTCAGGCCGGACAGGGGATACGGATCGGGTGTTAACGTCCGATTGTCTGAGACAATCTTGTGAGCCGGGAAGACTTTCTTCGGCACATCCGGCGTTACACGCGGCGTTCTGCATGCGGCGCCATGTAGACGCGAGGCCCGGCCGGCCCGAAGGTCGGGGCCCTCAGCCTGGAACCGCCTGCGCGGCGAACGTCCGATACCCCTTCGCCCGCAGGTCGCAGGCCGGGCACGTCCCGCAACCGTAGCCCCAGTCGTGCCGGGCGCCCCGCTCCCCGAGGTAGCAGGTGTGGCTGTCCTCCACGACGAGGTCGACGAGGGGCCGGCCGCCGAGGCTCTGCGCGAGCGCCCAGGTCGCGGCCTTGTCGATCCACATGAGCGGGGTGTGGAGGACGAAGCGGCGGTCCATGCCGAGGTTGAGCGCCACCTGCAGGGCCTTGATCGTGTCGTCGCGGCAATCGGGGTAGCCGGAATAGTCCGTCTCGCACATGCCGCCGACGATGTGGCGGAGATTCCGGCGGTAGGCGAGCGCCGCCGCGAAGGTGAGGAACACGAGGTTGCGGCCCGGCACGAAGGTGTTGGGCAGGCCGTCCGCCGCCAGGGCGATCTCGGTGTCGCGGGTGAGCGCCGTGTCCGAGACGGCGCCGAGCGCCGCCAGGTCGAGGGTGTGGTCGGGGCCGAGGCGCCGGCCCCACGCCGGATTCAGGGCCGTCATCCCCGCGCGCAGGGCGTCGCGGCCGTCGAGCTCGATCCGGTGGCGCTGGCCGTAATCGAAGCCCAGGGTCTCGACGCGGGCGAAGCGGTCCAGGGCCCAGGCGAGGCAGGTGGCCGAATCCTGCCCGCCGGAGAACAGCACCAGGGCGCCGTCGTCGCTCACGCCTGCCCGGCGCCCTTCGGCGCCGGCTCGCCCTCGTACTCGGCCCAGGACATCGGCGTCTCGTAGATCTTAACGGAGGAGAGCGCCGGCAGGGCGGGCTTGGTGCGCGCCCAGATCCAGGCGGCGATGTGCTCGGCCGTGGGGTTCTCGAGGCCGGGAATGTCGTTGAGGCAGTAATGGTCGAGCTGGAGCAGCACGGGGGCGAAGGCGTGCTCCACGTCGAAGAAGTCCACCACCCAGCCGGTGTCGGGATCGACGGCGCCGGTGAGCGTCAGCTCCACCCGGTAGGAATGCCCGTGCATGCGGTGGCAGCGATGGGTCTCGGGCACGTTCGGCAGGCGGTGGGCCGCCTCGAAGGTGAAGGCTTGTGTGATCTTCATGGGGCGCAATCTACACAGGTCGCTACGGGATTCCGATGATCTTGTGGGTCTGGAGCGAGAGGCGCCAGCGCGCGTCGCCCCGGCAATAGGCCACCGCCGCCTCGGTGTTGGCGCGGCGCTCGGGGCCGTCCATGGGCTGGAGCCAGTGGTGGCGGAAGGGCAGGTCCGCGAAACGCGCCGGATCGGCCTCGGCCTCCGCCTGGGGATAGACGAGCTTCAGTTCGTGGCCCGTGGTCTGCACCAGCGGGTTGCCGGCCTTGGGGCTGACGCAGATCCAGTCGATGCCCTCGGGGGCGGCCAGGGTGCCGTTGGTCTCCACGGCGATCTCGAAGCCGCGCGCGTGCACCGCCGCGATGAGGGCCGGATCGAGCTGGAGCAGGGGCTCGCCGCCGGTGAACACCACGTAGCGGTGGTGCGGGCCCCCGGTCCAGGTTTTCGCGATGGCGTCCGCCAGGGCGTCGGGCGTGGCGAAGCGGCCGCCGCCCTCGCCGTCCATGCCGAGGAAGTCCGTGTCGCAGAAGCGGCAGGCCGCCGTGGCGCGGTCCTGCTCTCGGCCGGACCACAGGTTGCAGCCGGTGAACCGGCAGAACACCGCCGCGCGGCCCGCCTGCGCGCCCTCGCCCTGAAGGGTGTGGAAGAGTTCCTTGACCGCGTAAGCCATGCCGTCCCGGGGCGTCCGCCGGACGGAAGCGCCCGGTCTCCTCGCGTGATGCTGCCTTGCACATAAGCCCGCCGCGTCCCCGAGGCCACACCGAACCGCGCCGGTCTCCCCCTCGTCCGGGGACGCTCCCCGCGCCGCCCGCCGGACGGCGCCCGTGCACCGCAGCACGGTCCGCCATGCTCTCGCCACGGAGGAAGGGTTCTTGGGGTCGGCGTGGCGGGAGATCTCGCCCAAGCTTTGCCGTTGCCCTAATGTGTCCGCGCGGCCCGATTGCGATCAGGTCGGAACGGTCCTCTCCGAGACAGGCCTGATGTCGAACCCGTTGTTGAGGCGCTTGTCGTCAAGGCGCTTGGCCTTTGGTTTCACGGTGTGCGCGGGGCTGCTCGGCGCCGGTTCCGCCGGCGCGGTCACCGCCCCGATCCTCGTGGTCGAGGTCGATTCCGGCAAGGTGATCTATGCCCAGGGCGCCACCGACCCGTGGTTCCCCGCCTCCATCACCAAGCTGATGACCGTCTACGTCGCCCTCGACCTCGTGCGGCAGGGCAAGGTGTCCCTCGATTCGCTGATCACGATCTCGCCCGCCGCCGCCGCCGAGCCGCCCTCCAAGATGGGCTTCCGGCCGGGCACCCAGCTCACCCTCGACAACGCCCTGAAGATCATCATGGTGAAGTCGGCCAACGACGTCGCCTGGGCCATCGGCGAGAACCTCGGCGGCTCCGTCGACGGGTTCGCCGCCCTCATGAACGAGACGGGCCAGCGCATCGGCATGCGCGAGAGCCGCTGGACCAACCCCAACGGCCTGCCCGACGCCCGGCAATGGACCACCGCCCGCGACATGGCGATCCTCGGCCGCGCCCTCATCCGCGACTTTCCCGACAATCGCGGCCTGTTCTCCATCTCGGCGATCCAGTTCGGCAAGTCGATCATGGCCAACCACAACGGCTTGCTCGGGCGCTATGCCGGGGCCGACGGCATGAAGACCGGCTTCATCTGCTCGGGCGGCTTCAACGTGGTGTCGAGCGCCACCCGCAACGGGCGCCGCCTCATCACGGTGGTGATGGGCCAGCCGAGCGCCCGCGAGCGCGACCTCAAGGCGTCCGACCTGTTCGATTACGGCTTCGGCCAGTCCGCCGGCTGGACCGCCCAGACCCTCGACGCCCTGCCGACCTCCGCCATCGCCGAGCCGCCGGATCTGCGCCCCTACATCTGCGACCGGAAGAAGCCCATGCCGGTGGACGAGGGCCCGGGCGCCATCGCCGGCAACACCGACAGCTCCAACGCCCAGATCCTCGCCGCCGCCGCGCTGCCGGGCTCCGCCCTGGCGCTCGCCACCCTCAACAACGGCGCCATGCGGGGCCGCGCCCTGCCGCCCCGCGCGCCCCTCCAGCCGATCCCCGTGTGGATCGGCCGCGATCCGGCCGAGGGCGCCCTCGCGCTCAACGCCCAGGCGGAGGCCGAGAAGGCCGAGCGCGCCCAGACGCAGGCCGCCGCCCGCAAGGCCCGCCTCGACACCGTCGCGGCCCGCCGCGAGGCGGCCAAGCAGGCCCGCCAGGCGCAAGCCCAGACCCCGGCCAAGGTCGATCCCAAGGCGCCGGGCGCGAAAAAGGCCCTCCCGCGCGGCAAGGGCGCCGTCCCGTCCACGGCGAGCGCCTACGCCCCCGTCGAGGCGACGCCGGTGATGGAGGGCGCGCCTAAGCTCAAGGTGAACACCCTGCGCACGCCGGCCCCGAAGGTGGCACCCAAGGGGGCGAAGCCCGAGGCGAAGGCCGAGGTCGGACCGGCGGCCAAGCCGGTCGCGAAGTCGGTCGCCAAGCCCGCCGCCAAGCCGAAGCAGTCGGCCCGCCCGGCCGCCGCCGACGACGAGTAGCGCGGCGGCGCCGCGCCCCGGAGGCGATTGAGCCCCGGCGCGCGCCGGGGTAGGCCATCCCCATGACCACAGCCCCCGCCTCCGTCCTCTCGCCCACCGACCCGCGCGCCCCCGAGCCGATCCCGCTCACCGTCCTCACGGGCTTCCTCGGGGCCGGCAAGACCACCCTGCTCAACCGGATGCTGCGGGATCCCGCGCTCGCCGACACCGTGGTCATCGTCAACGAATTCGGCGAGATCGGCCTCGACCATCTCCTCATCGAGACGGTGGACGAGGACATGATCCTGCTCGGCGCCGGCTGCCTGTGCTGCACCGTGCGGGGCGACCTCATCGCCACCCTGGAAGATCTCCTGCGCAAGCGCGACAACGACCGCATCCCGCCGTTCCGCCGCGTGGTCATCGAGACCACGGGCCTCGCCGACCCGGCCCCGATCCTCCACGCCCTGATCTACCACCCCTATCTCGTGATCCGGTACCGGCTCCAGGGCGTGGTCACGGTGGTGGACGCGGTGAACGGGCAAGCCACCCTCGACGCCCATCCGGAGGCCGTGCGGCAGGCGGCGGTGGCCGACCGGCTGGTGCTGACGAAGGCGGATCTGGCGGCGGACGGGACCGAAGCCCTCGTCGCCCGCCTGCGCGCCCTCAACCCGGCGGCCTCGCTCCATGGCGCCGACGTGGCGCCGGCCGAGCTGCTGGGCGGGTTCTTCGGGCTTTCCGGCAAGGGCGCCGACGTCGCCGCGTGGCTCGGAGCGGAGGCGGTGGAGGCGCACAACCATCATCATGGCCACCATCATCACGGGCACCACCACCACGACGTGAACCGCCACGACGCGGCGATCCGCGCCTTCACCCTCACCCACGACGTGCCGGTGCCGCGCGCCCGGTTCGAGATGTTCCTCGACCTCGTGCGCTCGGCCCACGGCCCCAAGCTCCTGCGCCTCAAGGGGCTGGTGGCCCTAGACGACGCACCGGACAACCCCGTCGTCGTCCACGGCGTGCAGCACATCGTCCACGCCCCCGTGCACCTCGACGCCTGGCCCGACGACGACCGGCGCTCGCGCCTCGTCCTCATCGTGCGCGACCTCGATCCGGCCTTCGTCACCGGCCTGTGGGACGCCTTCCTCGGCCGCCCGCGCGTCGACGCGCCCGACATGGCCGCCCTCACGGACAACCCCCTGGCGATTCCGGGCGGCTGACCGCCCGGCCCGGGGCGCGCCCGCGCGGCATCGATCTTGGACCGGTGCGCGCAAGGGCACCCTCCGGGGTGCGGGTCCGTCCCGAAACGGGACGTCGAACGGGAATCTGTGCGCGATGGTGGAACGGCGCTTCACGGTGATCACGGGCGGGGCGGGCGCGGCGTCCGATGGCGGCTCCTGGCAGGTGGACCTGTGCCGGCCGGGGGAGGTCGCGCCCGAGGCCGTGGCGGCCTGGCGCGCCCTCCTGACCCGGACGGGGGCTGCGGACCCCGTCTTCCAGGATCCCGACTACCTCCTGGCGGCAGCCCGGCACCGGTCCGACGGCCGGACCGTGACGGTGGCCCTGGCCTGGGCCGGGGAGGGGGCGCGGCGCGTCCTCCACGGTGCGGTTCCCCTCACGGTGCCGCACCCGGTCTGGGGCAAGGGGCGGTTCACCGTCTGGCAGCCGCACGGGCATGCGGCCGCGCCGGCCCTCGACCCCCGGTTCGCCGAAGCCGTTCGCGGGGCCCTCGTGGAGCGCCTCGAAACCCTGCGCCGCGGCGCGTCCCTCGACCTCGCCCCGGTCCATGGGGGGCCCGGCGCCCCGGCCCTCCGGCCGGTGGCCGAGGCCGTGCGGATCCCCGCCGGCCACATCCTCACCGTCGGCGGCGCCGGCGCCGCCGTGGACGAGCGCATCGCCGAGCCGGACCGCATCCGCGACGCCGTGGAGGAGTTCCTGGGGTTGGATGCCGCGCACGCGGCGGCCCCCATCATCGGCGATCCGTCGGAGGCCGCCCTGGTGCGGGTGGTGACGCGCCTGTTCGCGCAGCGCCGGCAGTGCGCCGTCGATCTCACCCGCCGGAACGGCCGCCTCGTCGCCGCCGGCCTGATCCTCGGCGCCGGCCCGCGGGCCGTGGTCTGGCGCCGGGCCGCCGAGGGCATGGCCGGAGCAGCCCGCCTCGACCGGTCGGCGTGACGGGCGGAGGTTCGGCCGGGCCTACTCGTCCTCGCCGAACTTGTTCGCCAGGAGGTCGGTGATGGCCTGGAGGCTGGCCTGCGCGTCCGCCCCGGAGACCACGACCGCGATGGTGGTGCCCTGGGCGGCCCCGAGGGTAAGCAGGCCCATGATGGAGCGCCCGCCCACGGTCTCGCCCGAGCGGGTGACGGTGACGACGGCGTCGTAGCGTTCGACGGTCTGGACGAACTTCGCCGAGGCCCGGGCGTGCAGGCCGCGCCGGTTGACGATGGGCAGCACCCGCAGCAGGCCGCCCTCGGGGACGGGGGGGAGGGCCTCTTCGGAATCCGCGTCGTCGATCATGCGCTTGGTCGCCATCCCCGATCCGCCGTGCCCCGTGGCCGGCCCCGGATTCGTCCCGATGGCCTGTAGGCCGTCGCGAAGGCTTAAGGAAGGCAGGCGGGGCCTACTTGCCGGCCAGAACCCGCGAGGCGACGTTGATGTACTTGCGGCCCGCCTCCTGGGCGTGGAGCACCGCGTCGCCCAGCGGCTCGGCGTCGCGGACGCTGGCGAGCTTGATCAGCATGGGCAGGTTGATGCCCGCCACCACCTCGACCTGTCCGCCGTTCATGCACGACAGGGCGAGATTCGAGGGCGTGCCGCCGAACATGTCGGTGAGCACGACGACGCCCTTGCCGGAATTGACCCGGCCGACGGCGGTCATGATGTCGAGCCGCCGCAACTCCATGTCGTCCTCGGGCCCGATCGTGATGGTCTCGATCTGCTTCTGCGGCCCGACGACGTGTTCAAGGGCAGCCTTGAACTCCGTGGCGAGCAGCCCGTGGGTGACGAGCACCATTCCAATCATCGACGCGGATTCCAACGCCCTGTGAGCGGAGCCGCCATCTTGTGCAGCGCAAGGTCGAGCGCAAGGTGATCGCGACGTTTTGTAGGCCCGAACGTCTTGATCATGCCACGATGGTGGCCCCCGCGCTACGGTCCGTCCGCCCGGGGCATCCGCAGAATTCCACGGTGGGGGGCGCCCGCGCCCTCCGCCAGGGCGTCGAGGACGAGGCGGGGGGCGAGGCCGGAGCGCAGGTGGCGCCGGTCGAGGACGAGGCGGGGGAGGGCGAGGCCGAGAAGCCGGGCCGGCGCGGCGGCCTCCGGCAGGCGCGGCTGGCGGGCCGCGAGGTCGACCACGAGGCGGATCGGCGCTTCGCCCGACGCCGCGATCGCCCGGCACGGGCCGAGGCCCCGCACCTCGATCCCGTCGCCCAGCGCCGGATGCGGCCGGGCGAGGAGGGTGTCGCCCGCGCGGGCGAGCCGGATGCGGTCGTCGCCGACGAGGAAGCCTGGGAGCGCCAGGGCGTCCGCCCGGTCGAGGAGCAGCAGGGCGAGGGTCGATTTGCCCGAGCCCGACGCGCCCCGGATGAGCACGCCCGCCGCCGCGAGCACCACCGCCGTGGCGTGGACCGTCTCGGTATCCAAGGGCCCCTCAGCGCACCGCCGGCAGGCGCACGATGAAGCGGGCGCCGCGCACGGTCGGCTCGCCGTCCTCGTCGGCCGGGCCGGGGCGGTTCTCCGCCCGGATGGTGCCGCGATGCGCCTGGACGATCTGGCGCGAGATGGAGAGGCCGAGGCCCGAATTCTGTCCGAATCCCTGTTCGGGCCGGTCGGTGTAGAAGCGCTCGAAGATCCGCTCCAGGGCGTGCTCGGGGATGCCGGGCCCCTCGTCCTCGACCACGAGTTCCACGTCGCCCCGCACCCGGCGCAGGGCCACCCGCACCTTGGCGTCGGGGGGCGAGAACGAGCGGGCGTTGTCGAGGAGGTTGTTGACCACCTGCCCCAGGCGCGAATCGTGCCCGAAGATCGCGAACGGCGCCTCGACCTCGCCGGGCGGCACGGCGACGTCGAACAGGATCACGGCGTCCTTGGGCCGCCGCCGTTCGTTGGCCACCGACACCACGGTGGTCATGAGCTTGTGCATGTCGACCTTGCGCGCCTCGGCCCGCGCCAGCTCCGCGTCGAGGCGCGAGGCGTCGGAGATGTCGGAGATCAGCCGGTCGAGGCGCTTCACGTCGTGCTGGATGATCTGCAGGAGGCGCGAGCGCGACTCGTCGGATTTCGCCAGCGGCAGGGTCTCGACGGCGCTGCGGAGCGAGGTGAGCGGGTTCTTCAGCTCGTGGGACACGTCGGCCGCGAAGCTCTCGATGGCGTCGATGCGCCGGTAGAGGGCCTGGGTCATGTCGCGCAGGGCGCCGGAGAGGTGGCCGATCTCGTCCGTGCGCCCGGTGAAGTCGGGGATCTCCTCGCGGGACTTGATGCCGAGGCGCACCTTCTCGGCCGCGTCCGCGAGGCGGCGCACGGGCCCCGCGATGGCGCCGGCGAGCAGGATCGACAGGACCAGCATCACGGCGGCCGCCACCAGGAACACCTGCAGCAGGCCGAAGCGCTCGGAGGCGATGACCCGGTCGATGTCGCCCCCTTGCGTCGAGAGCAGCAGGGCGCCGCGCACGGTGGTGCCCCGCTGGATCGGCACCGCCACGGACACGATGGTCTCGCCGATCTCGTTGCGCCGGACGATGGTGCCGCGCGAGCCGCCCAGCGCCACCTGCACCTCCTTGAGGCCGTGGCCGCTCGTGGGGCCGACCTCCTCGGAGCGGACGGCGCGCTGGCCGCCGAGGATGCGGGTCTGAACGAAGTCGAAGGCCTGTTCCAGGGCCGTGCGCTTGCGCTCGCGCAGGGCCGGCTCGCCCCGGCCGAGTTCGCCGCGCGCCGACAGGGTGCGGGAATCGAACAGCAGGCCGCCGTCGCCGTCGTAGACCCGGGCGCGGTTGCCCGTCGGCGTGATGAGGCGGCGCAGGAGCGGGGCCACCCGCTCCGGGTTGAGGGAGAAGGCCAGCGGCGAGGGTGCCTCGTCCGCCTCGCCGGCCTGGAGTTCGAGGAGCTTGTCGGGGTCGATGCGGATGGCGCCCGTGTCGCCCGAAGCCGAGCCCGAGGCCGCGATGGCCCCCGCCATGATCTCGCCCTGGATCAGCAGGCTCTGGACGCGGGCCTGGATCAGCCCCTGCCGGAACTGGTTGAGGTAGAGGAAGCCGAACAGCAGGGCGAAGAGCCCCACGAGGTTGAGCACGACGATCCGTCGCGTCAGGCTCGACGAGGCCCTCTGGCCGATGGCGTTCCACAGGGCGCGGGGCCACTCCACCAGGCGGAGGGGGCGGTCGTCGGCTTGATCTGTGGTGGCCACGTCGGTCCGGTTCGGTGGGGGCGGGGGGAGGGGGGTGTCCGGCGCTCGGCCGGGTCAGCCTTCCTTGAAGCGGTAGCCGACGCCGTAGAGCGTCTCGATCATGTCGAAGCTCGTGTCGGTGACCTTGAACTTCTTGCGCAGGCGCTTGATGTGGCTGTCGATGGTGCGGTCGTCGACGTAGACCTGATCGTCGTAGGCCGCGTCCATGAGGGCGTTGCGGCTCTTGACCACGCCGGGGCGGTGGGCGAGCGCCTGGAGGATGAGGAACTCGGTGACCGTGAGGGTCACGGCCTCGCCCTTCCACGTGCAGGTGTGGCGCTCGGGGTCCATCATCAGCAGGCCGCGCTCGAGGGAGCGGGCGGCCGCGTCCGCCTCGCGGGCGGCGGCGCCGGGGCCGTCCTTGGGAGCGCACCGGCGCAGGACCGCCTTCACGCGCTCCACGAGCAGGCGCTGGCTGAACGGCTTGGCGATATAATCGTCCGCGCCGAGGGCGAGGCCCAACGCCTCGTCCAGTTCGTCGTCCTTGCTGGTGAGGAAGATCACCGGCGTGTCGCGCCGTTCCCTTAAGCGGCGGAGCAGCTCCAACCCATCCATGCGCGGCATCTTGATGTCGAAGATCGC
>Ga0182231_1000073_pt1 | contig 27696 bp, 21 predicted proteins | sample G6R1MG_29_FD_129667 | JGI IMG/M metagenome (GOLD analysis project Ga0182231, IMG submission 129667) | Miscanthus phyllosphere microbial communities from Michigan, USA - G6R2_NF_07NOV2016_LD1 MG | ecosystem: Host-associated > Plants > Phyllosphere > Phylloplane/Leaf | place: USA: Michigan...
AAAGAACGCCGGGTCGCCCCGGAAACTCAGCTCAACCAAACCGCGCGGTCACCCACACGAAACCCGGTTGCCAGACTTGGAAGACCGTGGTACCGAACTCACCATCAGCAAGTCGTCCCAGCGTTCCGGAGCGTCTAGAGCCCCGCCGATCCCCTGTCAACCCAGACAATCCAGCACCGCCAGACCACCCAAAAGACAGACGAAACACCCAAGAGACAAAAACAGTGGACCATCCAGCAAACGCCGGATCATCCATCCGATAACCGTCTCGAAGATGTACCAGACAAACAACCCCGCCAGTCCCGTAAGACCCGCTGGCCGCCGCCGATGAAGGGGGTATACGGACCCACACCCGGCCCGTCAACGGCCAAATGACGAGGACGCGAAATTTTCGCGACAGACCCGGTGAAAGCCGCCCGCGGGCCTCCCGGGCCACGCAAGGGGCCTTTCCTGCAGGATATGCCATCCGCGAGGGCCGGAGAGTCCCCTCCCCTTCTCTTCTCTCACCCCGTCCAGGCGTCTTGCGTACGCTTCGGGCGTGCAGAGCCCCCTCCCCTGCCGCTCAGGCGGAACGATCGTTCCGGGACCGCCCGGCATCGCGCAGGGTGTAGGCGAGCGCACCGAGCACCATGGCGGCGAGGGTGAACCAGGTCAGCGCATAGACGAGGTGGTTGTCGGGAAACGCCACGATGGTGAGGCCGCCGAGCGGCAGACCGCCGGGATTGGACGTCGCGTCGGCATCGACGAAGTACGCCGCCGCCCCCGAGAGCCCGCGTGCCGCCGCGATGGCCGCGACATCCCGCGAGTACCAGCGCCCCCCGGCCGGATCGTTGCTCCGCAGGAAGGCGCCGCCGGGTTCGGTGAGGCGCAGGAGCCCGGTGATGCGCACGGGCCCGGCGACCTGGCCGGCCGCCCGCGTGGCGGGGTCGCGCCGCTCCTTCGGCACGAAGCCGCGATTGATCAGGATCGTGCCCCCCTCCCCCTCCAGGGGGGTCAGCACCCAGAATCCCGGCCCCGCCTCGGTGACGGCCTGGACCAGGGTCTCGCGGTCATGGGCGAACACCCCCGTCGCGACGACACGGGTGTAGGGCTCGCAGGAGCCCGTGCAGTCCGGGGGCGCCGGCACGGGAGCGGCATGGATGCGGGCATCCACTCGGGCGATCAGATCGTGCTTCCAGGCGCGCCGCTGGAGCTGCCAGGCCCCGAGGGCCGCGAGGGCGGCCGCCAGGAGACAGGCGCCGACGGCAAGGCCCCACAGGCCCAGACGCGAGCGGGCCGCGCTCATCGAACGCGGCCCGCTTGCGAGTTCGACACGGCCGCGCCCATGGAACGCGGCCACGCGTCGAAAATCAATGCTGGTGCTGGTGCTGGTGCGGCGCCGGCGCCGCCGTTCCGGGCTCGACGGGCACCGATTGGGGCGCGGGCATGTGCATGCCGTGGTCGGCAGGCATCATGTTGGTGTCGAGGTGGTACATCACCCAGACCGAACCCACGAGGGTGATGAGCACGAGGGTGAGGGTGAAGATCAGGGCCAGGATCGTCCAGCCGCCCTCCGACTTCGTGTTCATGTGCAGGAAGTAGACCATGTGCACCACGATCTGCACCACGGCGAAGCCCATGACGACGATGCCGGTGAGGCGGGGATTGCCGAGGACATCGGCCATCACCAGCCAGAACGGGATCGCGGTGAGGACCACCGACAGGAGGAAGCCCGTCATGTATCCCCGGAACGAGCCGTGCCCGCCCGGCTCCTCGTGGACCTCGCGGCCACTGCCCCGGACGTCGACGTCCCCCGATGTGGCGCTCATCAAAGGACTCCCATGAGGTAGACGAAGGTGAACACGCCGATCCAGACCACGTCGAGGAAGTGCCAGAACATCGACAGGCACATGAGCCGGCGCTTGTTCTCGGTGCCGAGGCCACGCATCTGGACCTGCACCATCAGGATCACGAGCCAGACGATGCCGAGGCTCACGTGCAGGCCGTGGGTGCCGACGAGGGTGAAGAACGCCGACAGGAACGCGCTGCGCTGGGGCGTGGCCCCCTCGTGGATGAGGTGCTGGAACTCGTAGAGTTCGAGGCCGATGAAGCACAGGCCGAACAGGCCCGTCACCGCGAGCCAGAGCTGCATCCGCCCCTGGCTCTCCTTCTCCATCGCCAGCATGGCGAAGCCATAGGTGATGGAGGAGAACAGCAGCATCGAGGTGTTGAGGGCGACGAGCTTGAGGTCGAACAGGTCCTTCGGCGAGGGACCGGCCGCGTAGTTGCGCCCGAGCACGGCGTAGACGGCGAACAGGGCCGCGAAGATGAGGCAATCGCTCATCAGGTAGAGCCAGAAGCCCAGCATCGTGCCCCCTTCGGGGTGATGCTTGCCTTCCGCGTCGTGGAAGACCGGGGTGTCCCCCGGTCCCTTGAAATCGTCGGCGGTGAAGGCCGCTGTGGAATGCGCCGCCATGGTTCTCAGACCCGTTCCGCGAGAAGTGCCGTGCGCGCATTCTCCGTCCGCACGACCTCGTCGACGGGAATGTAGAAATCGCGGGCGTAGTTGAAGGTGTGGCCGATGGTGACCACCGTGAGAGCCACGAAGGTCAGCGCCGCGAGCCACCAGATGTACCAGATCATCGCGAACGAGAAGACGATGGAGAGCACCCCGAGGATGAGGCCCGTGGCGGTGCTGCGCGGCATGTGGATCTTCTGGAAGCCGCTGAGGGGCCGGGTGTAGCCGCGCTTCTTCATGTCCCACCACGCGTCATGGTCGTGGACCACGGGCGTGAAGGCGAAGTTGTAGTCCGGCGGCGGCGACGAGGTCGCCCATTCCAGGGTGCGGCCGTTCCACGGATCCCCGGTCACGTCACGCAGTTCCTCGCGCTTGAGGAAGCTCACCACCAGGGTCACGGCGAACGAGGCGATGCCGAGGAGGATGAGGAAGGCACCGAAGGCCGCGATGACGAACCAGATCTGCAGCGACGGATCGTCGAAGTGCTGCACCCGGCGCGTCACGCCCATGAGGCCGAGGATGTAGAGCGGCATGAAGGCGAACCAGAAGCCCGTGAGCCAGAACCAGAACGAGGTCTTGCCCCAGAACGGATCGAGCTTGTAGCCGAACGCCTTCGGGAACCAGTAGGTGATCCCGGCCAGCATCCCGAACAGCACGCCGCCGATGATGACGTTGTGGAAGTGGGCGATGAGGAACAGGGAGTTGTGGAGCACGAAGTCGGCCGGGGGCACGGCGAGCAGCACGCCGGTCATGCCGCCGATGGTGAAGGTCACCATGAAGCCGATGGTCCAGAGCATCGGCACGTCGAAGTCGATGCGGCCCTTGTACATGGTGAACAGCCAGTTGAAGATCTTGGCGCCCGTCGGGATCGAGATGATCATCGTCGTGATGCCGAAGAACGAGTTCACGCTGGCGCCCGAGCCCATGGTGAAGAAGTGGTGCAGCCACACGAGGTAGGACAGGATCGTGATCACCACGGTGGCGTAGACCATGGAGGCGTAGCCGAAGAGGCGCTTGCGCGAGAAGGTGGCGGTGATCTCCGAGAACACGCCGAAGGCCGGCAGGATGAGGATGTAGACCTCCGGGTGACCCCAGATCCAGATGAGGTTCACGTACATCATCGGATTGCCGCCGAGATCGTTCGAGAAGAAATGCGTGCCCACGTAGCGGTCGAGGGACAGCATCGCCAGAACGGCGGTGAGGATCGGGAAGGCGGCGACGATGAGGATGTTGGTGCAGAGCGCCGTCCAGGTGAAGATCGGCATCCGCATCATGCCCATGCCGGGGGCCCGCATCTTCACGATGGTGGCGATGAGGTTGATGCCGGAGAGCAACGTGCCGATCCCGGCGATCTGCAGGGCCCAGATGTAGTAGTCGACCCCGACGCCCGGGCTCATGGCGGGCCCCGAGAGCGGCGGATAGGCGAGCCAGCCGGTGCGGGCGAACTCGCCCACGAACAGCGAGGCCATCACCGTGATGGCGCCCGCCACCGTCATCCAGAAGCTGAAGTTGTTGAGGAACGGGAAGGCGACGTCGCGGGCGCCGATCTGCAGGGGCACGACGAAGTTCATCAGGCCCGTCACCAGCGGCATCGCCACGAAGAAGATCATGATCACGCCGTGCGCCGTGAAGATCTGGTCGTAGTGGTGCGGCGGCAGGTAGCCCTCGACGTCGCCGAAGGCCATGGCCTGCTGGGCGCGCATCATCAGGGCGTCGGCGAAGCCCCGCAGGAGCATGACGAGCGCCAGGACGATGTACATGATGCCGATCTTCTTGTGATCGACGCTCGTGAACCAGTCCCGCCACAGGGGGCCCCAGAGGCGGAAATAGGTGAGGCCGCCGAGCACCACGAGGCCGCCGAGGCCGACCATGGCGAAGGTGACGAGGAGGATCGGCTCGTGCAGCGGGATCGCGTCGAGGGTCAGCCGCCCGAACAGGAGCTTCTGGAGATCCGGATTGGAGAACATGGGCCTGTCTCGTGAGAGGAGTGCCGAATGGGTGGGCGGGCGCGCGCGGCGTCCGCGTTACTTGTTGAGCTGACCGGGGGCGACGGGATCGGCGCCGGCCGGTCCGTCGCTCTTGGTCGCGTCGTCCTTGGGTGCGTCACCCTTGGGAGCGTCGCTGGCCGGGGCACCGGGGGCCGCGTGACCGGAATGATCGTGTCCCGAATGGTCCGCGCCCGAATGGGGCTTCACCTCGGGGGCGATGGATTTCGGCTTCATGCCCTGGGGCTGCTCGGGGCTGTGCGATTCCCGGCCCGAGCCGCCCACGGTGGCGGCGTTGCCCTCGTCGCCGCGCTCCGCGTAGCGGTTGTCGTATTCGAGGCGGGCGCGGTTGGCGTGGCTGTCCTTGCCGGCGCCGCCCTTGGCGTCGATGCTCATCATCTCGTGCATGCACATCTTGCCCGGCACGACGCACATGTTGAGCGCCTGGCCGTAGAGGCCGGGGGCCACCGAGGAGTAGAAGGTCACGGGCTCGCGCTCGCTCGGCCGCTCGAGTTGGATATAGGCGTCGCGGGTCAGCGGCTTGTCGGCCTGCTTCGCCTTGGCGACCCAGGCGTCGAAGCCGGCCTGGTCGAGGCCGACGAAGCGGAAGTTCATGCGCGAGAAGCCCGAGCCGCTGTAATTGGCCGACATGCCCTCGTAGACGCCGGCCTTGTTGATCACCGCGTGGAGCTTCGTCTCCATGCCCGGCATGGCGTAGATCTGCCCGGCCAGCGCCGGAATGAAGAACGAGTTCATCACCGTAGCGGCCGTGATCTTGAAGGTGATGGGCACATCCACGGGGGCGGCGATCTCGTTGACGGAGGCGATGCCCTGATCTGGGTAGAAGAACAGCCACTTCCAATCGAGTGCGACCACCTCGACCACCAGGGGCTTCACGTCCTTCGGCAGGGGGCGCGAGGCGTCGAGGCGGCTCAGCGGCCGGTACGGATCGAGGGTGTGGGTGCTGATCCAGGTGAGCGCGCCCAGCGCGATGACGATCACCAGGGGCGCCGACCAGATCAGCACCTCGAGGTGGGTCGAGTGGTGCCAGTCGGGATCGTAGGCGGCTTCCTTGTTCGATTCGCGGTAGCGCCAGGCGAAGAACAGGGTCGCGACGATCACCGGAATGATGATGAGCAGCATCAGCCCGGTGGAGGCCAGGATGAGGTCGCGCTGCCGCATGGCGATGTCGCCCGACGGCTGCATGAGCACCATGTTGCAGCCCGAGAGCAGGCCGAACACGGGCAGGAGGAGGAGCGTGCGAAGGATTCTGACGGTCATGGGATCGGCTGACGCGGACTCGATGATGCCGCCCGTGCCGTGCCGCCGATGGGCGTCACGTCGAACGTGCCGCCTAGTGCGATGCAACAGACCGGCCTGACAAGGGGAAAGGTATGCTCTCAGGTAGGCGCTTGGAGCATAGCCAAACCCTTTCCCCCGAGGCAATGTCCCTTACCGCCTCAGGGTCGTCTCGACGGGTGCGACGGCGCGGTTCCCCGCCGCGCGCTTTGACGGGACGCCGCGGCAGGTCATAATCGGAACCCGGACGAGGGTGCCGCGTCCCGCGGACGCGGCCCCGCCCCTTTGAAGCCAGCGAGTACACGCCCCCCGATGAGCGCAAACACCGCAATGCCGTCCTCGTCGGAGGCGGAGCGCCACGCCCACGAGACCTCCTCCGACCACACGGTGGCGCCGGGCGAGATCGCCATCGGCGTGGTGATCGGCCGCGCCGCCGAGTATTTCGATTTCTTCGTCTACGGCATCGCCTCGGTGATCATCTTCCCGAAGGTGTTCTTCCCCTTCGCGACGCCGCTCGCCGGCACGCTGTATTCCTTCGCCCTGTTCGCCCTCGCCTTCGTCGCCCGGCCCATCGGCTCGGCGATCTTCACGGAGATCGATCGGCGGCACGGGCGCGGGGTCAAGCTCACCATCGCGCTGTTCCTGCTCGGCGGCTCCACGGCGGCCATCGCGTTCCTGCCGAACTACGCGACGCTGGGCGCCACCACGATCTGGCTGCTCGCCGCCTTCCGGTTCGGCCAGGGCCTGGCCCTGGGCGGCGCCTGGGACGGTCTCGCCTCGCTGCTCGCGCTCAACGCCCCAGAGGGACGGCGCGGCTGGTACGCGATGATGCCGCAGCTCGGCGCGCCCATCGGCTTCATGCTGGCCTCGGCGCTGTTCGCCTTCTTCCTCGCCAACCTCTCGGAGGCCGACTTCCTCGACTTCGGCTGGCGCTACCCGTTCTTCGTCGCCTTCACCATCAACGTGGTCGCCCTGTTCGCCCGCCTGCGCCTCGTGGCGACGGAGGAGTTCGTCCGCCTGATCGAGATGCGCGAACTCGAGCCGACGCCGGTACTCGAGACCGTGCGGGTGCACGGCCGCGACATCCTCGTCGGCGCCTTCGTGCCGCTGGCGAGCTTCGCCCTGTTCCACCTCGTGACGGTGTTCCCGATCTCGTGGATCAACCTGTTCACCCAGCGCTCGGTGGGCGAGTTCCTCATGGTGCAGTTCGCCGGCGCGATGGTGGGGGCCGGCGCCATCGTGATCTCGGGGATCGTCGCCGACCAGATCGGCCGGCGCACCCTGGTGGCCATTGCCGCCGGGCTCATCCTGCTCTTCGCCCTCGGCAGCATCGTCGCCCCGATCCTCGTCGGCGACAGCGAGGTCGGTCAGACCATCTACGTGCTCGTGGGCTTTGGCCTGCTCGGCCTGTCCTACGGCCAGACCTCGGGCTCGGTGACGAGCAACCTCGGCACCCGCTACCGCTACACCGGCGCGGCCCTCACGTCGGATCTGGCCTGGCTCATCGGCGCCGGTTTCGCGCCCCTCGTGGCCCTGAGCCTGTCGAGCGAATTCGGTCTCGCCTGGGTCGGCGTCTACCTCCTGTCGGGTGCCGTCGCGACCCTCGCGGCCCTGGGCTACAACCGGCGCACCACGGCGGCGGGCTGACGGAAACGCCGTTCCACTGGGACGTGGAACGGCGCGTTCCGCCTCAGGCGGACCGGTCGCGCCCGGCCTCGGGCGCGGCGTCCTCGTCCTCGTCGTCGGCGGTGGGGATCACGTAGCGGTCCGTGAGCCAGCGGCCGAGATCGACGTCGGCGCAGCGCGCCGAGCAGAACGGCCGGAACTCGGCCTTGGCCGCCTTCGCGCAGATGGGGCAGGCTTCCTTCGGGGCGTCGGGCCAGGGGATCGGGCCGGTCATGCGGTGACGCCCCAGGCAGCACGGACGGGAAACCCCTCGCCCTCCAGGAGACTCAGGGTCTCGTAGAGCGGCAGCCCGATGACCGCGCTGTGCGAGCCGACGAGCTTGACTACGAAGGCGCCGGCGAGCCCCTGGATGGCATAGCCGCCGGCTTTGCCGCGCCACTCCTCGGAGGCGAGGTAGGCCTCGATCTCCCGGCTCGACAGGCGCTTGAACCGCACCCGCGTCTCGACCACGCGCTCGCGCCGCGTGCCCTTCGGGGAGAGCAGGCACACCGCCGTGTAGACCCGGTGCTGGCGCCCCGAGAGCAGGCGCAGGCAGTCGGCCGCCTCGTCGGCCACCTCGGCCTTCGGCAGGACGCGGCGCCCCACCGCCACGACGGTATCGGCGGAGATCACGAAGGCCTGGCGCATGTCGTCGCGCCGCCGCGCCGCGTCGCCGGCGACATCGAGCTTGTCCCGGGCGAGCCGGCGGGCGAGTTCGCGCGGCGTCTCGGACTTGCGCGGCGTCTCGTCGACATCCGCCGGCAGCAGCGCGTCGGGCTCGATCCCGGCCTGCTGCAACAGGGCGAGCCGCCTGGGCGAGGCGGAGGCGAGGACGAGGCGGGCCCCGCTCGGCGGCTGGGACGGACCAGGGGCGTCTGTCATCGGAACGTGCGGACCGTCATGCGGAAATCAATCATCCAGCCAGGGAACTCGTAAAACGAAGGGAACTCGTGAAACGAACGGCGACACCGCCCGGCACGGCGCCGGACGCTATCGGAATCCGACCCGAATGGGAACGGAAACGCGCCGCCGCCATCAAGGCCGTGGACAACGCGATCGCCTCTGAGATATGGTCTCCCTCGCGGCCCCAAACGCCGCACCGCCGGCTCGAAGCCGCGGTTCGCGGGCGTAGTTCAGTGGTAGAACGTCAGCTTCCCAAGCTGAATATGCGGGTTCGATTCCCGCCGCCCGCTCCAATCTCCCCCATTCTGGTTCGCTCATCGGGCCTGCTTGCGTAGGGCGCCGCCGCGTTCCCGCATCTCCGGCAGTGGCCCCCGAACCATCGGCGTCTCGAACAGGCCCGGTGCGACGTCGCACGCCCGTCGGGGGCCGGCGGTCGGTGCGGACGATTTCACGATATCCCCGGGCACCATCGCGGCGGTTGGGCGTTTCGTCGATCTTGGCCATGAACGGTCTGGAATTGTGGAGGCGCGGGCGTGGCGGGATCGGCTTGGATATGGGCTCTCAAGGGAGCCGGCTGGTTCCTCGTGGCCTCGACCCTGATCCCGTTCCTCCGCAGCGACGCGGGGTTCATCCGGACCTTCGATTTTCCCCGCCTCCAGGTCGCCGTGGCCATCGTGCCGGTGCTCGCGCTGCTTCTTGTCTTCACCCGTGACCGGACGGGGCTCGTGCTCCTCGTCGCCCTCCTCGCCTGCCTGGCCTACCAGGCCTACCGCATTCTCCCGTTCACGCCCCTCCATGCTCCCCAGGCCGTGGCCGCGACGTCCGCCACCTGCCGCATCGACGCCGGTGTCTCGATCCTCGTCGCCAACGTCCTGCAGGACAACACCGACCACGCGAGCCTCCTGCGCCTCGTGGAGCGGCACGATCCCGACCTCCTCCTTGTGCTGGAGACGAACGCCCGCTGGCGCGATGCGCTCGCGCCCCTCCAGGCCCGCTACCCCCATCGGGTCGAGCAGCCCCAGCCCAACACCTACGGATTGCTGTTCTACGCCAAGCTCCCCCTGGAGAATCCGCAGGTGCGGTTCCTGCTTCAGGACGACGTGCCGTCGATCCGCACCGGCGTGGTCCTGCCGTCGGGCGAGCGCTTCACCTTCTACGGCGTGCATCCGCGTCCGCCCCATCCCGGCCACAGCTCCGCCCCGCGCGACGCCGAACTCGTCATGGTCGCCCGCGAGGTGCGGACCCTGAACGGGCCGGCGGTGGTGGCCGGCGACCTCAACGACGTCGCCTGGTCGCGCACCACCACCCTGTTCCAGAAGATCAGCGGCCTCCTCGATCCGCGGATCGGCCGGGGCCTCTACCCGACCTTCAACGCCAAGTGGCCGCTGCTGCGCTGGCCCCTCGACCACATCTTCTTCAGCGACGACTTCCTCCTCGGGCGCCTGGAGCGGCTGCCGTATATCGGCTCCGATCACTTCCCCATCCTCATCTCCCTGTGCCGCGCGAACGCCGCCCCGAAGCTCCAGGAAGCGCCGGAGGCCACCGCCGCCGACATGGAGGCCGGGCGCGAGGCCATCGAGGCGGTGAAGTAGACCGCGGCGGCTTGATCTCCCCGTCCACATCGGTGATGCCGAACCCCGTCACCGACCGATCCACGAGGCCCACATGAACGTCGATGCGTTCCTCGCCGACGCCGGACGCCTGCCCGTCGCCCCCCTCGAAACCATTCTGGGAGACGCGGGTTCGCGCGGGGGGCTCGTGGTCGTCGCCCCCCACCCCGACGACGAGAGCCTCGGGTGCGGCGGCCTCATCGCGGAGGCCCGCCGCCTCGGCAGGGACGTCCGCCTCGTCGTGGTCACGGACGGGTGCGGCTCGCACACCCATTCGGCCCTGTATCCGCCCGAACGCCTCCGGGCCCTGCGCGAGGACGAGACCCGCGCGGCGGTGGCCGAACTCGGCCTCGCCCCGGAACACGTGCGCTTCCTGCGCCTGCCCGATGCCCATGCGCCGAGCGCCGGCCCCGAGGCCGAGGCCGCCGCCACCGCCATCCTCGAAGAGGCGGACGCCTGCGGGGCCGGCGCCGTCTTCGTCACCTGGGGTCACGATCCCCATTGCGATCACAAGGCGGCGGCCGCCATCGTCGCGCTGGCCCAGGGTCTGCGGCCCGCCCTGCCCGCCTTCGCCTATCCGGTGTGGGGCTTCACCCTGCCGCCGGACACGGAGGTTGGCGACGCCCCCGAGGGCTATCGCCTCGACGTCACGGCGCACCGGTCCGCGAAGGCAAAGGCGGTGGCGGCCCACCGCTCCCAGACCACGGACCTCATCGCCGACGATCCCACGGGATTCCGCCTCGCGCCCGAGATGCTGGCGCATTTCGAGGGGCCGTACGAGATCTTCTTGCGGATGCGGCCGGCGGTCTCCGGGGGAGCGCCGAAGTGAGCGTCAGCGTCGTCACCCTGAACAAGGGCCGGGACGCCCATCTCGCCCGCCTCCTCGAAGGCTTGGCGCGCGGGACGCCGCCCGCCGAATGCGTGGTCGTCGAGATGGGAGCGGAGCCGCCTCCCCTGCCGGATCACGGCTTTCCCGTCCGCCGCATCGTCCTCGGCGTGGCCGGCCTGCCCCTGGCGCGGGCCCGCAACGCCGGACGGCGGGCGGCGTCCGGCGATCACCTCGTCTATCTCGACGTCGACTGCATCCCCTCCCGGGACCTCGTCGCCTGCCTCGACGACGACCTGAGGCAGGCCGACGGCCTGATCTGCTGCGAGGTGCGCTACCTCCCGGCGGGCGCCGTCACGGACGAGTGGACGCAAGGCCGCCTGCACGAGGCCGGGCAATCCCATCCGGTGCGGGTGTTTCCGAAGTCCGGCCTCGAACCCACCCGCAATCCGGGCCTGTTCTGGTCCCTCGCCTTCGGGGTACGGACCGAGACCTTCGACCGCCTCGGCGGGTTCGACGAAGCGTTCGACGGCTACGGCGCGGAGGACACGGATCTCGCCTTCCGGGCCGCCGAAGCCGGGGTGCCGGTGCTGCTCACGGCCCGTGGCGAAGCCTACCACCAGCATCACCCCGCCTGCGATCCGCCGCTCCAGCACTTCGACAGCATCGTGGCGAACGCCCGCCGCTTCCACGCCCGCCACGGCCTCTGGCCCATGGACGGCTGGCTCGACGCCTTCGCCCGCCTCGGCCACGTGTCGAAGGATTGGCGCGCCGACGATCTGCGGGTGCTGCGCGCGCCGTCCCCCGCCGAGATCGCGGCGGTGCGGGTGGCGTCGGAGAGTCCGTTCTAGGGTGGGAGGCCGGGGGGCCCGACCGTCGACGGGACGGCTCGCGGCCCGACTCGATCATTCGAAGCGGGCGCCACGCTCTTCCACCGAGCGACCGCCGGTCGGCCGGAAGGAAGCCTGTCTCGCCGAGTGCTTCGGCCCGCCGACGATGAAATCGAGGACGGTCCAGATTTCAGCCGACTGCAATCAGTCAGTCGTTTATCGTGCTGTACCAATCCCGCATTCGCCCGGGGTATAGAGATTGAGCCGCCGAGATCGCGTCGGATCGAAGGGCCGCCCGAAAATCACCCGGAGATTGTCCATAGATTTCCTTGAACGCATGCGATCCATGGCTGATACTCGAGAAGCCGCTCCTTTCAGCTAAAAGACCGATCGACGTTGCTTCGTCATGTCGGGAGATCAGCAGTCGCAGACGAGCGGCACGTCGACGCTTGACGACCGTTTGGACGCCGCCGACGGCCTGCATCGCGCGATACAGGGAGGATCGGGACACACCGATGCTACGGGCGACGGTGTCGGCGCTCAAATCCGCCGCGAGGTTGTTGTCGATGAAGATCTCCGCCCTGAGGCGGCGCGACAGCTCCAGATTGCTTTCGCCGACGGCGTCACTGTAGGCCGCATCGGATCTGCCCTGGATCTGGCCGAGCATACTGGTGATGAGGTGACCGACCCCGGCGGCCGAGGTCTCCGGGAAACTCGATGCACAGCGGATGAAAGACAGCACGGCTTGGCCGAGCGAGCCCGTCTCATCCCTGGGAAGGATGCTTCCGTGCAGATGGCGCACGTCCGGCGCGACCGCCTCGACTTGATCGCGGGCCAAGATGATCGTGACGAGATCACCGTCATCCACGATCGACCGCATCGGTTGGGTCGCATCGAAGAGAACCGCGTCACCCGGGACGAGACGACGCTCCTCCCCGGGCCGACCGCTCACGACCCGGCCGGATCGTAGGACCTGGAGATAGTAGTGCTCGAAACCGTCGCGCCGAATGTGCGCGGGATCCCGCCTGTGATCGGCGCCGATGATTTGCCGATCGTAGAGCGTCGAGCGACCGAAATGGTGCGCGGCGATGGTTGCTTCGAACGTATCGCCGAGGAGGTACGTCGCCGCTCCGCTCGACTGGATCATATCGTGATAGAAGCCGAAGCTGTCGGCCGACGCCCTGCTCAGGTGCCTCCGCTGGGGGTTCTTCGCATGCGGGATGCCGGACGTTGTCATACTCTCGTCCGTCGGAGCGGGAGAACACGTTCAACGTGTATCAGTACGGCCGGGTTGCGGCCAAGCCACAGAGTGGTGATCGGCGCCCATTTCCGGTGATCCCGTTGTCCACGGGTCGATCCAGACATCGCCCCATGGACGTCGGCAACGAGGCAGGGAAAGGTCGGCTCACCACCGACAGCATGCCCCGACTCTGTCGGCCTAGCCGTGTTCTGCACCTCGAAACGGCGCGAACGATGCTCATCCCGAGCCGGCTCCGTCGTGGACCGGACAGCGCGGCGGACGTTCGGTGCGCGGACCGCACACCGTCGGGTAGCTTTCGAGGCCGCATACCCCCGAGCGGCATCGTCAGAACCGGTAGGTGAGCGACCCCAGGATCGTGCGCCGCGTGCCCACGAAGCAATCGCCGCGCGCGAGGCAGGTCGACTGGTACTTCGTGTCGGCGATGTTGGAGACGTTGAGCTGGGCGCGCCAATGGGCGTCCTCCCAGCCGATCAGCGCGTCGGCCAGGGTCACGGCCGGCGTGTTGAAGCTGTTGAGCGAGCCGTCGAACGATTCACCGATGTAGCGGACGCCGCCGCCGACGAGGAACGAGCCGGGCACGTCGCCCAGGGTGAAGCGGTGCGTCACCCAGAGCGAGGCGAGGTGGAGCGGCATGGTCTCGACCCGCGCCCCTGCATTCTCGCCTGCGGCGTAGCGGGCGTCCGTGTAGGCGTAGCTCGCGATGATGTTGGTGTCGCGGGCGATGGTGGCGATGGCCTCAAGGTCGCCGCCCTGGATCTTCACCTTGCCGGTCTGGATCGAGAGCGGCAGGCCCGTGGGATCGGGGGCGAGCCGGTTGCGCTCCACCGTGTCGTAGACCGCCGCGTTGAGGGCGAACCACGGCGTCGGGTTGTACTTGAAGCCGCCCTCGATCTGCTCGCCTTCGATGGGCCGGCAGGTGCCCGCGGCGCAGACGTTCGCGCCGAAGATCGGGGTGAACGACGTCGCGTAGGAGACGTAAGGGGTGAGCCCGCCGTCGAACGCGTACATCAGGCCGATCCGGCCCGTGGTGGCCTCGCCCGAGGAGCGGTCCGCGCCGCGCGTGGCGCTGTTCACCCAGTCGTGGCGCACGGTGGCCAGCACGATCCACCGGTCGAGCCGTGCCTGATCCTGAAGATAGATGCCGGTCTGGTTCTGCGAGACCGCCGTCGGCGCGCCCAGCGTCGGCGGCGTCACGCCGACATAGACAGGCGCGTAGAGGTCGAACGGACGCGGATCGGTGCCGAAGCCCGTGCGGGTGCTGTCCCATTGCTGGCGGAAATCGACGCCGCCCAGCACCGTGTGGGAGATCGGCCCGGTGTCGAAACGTCCCTGCAGGTTCGTGTCGGTGGTGATCCGGTCCTTGATCGAGCCGACCCGGTAGGTGAACCGGTCGACGGTGCGGCGGGCCGGGTCGAGGAACGGCGCGTTCGGCAGATCCGGGCTCGGGGTGAGGGTGTACACGTTGCCGTAGGCCGACTGGTACGTGCCCTCGATGTGGGTGTAGCGCAGGTTCTGCCGCAGGATCAGGCTGTCGGCGAACCGGTGCTCGAACAGGCTGGTGATCGAACTCGTCTCGGTCTCGTAGCGGTTGAACTTCGGGTCACCCGTGAAGCGGTTGAAGGGAATGAAGCCGTTGGGCCCCGCATAGAGCGAGCCCTCGCGCGGCAGGAAGCCGTCGGAGGCGCCGAAGGCGTCCTTCTGGTGCAGGCCGATGAGCGTCCAGTTCGTATCGGCGGAGGGGCGCCACGTGACGGACGGGTTGATGACGTAGCGGTCGTTGGCGACGAAATCGATCTGTGCGTCGGCGAGCCGCCCGATGCCGACGAAGCGGTAGAGAAACTGGCCGTCCTCCGTGAGCCGCCCGGTGGAATCCGCGAAGGCTTCCTTCCAGCCGTAATTGCCGAACCGGACGCCGGCCTCGCTGTAGGGCACGTCGAGGGGACGCTTCGAGACGAGGTTGATCAGGCCGCCGACGGGGCTCGACCCGTAGAGGGTCGAGGCCGGGCCGCGCAGAACCTCGAAGCGCGACAGGGTATAGGGGTCCGGCCGGGGTTCGTTGAAGACGTTGGGGTCCTTCAGGCGCAGGCCATCGAGGAAGATGGCGGCGTCCGAGCCACGGATGCGGGGATAATCGCCGCGCGTGCTCGGGCCGTAGGATTCCGCCACCACGCCCGCGGTGTAGCGCAGGGCCTCCTGCACGCTCGTCGCGGCCTGCTCGCGCACCTGCTGCTCGCCGACGACGGAGATGGATTGGGGCGTTTCCGCGAGGGGCGTGTCGGTCTTGGTCCCGGTCGCGCTCCGCTTGGCGATGTAGCCCGGCACGGGACCGAAGGCGCTCTCCACGGTGCCGCCACCGTCGCCGACGACGCTGAGCGTATCGAGGGTGACGCTGCCGGCCGCAGCCGGGGCGGCGGCCTGCGCCGAGGCCTCGCGGCACAGGAGCGATCCTGCCGGGCCGGCGAGGATGGAGGAAATCGCCACGGACGACAGGAGGCGCGAAAAGATCGATGGCACGCAAGTCCTCGCAGAGTGGAACGGACCCCTGGGCGTTCGATACACCGTCGCAACACGTCGAAGAAAGTCCAGACCTGCATGCTGATTTCGAGCCGTTATAAGGTGTGCGGCATTCCCTTTTGCTGTGATCTCCAAGCAACAACAGAATGGAATTAGAATATCTACACAATCGACCGACGCGCCCGGTCGGGACGTCGCCGCGCGGGCGATGCTTTCTCGGGTCCGCGGCCCCGATCGACCGGTTCCTCCCCCGCGCCGATGCCCGTGAGGCCGAGCCCCGCCATTGTTCCGCTTGGCCAACCTGCTAGGGACGCTTTCCGCCGCGCCGGGTGAATCCGGCCGCCAGGAGTTTCCCGTGCCGCCCTGTTTCCCCGACACCGTCATCGCCATCCCGGTCCGCAACGAGGCCGAGCGCATCGAGGCGTGCCTGCGCGCCATCGACGCCCAGACGGGGCTCGCGCCCGGCAGTCTCGGCCTCGTGCTGTTCCTCAACAACTGCACGGACGGGACGCAAGGGATCGTCGAGGGCCTGCGCGCGAGCCTGTCGATGCCGATGCGGGTCACCCATGTGGACTATGCGCAGGCCCATGCCGGATGGGCCCGGCGCGAGGCCATGAACGCCGCCGTCGACTGGATCGGGCCGGCGGCCGGCGCCGTCATCCTGTCGACCGACGCCGACAGCCGGGTGCCGCCGGACTGGGTCGCGCGTAACCTCGCGGCCCTGCGCGCCGGGGCCGATGCGGTGGCGGGGCGGATCGAACTCGATGCCGAGGAGGCCGCCCTGCTGCCTCCGTCCCTGCACGAGCGCGGCCGCCTGGAGGATGCCTACAGCGCCGTGCTGACGGAGATCGAGGCGCGCCTCGACCCCGATCCGTTCGATCCGTGGCCGTGCCACCGCACCACCATCGGGGCCACCCTGGCGGTGACCCGCGACGCCTACGTGGCGGTGGGCGGCATGCCCGCCATCGCGCTGGGCGAGGACGGGGCCTTCGTGGCCGCCCTCCTGCGCCAGGGGTTCCACGTCCGCCACGCGCCCGACGTGGTGGTGACGGTGTCGGGCCGCCTCGTCGGCCGGGCGCCGGGCGGCGTCGCCGACACCATCCGGGCCCGCTGCGAGAAGCCCGATAGCCTGTGCGACGCCCGCCTCGAAGCGGTGCCGCGCGCCGTGTTCCGCTACCTCTGCCGGCGCCGCCTGCGCCGCCTGCACGCCGACGGCCGGCTGCGCGCGACACGGGGCTGGGCGCGCTTCCTGCGGATCCCGGAGGCGGATGCAGTCCGCATCGCCGCCCTGCCGCTCCCAGGCCTCGCGGTGGCCGAGGCGGAGCGGGTGAGCCCGCGCCTCGCCTACCACCCGCTCGGGCCGTTCGACCTGGCGCGCCACATCCGCGTCGCCGGCCTCGCGCTGGTGCCGATTCGGGCGCTCACCCGGATCGCCAATCGCCGCCTCTCCACTCCGCCGCGACGGGCCGTCGCGGCGGGCTTCGAGGCGCCCTAACGGCTCTTGAGGAACGCCTCGGCCGTGCGCAGGCTCAGGGCCATGATGGTGAGCGCCGGGTTGGCCGAGAGCGAACTCGGGAAGGTCGAACCGTCGCTGATCCAGAGGTTCGGCACCTCGAAGCTGCGCCCGAACGGATCGACCACCGCCGTGTCGCCGTCCCGCCCCATCCGGCAGGTTCCGAGGGTGTGGGCCACCCGCTCCAGGACCCAGATGTCGCTGGCCCCGGCCGCCTCCCAGATCGCCCTCATGGTCCGGGTGGCATGGGCGTTGAGGCGATCCTCGTTGGTGCCGTAGCCGAAGCTGATTTGCGCTTTCGGTACCCCGAAGGCATCGACCTCGTCGGACAGGGTGAGCACGTTGGCGTCGCACGGCAGGGTCTCGCCGTTGATGCCGATACCCGCCAGACGATTGTAGCGCCCGAGGTAGTCGGTCAGCGCCCGTCCCCAGAGCCCCCGCCCCCGCGCGACGGAATTGCCGAAGGTCAGCGGCACCACGCCGAGACTCTGCATGAGGTAGCCGCCGGCGAAGTCGGCGTCGCCCGGCCGCACCATGTCCTCGCTGATGATCGAGGAAGGGTAGCCCCGGTTCATCCGGACCTCGCCGTCGAAGGTGCCCCAGACCTGGGTCGCGACGTGACCCATGTAGTTGCGGCCGACCTGACCGCTGCCGTTGGAGAGGCCGAGATGGAGCAGGAGCCGGGGCGTCTCCACCGCGCCGGCGCACAGGAACACCGCGGCGCACCGCTGCCGGTGCTCCGTTCCATCGTGCGTGTATGTGACGGCGGTGATCCGTCCCATTCCGTCGTGGGACGTTCCATGGACGCGGCACATGGGACGGATTTCAGCGCCGTGCGCGACGGCGAACGGCAGGTAGGTCACGTCCATGCTGGTCTTGGCACCGTTGCGGCAGCCCTGGTGGCAGAAACCGCAATTGATGCAGGCGTTTCGGGTGCCTCCGCCTTCCTGGGCGAAGTCCCGAGACACCACCGCGGCCGGGGCATCGGTGGCGCGGATGCCCAGGCCCTCGCAGGCCTGCGCCATGATCCGCGCGGGGCCGTTGCGCGGCACCGGTTCCAGGGGGTAGCGTCGATGCGCGTCCCACGGGTAGGATCGCGGCCCGGAGACTCCGATAAACCCTTCCACGCGCTCGTAAAATGGCCTCAGCTCGTCGTACGCGACGGGCCAGTCCATCCCCTCCCCGGTCTCAGTCCGGAGCTTCAGGTCGCGCTGATCGGCCCGGGGGGTGAACGCCCCCCAATGCAGGGTCGAGCCGCCGACGCCCGTGCCGCTGTTGTTGGCCCCGAACGCTTCGGGCGTCGAGCCACCGCTGAGGCGCTCCTCCGTCCAGTAGATCTCGTCGGCCAGGGTTTCGTCGAAGGCGAACCGCGCCGGATCGAAGTTCGGCCCCGCCTCCAGGGCGACGACTTTGAGGCCGGCCGCAGCCAATCGCGCGAGGAGCGGCGCGCCCCCCGCCCCCGTGCCGATCACGACGGCATCGACCACCTCGTCGGTGGCGTATCGGCGCATGGTGTCGAGCTTCATCGGGCATCCGTCCCTTGAGCGATGGGTTCCCAGGGCTCCCGGGCATCGATTCCGAGTTCGGTGAACCCGGTCATGTGTGCGCTGTCGTCGCCCCCGGCGCCGATGCCGCTGAAGCCCAGGCGCGCCAGGGCGGCCGGGTGGGCGAGGTAGGTCCGCACCACGTCGCCGCGCAGATCCTCGAACCACAGCTTCATCTGGGGGCCATCGAGATCACCATCGACGGTCGGCAATTCCCCTTCCGCGACGGCCGCCAGCAGGGCGTCCTGCACCGGGCCCGCGAGGGCAAGGAACCCGACGGAATGGGCGGCCGAGGCGGACACATCGAGGGTACGCAGAGCCGCCGCGTAGGCTTCCGGGTCGGCCGGCAAGGCTGCGAACCGCCAGCCGTCGCCCTGCCCACTCGCCAGACGCGCCTCGATGCGAGCCCCGATATCGATGCTGGCCTCGCCCGGCTGTGGCAGCACCCGATCGATCACCGCCCGCAGGAGCGCGAGTTCGACGGCGTTCAAGACCTCCGGGCGATAGGCCGGATCGTCCGGCTGGGCCCGTGTCTCGAGAGCCTCCCGAAGGCGACCGTTGACCCGTGGCGAGGCGATGAGGTCTTCATAGTCTCTCGGCACGGGCACCGCTTGCGCTGAGGGTACACCCGCCTGCGCCATCGTTTCGCGAACGAGATCGGCCACGGCCTCGGGTCGCTCGAGGGGAAGCAGATGCCCGGCTCCGTCGAGGATGATGTGCCGGGCATCGGCCAAGTGAGGCAGCGTCAGGCAGGTTTGCGCGGCGGCGCCGAGATCGGCATCTTCGGAACCACTGAGCACGAGGGCGGGGGACCGCAGCACACCGATGCGCCGGCACCAATCCTCTCGGCTCCCAGCTTCGAGCCATGCGATCCAGGCCGCCGGATCGGCCCGCAGGACATCGGCCACGGCGCGCGCCTTGTCGGTTTCCGGGAGGGGAGTACCGGTGTTCTGGTCGATGAACTCGCCGGCTTTCACGCGCCGCGTGTCCGCGTCGGCGGAAATCCAGGCGATCATTTCCCGACGCTTGTCGTCGGACATGGGCTCGGGGCTCGGGGGAGAACCGGCCACGAGGACAAGGCCACCGAACCCAGCGAGGATGGCATCACCATCCTCGGCTCGCCGGGCCAGGGCGAGGGCGACCTTGGCGCCCATGCTGTGCCCCGCGATCCACCAATGCGCCGGAGCCATGGCGGTGATCCGCCCCGCGATGTGGTCGGCCATCGCGGCCACCGATGTGCCGGGAACGGACGCTGCGTCGCCGAAGCCCGGCAGATCGAGCGGCACGCACCGTACGGCGTCGCCGAGTTGTCGTGCCACGCCATCCCATTCCTGCGCGGAACCGCCGAGGAAATGCAGACAGAAGAGGGTCGGTGGCGGGGTGGAGGATACGTGTGGCATGGGCCCGACATCGCGCCCTAGGTCGCCGGTTCAAGCCGCACGATCCGCGACCGCTCGCAGCACCCCCCCGGCCATAAGCCCATCGCTCACGGGAACGTCATCGCCCGCCGGCTGCAAGAGCGCCTGGCGCACACGGCGAATTGCCGAACGCAGGCCGTGCCTCGCGGGCCGAGTTGGCTTACCTTCACGCCTATGACCGACAAAACCAGCCCCACCCAGGACCAACGCCCGACCCGCGACCGGCCGGACGACGATCCCTACCTCTGGCTCGAGGATGTCGACGGAGCGGCGGCTTTGGCCTGGGTCGAGGCGCAGAACGACGACACCCTGGCGCGCTTCGCCGACGCCGCGTTCGCCCGCGATCGCGAGACCGCCCGTGCGTTGATGGACCGACCCGACCGCATCGCCATGGTGCGGAGGCGCGGCGACAGCTTCTACAATTTCTGGAAGGATGCCGAGCATCCGCGCGGCCTGTGGCGCCGGACCAGGGAGAGCGAATACCGCACTGGGACGCCCGACTGGGACATCCTCTTGGACCTCGACGCCCTGGCGGCGGCCGAGGGGGAGGACTGGGTCTGGGCCGGAGCCGATCTCCTCCCCAAGACCCGCGATCGCGCCCTGCTGAAACTCAGCCGGGGCGGTGGCGACGCCACGGTCCTGCGGGAGTTCGACATGACCACTCGCGCCTTTATTGGGGACGGCTTCGTCCTGCCCGAGGCCAAGGGCGGGGCCACGTGGCTCGACCGCGACACCCTGCTCCTGTCGAGTGCCCTCGGCGAGGGCATGGCCACCCGTGCCGGTTATCCCCGCACGGTGCGCGTGTGGACGCGGGGGAGCGATCCAGAGGCCGCGACGATCCTGTTCGAGACGGCACCGGACAACATGGGCGTCTGGGCCGGCGTCGAGAGACCAGTGGGCGAGGAGCGGATCGTCATTGCTGAGCGCACGGGCTTCTTCGACGGGTTTCTCCATCTCGCGAACCGCGATGGCGTCGCGACCCGCCTCGACATCCCGTCGGACGCCGAGATCCACCTCCACCATGATGGATTGGCCGTCCAGCCGAGGACGGCTTGGAGCGTCGACGGGCGTACCCATGCTCCCGACACCGTGCTGGCGATGTCCCTGTCGGATTTCCTCGCCGGGGACCGGGACTTCGCCGTCCTATGGGAGCCGAGCGAGCGGCGCGCCCTGCAGGACGTGTTCTGGTCCGGCAAGCGCCTCATCATCGGAGCCCTGGACAACCTGAGCCCGCGTTTCGGCCTGTGCGAGCGGGACTCGACGGGCTGGACCCACCGTCCCCTCCCCGGCCTTCCGGCCATCGGCACCGTGTCGGTCTGGCCCCTCGATGCGGACGCGGACGAGGCCGACGGCGAGCTCAGCGCCCTGGTGCAGGACCCGGTGACGCCCCCGACCCTGCTGGCGATTCCCCCAGCCCTATCGACCCCGACCGTCCTGCGGACCACGCCCGCGACCTTCGATGCGGCCGGCCTCAATGTGACGCGACACGAGGCGATCTCGGCCGATGGCACGCGCATCCCCTACGTCCAGACCGGACCGGCTGGCGTGACCGGCGAAGCGCCGGTGCACATGACCGCCTATGGCGGCTTCAAGGTCTCGATCCTGCCGACCTATCAGGCGGTGATGGGCAAGCTCTGGCTGGAACGGGGCGGCACCAGCGTGGTCGCCAACATCCGCGGCGGGGGCGAATTCGGAACGCCCTGGCACGAAGCCGGCCGGCGCGAAGGCAAGGCGTCGGCCCATGACGACTTCGCTGCGGTCGCCGCCGATCTCGTCGCGCGCCGCATCACGACGCCTCACCGCATCGCCGCCGAGGGCGGATCGAACGGTGGTCTGCTCATCGCCAACATGCTGACGCGTTACCCGGAACGGTTCGGCGCCTTGTTCTGCACCATCCCGCTCATCGACATGCGCCGCTACACGAAACTGCTCGCCGGCGCGAGTTGGATCGCCGAGTACGGCGATCCGGACGATCCGGCCGACTGGGCGTTCCTCCAGGACATCTCCGCCTATCACAGGGCGGAGGCCGGACGGCCCTACCCGCCGACCCTGATCGCCACGAGCCGGCGCGACGACCGGGTCCATCCGGGGCACGCCCGCAAGATGGCGGCGAAGCTCCACGCCATGGGATACGGAACCGCCTTCTACGAGCCCGCCGCCGGAGGGCACGGCTACGGCAACGACAGCACGCAGGCCGCGACCTTCATGGCCCTGGGCATCGGGTTCCTGCGTCAGTCCATCGGCTGGAACCCGCAGCCGGTCTGACCGATCGAACCCCGGGCGCCGGTCGGCGCCCGGGGAGCGGGATCACTGCCCGTCGATCCGGCTGCCGAGGAGGGCGATGGCCTTCTGGTAGACGGAGGCCGCGTTCCAGCCCTGGATCGCGGCGAAGTTCGGCTCGCCCGGCTGGTAGCCGGCGCCCCGCTGCCAACCATGCGCCTTGAGGAAATTCGCCGTTGCGTTCAAGGCGTTGGGAATGCTGTCGAGGCTTCCGCCCGCGCCGTAGTTCAGCACGCTCTTCGGCAGGAACTGGGTGTGGCCGACCTCGCCGTGGGCGGCACCCCGGGTGGCGGGCGTGAGGATGCCGCGGTCCACGAGGGTCAGGGCCGCGTTGAGCTGATCGGTGAAGAAGGCCGAGCGGCGGCAATCGTACGCGAGGGTCGCCACCGCCGACAGGGTGTTGACGTTGCCGCGCACGGCGCCGAACCCGGTCTCCATGCCCCAGATCGCCAGGAGCGGACCGGCGGGGACGCCGTAGCGCTGCTCGATGGATGCGAAGAGGGCGGCATTCTGCTGCTTGAGGGCGCGCCCACGGGAGACGATGGCGGGGCCGCCGCGCTTGGCCAGGAACTGGTCGAGGCTGAGCTTGAAGCTCTTCTGGCCGCGATCCGCCGAGATGGTCGCGGTGGAGTAGGAGGTGCCCATCAGGGCCGCGAGACTGTCGGCGCTGGCGCGGCCCCGGGCTTCCTCGGCGAACTCGCGCTTCCAGGATTCGAAGCCCGACGCGGTGTTTCCGCAGGTCGCCGCGTGAGCCTGACCGACGAGACCCAGGACGACGACGGCGCAGGCCGCACCGGAAAGCTTCATGTACCCGCGTCTCGACATTCGATGACTCCTGAACGACCCTGGGCTCCCGTGAGCCGGTTCGGGCACCGCTCGGCCACCGGACGATGTCAACTCCAAGGCGCCGGCACACGCGGACGCTTCGGAACGTGCTTTTTCCCGGCATAGTGGCGGGGAAGGCGCCCTGGCGCGGACCGTCCCATCCCGTGCGGCGTGGAACGGCGCATCGCCGGATGGGACGGCGCCGCGCGCCGTCCCATCACGAAACGCGCCGGTCCGCGCACCGTCACGATCCGGCCCGATCAGTACATCGGCACGCCGCCGGTCACCGGCACGAGAGCGCCGCTCATGTAGCTGCCCTCGCGGGAGGCCAGGAGCACGTAGGCGGGGGCGAGTTCGGCCGGCTGGCCGGCGCGGCCGAGGGGGGTGTCGGCGCCGAGTTGGGCGATTTCGTCGGGGGTCTTCACGATGGGTTGGATCGGCGTCCAGACCGGGCCGGGGGCGACGCAGTTCACTCGGATGCCCTGGGGGGCCAGCATGTTCGACAGGCCGATGGTGAGGCTCGCGATGGCGCCCTTGGTGGCGGCGTAGACCAGCATCGACTTCGTCGCGACCTTGGCCTGCTGGCTCGTGGAATTCACGATGGCCCCGCCCGGCTTCATGTGCGGCACGGCGGCCTGCACGAGGTAGTACATGGCGAAGACGTTGGCACGGAACGAGCCCTCGATGTCGGCTTCCGTCAGGTCGTCCAGACCGTCGTTGACCACCTGGGCGGCGGCGTTGTTCACGAGGATGTCGAGGCGCCCGAACTCCGCGACCGTGCGGGCGACGAGGTCGCGGCAATAGCCCGGGTCGCGCAGGTCGCCCGGGACGAGGACGGCGCGGCGGCCGGCCTTGCGGACCCAGGCGGCGGTCTCCTCGGCGTCGGACTGCTCGACGGGCAGGTAGGCGATGGCGACGTCCGCGCCCTCGCGGGCATACGCGATGGCCACGGCGCGGCCGATGCCGGAATCGCCGCCGGTGATGAGGGCGACCCGGTCGGTGAGCAGGCCCTTGCCGACGTAACTCGTCTCGCCGTGATCGGGCGCCGGGTCCATCTTCGTGGTGAGGCCGGGGCGTTCCTGCTGCTGGTCGCCGGGAAACGGCGGCCGGGGGCCGGCCGCGCGCGGATCGGTGTCGTGCTGCATGATGGACCGGTGCTCGTTTCGTGGGGGGCTCGGGGGGCCTCGTCGAGCGGCCATGTAGGGCGCGCCCACCCGGGAAGAAGGCTGCGAACGGATGGGCTCCGGCCGCGTTGAGACGCATGCTCGACCGTAAGACATCCCCCGCCCGGACCCGGGACGCTCCACTTCTGCCCGGAGAGGCCGCCGATATCGCGCTGGGGGTCGGCCTCGCCGGGGGCAAGGACCACCGGGCGATCCGCACCCTCGGGACCTTGAGCGAGGTCGGCGCCTGGGAGGTCCTGTTCGCGGTCTCGGCCGCCGCCTGGGCCGTGGGGGCCGCGCGCGGCGAGGCGCGCCTGGCGGCGGCCGGGCGGCACATGCTCGGCGCGGGACTCCTCGCGAGCCTGACCAAGACGACGATCAAGCGCCTCGTCCACCGCACCCGGCCGAACGTCCTCATGGAGGAGAACACCTACGCCCGGGGCTGGTTCGGGCCCAACGACGGCCCGTGGCAATCCTTCCCGTCGGGGCACGCGGCGGTCAGCGTGGCGGTGGCGCGCGCCGTCGCCCGGGCCTGTCCGGAGGCCGGGGGCGCGGCACAGGTGGGCGCGGGCGTCATCGTGGCGGCGCAGGTCCTGCGGGGGGCGCATTTCCCGGCGGATGTGGTGGCGGGCGGTCTCATCGGGCTCGCCGCCGAGGCCGTCGTCGACCGCCTCGCCGGCCCCGCCCCCCGTCACGGTGGCCCGCCCGCCTGAGGGACCCCCGTCGCCGCGACGGTCGGCGAGCCCCGCGCGGAGCCGGAACTCCCGATACGGTTGGCTTTCGTCGCATCGTCATCGTAGTTCGTGAAAACGATGATCGACCAACGCGAACGACTTCAAGAAAACTTTCGGCCTCATGATCAGGTACGTATCCATGACCTGAGCATTAACCACGCTTTCACGCTTCAACCATACAGCGAGGTCACCAGCATCGATCCGAATTTCCTTTCCGGAACCCATTATAATGCCGTTCTCGACATCCCTGCGCGGTAAATTGATCGCCTGCTTCTCCCTGATGCTTGTCCTGATCTGTGCCCTGGCGGGGCTGGCCTACATCCAGATCGAGACGATCAACCGGGCCGCGACCGACATGCGCGCGACGCGGCTTCCCGCGACCCAGGCCCTCGGCGGAATCCAGGCCGCGACCCTGCGCATCCGCGTCAACGGAAACCGCGTGCTGTCGGCGCAGACGCCGCAGCTCAGGGCCGATGCCCTCACGGCGATCCAGCAGCGTCTGGCCGAACTCGCCACCTTCCGGTCGCGCTATGCCGGCCTGATCCAGGCCCCGGCGGCGCGCGACCTCTACGCGAGCTTCGAGCGCCAATGGGCGGAGTATCTCGTGCGCCAGACCGAAGGTTTCGCGATCGCTGAGCGCGGCGATGTCGCCGCGGCGCAGGAGCAGTACAATTCGGCCCTGTCCGACGCGATCCGCGGCATCATCGGCACTCTGAACAAGCTCGTCGATCTCGAACTCGCGGCGGCGGCGGCCAGCGGGGCCGAGGCCCAGGCCGCCTACGAGACGGCGCGGACGCAGATGCTCGGTTTCCTCGTCGGTGCGGCGATCCTCGCCGTCGGCGCCGTCGTGATGCTGGTCCTCGCCATCAGCCGCCCCCTCGGCCGCATGACGGACGCCATGCGCCAGCTCGCCGCCGGCGACACCGCGACGGAGATTCCGGCCATCGGCCGTCGCGACGAGATCGGCGCGATGGCCGGTGCCGTGCAGGTCTTCAAGGACAACCTGATCCACGCCCGCGCCCTGGAGGCGGAAACCGCGCAGGCGCGCCTCGAGGCCGAGCAGCAGCGCAGGGCCGGCATGCGCGGGGTAGCCGATGCCTTCGAGAAGGCGGTCGGCGGCATCGTCGGCATGGTCTCCTCCGCCGCCACGGAACTCCAGGCGACCGCCCAGACCATGACCGTCACGGCGTCCGAGACGGCGAACCAGTCGGCCAGCGTGGCCGTCTCCGCCGGCGAGGCCGCCGCCAACGTCCAGACCGTGGCGGCCGCCGCCGAGGAGCTCGGCTCGTCCGTGCAGGAGATCGGCCGGCAGGTATCCGGCTCCTCCGACCTCGCCCGGATGGCTGTCGGCGAGGCGGACCAGACCCTGCAGCTGGTGCAGGCCCTGAGCCAGGCCTCCGCCCGGATCGGCGACATGGTCGGGCTGATCTCCACCATCGCAAGCCAGACCAACCTGCTGGCCCTCAACGCCACCATCGAGGCGGCGCGCGCCGGGGAAGCCGGCCGGGGCTTCGCCGTCGTCGCCTCCGAGGTGAAGGAACTCGCGGGGCAGACGGCGCGGGCCACCGACGAGATCGGAAGCCAGATCACCCAGATCCAGGGGGTCACGGGCCGGGCGGTCACGGCCATCGGCTCGATCACCACGCGGATCCGCGAGATCAACGACGTCGCCGCCTCCATCGCGGCGGCCGTCGAGGAACAGGGCGCCGCGACGCAGGAGATCGTGCGCAACGTCGCCCAGGCCGCCACGGGCACGGGCGAGGTCACGCGCAACATCGGCAGCGTGGCCGACGCCTCCGAGGAGACCGGGGCGGCGGCGAGCCAGGTGCTGTCGGCGGCCTCCGAACTCTCGCACCAGTCCGAGCACCTCAACGCCGAGGTGGCCCGGTTCCTCGGCACCGTGCGGGCCGCCTGAGCCCGGCCCGCAGGGCGGGCGCGGTTCCTGCCTCGGCCGGTGTGTGACATCCTTACGACAGGGGCCTCCCCCCGTGACGCCGGCCGGGACGAAAAACGGCCCGGGGCGCGTCAATCGTATCGAGGGCTCGTGCGACCGCGACGCATTCCGTGTTGCGGACGGCCCCGAAGAGGCGACGAATGATCGGCAGAATCCGCAAGGCCGCGCGCCGGCCGGGAGCGACGCGGTTCGGACGGTCTGCGCTGTTCGGCAGCGCTGCCGTCGTGGCGAGCGCGGCGTTCCTCGCCGCAGGGTCCGGTGCGGCGCAGGCGGCCTCGGCCGCCCAGCCCGGCCAGACCATCGGCCTTCCCGTCGGGGCCCAGCTTCCCGTCGGACTCTACTTCGTGAACACCTCGAGCTTCGGCGTGCGGGACACGCGGCCCCTCGATTCGGAATCCAACATCAACCTGCCGACCTTCCTGTGGGCGACGCCCTGGAGCCTGTTCGGCGCCCGGCTCAACCTCGCCGTGGTCCAGCCCGTGGTGGCTTCGAGCGCGCGCGGCGCGCCCTACCAGAGCGGCATCGGCGTGCCCCTCATGGCCGCCCAGCTCGCCTGGAAGCTCAGCGACAATTTCGGCGTCAGCTACCTGTTCGGCGGATACCATCCCGTCGAGACCCGGTTCCTGATCCAGAACGCCTCGCTCAGCCACCGCTTCGCGGCGACCTATTCGGGCGACGGCCTGAACCTCACGGCCAACCTGCTGTACGGCATCTACATCGATCCGATCTCGCCGCAGGGGACGGTCTATCCGGACTATCTCAACCTCGATCTCACGGCGACGAAGAAGTTCGGCAAGTGGGAGATCGGCCCCGTCGCCTTCGGGTCGATGGATCTGCCGACGCGCTTTCCCGGCTATCGCCGCCAGGGGCAGTTC
>Ga0182231_1000082_pt1 | contig 25653 bp, 22 predicted proteins | sample G6R1MG_29_FD_129667 | JGI IMG/M metagenome (GOLD analysis project Ga0182231, IMG submission 129667) | Miscanthus phyllosphere microbial communities from Michigan, USA - G6R2_NF_07NOV2016_LD1 MG | ecosystem: Host-associated > Plants > Phyllosphere > Phylloplane/Leaf | place: USA: Michigan...
CTTCGCCGCCGGCGAGAAGTTCGACGCCCGCGTGATCCAGTTCGACCGCAAGGCGCGCCGGGTCCAGCTCTCCATCAAGGCCCTCGAAATGGCCGAGGAGAAGGAGGCGATGGCCCAGTTCGGCTCCGCCGATTCCGGCGCCTCCCTGGGCGAGATCCTGGGCGCGGCCTTCAAGAAGGCCCGCACCAGCGACGACAAGGACGACACCCAGGACTAATCGTCCCTCATCAAGAAGCCCGGGATTTTCCACGAATCCCGGGCGCCAGAACTGAAGACGCCCGCGCGGGGATCGCCCCTCACGCGGGCGTTTTCTCGTCTTGGCACCCCCGCATCCATTCGAGGACTGTCGCACTGCAGCGCGAAGACTTAGGAATTCTTCAGCCCCGCCACCATCGTCCCCTCTTGCCGGTCCGTGGCGGGCAAGGCTAGAACACCCACGCCGAGGATGCGAGGCGGGGCAAGGGCTTGGGGCCATCCGGCGACGGACGGCGCAGGGCTTCGGAAACCACCGCGCGGCGCGGCGAACCCGGGCGGCACGAAGCCCGGACAACCCATCACGGCCGGGAACGGTCGGTGCGCGAGGGAGCGAACCATCGCATGGCCGCTGACGCCGAACTCCTGATCGATCGTCGGCGCCTGCGCCGCAAGCTCTCCCTGTGGCGGGTGGTGGGGATCGGAGGCCTCGTTCTCGCCGTCGGCGCCGTCGGCCTGCGCATCCGCAGCGGCACCGAGCCCCTCGGCTTCGGAGCGGTCAAGCCACAGATCGCGCGCATCTCCATCGGTGGGTTCATCGCCGGTGCCGAGGCCACCACCAAACTCATCGAGCGCGTGCGCGACGCCGGAGCGGTCCAGGGCGTGGTCGTCTCGATCTCCTCGCCCGGCGGCACCACCACGGGCTCCGAGGAACTCTACCGCAACCTCCGGGCGCTCGCCGAAAAGAAGCCCATGGTGGCCTTCGTCGACGGCACGGCTGCGTCCGGCGCCTACATCGCCGCCATCGCGGCCGACCACATCGTCGCGCGCGAGACGGCGCTCGTCGGCTCCATCGGCGTCCTGTTTCAGTATCCGGATCTGTCCGGACTCCTCGACAAGGTCGGGGTGAAGGTCGAATCGGTGAAATCCTCGCCCCTCAAGGCCGAGCCGTCGGGCTTCACCCCGACCTCGCCGGAGGCGCGCGCGGCCCTCGCGGCCGTGGTCGGCGATACCTACGCCTGGTTCAAGGGCCTCGTGTCCGAGCGCCGCAGGATGAGCGATCGTGAACTCGCCACCGTCTCCGACGGGCGGGTGTTCAGCGGCCGCCAGAGCGTGCCCCTGAAGCTCGTCGACGGCATCGGCGGCGAGCGGCAGGCCATCGCCTGGCTCGAATCCGAACGTGGCGTCGCCAAGAACCTGCCGGTGCTCGACTGGAAGCCGAAGGCGAAGAGCGATTTCCAGATCTGGTCCGCCCTCGGCCTCGGCGCCGATCTCGTGGGGCTGGACGGTCTCGCGGCGCATCTGCGCACCATCGGCGACGAGACGGCCGGCGCGGCGCAGGGCGGACTCCTGGCCCTCTGGCGGCCCAGCCCCGCCGAAGCCGCCCGCTGAAACCGTTCATGACGTCGTGAAGGCCGCAGCATGATCAAATCGGAGCTCGTGCTCAGGATCGCCGAGCAGAATCCCCACCTCTACCAGCGCGACGTCGAGACCCTGGTCAACGCGATCCTCGACACCATCGCGGATGCCCTCGCCCGGGGCGACCGGGTCGAGCTGCGCGGCTTCGGGGCGTTCTCGGTGAAGCGACGGGATGCGCGTCGTGGGCGCAACCCGCGCACGGGTGCGGCCGTTGCCGTCTCCGAGAAGGCCATCCCCGTGTTCAAGACCGGCAAGGAGATGCGCCTGCGCCTCAACGAGGCCGGCATCGGTTCGGAGGAGACGGCCACCGCCGTCGCCTCGTGAACCCCCAGACGACAGATTCGATCGGAGTGCTTCGATGATCCGCTTTCTCAAGGGTTTGGTACTGCTTCCCGTCGCGGTCGTCGTCGTCGCGCTGGCGGTGGCGAACCGGGACGCCGTGCGCCTGTCGCTCGATCCGTTCTCGCCCGACATGCCGGTCTTCAGCGTGACACTTCCGCTCTACGTGATCCTGTTCATCGCCGTTGGAGTCGGCGTGCTGCTCGGCGGTTGCGGCGCCTGGCTCGGCCAGTCGGGCACCCGCCGCACCAGCGCCGAGCGCCGCCGGGAGATCCGCCGCCTCGAGGGCGAGACCGCCCGCCTGAAGACCTACGCGCCGCCGCCGGCCAACGAGGGGCCGAACGGCATCTATCGCAACGCCTCCGACCGCGTCGCCCTGCCGGCGCCGCGCTGACCCCCGTGATGTCCGCCATCACCGTCAAGATCTGCGGACTGAGCACCGGGCCGACCCTCGCGGCGGCCCTCGACGCCGGAGCCGACCTCGTCGGCCTCGTGCATTTTTCCAAAAGCCCGCGCCACGTCGATCTCCCGCTGGCCCGGCTCCTTTCGGAGCAGGCCCGGGGCAGGGCGGGGCGCGTCGTTCTCCTCGTCGATCCCGACGACGCCCTCCTCGCATCGGTGCTCGCCGCCACCGAGCCCGACTGGATTCAGCTGCACGGACGCGAGACGCCGCAGCGCGTCGCCGCCATCCGGCGCCTGTCGGGCCGCCCGGTGATGAAGGCGATCGGCGTGGCCACGCGGGCGGATCTGGCTGGAGTTTCGGCCTACGCCCACGTGGCCGACCGCCTCCTCCTCGACGCCAAAGCGCCCCCGGGCGCGGCCCTGCCCGGCGGCAACGGCCACGCCTTCGACTGGAACCTCCTCACCGGCGCGTCCCTGCCGGAAGGCACCATGCTCTCCGGCGGCCTCACCCCGGAGACCGTCGGCGACGCACTCACGCGCACGGGTCTGCGGGCCGTCGATGTCTCGTCCGGCGTCGAGAATCGCCCCGGAGAGAAGGATCCCGACCGGATCGCCGCGTTCATCGCCGCCGCGCGCGCCGGCCGCACGGTGGCGGCGGCCTGACATCCGGCGCCCGAATTCGGGAAACGGCGGGTTGGCCGCATTGTCGCCCCCCGCATGCGGGTCTAGATCAGGCGCTTGTCTCGCCGCAGGCATGGTCGAGACCGATCCGCCGGTCGGACCGGCCCGTCGCCGCATCTGCCCCAGGCCGCCCAGCCCCAGGCCGCACGCCAAGATCATCCAAGGACGCCGCCCGTGACCCTCGCTCCCCCTCCGAACTCGTTCCGCAACGGCCCGGATGAGCGCGGCCGCTTCGGCATCTTCGGTGGACGCTTCGTGGCCGAGACGCTGATGCCGCTGATCCTCGATCTCGAGGCGGCCTACGAGGCGGCCAAGGCCGATCCGGCGTTTCAGGCCGAGATGGACAGCCATCTGACGCATTATGTCGGCCGCCCGAGCCCGCTCTACGAGGCCGAGCGCCTGACCGAGCATCTGCGCGCCAAGGCGGCGCCCGGCCACGGCGCCCGGGTGTTCTTCAAGCGCGAGGAGTTGAACCACACCGGCTCGCACAAGGTGAACAACGTGCTCGGCCAGATCATGCTGGCGCGCCGCATGGGCAAGCCGCGCATCATCGCCGAGACGGGTGCGGGCCAGCACGGCGTGGCGACAGCCACCCTCTGCGCCCGGTTCGGCCTCAAGTGCGTGGTCTACATGGGCGCCGTCGACGTGGCCCGTCAGGCGCCCAACGTCTTCCGCATGAAGATGCTCGGCGCCGAGGTGATCCCGGTCCAGTCCGGGACCAAGACCCTCAAGGACGCCATGAACGAGGCCCTGCGCGACTGGGTCACCAACGTCGCCGACACGTTCTACTGCATCGGCACGGTGGCGGGCCCGCACCCGTACCCCGCCATGGTGCGCGATTTCCAATCGATCATCGGTCGCGAGACGAAGCAGCAGATGCTGGAGATGGAGGGGCGCCTGCCCGATTCGCTCATCGCCTGCATCGGCGGCGGCTCCAACGCCATGGGCCTGTTCCACCCCTTCCTGGACGATTCGAGCGTCGAGATCTACGGCGTGGAGGCCGCCGGCCACGGGATCGCCTCGGGCCTTCACGCCGCCTCCCTGTCGGGCGGCAAGCCCGGCGTGCTGCACGGCAACCGCACCTACCTCCTTCAGGACGGCGACGGCCAGATCGCCGACGCCCATTCGATCTCGGCGGGCCTCGATTATCCCGGCATCGGGCCCGAGCACGCCTGGCTGCACGAGGCCAAGCGCGTCACCTACCTCTCGGCGACGGATGCCGAGACCCTGGAGGCGTTCAAGCTGTGCTCGCTTCTGGAGGGCATCATCCCCGCCCTGGAGCCGGCCCACGCCCTCTCCAAGGTGTTCGAGATCGCGCCGACGAAGCCGGCCGATCACCTCATGGTGCTGAACCTCTCGGGGCGCGGCGACAAGGACATCCCGCAGGTCGCCGAAATCCTCGGCACCCAACTTTGACCCCTGGGTTACGGCGGTCTGCCCGTCGAAACCCCGTTGACACCGCAAGGCGGATTTCCTATTCCGCCGATCTCGCCGCCGCAGCGGACTTTTCGCAAGGGCGGTGATCTGGCGGGGTAGCTCAGTTGGTTAGAGCAGAGGAATCATAATCCTTGTGTCGGGAGTTCAAATCTCTCCCTCGCTACCAGTTTTTTGAGTTTCGAGAATGACGAGACCAAGAAGCCCTGCCCTTTGGAGCGGGGCTTCTTCGTTTTCGGACAGCACGACCGAGCGGTCTTTCCATCAGCGAAACCGCCTGATCCGCCGGTAGAATCCGAGAACGAAGAGGAGCTTTAGGCCACGGCGTCGGGGGGCGGCTGTCCTTCGCTTCGTCGGCGATCGGATCGGATCGGCTCCCATCGGGCCCGTCTCGGCGTCCATGGAGACAGCCCCCCGCGACGAAATGTGGACGGGCAGCCGTCGCGTCGGATCCGGCACGAGACCCGTCCGCGCCATCACGGCGATCCGTGCGAACTCCGGGTCCGGATGGGCCTCCAGCGCCTGGGCGATGGCGACGAGGCAGTTCGGGGTCGCCATCGCGACGGCGCGCTCGAACCAGACCGCAGCCTCCCGCGCCGCGCCGGTCTCCGCCTGGATCAAGCCGAGGTTGAGCGCGCCCCAGGCATCCCCCCCTTCGGCGGCCCGCGCATACCAGCGGACGGCCGATGCGGCATCGACCGGTGTGCCCCAGCCTTCCTCGTGGCAACGTCCGAGCAATCCCATGGCCTTGGCATGGTCCCGGTCCGCCGCCGCCTGGAGCGCCGCGAACGCGGCGGCATGGTCTCGGCGCAGGCCCGTGCCGTAGAGGAGAAGACAGCCGACATTGTAGGCGCCCCAGGCCGACCCCGCCGTGGCGGCCTTGCGATAGTGGACGAGGGCGACGGCGTGATCGACGGGAACGCCCCAGCCGAGTTCGTGGCAGCGCCCGACCATGGTGCGCGCCTCGACGCTTCCGAGGGAAGCCGCCTTCGTGAACCACGCATAGGCCAGGGCCGCGTCACGGGCGACGCCATGGCCGTCCAGATGCATCTGTCCCAGAACGAGTTGGGCCGCCTTGAAGCCGGATCGCGCCGCGAACCCGATCCAGGCGACGGCCATTTCTGGCTCGGTCGCGAAGATGCGGCGCCAGTCGGCCTCACTGTGACGGTGGAGCGCGGCGAGGCTGGGCGCTTCGAGGACCCGTGCCGGGGCCGTCCGGGACCGCCCCGCGCCATGTCCGCGATGGGTGCCGTGACGCAAGATTCATCCTCCACGATACCTCTCCATGTCGAAGAAGGACGAAGGAAGCAAGTTTTTCCAAGCCAATTCGGCTGTTTATACTAATTCTAGTTTTAATATCGCCGAAGCATGAGTTCACTGCCACGAACCTCCAGCCACATCATAGAACAAACTATAATGATTCCAGATTGATACATTTGTGCATCTCTTCGTGGAGTTCGGTTTTTGGCTCTTGATCGAGGGGTATGAAGGCAATTATCCGGCCTTTGTCTTGTCGCTGGAGTCCTCGAATGTCTGGTTCCCTTTCGTTGCGCGAAACCGGCTGCGCTTCTGGCTTCGGCATCGGTCTCGCGGCGACCCTGGGAGCCTTCCTGCCGTTCGATGCATCCGCCCAGGACGCTTCGGCCGAGCTTCCCCTGCTCAGCGTGGAAGGCTGGGACGGGCGCCAGCCCAACACCCTCCGGGAGGGCACCGGCCTGTCGCGCCTGCCCGGTCGTATCCAGGACACGCCGCAGGCGATCAGCGTGGTGCCGGGCGAGGTCATCCGCCAGCAGCAGGCAACCACCCTGGAGCAGGCCCTGCGCAACGTGCCGGGCATCACCCTGAGTTCCGGCGAGGGCAACGGCGGCCTCAACGGCGACCAGTTCCGCATCCGCGGCTTCCAGGCCAAGAACGACGTCTACGTCGATGGCCTGCGCGATTTCGGCGTCTATGCCCGGGATGCGTTCAACATCGGCGATGTCGCGGTGATCAAGGGCCCCACCGGCGAGACCCTCGGCCTCGGCACCGTCGGCGGAGCGATCAACATCAACTCGAAGAAGGCCCTCCTGACGGACTTCACCGCCGTCGACGGCCTCGGCGGCAGCGGCCCGACCGCGCGCGGCACCTTCGACATCAACCGCCGCATCGATGCGACCACGGCGATCCGCCTCACCGGCGTCGTCCATCGCCAGGACGTGCAGGACCGCGACAACATCAGGTCCGACCGGACGGGCATCGCGGCCTCCCTCGGATTCGGCATCGGCACCGATACCTCGCTCTATCTGAACTACCTGTTCCAGCGCAGCGAGCGCACTCCGGATTACGGCATCCCCACGGGCCTTCGCCCCGGCGACCGCTTCGCCCGGCCGCTCAGCGAGTTCGGCCTCGACCGCTCGACCTCCTATGCCCGCGCGACCGACCGGGACGACGCCAACGTCCACATGATGACGTCCCTGGCGAAGTGGGAGGTGACGCCGTGGCTGACGGTGACCAACGACAGCCGGCTCGCCTTCTACAGCCGCAACTTCTCCACCACGGCGCCGCTCTGCGTCGCGGCCAGCGGCTGCCTCGGCGGATTCTTCTCCGGCGGCAACCCGTTCGTGACCTACAGCGCGGGCGGCGGCCAGAGCTTCGAGCAGAGCGCGTGGGGCGCGCAGAACGTCACCACGGCGATCGCCAAGTTCCACACCGGGTTCCTGCGCCACGAGGTCGTGACCGGCCTCGACGTGTTCTACCAGAACGACGCGCGCACCAACTTCGCCGTGTCGGGCATCCGGCCCAACCAGCGCCTGCTCACACCGCAATTCGAGCAGACGGGCTACGCGCTCACCCGCAACTACAACAGCCGCCGGCTCGGCGACGGGGCCAATCTCGGCGGCTTCTTCAGCGACCGGGTGTGGCTGACCGAGCAGTTCTCGCTGCTCGGCGGCGTGCGCGTCGATCGGTTCGTGAGCGCGTACAATGCCACCACCACCGGCACGTTCGGCCGTGACACGGTCGCGGGCTCCACGGGCGTCAGCCCCAAGGCGAGCGCCATCTGGCAGCCGACCCCGAACCAGACCTACTACGTGTCCTTCGCCAAGGGGTTCTCACCCCAGGGGCAGTACGTCGCCAACTCCACCGGCATCGAGGTCGTCAACGCCGCGGCCCTGAAGCCCGAGGAGAGCGAACTCTACGAACTCGGCGCGAAGATCGCCGTCCTCGACGGGCGCCTGGGTCTCGCCGGCGCCCTCTTCCGAGTGGACAAGAGCAACAGCTTCGACACCGATCCGGTGACGGGCCTCCTCATCGTCGGCGCCCTGGACGCCGGCGAACAGCGCCGGGTCGAGGGCTTCGAGCTCACCGCCACGGGCCAGCTCACCCAGGATTGGAGCCTGCTCGCCGGCTACACCCACCTCAGCGGCACCGTACGCTCGGGGGCGAATATCGGCCGCGCCGCGCCCTTCGTGCCCGAGAACGCCTTCACCATGTGGACGACCTACGACCTCTCCACGTTCGGTCGGCGATGGTGGGACCTCCCCGGCAAGGTCACGATCGGAGCCGGCGTCACGGTGGACGACGGCTACTTCCCGGCGAGCGACAACGTCACCCGCATCCCCGGGACCTTCTCCCTCGACGCACTCGTGTCCTACGAGACCGATGCGTATCGGATCGCCGTCAACGCCTACAATCTGACCGACGAACTCAATTATGCCGGAGCCTTCTCGACCCGCGCGATCCCGACCTCGGGACGCACGGTGCTGGTCAGCCTCGGCCTGCGGTACTAGGCCGGTGCTGGTTCGGGTCCCCAACGTCCTCACCCCCGAGGAGGTCGCCCATTGCCGCGCCCGCCTCGGGGCGGGCGCGTGGGTCGATGGGCGCGTCACCGCCGGGCAGCAGGCCGCGCGCGCCAAGCACAATCTCCAAATCCCGGAGGATTCGGCCGTCGCGCGCGAGCTCGGCGACCTCATCCTGCGGGCGCTGGGGCGCAATCCCCAGTTCAACGCCGTGGCCCTGCCGCTCCGGGTGCTGCCGCCCCTGTTCAACCGCTACGACGTCGGCATGGGTTTCGGCGCCCATGTGGACGGTGCGATCCGCATGGTGCCGGGTGCCGGCATCCGCATGCGGGCCGATGTCTCGACGACGCTCTTCCTCACGGAGCCGGAGGAGTACGACGGCGGCGAACTCGTCATCGAGGACACCTTCGGCGCCCACGCGGTCAAGTTGCCGGCCGGCGACATGATCGTCTACCCGGCGACCTCGCTGCACCGGGTCGAACCGATCACCCGGGGCGCGCGCTGGTCGGCGTTCTTCTGGTCGCAATCCATGGTCAAGGACGACGGCGCGCGGGCGCTCCTGTACGATCTCGACCGCGGCATCACGGGGGTGCGCGGCGACCTCTCCGACGACAATGCCTCGGTGATCGCGCTGACCAGCACCTACCACAACCTCCTGAGGCGCTGGGCCGAGCTGTGACCGGCACCGCCCTGGACGCGGTGCATGGGCAGGCGCCCGCCGCCGGAAAAGCCAAACGGGCCAAGGCGCGCCGCGCCTTCTGGCTCAAGCAGCTCTACGCCTGGCACTGGATCAGCTCCGGCCTCTGCCTCGTCGGCATGCTGCTGTTTGCCGTGACGGGCATCACCCTCAACCATGCCGGGCGCCTGGAGGGCCGGGCCCGTGTCGAGTCCCGCGAGGCAGCCTTGCCCCGGGATCTCGTTCCCAGCCTCGCGATCCTGCCGGCCACCGGACGGGCGCCCCTGCCGGAGCCCGTCCGCGCCTGGCTCGGGGCCGAGTTCGGTGTCGCCGTCGCCGGGCGCGAGGCCGAACTGACCCGCGACGAGGTTCTGCTGTCCCTGCCGCGTCCCGGCGGGGACGCCTTCATCAGCCTCGGCCGGCGGGACGGCGCCGTCCTGCACGAGGTCACGGCGCGTGGCTGGGTCTCCTACTTCAACGACCTCCACAAGGGCCGCAACACCGGGCTCGCCTGGAGCCTGTTCCTCGACGGCTTCGCGGTGGCCTGTCTCGTGTTCTGCCTCACCGGCCTCCTGCTGTTGCAGTTCCATTCGACCCGCCGCCCGGCGACCTGGCCGGTGGTCGGGCTCGGCCTGCTGGCGCCCCTCCTCATCGCCCTCCTGTTCATCCACGCGTGAAGAGATCCCCATGCGCAAGGCCGTCACCGCGTTGTTCCCCACCCTGATCGCCGCCCCGGTGATGGCCGGCGAGGTCACCCTCAGCATCCAGATCCCGCGCCTCGACGTGTCCGAGTACCACCGCCCCTACGTCGCCGCCTGGATCGAGGGGGCGGACGGAGCGGCGGTGTCGAACCTCGCCGTCTGGTACGATCTGCGCAAGCGCGAGGGCGAGGGCGGCGCCAAGTGGCTCAAGGACATGCGGCAATGGTGGCGCCGCATCGGCCGCGAGACCGAGATGCCCCTCGATGGCGTCAGCGGCGCCACCCGCCCCGTCGGCACCCATGCCCTGCGCTTCGCCACGGACGCAGGCCCGCTCTCCGCCCTCAAGCCGGGCACCTACGAGGTCGTGGTGGAGGCCGCCCGGGAAGTCGGCGGCCGCGAGGTCGTGCGCCTGCCGCTGACCTGGCCCCCGACCGCCCCGAGCCACGCCGCCGCGCAGGGCAAGGACGAACTCGGCGCCGTGGCCCTCGATCTCAAGCCGTAAGGACTCTTCCCATGCGCCGTCTCACCCTCGCGGTCCTCGCAAGCCTGGCCCTGGCCGGCCCCGCCGCCGCCCACCGCGTCTGGATGCTCCCCTCGTCCACGGTCCTGTCCGGCACGGATGCCTGGGTCACCCTGGACGCGGCCGTGTCGAACGAGCTGTTCGTGTTCGAGCACGTGCCCCTGCGCCTCGACGGCCTCACCGTCACGGGTCCGGACGGCGCCCCCGTCACCCCGGAGAACACCGCCACGGGCAAGTTCCGCAGCACCTTCGACCTGCATCTGACCAAGCCCGGCAGCTACCGCGCGGCGGTGACGAACGAGGGGCTGATGGCGAGCTACAAGGTCGGCGGCCAGCCGAAGCGCTGGCGCGGCAAGGCCGATTCCATGGTCCGCGAAATCCCGGCGGACGCCCAGGACGTGACACTCACGGAATCGATCCAGCGCACGGAGACCTTCGTCACCGTGGGCAAGCCCAACACCGCAGCCTTCGCCCCGAGCGGCAAGGGGCTCGAATTGCGGTTCGACACCCATCCCAACAATCTCGCGGCGGGCGAAGCCGCCCGGTTCACCCTGCTGCTGGACGGCGCGCCCGCGCCCGGCATCGACGTGGAGGTGGTGCGCGGCGGCAGTCGCTACCGCGACAAGTCCGAGGAGGTGAAGCTGAAGAGCGGCCCAGACGGCACCGTCACGGTGCCCTTCGCCCAGGCCGGCCTGTACTGGTTCGGCGCCGAGACGCAGGACGACAAGGCCAAGACCACCGGGGCCCGGCGGCGCGCGGTCTACAACGCTACCTTCGAGGTGTTGCCGCAATAGCCGGCCCCGCCATGCGCCGCGTCCTGATCCCGCCCGTCCTGGCGCCCATCGGCCCCGGGGCGGGGCCCACCGGTCCGGTGGAGACCCTGGGGGGACGGATCATGGGGACGACCTGGTCCGTGCGTCTCGTCACGACCAGGGGGAACGCCGCCCCGATCCACGACCGGATCGAGGCGGCGTTCGCCCGCCTCCTGGCGCAGCTGAGTCACTGGGAGCCGGATTCGGCCCTGTGCCGGTTCAACCGGGCGCCGGCCGGGACCCGGCAGGTGCTGCCCGATGCCCTGTTCACCGTGCTGTCCGCGGCCTGCAGCCTCGCCGAGGCCGGCGCCGGGGCCTGCGACCCGACGCTGGGGGCTCTCGTCGATCTCTGGGGCTTCGGCCCGCCGGGGCCCGTCGACGCCGTTCCCGACGACTGCGCCATCGAAGCCGCCCGCGCGCGCACCGGTTGGCATCGGCTCGCCCTCGATCCGTCCGACCGGAGCGCCCACCAGCCCGGCGGCCTCGCCCTCGACCTTTCGGCCATCGCCAAGGGCTACGTGGTGGACGGGATCTCGGAGCTGCTCTCGGAATTGGGGGTGGCCCATCACCTCGTGGAGATCGGGGGGGAGCTGCGCGGACGCGGAGTGAAGCCCGATCGCCAGCCGTGGTGGGTCGGCCTCGACGGGAACGGCCCCGGCGAGACCGTGGTCGCCCTCAACGACCTTTCCGTCGCCACGTCCGGGGATTCCCAGCGCTCCCTGCGGCTGTCCGGCAGACGCTTCGGGCACACCCTCGACCCGGCCACGGGGCGCCCGCTGACGCGGGCCGCGCGCAGCGTCAGCGTCCTGCACCCGTCCTGCATGATCGCCGATGCCCTCGCGACGGCGATCCTCGTCCTCGGCCTCGAACGGGGCCTCGCCCTGGCGGATCGCCAGGGCGTCGCCTGCTGCATCCGGGACGATGATCGGACGCACCTCAGCGACGCGGCGCGGCGCATGGCGGCATAGGGACGGGCAGACGCGGCCGGCGGGACGATTCGGTCCCGGCACGGCAGCTCCGATCCGGCCGCGCCCGTCCGGATTCTCGCACGGATGTGACCTTCGGGCGCCGACAAAGGTGCCCTCGCGCCGCCACGGGAGCGTAGGCTTGGAAGTTACACGATGTTACATGATCCTGGTCCTTCGGCGCCCACGGGCCGCCAGTGCGGGAGAGTGTTGCGGTTGAAGTCACGGATGGAGACGACGCCGGGGATCGACCTCACGGCCTGCGACCGGGAGCCCATCCACATCGTCGGCAGCGTACAGCCCCACGGGTTCCTGCTAACCCTAGACGCGGCGAGCCTCGTCGTCGCGCAGGCCAGTGCGAACGTGCCGGTCCAGGTGCCCATCGGCACGAACCTGGAGACGGTCCTGCCCGAGCTGGTCGCGGTGGTGCGCGGGTATCTCGACACTTCGCCGGCCGAGGACGGGGCTCATTACCTGCGCACGGTGACCCTCGGCCCGATCGGAGCACGGCAGACCTACGAGGTCGCGGCGCATCGGGTCGATGACCTCGTCGTGCTGGAGCTCGAGGAGGCGGATGCCTCCGTCGAGGATGGGCTCGATGCCCTGACGCCCCGGCTGCGCGCCTTCGTACAGCGCCTGCGGGTGGCCCGCTCCATCGAGGATCTGTGCGACATCGTCGCCGAGGACATCCGGCACATCACCGGGTTCGATCGGGCGCTGGTCTACCGTTTCGACCGGGACTGGCACGGCACCGTGCTGGCCGAGAACGGGAACGGAGTGCTGCCGTCCTACCTCGATCTGCGCTTTCCGGCCTCCGACATCCCGGCCCAGGCGCGCGAACTCTACCGCCGCAATCGCCTGCGCATCATCCCGGATGCCGGGTACGGGGCGGTCCCGATCGCGCCGACCCTGACGCCGGCGGGCACGCCCCTCGATCTCAGCCAATCCGTCCTGCGCAGCGTCTCACCCGTGCATGTCGAGTACATGCGCAACATGGGCACGATGGCGTCCATGTCGGTGTCGATTCTCGTCGACGATACACTCTGGGGCCTGATCTCCTGCCACAATCGCGAGCCGCGCCGGGTATCCCTGCAGGCCCGCAACGCCTGCGACGTCCTCACCCAGATCTTCGCCCTGCAGCTCTCGGCCCGCGAGCGGGGCGCACAGGCCGAGCAGCGCCTGGCGCTCGGGGCGGTCCAGGCGCGGCTCCTCGGCTTCATGGCCGAGGAGGACAGCTTCGTCGACGGCCTGCTGAAGCATCCGGACGACGTCCTGGGACTGGTGAACGCGGCGGGGGCCGCCATCGTCACCGGCGACCGTTGCAGGCTGATCGGCACGACGCCCTCCGAGGGGGAGGTCCGGACCCTCTACGACTGGCTCTCGATCGAGACCGATGCGGCCGAGGTCTTCGCCACGGAGGCCCTGTCGGAGCTCCTGCCGGCGGCCGGGGCCTTCGCGACCCAGGCCAGCGGATTGCTCGCCATCTCGGTCTCGAAGAAGTACGCGAGCTACATTCTCTGGTTCAGGCCGGAGGTGGTGCGGACGGTCAAGTGGGGTGGCAACCCGGTCAAGCCGGCGACGCACGATCCCGGGGGCGGCCCCGACCGCCTGCATCCGCGAAAGTCGTTCGAGATCTGGAAGGAGACGCTGAAGGCGCGCGCGCTGCCCTGGAGCGTCCCGGAGGTCGAGGCGGCAAAGGACCTGCGCGCCTCGGTCCTCGGGATCGTGCTGCGCCGGGCGGAGGAGCTGGCCGCCCTGAGCGAAGAGCTCCAACGCTCCAACAAGGAACTGGAAGCGTTCTCCTACTCGGTCAGCCACGACCTGCGGGCGCCGTTCCGCCACATCGTCGGCTACTCGAACCTCCTGAAGACCCGCGAGGGCGCCAACCTGTCCGACAAGGGCCGGCACTACGTCGACACCATCATCGAGGCGGCGTTCTCGGCCGGGACCCTCGTCGACAACCTGCTCGCCTTCTCGCAAATGGGCCGCAACGCCCTGAACCGGGTGTCCGGCGACATGAACGCCCTCGTGGAGGAGGTCCGGCGCAAGGTTCTTCGCGATACGGCCCCGACACACGTCGTGCGCTGGGAGATCGGACCGCTGGGCCGTGCCTACGCCGACCCGTTCATGCTGCGCCTCGTCATCGAGAACCTGCTGTCGAACGCACTCAAGTACAGCCGGAACCGTCCCGAGGCGGTCATCGAGATCGGACGCCTTCCCCCGACGGACGGAGAGGCCGTCTTCTTCGTCCGCGACAACGGGGTCGGCTTCGACATGACCTATGTCGACAAGCTCTTCGGCGTGTTCCAGCGCCTGCACCGGGTCGAGGACTTCGAAGGCACCGGCATCGGGCTCGCCAACGTGCGCCGCATCGTCGAGCGCCACGGCGGCCGGACCTGGGCCGAGGGCAGCCTCGGCGCGGGCGCGACCTTCCACTTCACGCTGCCCCTGCGGGGCGAGGCTCCTTAGAGATGGCCAACCTGAAACCGATCCTCCTCGTCGAGGACAATCCCAACGACATCGAGCTCACGCTCGCGGCGCTGGAGGCGGGTCAGCTCGCCAACGAGATCGTCATCTGCCGTGACGGGGCGGAGGCCCTCGACTTCGTCTACCGGCGCGGCCTGCACGTGAACCGGGACCTCCAGGATCCGGCCGTCATCCTGCTCGACCTGAAGCTGCCCAAGGTCGACGGGCTGGAGGTCCTGGCCAAGGTGAAGGGCGATCCGCAGACCCGATCCATCCCAGTGGTGATGCTCACCTCCTCGCGCGAGGAGACAGACGTGGTCCGCTCCTACGACCTCGGGGTGAATGCCTTCGTGGTGAAGCCCGTCGGCTTCACCGAATTCTTCTCGGCCATCCAGGAACTCGGCGTGTTCTGGGCCGTCCTGAACGAGCCGCCGCCGCACAGGGGAGGCTGGCCATCGAACACCTGATGGACGCCGACGATGCGATCCGCATCCTCCACCTGGAGGACAGCGACCTCGACGCAGAACTGGTCGAGGCCGCCCTCGATGGCTTGGGCCGCCCCTACGTGATCGAGCGGGTGATGGACCGCCCCGATTTCGCGGCCACCGCCCAGCCGGGTCGCCACGACCTGATCCTCGCGGATTTCGTCCTGCCGACCTTCGACGGGATCAGCGCCCTCGCCATCGCGCGGGAGCAATGCCCCGATACGCCGTTCGTCTTCGTGTCCGGTACCCTCGGCGAGGAGACGGCCGTCGAGGCGTTGAAGAACGGTGCCGTCGACTACATCACGAAGCAGCGCCTCGAGCGTCTTCCGCGCACCGTGCTGCGGGCGCTGGCGGAGGCGCAGGCGAAGGCCGACAAGCGCCGGGCCGAGGCCGCGCTCCAGGCGCTCAACGACACGCTGGAGCTTCGCATCGCGGAGCGGACGCGCGAACTCGCGAGCTCGAACGCCGAACTGCAGATGCAGATCGTCGAGCGCGAGCGGGTGGAGGAGGCCCTGCGCCTCGCCCAGCGCCTGGAGGCCGTCGGGCAGCTCACGAGCGGCGTCGCGCACGACTTCAACAACCTCCTCACCGTCATCTCGGGCAACATCGAGTTCCTCGGGCGCGAGGTCGCCACCGAGCGCTCGAAGCGACGGCTCGCGATGATGAAGGGAGCGGCGGACCGGGGCGCGAATCTCACGGCGCAGCTCCTCGCCTTCTCCCGCCGCCAGAGGCTGGAGCCGACGCCGGTCAGTCTCAATCAGACCGTCGCCTCCATGCGGGACCTCCTCCAGAGCTCCATCGGGGGGGCGGTCCGCATCGAGACGACCCTGCAGCCAGACCTGTGGCCGGCCCTGGTGGATGCGACCCAGATCGAACTCGTGATCCTCAACCTCGCCATCAACGCGCGCGACGCCATGGTCGTCGGAGGATGCCTGACCATCGAGACGGCCAACGTCGCGGTCACGGGCCCCCAGACGCGCCCCGAGCAGCCGCTGCCGGGCGAGTACGTCATGGTGGCCGTCAGCGACACGGGAACGGGCATGCCGCCGGAAGTGGTGAAGCGCGCCTTCGAGCCGTTCTTCACCACCAAGGAGGTGGGCAAGGGCTCGGGGCTCGGACTGGCCCAGGCCTACGGCTTCGTGAAGCAGTCCGGTGGCGGCATCCGCATCGACACGGTCGTCGGGGAGGGAACCTCGATCCGGGTCTACCTGCCCCGTGTCGAGGATGGGGCCAACGCGGTCCACGAGAGTTCGCACCCGGCCGACGGCGGACCCGGGCGCTTGCCGGACGGACAATCGGTCCTGCTCGTCGTCGATGACGACACGGCGGTGCGCGAGGTCACCACCACCCGTCTCATGGAGGCCGGCCACATGGTGCGCGAGGCTGGCTCGGGCCTCGCGGGACTGGCGTCCCTGGAGGCGGACCCTTGCGTCGATCTCGTGGTGCTGGACTTCGCGATGCCGGGCATGAACGGGGTGGAGGTCGCGACCGAGATCCGCAAGCGCTGGCCCGGCCTGCCCATCCTGTTCGTCACCGGCTACGCCGACACCGCGGCCCTGATGACGGTCGGTGCGGTCGGTGCCGACCGCATCGTCCAGAAGCCGTTCCGGGACGGGGAGTTGGAACGCAAGGTCGCGGAGGCCATCGTGAGCCGGCCGGCTCCCGGCCTGCGCCTGGTCTCGGGTGGGACGTCCGGCACTTGAGCGATCGCCTGGATCGGGTCGCCCCGGCCAGAGTTCGCCAATGCGTTCGAGGAGCGAAGAATGCCGCCCGCGACACGCCTGTGTTCATGGCGCAACACAGGTAAGGTATGCGTGGGCTCGTCGTGCAAGGCCGCCCGCAACGCCGTGCCTCGGCCGACATGCTCGCGCTCGTCGCCGTGCTGTACGGCGCGGTCGCCTCGGGCGACGCCCTGCCGATCGCGTGGGCGGGCGCCCTGGCCCCCCCCCCGTCGTCCTCGAGTTCGACGCCGCGATGGTGGTGTTCGCCCCGCTTCTCGGCATCGCGGCCCGGAAGGTCTCGCGCCCCGGCGCCCGGAGACGCCTGGCCTTGACATCGCCGGTCCCGGGTGGAACCGTGTGACGGTCAAGGTTCTCGCGGTCCTCGGACCGTGAGCTAAGAGGGAATTCGGTCGAGCCCGCCGGGGCGATGCCGAAGCTGCCCCCGCAACTGTGAGCGGTGAGCCGCTGCCGAGAACGGTCACTGGTGTTCGCACCGGGAAGGCCAGGCAGGGGCGACGATCCGTGAGCCAGGAGACCTGCCTTGGCAACGAACGTCTCTCGGGCGGGGTGCTCCGGTGGGTCGCATGATCGACGTCGGCCCGTCGTGGCCGGCGTGCGCCCGTGCCGCTCGGCCCGACACGTCCAGAACCATTTGGATGCTGTTGATGCCCGCGATCGATCATCCCGCCCCCGAAAGGACATCCGCGCAGACCCCGCGCGATGACTCGGAGCGGCCATCCGAATCCGGCTTGCGCGGCCAAGCTTCGCAACGTAATAATGTTTCACTCTTCGCCGGACCATCGTCGGGCCGTGCGGCTTGCGCGGTCGACGGCTCGGGACGGCATCCCCCGCAGCCGAGATCCGACACGATGTCCTTGAGAGTGCTTCACGCCGCGTCGGTGCCCGATCCGGTGCCGGGCCGCGCGAAACGGCAGGGATCGCGCCGCCGTCTGCGCCTCGGGGTCGCCCTCGCGGCCCTCTCCCTGACGCCGGACGCCCGCGCCGAGGAGACGGCGGTCACCCTGGAGACCCTCACGGTGGAGGGTGCCGGCATCGGCCTCAACGTGCCGGAAGGCGCCATCGGACTCATCGGCCCGACGCCGGGCTTCAGCGCGGCCCGCGCCGTGAGCAGCACGAAGACCGACACGCCCCAGCGCGACGTGCCCCAGATCGTCACCGTGGCCTCGCGCGAAGTCATCACCGATCTGGCCGCGACGCGGGCCGACCGGGTGTTCAACTACACCCCCGGCGTCGCCCAGCAGAACAACTTCGGCGGCCTCACGGTGTTCAGCTACGCCGTGCGCGGCGTCACCACGTCCGAGATCTTCAAGAACGGCTTTGCCATCAACCGGGGCTTCCCGCCGCCGCCCGACACCCAGAACGTCGAGCGCATCGAGGTTCTGAAGGGCGCGGGCGGCGCCCTGTTCGGCCGCAGCGATCCGGGCGGCGTGGTCAACATCATCACGAAGCAGCCGACCGCCGAGCGCTTCATCGAGATGGGCGGCCTGTGGGGCAGCTTCGAGCAGTTCCGCGGCACGGTGGATGCCGGCGGTGCCCTCAACGAGGACAAGACGGTCCAGTACCGCTTCAACTTCGCGGGCGGGCGCCAGAACAGCTTCCGCGATTTCGTCGATGGCGACCGGCTGTTCGTGGCGCCCTCGATCAGCTGGCAGATCACGCCCGACACGAAGGTCACCGTCGAGACCGAGTTCGTGCGCAACCGCATCGTGTTCGACCGCGGTGTGATCGCCATCAACCGCCAGCTCGGATTCCTGCCGATCTCGCGCTTCCTCGGCGAGCCCGGCCAGAGCACTGAGCAGACCTCGAACACCATGCAGGTGCGCCTGGAGCACCGCTTCGACGCCGATTGGCAGATGCGGCTCGGCGCGCATTTCAACACCGGCACCCTGGAGGGCGAATCCGCAGAGATCCGCTCCATCGCGGCCGACAACCGCACCGTCTCCCGCGACCGCAACTTTCGGGACTACCGCTGGGACACCGCCATCGGCCAGGCCGAGGTGGTCGGCCGCTTCGCCACCGGCCCCCTGGGGCACACCCTGCTCCTCGGCTTCGAGCGCGAGAGCACCGACAGCCGCACGGTCTACCTGCGCTCGAACGTCCGCCAGAACCCGTTTTCCATCGACATCTACAACCCGCGCTACGGCCAGCCCCTGCCGCCGCTCACCATCCCGCGCAACAACCTCGAACGGGTGACGAACACCGCCCTCTACGCCCAGGACCAGATCACCCTGAGCCCCGAATGGAAGGCTCTGCTCGGCGTCCGGTTCGACTTCTTCGAGCAGTCGTTCCGCGAGCGCATCCCGCGCAGCGACGTCGAGCAGTCGCGGGCCGCCGCGACGCCGCGCGCCGGCCTCGTCTACCAGCCGCTGCCCGAACTCTCGCTCTACACCAACGTGGGCACGAGCTTCCGGCCGAACATCGGCCCCGATGCGGCGGCGGCCTCGCGCGGGGTGCCGTTCGCGCCCGAGACGGGCATCGGCTACGAGGTGGGAGCCAAGCTCGACCTCTATGGCGGGGCGCTCGCCCTCACCGGCGCCGCCTTCCATATTGAGCGCGCGAACGTGCTGACCCCCGACCCGAACAACAGCGGCTTCTCCCTCGCGGCGGGCGAGGTGCGCAGCCAGGGCTTCGAGCTCACGGCCACGGGCCAGATCTCGCCGGAGCTGCGCCTCATCGGCGGCTACGTCTACGCCGACGCCGTGGTGACGAAGGACAACGTCCTGCCGGTGGGGGCGCCCCTCATCAACATCCCCAAGCACAGCGGCAGCCTGCTCGCCGTCTACGAGGTCCAGTCCGGCCCTTGGGCGGGTCTCGGGATCGGCGGCGGCGTGCGCGGGGTCGGCGAGCGGGCCGGCGACGCCGGCGGCACCGGCTTTACCCTGCCGGCCTACGTCGTCGCCGATGCGCTGGCCTATTACCGCTACGAGAACATCCGCTTCGGCTTCAACGTCGAGAACATCTTCGACAGCGAGATCTACGAGAGTTCGCTCAACGTGTTCCGGGTCTATCCGGGCGCGCCGCGTCGTTTCACCGGCACCGTCTCGGTGCGGTTCTGATGACGGATCCGTGTGATCCGGCCCTGGCGATCCGCGATGTGGTCAAGCGGTTCGGCGGCCGCACGGCCCTCGACGGCCTGACCCTGACGCTCGGGGCCGGCGAGGTCTTCGCCCTGCTCGGCCCCAACGGGGCCGGCAAGACCACGACCATCAACCTCATCCTCGGCTTCCTGAAGGCGGATGCCGGGACGGTCCGGGTCTGCGGGATCGATGCGGGCGCCGACCCCATCGCGGCACGATCGGCCATCGCCTACATCCCCGAGCAGGTGGCGCTCTATCCCACGCTCTCGGGCCGGGAGAACCTGCGCTACTTCACGACGCTGGCGGGGCTCGCCGTGTCCCGGGACGAGGCCGACCGGCTGCTGACGCAGGCCGGCCTCGCGCCCGAGGCGCACGCGCGCCGGGCCGCCACCTATTCCAAGGGCATGCGCCAGAAGGTCGGCATCGCCATCGCCCTGGCGCGCCGGGCCCGGCTGCTGCTCCTCGACGAACCGACTTCGGGCCTCGATCCGAGCGCGTCGGCGGACTTCTCGGCCGTGGTCCGGGCGGCGGCCGGGCGGGGCACCACGGTGCTGATGGCGACCCACGACCTCTACCGGGTCAAAGAGGTGGCCGACCGGGTCGGCGTGCTGCAGGCCGGCCGCGTCGTCGAGGAGATCGATCCCGCTTCCCTCGACCACGCCGCGCTGGAGCGCCTGTACATCGAACGGCTCGCGTCGTGAGGCTGGTTCGGGCCGAACTCGGCCAGCTCCTGCGCGATGCCCGCCTGCGCTGGATCGGCGCCGTCCTCGTGGTGCTCCTTGGCATCGCCCTCGCCGGGGCCTGGCGGCAGGCCGTGCGCGACGCCGGCGATGTGAGGGCGATCGCGCAGGCCGAGCGCGGGCGCTGGCTCGGCCAGGATGCCAAGAATCCGCACTCCGCCGACCATTACGGGTTGTGGGTGTTCAAGCCGTCCTCGCCCCTGGCCGTCTTCGATCCCGGCGTCGAGCCCTATACCGGGCGCATGGTCCGCATCGAGGCCCACCTGTTCAACGATGCGGTCTTCCGAGCGGTGCAGGACGCCAACCCGCTGTCACGCGCCGGCCTCGGCAGCGCCGCCGACATCGTCCAGCTCATCGTGCCGCTCTTCGCGATCCTGCTCGGCTTCTCCGCCTTCGCCGCCGACCGGGAGCGCGGCACCCTGCGGCTGGCGCTCGGCAACGGCGCCGCGCCGGGCCGCCTGTTCACGGCCCGCCTCGCGGCCCTCCTCGCCGCCCTCGTCCTCGTCGTCGGGCTGCCGCTCTCGGGCCTCGGCGGCCTCGCGGCGGCGAGCCTCGACGCGCCCGGCTGGGAGGTGTGGCCCCGCCTCGTCCTGTGGGTGGCAGCCCAACTCGCCTATGCGGCCCTGTTCCTCGTCCTGGCCATGGCCCTGTCGCTCACGGCCCGTACCGCGCGTGGGGCGCTCGCCGCGTCGCTGCTGGTCTGGGTCCTCGTCTGCGTGGCGGCCCCGCGTCTCGCCACCGTCGCGGTCGAAACCACCGCACCGGCGCTCTCCTACCGCGAGACCCGCGCACGGATCGAGGAGGCGGTCCGGGGGCACCGCACCGCGGAGGCCAACGACGAGCGCGCCAAGGCGGTCCTCGCCCGCTACGGCGCCACCGATCCCGACGCGCTGCCCGTCGATCTGCGCGGCCTGATGATGAGCGAGAACGAGCGGCACAATTTCGCGGTGTTCGACGCCGCGTTCGGTGCCTTCTTCGACAGCCTGCTGCGCCAGGAGCGGGCCTACGCTTGGGCCGGGCTCCTGTCGCCGCGCATCGCCCTCCAGGCGCTCTCCGCCGCCCTCGCGGGAACGGATTTCTCCCAGCACGTCCACTTCGTCTGGGCAGCGGAGCATTACCGCCGGGGGATCTCGGAGCGGATGAACCGGGCGATCATGGACAACCCGCAGGGCGGGGAGCGCCGCTACACCGCCGGCCACGACCTGTGGGAGACGGTGCCGCCCTTCGATCATCTCCCGATGCCCCTGGCCGGGGCGGCCTGGGCCGTGCCTCTCGCCATCCTGGCGGCATGGCTCGCCGTCCTCGGTGGGGCCGCTACCCTGGCCGTCCGGCGGCTGACGCCATGAAGACGGTCGACCGCATGAGCCGCTTCCTTCGCCTCCTCGCCGTCGAGACCGGCATGACCCTTCGTGAACGGCTGACCTGGGCGGTGCTGGCGGCCCTGTTCGCCGCCCTGCTGTTCGGGGCCCACGCGGGGACCGTCCGGGTGACGGCCGAACGCGCCGCCCTGGCCGGGGCGGCTGCGGAGGAGTCGCGCGCCGTCTCGCGCGCGCGCGAGACCTTCGCGCGCTACGCTCAGCCGACACCGGTCAAGGTCAACTACTGGCAGGATCCGACCAACGCCTTCGGCTACATGGCGTGGTTCCTCACCGTCCATGCCATCAAGCCGCCGACGCCCCTCGCGGCGCTGGCCACCGGGCAGTCCGACGTGCAGCCGGCGCTCCTGCGGATGGATTTCGGGTCGAGCACCGTCTTCGACGATGTCGCGTACGAACTCGGATCGGCGGCGCGGCTGAAGCTCGGGGCCTTCGATCTCGCCTTCGTGCTCACCGTCCTCGTGCCGCTCGCCGTCATCGCGCTCGCCGGCACCCGCCTCTCGGCGGAACGGGATTCCGGCACGCTCCGGCTGATCGCGGCCCAACCCATCGGGCCGCGTGCCGTGGCGGGGGCGAAGTTCGGGGCCGTGGCCGGCCTCCTCGTGGTAGCGATCCTCGGGCAGGCCGGCCTCGCCCTCTGGGTGACCGGGGCGATCCCGTCCGTCGCCGGCTCGGGCGCCACCCTGGCGCTGCTGGCGGGCGCGCTCGCCGCCTACATCCTCGTGTGGGTCGCAGCCTGCGCCCTCGTCGCCACCCTGTGGCGGGGCGCGGTGGCCGCCCTGTCGACCCTCGTCCTGGCCTGGACCGTGTTCACCGTAGCCATCCCGGCGGCGGCCTCCAGCGCGGTGGATCTCCTGACGCCACCCCCCTCGCGCATCGCCGCCATCGACGCGAGCCGGCAGGCGCAGGACGCCTTCGCCAACGGCGGCGCGGGGCCGCGCCTGACGGCCCAATGGTTGGCCCGGATCCCCGGTACGGCCGAGCGGCCCGACCTCGCCGAGGCGCCCGAGATCAAGCGCCTCGCCCGCGACGCCTCTTACGACAGCGCGCTCGATGCCCGCCGAGAGAGCTTTCTGGCGCAGGACCGGGATAGCGCCGCCGTGAGCCGGTGGCTCGCCCTGGCCTCGCCCGTCACCACCTTCGACCTCGCCCTCCAGCGGGCCGCCGGTACCGATGCCGGGCGGCACGCCGCCTTCCTCGCCTCGGCCGCCGCCTACCGGCGGACCCTGCGGGCCTTCTTCGAGCCGCGCATCGTCGCGCAGGCCCTGAACCCCGTGCCGGTCTGCGCCGGTTGCCAGGGCCGCCTCGATTTCGACGCCTACGACGCGGTCCCCCGGTTCCGGCCCAGCATCGACCTCGGGGCCGGGCAGGAGGGAGCCCTCGTCGCCCTGGCCTGGCTCATCGTCCTCGCGGCCGCCCTCGCCCTGGCCGCCCGGGTCCGGTTGAAGGCCTGGCCGGTATGAGACGGGCCGCCCGGCGCTCCGTGTTCCCCGTCGCGATGGACCCCATGCCCGATGTCTCCGGTGCCGAACCGCGTCCGTTCCGTTCCGGCGATGCCGGCCGTCGGGCCGCCATCGCCCGGGCACGGGGGTTCGCGCGCGGCCTCGCGCCGGTCCTGCTGGAAATTCGCGCCGAGGGATTCAAGACGCCGAGCGGCATCGCCCGGGCCATGACGCGGCGGGGGATACGCAAGCCCCGTGGCGGCACGGTCTGGGCGGCGGGATGCGTGCAGAAGCTGCTTCGCACCCTGGGCGAGGGGGTGGAGCGATGACGGTCCCCGATCCGGCGCGACCGCAGGGGCGCATCGCCGCCATCGACGCCCTGCGCGGGCTCGTGATGCTGCTCATGCTCGTCGATCACGTGCGCGACTTCCTGTTCCTGCACGTTCAGGTCCGCGATCCCATGGATCTGGCGGCGACGGAGCCCGGCCTGTTCTGGACCCGTGCGGCCTCGCACCTCTGCGCGCCGGTCTTCGTCCTGCTTACCGGCCTTTCTGCCAGCCTGTACGCCGCGAAACACGGCGACCGGGCCAGGGCCTCGCGCTTCCTGCTCCAGCGCGGCCTCATCCTGATCCTGCTCGAGATCACCCTGGTGAACCTCGCCTGGACGCGCAGCCTCCTGCCGCCGATCCTCTACCTTCAGGTGATCTGGGCCATCGGCGCCAGCATGATCGCCCTGGCGGGGCTGCTGTGGCTGCCCCGCGCCGCCCTGATCGGCGTCGCCCTGGCGATCATGCTCGGGCACAACCTGCTGACGCCGCTCACCCTCGCGCCGGGTGAAAGCGGCTACACCCTCTGGGCGATCCTGCACCAGCGCGGCTTCATCGATCTGCCCTGGGGCGTCGCGCGGACCTCCTACCCCCTCCTGCCCTGGATCGGCGTCATCGCGGCCGGCTACGCCCTCGGGCCATGGTTCGCCGCAACGATGCCGGAGTTCTCGCGCCGCCGCCGGCTCCTCGCCCTCGGGGCGACGGCGCTCGCGGGTTTCGCGATCCTGCGCGCCTTCGACGGCTACGGCGAACCGGTGCCGTGGCAGGCCGGCCCGACATGGGACGCGACCCTCATGGCGTTCCTCAACCTAACGAAGTACCCCCCGTCCGCCGACTTCCTCCTCGTCACCCTCGGTCTCGGCTTCCTCCTGCTGGCGTGGCTGGAGGCGGTCCCACCCCGCAGGCTCGGCTGGTTGCGCACCTTCGGCGGCGTCCCGCTGTTCTTCTACGTCGCGCATCTCTACGCCCTGCGCCTGTTCCACGATGGGCTCCTGAGCCTGGGCTTCGCCGGCCCCTCGGGGCGGATCGAGGCACCGGGCCCGGGCTCTCTCTGGCTCATCGCCGCCGCTCTGGGCCTGGCGCTCTACCCGGCCTGCCGCTGGGCCGTGCGGTTCAAGCGCCGCAGCACGGCGCCCTGGGTCAGCTACTTCTGAAGCTCGGCCCCCCAGCGTGCGCGATGGGCTCCCATCCGGCGGATCGCGTTAAACGTTCCGTGAGGCGGCCATGCCAAGGGTCGCGGGAGTCGGTTGTCTCCGGCGCGGCACCCCTCGCGCCGCGTCGCCCGAGAGGGGGCCGGCCGTGACCGGGCGTTGCGCACGACACGCCGACCGCCCTGGAACCTGGAGGCTTCGATGCCCGCCTTCGACGTCCGCGACCTTCTCGAAGCGGCGGGTCAGACGGACCGGCAATCCGCCGGCCCCACACCGCCGCCCGTCCGGGCGGCCGAAACGCAGGATCCGGGGAACGCGGGGAGGGGGGGGCCGATTTCCCCGGCGGTGCTCGTCGATTGCGTCCGGGCCGGCGAGTTTCTCCTCATCCTCACCCTCGGCATGGCGGTCCGGCACCTGTCCCCCGCCTGCCTCGCCCCGCTCTCGTTCCGGCAGTTCGCCGCAGCGTCCGGTGTCGCGATCCTGGCCGTCGGTCTGTTCCAGGCCGTCGGCGCCTACCGCATCGACGCCGTGCGCAGCCCGCGCACGGGCCTGCGACTGGCCCTGGCCTGGACGGCGACAGTCCTCGTCGTCGGCACCGGCCTCGTCCTCGCCGAGGCCGACGATCCGTGTAGCCGGGCCTGGCTCGCGCAGCTCTTCGGCCTCGGTCTCGGCCTCCTCCTGGCCGGACGTTTCGCCGTCGTCCGCCTCGTCCGGGTGCGGATGCGGCGTGGCCGCTTCGACCGGCGCACGGCCATCGTGGGCGGCGGCGCGGTGGCGGAGGACCTCATCCGCGCCCTCGACGCCCAAACCGAATCCGGCATCCGCATCGTCGGCGTGTTCGACGACCGCGGCGACCGGCGTTCCGACACGGTGGTGGCGGGATACCCCAAGCTCGGCACCGTCGACGACCTCGTCGCCTATGCCCGCACCA
>Ga0182231_1000085_pt1 | contig 25209 bp, 24 predicted proteins | sample G6R1MG_29_FD_129667 | JGI IMG/M metagenome (GOLD analysis project Ga0182231, IMG submission 129667) | Miscanthus phyllosphere microbial communities from Michigan, USA - G6R2_NF_07NOV2016_LD1 MG | ecosystem: Host-associated > Plants > Phyllosphere > Phylloplane/Leaf | place: USA: Michigan...
CCGCCGCAAGGCGCGTGTGCGCCGCGCGCTGCGGGCGGCGGCCAACGGACGGCCCCGGCTCTCGGTGTTCCGTTCCTCCAAGCAGATCTACGTTCAGGTCATCGACGACGCGCAGGGCAAGACCCTCGCGGCGGCCTCCAGCCTCGACAAGGATCTCCGCACCGGCCTCAAGACCGGTGCCGACGTCTCCGCCGCCCAGGCGGTGGGCAAGCTCGTCGCCGAGCGCGCCAAGGCCGCCGGCGTCACCCAGGTGATCTTCGATCGCTCGGGCTACCTCTACCACGGGCGCGTCAAAGCGCTCGCCGATGCCGCCCGCGAGGGTGGCCTCGAGTTCTAAGATTGGCGGAGGGGAGCGGCCCAGGCCGTTCCCCGCCCGGACGATTCAAGCGAGCGGGTCCGCCACCCGCGCCAGTGAGATGGAACAGTGAAAATGGCACGTGAACGTGAAGGCGGGGGCCGCGGCCGCCGCGACGACCGTGAGGAGCGCGACAGCGAGTTCGTGGACAAGCTCGTCCACATCAACCGCGTCGCCAAGGTCGTGAAGGGCGGACGCCGCTTCGGCTTCGCCGCGCTGGTCGTCGTCGGCGATCAGAAGGGCCGCGTCGGCTTCGGCCACGGCAAGGCCCGCGAAGTGCCGGAAGCCATCCGCAAGGCCACGGAAGCCGCCAAGCGCGGTCTCGTCCGCGTGGCGCTGCGCGAGGGCCGCACCCTGCACCACGACGTCCAGGGACGTCACGGCGCCGGCAAGGTCATCCTGCGCGCCGCCCCCCAGGGCACCGGCATCATCGCCGGCGGTCCGATGCGCGCCGTCTTCGAGACGCTGGGCATGCAGGACGTGGTGGCCAAGAGCCTCGGCTCCTCGAACCCCTACAACCTCGTGCGCGCCACCTTCGACGCCCTCAAGAACGAGGACAGCCCGCGCTCCGTCGCGGCCCGTCGCGGTCTCAAGGTGTCGGCACTCCAGGCCCGCCGTCGTGACGCCGACCCGTCCGACCTGTCCGAAGCCGCAGTGGCGTAAGGGAGGGTCAGATGGCACAGAAGACCGTCCGTATCGAGCAGATCGGCTCGCCGATCCGCCGCGAGGGCGACCAGCGCGCGACGCTGATCGGCCTTAAGCTCAACAAGCTGCACCGGGTCTCCGAGCTGGAGGACACCCCCTCCGTGCGCGGCATGATCCGCAAGGTGCAGCACCTCGTGCGCGTCCTTGGCGACGCGGCCTGAGGGAGGGCATCATGAAACTGAATGAACTCCACGACAATCCCGGCGCAACCAAGAACCGGATGCGCGTCGGCCGGGGCATCGGCTCCGGCAAGGGCAAGACCGCCGGACGCGGCGTGAAGGGCCAGAAGGCCCGGACCGGCGTCTCCATCAAGGGCTTCGAGGGCGGTCAGATGCCGCTGCATCGTCGCCTGCCCAAGCGGGGCTTCAACAACCTGTACGCAACGGACCTGAACGAGGTGAACCTCGGCCGCGTCCAGCAGGCGTTGGATGCCGGCCGCCTCGAGGCCGGTGCGGTCGTCACCGTCGAGACCCTGATTGCGGCCGGGATCTGCGCCCGGGCCCGCGACGGCGTCAAGCTTCTCGGTGTCGGCGAACTCACTTCGAAGGTTTCCTTCGAGGTCACCCGCGCGTCGAAGTCGGCCATCGAGGCCGTCGAGAAGAGCGGCGGCACCGTCACCGTGACCTACGGCGACGGCGTGTCCACCCGGGGCAAGCCCGCCCGCGTGGTTGCGTAGACGTCGATCCGACTTTAAGTCGAAGCCCTGAGCGGCGGCCCGTGCGACCTGCGCGTGGCCGCCGTTTCAGTTTATTGGGAAGCCCGTCGCTCCCGCACGACAAAGATACTCAGGAACCGGTGCCATGGCCTCAGCCGCCGAGCAGCTTGCCGCGAACCTCAATTTCGGGGCCATCGCCAAGGCCGACGAGCTCAAGAAGCGCATCTGGTTCACCCTGGGTGCGCTGATCGTGTTCCGGCTCGGCACCTACATCCCGATCCCCGGCATCGATCCGGAGCAGTTCGCCCGCAACTTCCAGAGCCAGGCCGGCGGCGTGCTCGGGCTGTTCAACATGTTCTCGGGCGGCGCCGTCGAGCGCATGGCGATCTTCGCCCTCAACATCATGCCGTACATCTCGGCGTCCATCATCATTCAGCTCCTCACCTCGGTCGTGCCGACCCTCGAGGCGCTCAAGAAGGAGGGCGAGTCCGGCCGCAAGGTGATCAACCAGTACACCCGCTATCTCACGGTGGTGCTGGCCCTGGTCCAGAGCTGGGGCATCGCCTTCGGCCTACAGAGTTCGAGCGCGGCCATCGAGCCCGGCCCGTTCTTCATCCTCTCCACGGTGATCACGCTGACCGGCGGTACGCTGTTCCTCATGTGGATCGGCGAGCAGATCACCTCGCGCGGCATCGGCAACGGTTCGTCGCTCATCATCTTCGCGGGCATCGTGGCGCATCTGCCGGTGGCCATCGTCGGCGCGCTGGAACTGAGCCGTACGGGCGCGCTCTCGTCGGCCGTCATCCTCGGCATGGGCGTCGCCGCCATCGCCCTGGTGTACTTCATCGTGTTCATGGAGCGCGCCCAGCGCCGCCTCCTGATCAACTACCCCAAGCGTCAGGTCGGCAATAAGATGTACGAGGGCCAGACCTCGTTCCTGCCGCTCAAGCTCAACACCGCCGGCGTGATTCCCCCGATCTTCGCCTCGTCGCTGCTGCTGCTGCCCGCCACCGTGGCGAGCTTCTCGGCCAACAACGGCGGCACCGGCATCCTCGCCACCATCACCACCTACATCGGCCATGGGCGGCCGCTCTACATGGTGCTCTACGCCGCCCTGATCATCTTCTTCGCGTTCTTCTACACCGCGGTGGTGTTCAACCCCGAGGAGACGGCGGACAACCTGAAGAAGCATGGCGGCTTCATCCCGGGCATCCGCCCGGGCGAGCGCACCGCCGCGTTCATCGACAAGGTGCTCACCCGCATCACCCTCATCGGCGCCCTGTATTTGACCTTCGTCTGTCTGGTGCCGGAAATCCTGGCATCGTACTCTTCGGCCAGCATCGGCTTCGGCGGCACCTCCCTCCTCATCGTCGTCTCGGTGACGATGGACACGGTGGCGCAGATCCACGGGCACCTGATGGCCCATCAGTACGAAGGCCTCGTCAAGAAGGCCAAGCTCCGCGGCGCGACCCGGCGCCGCTGAGTCCGGCTCCGGCGCGCACTGCACAGTGGGGCCCCTCCCGGGGCCACCGCCCTTCAAGAAGAACGGACCTGAGGAAACGACGCCATGCGGATCATTCTGCTCGGACCGCCGGGAGCGGGTAAGGGAACGCAGTCCGCCCGCATCGTCGAGCGGTTCGGCATTCCGCAGCTCTCCACCGGCGACATGCTGCGCGCGGCCGTCGCCGCCGGCACGCCCGTCGGCCTGGAGGCCAAGGCGATCATGGAAAGCGGCGGCCTCGTTCCCGACGCCGTGGTCGTCGGCATCGTCGCCGATCGGATCGAGGAGGCCGATGCACGCAACGGCTTCATCCTCGACGGATTCCCCCGCACCGTCGAGCAGGCCGCCGCCCTCGACCGGATGCTGGAGAGGAAGAATCTCGCCCTCGACACCGTGGTGGAACTCGCCGTGGACGAGGACGCCCTCGTCGGCCGCATCGCCAAGCGCGCCGCCGAGACCGCCGCCCGCGGGGAGCCCGTGCGCAAGGACGACACGCCCGAGGTGTTCAAGACCCGCCTGGAGGCCTATCGGGCCCTCACGGCACCGCTCTCGGCCTACTACGCAAGCCTCGGCATGTTGGAGACCCTCGACGGCATGAAGCCCATCGACGTCGTGACCACGGAAATCATGACGACCCTGGAGCGCCATGTCGAGACGACGGCGTCCTGACGCGCCGCCATTCGTCCTTCCAGAGTTGACACTTCGGCCGGCCCGCGCTAGTGGGCCGGTCTTCGTTCATGCGGATCGGGTCCGGGCCGCCTCGTCAGAGGCTGCTGCGGGCCGCTTTGTCGTTTTGGACGGTACGCAGGGGCCGGTCTCCACCGGACGCGTATCACGAAAACCCGGGCCGGACCGATCGGGTCCGTCGCCTCAATGGAGAAGACCTTGGCTCGTATCGCTGGCGTTAACATCCCGACCAACAAGCGCGTCGTCATCGCGCTGCAGTACATCCACGGCATCGGCGCCAAGAAGGCCGAGGAGATCACGGAGAAGGTCGGCATCCCGGCCGAGCGCCGCGTGAACCAGCTCACCGACGCCGAGGTGCTGTCGATCCGCGAGACCATCGACCGCGACTACCTCGTCGAGGGCGATCTGCGCCGCGAAGTCTCCATGAACATCAAGCGCCTGATGGATCTGGGTTGCTACCGTGGCCTGCGCCACCGCCGCAACCTGCCGGTCCGCGGCCAGCGCACGCACACCAACGCCCGCACCCGCAAGGGCAAGTCCAAGCCCATCGCCGGCAAGAAGAAGTAATTTTTTGCATTTGGGAGGCCGTGCTGCGCTCGGCCTCCTGAACGTCGAGCCGGGTGCCCAGCAACGGGCCTCGGTCGGGTGAAGCGATCCTCCCCGGATACGCAACACCCGAATTTCCGAAAAGAATCCCGAGCGCCTGGCATGACGGGCGCGTTTGAAGGACGAGATCCAAGATGGCCAAGGAAGCAACCCGCATTCGCCGCCGCGAACGCAAGAACATCGTCTCGGGCGTCGCGCACGTGAACGCGTCGTTCAACAACACGATGATCACCATCACCGACGCCCAGGGCAACACCATCTCGTGGTCGTCCGCTGGCGCCATGGGCTTCAAGGGCTCGCGCAAGTCGACGCCCTACGCCGCCCAGGTCGCCGCCGAGGACGCCGCCCGCAAGGCCGCCGAGCACGGCATGCGGACCCTCGAGGTCGAGGTCTCCGGCCCCGGTTCGGGCCGCGAGTCGGCCCTGCGCGCCCTCCAGGCCGCCGGCTTCACCGTGACGTCCATCCGCGACGTCACGTCGATCCCCCACAACGGCTGCCGCCCGCGCAAGCGTCGGCGCGTCTGAGCCGATCGACGCCGGCCGGGCTCGCCCGGCCGGATGGGGATGTGTGTACGGAGACGCGTGTGTTGGATGGTTCGAATCCGCTTCCGGGTGTGCTGCGGTGGGCCTTGGGTGACCTGACGGTCACGGTACTGAACGACGGGTACCTCCCGGGATCCCTCGATCTCGTCGTCGGCATCGAGAAAGATGAGGCCGGTGCGCTTCAGGCGGCCGGCTTTCGCGCGCGCGATCCCCGCATCACCCTCAACGCGTTCCTCGTCACCGGGGCCGGGCGCAAGCCGATCCTCATCGATTCCGGCATGGGCGGGTTCGGCGGCGAGACCCTCGGGCGCCTTCCGAAGGCTCTTGCCGCCGCAGGCGTCGGGGCCGACGAGATCGGCACCGTGCTGCTGACGCACCTGCATCCCGATCACGCCGGCGGCCTCGTCGTCGCCGACGGATCGGCCGCGTTCGCCAATGCAGAACTCGTGATGCATGCGGACGAATCGGCCCATTGGCTCGGCGAGGGTGCCCTGTCCCGGGCGCCCGACGCGGCCAAGCCGTATTTCGAGAACGCCGCCAAGGCGACGGCTCCCTACGCCGGCCGAATCCGGACGGTCACCGGGGGCGAGGTCGCGCCGGGGATCACGCTGGTGCCCCTGCCCGGACACACGCCGGGCCATTCCGGGTACCGCATCGAGTCCGGCGATCGGGCGCTCCTCATGTGGGCCGACATCGTCCACCTGCCGGCGATCCAGTTCAAGCGGCCCGACGCCGGGATGGTGTTCGACGTCGATCCCGATGCGGCCCGCCGGGTGCGCCGCCGCGTCCTCGACGAGGTCGCCGCGGACCGGACCTTCGTCGCCGGTGCTCATCTCGAATTCCCGGCCCTCGGCTACGTCGCCCGGGACGGTGACGGTTACGGCTTCGTCCCCGAACTCTGGGTCGCGGCGTCCTAGACCGTTCGCTTCGGCACGAAGCGAACGCCATCGTTTTCAAGGGGTTTCCGGCGTCGAGGCGCGGCACCGGACACCCGAGCGTGGACCGCCCGTGTGGGCCGCGCCGATCTTCGCGAGAGGTAGCATCGTGGTCATTCAGAAGAACTGGCAAGAGCTCATCAAGCCGAACAAGCTCCAGGTCTCGACCGGTCACGACCCCAAGCGGGTCGCGACCGTCGTCGCCGAGCCCCTCGAGCGCGGCTTCGGCACGACCCTGGGCAACTCGCTCCGCCGGGTTCTGCTCTCGTCGCTCCAGGGTGCGGCCGTGACCTCGGTGCAGATCGACGGCGTCCTGCACGAATTCTCGTCGATCCCGGGCGTGCGCGAGGACGTCACCGACATCGTCCTCAACATCAAGACCATCGCGATCCGCTCGCAGACCGAGGCCCCGAAGCGCCTCACCCTGCGCAAGACCGGCCCCGGCCTCGTCACCGCCGGCGACATCGGCACCGTCGGCGACGTTCAGATCCTCAACCCGGATCTGGTCATCTGCACCCTCGACGACGGCGCCGAGATCCGGATGGAGTTCACCGTCGCCACCGGCAAGGGCTACGTCCCGGCCGAGCGCAACCGCCCCGAGGACGCGCCCATCGGCCTGATCCCCGTGGACGCCCTGTTCTCGCCCGTCACCAAGGTCAGCTACCGCATCGAGACCACCCGCGAGGGCCAGGATCTCGACAAGGACAAGCTGACGATGACCATCGAGACCAACGGCGCGGTCACGCCGGAGGATGCGCTCGCCTACGCCGCGCGCATCATCCAGGACCAGCTCCAGGTGTTCGTGAACTTCGAGGAGCCCCGCAAGGAGGAGGCGCAGCCGCTCGCGCCGCAGCTTCCCTTCAACCCGGCGCTGCTCAAGAAGGTCGACGAGCTCGAACTGTCGGTGCGTTCGGCGAACTGCCTGAAGAACGACAACATCGTCTACATCGGCGACCTGATCCAGAAGTCCGAGGGCGAGATGCTGCGCACCCCGAACTTCGGCCGCAAGTCCCTCAACGAGATCAAGGAAGTGCTCGCCGCCATGGGCCTCCACCTCGGCATGGACATCCCCGGCTGGCCGCCGGAGAACATCGAAGACCTCGCCAAGCGCTTCGAAGAGCACTACTAGGGCGAGCCGCCCTGGCCGTGACTTGGCGGCGCGTCTCGGCGCCGTTTGTTTGGCCGACTCATCGGGGGTTCGCGCGACGCGAACTCCCAAAGAAAATCCCGCCGCGGGGTCATGCGGAATGAACAGCCCCGATCATGGGGCGCTTGGCCGTACCGTGGCACGGCGGCCATCACATAAGGACCAGCCATCATGCGTCATGGATTTCGCGGCCGTCGCTTCAACCGCACCACCGAGCACCGCAAGGCGATGTTCGCCAACATGTCCGCCGCGCTAATCAAGCACGAGCAAATCATCACCACTTTGCCCAAGGCGAAAGATCTGCGTCCGGTCATCGAGAAGCTGATCACGCTCGGCAAGACCGACTCGCTGCACGCCCGTCGCCTCGCCATGTCGCAGATCCGCGACCAGGACATGGTCCGCAAGCTCTTCGCCGTCATCGGCCCGCGCTACAACACCCGTCCGGGCGGCTACTGCCGCATCATGAAGGCCGGCTTCCGCTACGGCGACAACGCTCCGCTCGCCGTCATCGAGTTCGTCGATCGCGACGTCGAGGCCCGGGGCAAGGATTCCGGTCCGGCCCAGGTCGTCGACGCGGCCTGAGAGCTTTCTAAGCTCGGAACGACGGAAAAGGCGGCCTTTCGGGCCGCCTTTTTCTTTTCTCGGGCCCCGCGCACGCTACCATTCTGCCTGCAACCCATCTCAACACAGGTCGCGTGATGCGCACGTCTTTCAAGATACTCTTATGTTCCGCCCTGTGCCTGTCCACGGGCGCCCAGGCCGCCAAGCTGACCATGGACGACAAGGTCGCCCGCTGGCCGCGCGCGACGACGGAGGAGAAGGTCGATTTCGCCACTCGCATGGGCAAGGCGTTCTCCAGCCTTTCGCCGAGCCTCGACCGGAACTACTTCATCAAGTGCCTGGAAGAGACGGCCAACATCGGCAATCCGCGCGACATCAAGCTCGAAGAGGCGGTGAAGATGTGCGTGGCTGTCGACCGGCCGCCGTCCGAGCCGGAATGAGCGCGTCGCTCGGCGTCTGACGCCGACCCGTCGCCCTGCCTCATGGGGGCAGGGCGAGCCCGTCACACCATCCGCAGGCGCGGCCCCCGACGGACGAAGCCGACGATGTCCTTCACCGCGTCGAGGGTCGGCGCCGCGATGGCCTCGGCGCGCTCGGCGCCGTCGGCCAGGACCGCGTCGATCTCGGCCGGATCGGACACGAGGCGCTTCATCTCGGAGCCCAAGGGCGCCAGGGTCTCGACGGCGAGTTCCACCAGCGCGCCCTTGAACGCCGAGAACTGGGCCCCGCCGTAATCCCGCAGCACGTCCTCGCGCGACACGTCCTTGAGGGCGGCGAAGATACCCACGAGGTTGTCGGCCTCCGGGCGGCCGGCGAGCCCCGCCACCTCCGAGGGGAGGGCGTCCGGATCGGTCTTGGCCTTGCGGACCTTCGCGGCGATGGAATCGGCATCGTCCGTGAGGTTGATGCGCGAATTGTCGGACGCATCCGACTTCGACATCTTCTTGGTGCCGTCGCGGAGCGACATGACGCGCGCGGCCGGCCCGCCGATGAGCGGCTCGGTGACGGGGAAGAACCCCGCGCCTTCATCGTGCCCGTGTGCGGCGATGGACTGCGAAAAATCGTTGTTGAACTTCTGCGCGATGTCGCGGGTGAGTTCGAGGTGCTGCTTCTGGTCCTCGCCCACGGGCACGTGGGTGGCGCGGTAGGCCAGGATGTCGGCGGCCATGAGCACCGGATAGGCGTAGAGCCCGATGGATGCGTTCTCGCGGTCCTTGCCGGCCTTGTCCTTGAACTGGGTCATCCGGTTGAGCCAGCCCAGCCGCGCGACGCAGTTGAAGATCCAGGCGAGTTCGGCGTGCTGGGGCACCTGGGACTGGTTGAAGACGATGCTCCGCTTCGGATCGATGCCGGCGGCGAGGAAGGCGGCCGTGACCTCGCGGATCTGGCCCTTCAGGGCCGCCGGATCCTGCCACAGGGTGATCGCGTGCATGTCGACGACGCAGTAGAGGCACTGGGCGTCGCGCGCCTGCATCTCCACGAAGCGCTTGATGGCGCCGAGATAGTTGCCGAGATGCAGGTTCCCCGTGGGCTGGACGCCCGAGAACACAAGCTCCTTGAACGCGGTCATCGCGCGGGGTCCTTCACGTCGTCCTGTCGGATGGGGCGCCGCCGCACTGCGCGAACGCCAAGGGGCGGTTTCTGAACGCCGCGCCGTGACCGGTCAAGCAGCCGTCGTCTTGCCCTGGCGCGCCTGCCCCGTGGGGCAGAGATCGAGCAGGACGCACGATCCGCAGGCCGGGCTGCGGTGGTGGCACACGGCCTGCCCGTGCAGCATCAGGATCTCGTGGTTGTCGTAGAGCGCCTGCGCGCTCCAGTCGGCCGGCAGTTGCGCCCGCAGGATCGGGTGCGACGGCCCGACATCGACCTTCGCGCCGATCAATCCCGTGCGCTGCGCGACGCGGTGATGGTGGCTGTCCACGGGCAGGGCCGGCATCCGCAGGACGCTGAACGACAGCACGGCCGCGCTCGTCTTCGGCCCGACGCCGGGGATCGCCTCGAGCCACGCGCGGGCCGCGTCCACATCCATGCCGGCCAGAAAGTCGAGGGACAGAGCCCCGTTCCGTTCGGCCACGGCCCGCAGGATCGCCTGGATGCGCGGGGCCTTGAGTTCGGGCCACGTCACCCCGGCGATGGCGGCCTCGATCTCGGCCACGGGCGCGGCCAGCATCGCGGCCCAATCGGGATAGCGCGCCCGCAGGGCCTTGAAGGCCCGGCCCGATTCGGCGTTGCGCGTCCGGTGCGACAGGAGCGACGAGACGAGTTCGCTCAACGGGTCGAGGCTGTGGAAGTACGGGATCGGGCAGCCGTAGACCGGGCACAGCCGGCGGTGGATCTCCAGGGCCTTCTCGTCCAGCCCCGGAACGGCGGCGGCGCGGCGGCGCGGGGGGCGGGGGCCGGCGAGGTCGTGTCCGGATGCGATAGTCATGAGGCAGGAATCGCCGAGGATTCCCGCCGGTTCCGGGCTGTGACGAAAGCTCCGTGTTTGTCAGCCCCCGGCTTGCGCGGCCCGGCACCGCATGTAACCTTTGTCTCGTCAGCAATGGCGATACGGGAGAGCCCAGGTCGATTCGTTTTCGATCATGGCGCCGACGGAGCAACCACCCCCGGAAACTCTCAGGCACAATCACCGTATCGTTTCGACAATCTGGAGAGAGGCGCCTGACGGCGTCCACCGAAGGAGAAATCCCGCGCCGCCTTGAGCACGCGGGAGAAGCTCTCAGGTAACCGCGACAGATGGGGGCAGCCGGACCACTCAGCCGAGGGTCCGGGGCCGTTCTGTCGTGGATGATCCGATGCCGTTCGACGCCCTCCGCACCCCGCTTCACGCCCTTCACCTGCGCCTCGGCGCCCGGATGGTGCCGTTCGCGGGCTATGCCATGCCGGTGCAGTACCCGGACGGCCTGCTCAAGGAACACCTGCACACGCGGGCCCGGGCCGGGCTGTTCGACGTGTCGCATATGGGTCAGATCCAGCTCGTGCCCCGGTCGGGCAGCCTCGCGGACGTGGCGCGCGCCCTCGAGACCCTGCTGCCCATCGACGTGCTCGGGCTGCAGCCGGGCCGCCAGCGCTACGGCCTCCTCCTCGACGAATCCGGCGGCATCCGCGACGACCTCATGGCCGCCCAGTGCGGTGACAGCCTCCTCCTCGTGGTCAACGCCGCCAACAAGGCCGCCGACGAGGCCTACCTGCGCGCGCATCTCACGGGCATCTGCGAGATCGCGATGCTGCCCCGCGCCCTCCTCGCCCTGCAGGGGCCGGGGGCGGAAGGCGCCCTGGCGCGCCTCGCCCCGGAGGTCGCCGCCATGCGGTTCATGGACGTGCGGGCGGTGCGTCTCGCCGACACCTCGGCCCTCGTCACCCGCTCGGGCTACACAGGCGAGGACGGGTTCGAGATCTCCGTGCCCGAGGACGGGGCGGAGGCCCTGGCCGAAGCCCTGCTGGCCGACCCGGCGGTGCAGCCGATCGGGCTCGGCGCCCGCGATTCGCTCCGCCTCGAAGCCGGCCTGTGCCTGCACGGGGCCGACATCGATCCCGGCACCGATCCCGTCGAGGCCGGGCTCGGTTGGGCGATCCCGGCGGTGCGGCGAAGGGGCGGGGCGCGCGAGGGCGGTTTCCCGGGGGCGGCGCGCATCCTCGCGGCCCTCGCCGACGGCCCCGCGCGCAAGCGCGTCGGCCTGCGCACGGAGGGCGCCGCGCCCGTGCGCGCCGGGGCCCTCCTGTTCGCCGAGGCGGCGGCGGGGGAAGTCATCGGCCACGTCACCTCCGGCGGCTTCGGGCCGAGCCTGCAGGCCCCCGTCGCCATGGGCTACCTGCCGGTCGCGCTGACGACGCCCGGCACCCGCGTGTTCGCCGAGGTGCGGGGCCGGCGCCTGCCCATGGTGGTGAACGGCCTGCCCTTCGTACCGGCCGGCTTCAAGCGCGCCTGAGCCGGCGCGCCTTCCCTATCCCGATCCGTCCCAACCTGACGCACAGGAGTGACCCATGCTGCGATTCACCGACGAACACGAATGGCTGGCCCGCGAGGGCGACGTGGCCACGGTGGGCATCACCACCCATGCGGCCGAGCAACTCGGCGACCTCGTCTTCATCGAACTGCCGAAGGTCGGCGCCCGCCTCGTGAAGGGCGAGGCGGCGGCCGTGGTGGAATCGGTCAAAGCCGCCTCCGACGTCTACGCGCCGGTCTCGGGCGAGGTCACGGAGGTCAACGACGCGGCGGTCGCCGATCCCTCCAGCGTCGGCAGCGACCCGCAGGGCGCCGGCTGGCTCTACCGCATCCGCCTCGACGATCCGTCGGCCCTCGACGGCCTCATGGACGAGGCCGCCTACGCGGCCTTCCCGAAGTAGCGGCCGCCCCGTCAAACCTTCGAGGTCCCATCATGCCCAACGACCGCTACGACCCGTACGATTTCGCCAACCGCCGCCACATCGGCCCGACCACGCACGAGATCGAGGCCATGCTCGCGGTCGTCGGCGCCGACAGCCTGCACGGCCTCGTGGACGAGACCCTGCCGGCCAGCATCCGCCAGGCCGAGCGCCTCGATTTCGGGGTGTCGATGACGGAGCGCCGGGTGCTGGAGCACATGCGCGGCATCGCCGACAAGAACCGCCTCCTCGTCTCCCTCATCGGCCAGGGCTACCACGGCACGACCATGCCGCCGGCGATCCAGCGCAACATCTTCGAGAACCCGGCCTGGTACACGGCCTATTCGCCCTACCAGCCCGAGATCAGCCAGGGCCGCCTCGAGGCGCTCCTCAACTTCCAGACCCTGGTCTGCGATCTCACCGGCCTCGACATCGCCAACGCGTCGCTCCTGGACGAGGCGACCGCCGCCGCCGAGGCCATGGGTATGGCCGCCCGCATCGCCACCAACGGGAAGAGCGCCTTCTTCGTCGATACCGAATGCCTGCCCCAGACCATCGCGGTGCTGAAGACCCGCGCCGCGCCGCTCGGCTGGACCATCGTGGTCGGCGATCCGGCGACCGACCTCGACCCGGCGGCGGTGTTCGGGGCGATCTTCCAGTATCCCGGCGTCTGCGGCGCCATCCACGACGTGTCGGAGATCATCGCACGCCTGCGCGCGGCCGGCGCCGTGGCGGTGATGGCGGCCGACCCCCTCGCGCTCACGCTCCTGAAGCCCCCCGGCGAGATGGGGGCCGACATCGCGGTCGGCTCGATGCAGCGCTACGGCGTGCCCATGGGCTATGGCGGCCCGCACGCCGCCTACCTCGCCACCCGCGACGCCCACAAGCGCACCCTGCCGGGGCGCCTCGTCGGCGTCTCGGTGGATGCGCGCGGCAACCGCGCCTATCGGCTGGCCCTCCAGACCCGCGAGCAGCACATCCGCCGCGAAAAGGCGACCTCGAACATCTGCACCGCCCAGGTGCTGCTCGCGGTCATCGCCGGGATGTACGCGGTGTTCCACGGGCCGCGCGGGCTCAAGGCCATCGCCGCCCGCGTCCACCGCGACGCCGTGCGGGTGGCGCAGGGACTGGAAAGCCTCGGTTTCGCGGTGGAGTCGCAGACCTTCTTCGACACGGTCACGGTCAGGGTCGGCGCGTTCCAGGGCCTGATCCTCGCGAACGCCGTCGCCAACGGCATCAACCTGCGGAAAGTGGGCGACGACCGCGTCGGCATCACCGTGGACGAGCGCACCCGGCCCGACATCGTCCAGGCCGTGTGGCGCGCCTTCGGCGGCGAGCACATCGCCTACGACGAGGCGTGGCCCGCCCCGCGCCTGCCGGAGGGATCGATCCGCACCTCCGCGTACCTCACCCACCCGGTCTTCCACATGAACCGGGCCGAGAGCGAGATGACGCGCTACATGCGCCGCCTCGCGGACCGCGATCTGGCCCTCGACCGGGCGATGATCCCGCTCGGCTCCTGCACCATGAAGCTCAACGCCACCGCCGAGATGCTCCCCATCTCCTGGCCGGAGTTTTCCGAGATCCACCCGTTCGTGCCGGCGGATCAGGCCGAGGGCTATCACGAACTGCTGCGCGACCTCTCGCAAAAGCTCTGCGCCATCACCGGCTACGACGCGATCTCGATGCAGCCGAATTCCGGGGCGCAGGGGGAGTATGCGGGGCTCCTCGCCATCCGGGCCTATCACCTGTCGCGGGGGGAGGGGCACCGGACCGTGTGCCTCATCCCGTCCTCGGCCCACGGCACCAACCCGGCCTCGGCCCAGATGTGCGGCATGAGCGTCGTGGTGGTGGGGGCCGACGCCAAGGGCAACATCGACGTCGAGGACTTTCGCCGGAAGGCCGAGCTGCATTCCGACAAGCTCGCGGCCTGCATGATCACCTATCCGTCCACCCACGGGGTGTTCGAGGCGCGCGTGCGTGAGCTCTGCGCCATCGTGCATTTCCACGGGGGGCAGGTGTATCTCGACGGGGCCAACCTCAACGCCATGGTGGGCCTCGCCCGCCCCGGCGACATCGGCGCCGACGTCAGCCACCTCAACCTGCACAAGACCTTCTGCATTCCCCACGGCGGCGGCGGCCCGGGCATGGGGCCCATCGGCGTGAAGGCGCATCTCGTGCCGTTCCTGCCCGGCCACCCCGAGACCGGCGGGGAGGGGGCGGTGTCGGCCGCGCCCTACGGCTCGGCCTCGATCCTGCCGATCTCGTGGAGCTACTGCCTGCTCATGGGCGGGCGTGGGCTCACCCAGGCCACCCGCATCGCCATCCTCAACGCCAACTACATCGCCGCCCGCCTGGGCGAGGCCTACCCGGTGCTCTATTCCGGCGCGCACGGCCGGGTGGCGCACGAGTGCATCATCGACCTGCGCCCGTTCCAGAAGAGCGCCGGCATCACCGTGGACGATGTCGCCAAGCGCCTCATCGATTGCGGCTTCCACCCGCCGACCATGAGCTGGCCCGTGGCCGGCACCCTGATGATCGAGCCCACGGAATCCGAGACCAAGGGCGAGATCGACCGCTTCTGCGACGCCATGCTGGCGATCCGCGAGGAGATCCGGGCGGTGGAGGAGGGCCGGATGGACCGGGCGGACAATCCCCTGAAGCACGCCCCCCACACGGTGCGCGACCTCGTCGGCCCGTGGGAGCGGCCCTATTCCCGCGAAGCCGCCTGCTTCCCGGCGGGCAGCCTCGGGATGGACAAGTACTGGCCGCCCATCAACCGGGTCGACAACGCCTACGGCGACCGCAACCTCGTCTGCGCGTGCCCGCCGCTCGAGGCCTACGGCGAGGCGGCGGAGTAGGGGCGCCGGCCCGCTCCCGTCCCGCGTGGGGAGGGAGCGGCCTTCCGGGCTTCGAAGGAAGCGCACATGCGCCATCCGCCCGACCCGGTGGGGCTTGGCCCATCCACGCCGTGACGGCGCAGCGAAACGCGGTCCTCGAGCCGATGTCCGGGGAGAGCGATGCAGGGTGAAACAGTCGGGAAAGTCGATCGAAAGCGGCCTCGCGGCGGGATTTCGCGGCTGACCTTCGAAATCGCAAAGCTCAAGGAAAGATTCATTCGTCCGCCCATAGGATCGGCGTCCGAACCGCAAGCCGACGATGCGATCCCTTGACTGACATGCCGGACCAGGATCGCCTCGCCACCCTCGAACGGCACCGGGAGGCCGGCGCCGCGGCAGCGAAGCGAATCGCAACCCTCCAGCAAACCGTCGCCGATCTCGAAAACCGTCTTCGCGAAAGCGAGGATCATTCCCGATCCGTCTGCGACCTGAATCACCAAGTCCTCTGGACGGCCGATCCGGACGGCAGCGCCCGCGAATTTTCCTCCCTCTGGGTGAAGGTGACGGGCCTGGGGCTGGAAGAAAGCCTCGGAACGGGCTGGGTCTCCGCGCTGCACCCCGACGACATCGCGCCGACCTTGAGCGAATGGGAGCGCGGACGCTCGACCTGCACGCCCTGCGATATCGAGTATCGCCTGAAGACGCGCAGCGGTGCCTATCGCTGGTTCCGGACGCGGGCCGCGCCGCGCCTCGCCTCCGATGGCGCCATCGTTCGCTGGTACGGCACGACGGAGGACATCCACGACCGCAGGCTGGCCGAGGAAGCCCTCAAGCACAGCGAGGTCTTCGCCAGAAGCCTGCTCGAATGCACGATGGACCTCGTCATCGTCGTCGACCACGACTGGCGCATCACCTATCTGAACGAGCGCGCCGCCAACTATCTATCCCCCCTCATCGACGTGACCGTCGGCGACAGGTTCTGGGATGTCTTCGCGAAGTATCGCGACACCGAATTCGAGCATCACTATCGGCGGGCGGTCGCCTCGGGCGAGCCCGTGCGGTTCGAGGCGGCGGCCCCCGGCGCCGACGTCTGGCTCGATATCAACGCCTGTCCGTCCAGCACCGGGCTGGCGCTCTTCTTCCGCGACATCACCGAGGCCAAGCGCGCCCGCGAGGAACTCGTCCGCCTCGCCCACCGGGACGCGCTGACGGGGCTCGCCAACCGGGCGCGGTTCAACCAGACGCTGGAAGAGGCGTTCGCGCCGGGCGCGGAAGGGGACAGCAGCGTCCTCCTCCTCGACCTCGATCTCTTCAAGGAGGTGAACGACACGCTCGGCCATCCGGTCGGCGACGCGCTGCTGCGCAGCGTGGCGCTCCGCCTCCAATCGGCCGCCGGTGAGGGCGACCTCGTGGCCCGGCTCGGCGGCGACGAGTTCGCGGTGATCCATCGCGAGGGTCCCGGGCCGAGCGCGGGCGCCCTCGCCGAGGACCTCAGGGCCGGCTTCTCGGAGCCGTTCCTCGTCGACGGCGCCGCGATCAAGCTCGCGGCGAGCATCGGAATCGCGTCCGTGTCGCAGGCGCTCGACTCGGCCGAGGCCCTGTTCAAGGCGGCCGACATCGCCCTGTATCGCGCCAAGGAGGACGGTCGCGGAGCGATCCGCGCCTTCGACCGGCCGATGGCCGAACGGGTCCGGGCCCGCCAATCCATGAAGCTCGATCTGGAGGCGGCGCTGGAGCGGAACGAGTTGCGTCTCGTCTATCAGCCCTTCCTGGATCTCGACTCGGACCGGATCGCCGGGGCCGAGGCGCTGTTGCGCTGGCGGCATCCGACGCGCGGCGAGATTCCGCCCATGGAGTTCATTCCCCTGGCGGAGGATACGGGCCTGATCGTTCCCATCGGGGAGTGGGTCCTGTCCGAGGCCTGCCGCCAGGCCGCGTCCTGGCCCGTGGAACTGACGGTCGCCGTCAACCTCTCGCCCGCCCAGATCCGGGACGAGATCCTGCCCCTGCGGGTCCTGGCCGCCGCCCTGAAGGCCGGCGTCTCGCCGACCCGGCTCGAAATCGAGATCACCGAATCCGTTCTCCTGCACGACAGCGACCGAAATCTCGCGGTCCTGCATGCCCTGCGCGCGGCAGGGGTGCGCATCGCCCTCGACGATTTCGGGACGGGCTACTCGTCCCTGTCGTACCTGCGTCACTTTCCGTTCGACAAGTTGAAGCTCGACCGCTGCTTCGTCGGAGATATCGGCGTCTCGCGGCCCTCCGAGGCCATCATCCGGGCCGCGGGCGAGATGGGGCGGGCGCTGGCGATGACCACGACGGCCGAGGGCGTCGAGACGGCGGAACAGCGCGACTGGCTTCGCGCCAACGGCTGGTCGCAGGCCCAGGGCTACCACATCGGCCGCCCCATGGAGGCACCTGCGGTGAGGGCCCTGTTCGAGGTCGACGCGGCCGGGGCGCGGATCGCGGGTGAGAGCCCCGCGGCGACGCGCCGAGCGTCGTAGGCGCGACCCAGCGCGAAAGCCCCGCGAAGAACCATGCCGGACACCCGTTACACGGTCCTGCCGAGCCCCATCGGCCCCCTCCTGCTCGCCGGTACGGACGAGCGGCTGGCCTGCATCGGCTTTCCCGCCGGCAAGGGGGCGGTGACGCCGAAGCCGGACTGGCACCGGGACGACGCGGCTTATCCCGAGGCGCGGGCGCAACTCGGGGCCTACTTCGCCGGCCGGCTCACGCGGTTCGACCTCGCCCTCGATCCGCGCGGGACGCCGTTCCAATCGGCGGTCTGGGCGGAACTCGCTCGCATTCCCCCCGGCCGGACGATCTCCTACGGCGAACTCGCCCGGCGCATCGGCCGCCCGGGCGCCGGCCGGGCCGTCGGCGCGGCCAACGGCGCCAATCCGCTCCCCATCGTCGTGCCCTGCCACCGGGTGATCGGCACGAGCGGGGCGCTGACGGGGTTTGCCGGCGGCCTCGACATCAAGCGTTTCCTGCTGGCCCTGGAGGGCTGTCCCTCCGTGATGGCGCAAGAAGAGTTCAGCCTGCTGTCGAAGGAAGCGACTGGGCCGGCCGATCGATGAGCCCGCCCCGGCGCTCGCCGAACGGGTCCAGGCCCACGTCCTGAAAGACCGGGCCGACCATTCCAAAACTCGGTCCCGGCGGGCAACCTCAACCGGACCGTAGCGGGGATGGGTTCGATGGCGGAAGCGAGCGTGCGTCTGGGGCGACTCGGACAGGATGCGGTGCGGCTCCTGCGCCCCCTCTGGCCCCTCGTCGCGGCCTCTTCGCTGATCGGCGCGGCGAGCGGGTTGGCTACGGCGGCGGTCCTGGCCCACGTCAACACGGCGATCCACGCCGAGGGCGGCCTGCCCGAGAATTTCCTGGCGATCTTCCTCGGCCTCGTCGTCCTCGGCGTCGGCGGGTCCCTCGTCTCCGGCCTCGGCAGCTCTCTCGCCGGCGGGCGCATCAACGCGACCCTGAACCGGGATCTCGCCGACCTCATCCTCACCGCCCCCCTGGAACGCATCGAACGGCTCGGCCGCCACCGCATCCTCGCGTCCCTAAACGAGGATGCTGGCACCCTCTCGCGGGTCATCGGCCTCCTGTCGGGCCTGATCATCCAGATCGGCGTGCTGGCCGGCTGCCTCGCCTACCTGCTCTCTCTGTCGCGGCCCCTGTTCGCGCTCACCGCCCTCGGCTTCGGCCTCGGCAGCTACGGCGAGGCCGTCCTGCGCCGCCGGGCGATGGTCCATTTCCGGGCGCGCCGCACCCTCGTGGAGACCCAGCAGAAGCACTACCAGACCCTGACCGAGGGCTGCCGGGAGCTGCGCCTCAACAAGGTGCGCCGCCTGCGCGTGCGCAACGAGGCCCTGGCCGGCTGCATCGAGGACCTGCGGCGCAACGCCTGGAAGACGCAGACGCTGTTCGAGTTCTCCTACCTCATCAAGAAGCTCGCCCTGTTCGCGACCCTCGCGGCGATCATCGCCTACAAGGCCGTCATCGGCATCGACAACGCCGTCCTGTCGGGCTTCGTGCTGGTGCTGCTCTACGTCGAGACGCCGATCACCTACATCCTCGCCTGCCTGCCCGAGATCGGCCGGGCGCAGGTCGCCTACGGCCGCATCGCCGCGTTCTCGGCGGATCGCGACGGGGCCGAGCCCGACCTCCTCGCGCCGGTCGTGCCGCCCGCGACCGGGACCCTCGACACCCTCGAACTGCGCGGCGTCAGCCACGGTTTCCCGTCCGCCGACGGCAGGCCGGCCTTCACCCTCGGGCCCATCGACCTCACCATCCGGCGGGGCGAGATCCTGTTCATCGTCGGCGAGAACGGCTCGGGCAAGACCACCCTGATCAAGCTGATCCTCGGGCTCTATCCGCCGCAGACCGGCGCGCTCCTCCTTGACGGCGTGCCGGTGACGGGGCGGACGCGGGACGCCTATCGCCAGCACTTCTCGGCGGTGTTCTTCGACTACACCCTGTTCGACGATCTGGTGATACCCGCCGGCACCGGCCCGGAGGCGGGGAGGGCGTATCTCGAAAAGCTCGATCTCGCCCACAAGGTCGCGATCCGCGACGGCGCCTTCTCGACCACGGACCTGTCGGCGGGCCAGCGCAAGCGTCTCGCGCTGATCCAGGCCTACCTGGAGGGGCGCCCGGTCCTCGTCCTCGACGAGTGGGCGGCCGAGCAGGACCCGACCTTCCGGCGCCTGTTCTACGCCGAGCTGCTGCCGGCCCTGAAGCGCGAGGGCCGGACCCTCGTCGTCGTCAGCCACGACGACCGCTACTTCGACGCCGCCGACCGGGTGATCCACCTGGACGACGGCCGGATGGTCGAGGCACCGCCCAAGGCGCCGGCCCCGGCGGAGCCCTCCTATTTCGGCAGCGCGTAGATGTTCACGTCGAGCTTCTCGTCGGCCTTGTCGTTGAGGTCGGTGACGTATTCCTCGATGAACCGGTCCTGCACCACCACGTCCTTGGCGTCGAGGTAGGCGGTGAGCGTCTCGTAGGTGCCGTCGATCTCGTCGTAGGAGCCCCGGTGCGGGAAGCGCAGGGCCTTGCCGCTCGGGGTAGTGCCGAAGCGCAGGCCGTCGGTCTCGGCGGGCTTGGGGTCCGGCATCGCCGCGATGGGGATCATGGCCTCGTACTGGAACCCGTCGTCGTCGGTCTTGGCGAAGACCGCGAGCGGCCGGCCCGTGGGGACAATGCCGGCCTTCGCCAGATCCGCCTCGATGCGCTGGAACGCCGCCTTCAGGCTCGGCACCGCCTCCTCCCACTTGGTCCGCCCCGACAGGATCGCGGCGGGTTTGGGCGGCAGGGACACCGCGTCGACGTCGTTGGCGTCGCCGGGCGTCTCCACCAGGGTCTTCCGCGGCGCGGCCGTGGGGGTCGCGGCCGGGGCGGCGCCCGCTTGGATTGGGGCTGCGCCGGCTTGTGCCGGAACCGGCACCGCGGGCGCGCCCGAACCGGCCGGGCCGGGCGTCGTGGTGGTGGGCAGGGGCGTGGCGACGGCCGGCGGCACCGCTTCCTGAGCGTGGGCGAGGCCGGCCGCGAGGCATCCGGCGAGCAGCGTCAGGCGAAAGCGAATCACGGCGGCGCTCCGGAGGATCGGCGGCCTCCGGCGGAGGCCGGAGGCGGTGGCGTCAATCTAGTGCCGACGCCCGGCCCCCGCGAGGCGCTTCGGGTGCCCGCGCGCACGAACGTGACCGGGCGCGGCGCTTCTGCAACGCAGCCCCCCGCCGCCCCCGCGTGCGTGGCCCGGGGCTTTCGCCTATATGCGGGGCCCGGACCCCTCCGCCGCGACAGCCATCCGAAGAGACATGAGCGCACTCGCCCGCCGACGCTTCCTGAAGATGAACGGGGCCGGCAACGCCATCGTGGTGCTGGACCTGCGCGGAACGGACATCGGGGTCGCGGCCGCCGAGGTCCGGGCCATCGCGGCGCATCCGCGTTCCGCCTTCGACCAGCTCATGGTGATCCACGACGCGCGCACCCCCGGCACCGACGCCGCCTTGCGCATCTACAACACGGACGGGTCGGAAGCCGGCGCCTGCGGCAACGGCACGCGCTGCGTCGCCTACGCCATGCTCGACGATCCCGCCATGGCGCGCCCCGCCGAGAGCGGGCGCCTCACCCTGGAGACCCGGGGCGGCCTCGTCAGCGTCAAGCGCATGGCCGAGCGCTCGTTCACCGTCGACATGGGCCGGCCCCGGCTCGCCTGGGACGAGATCCCCCTCGCCGAACCGTTCCAGGACACCCGGCGCATCGAACTCCAGGTCGGTCCCATCGACGCGCCCGTGCTGCACTCGCCGGCCGTGGTCAACATGGGCAACCCGCACGCGGTCTTCTTCGTGGACCGGGATCCCGAGACCTACGACCTCGCCCGCATCGGCCCGATGCTGGAGAACCATCCCGTCTTTCCCGACCGCGCCAACATCTCGCTGGCGCAGGTGACGGGGCCGGACACCATCACCCTGCGGGTGTGGGAGCGCGGCGCCGGGCTGACGCTCGCCTGCGGCACCGCCGCCTGCGCCACCGTGGTGGCGGCCGCGCGCCTGCGCATGATCGGCCGGGGTGCCACCGTGCGCCTGCCCGGCGGCGACCTCGTCATCGAGTGGCGCGCCGACGACCACGTGCTCATGACCGGCCCGGTGGCGCTGGAATGGGACGGCACCTTCGACCCCGCCCTGTTCGCGGGCGCCGCCTGAATGGCGGTGGAGACCCTCACCTTCGGTTGCCGGCTCAACACCGTCGAGGCGGAGGTGATGCGCGGCCATGCCGAACCCCACGCGGACGACGATCTCGTCATCGTCAACACCTGCGCGGTGACCCAGGAGGCCGGGCGTCAGGCCCGCAAGGCCATCCGCCGCCTCGCCCGCGAGCGGCCGGGCGCGCGCATCGTCGTCACGGGCTGCGGGGCGCAGGTGGAGACGGACCTCTACGCCGCCATGCCGGAGGTCGCCCGGCTCGTGGGCAACGATTCCAAGACGCGCGAAGCGACTTGGATGCGCCAGGAGACCGGGGCGCGCCAAGAAACTGGCGCACGCGAAGGGCCCCGGACGCCCCCGGACCGCGCGGCGGTAGACGACATCATGGCCGTGCGCGACGCCGCGCCCACCCGGATCGCCGCCATCGCGGGGCAGACCCGTGCCTTCGTGCCCGTTCAGAACGGCTGCGACCACCGCTGCACCTTCTGCGTCATTCCGTTCGGGCGCGGCAACTCGCGCTCCGTGCCCCTGGGGGACGTGGTCGATCAGGTCCGCCGCATCGTCGACCACGGCGGGCGCGAGGTGGTGCTGACCGGCGTCGACCTCACCGCCTACGGCCGCGATTTCGGCGATGCGCCCGCGAGCCTCGGGCGGCTGGTCCAGGCGATCCTCGCGGGCGTGCCGGATCTCGCCCGCCTGCGCCTGTCCTCCATCGATTCCATCGAGGCCGACAACGCCCTCATGGAGGCCATCGCCGGCGCGGCGCGGCTGATGCCGCATCTCCACCTCTCGCTCCAGGCCGGCGACGACCTCGTGCTCAAGCGGATGAAGCGCCGCCACACCCGCGCCGACGCCATCCGCTTCTGCGCCGAGGTCCGCCGCCTGCGGCCGGACGTGGTGTTCGGCGCCGACCTCATCGCCGGGTTCCCGACCGAGACCGAAGCGCAGTTCACCCGCTCCCTCGACCTCGTGGCCGAATGCGGCCTCACCCACCTCCACGTCTTCCCCTACTCGCCCCGCCCCGGCACCCCGGCCGCGCGGATGCCCCCCGTGCCGGGCGACATCGTGCGCGCCCGCGCCGCGCGGCTGCGGGCGGCCGGGGCGGCGGCCCTCGAAACGCACCTCGCCGGGGAGGTCGGCCGCACCCACCGGGTCCTGACCGAGCGCGGCGGCATGGGGCGGACGGAGGGGTTCACCCAAGTGCGGCTGGCGGCGGAGACGCCGGCCGGAGAGCTTCGGGACGTGACCATCGCCGGGCACGACGGGACGGTGTTGCTCGCCGGGTGAAGAGAACTCGCCCGCGCGGACGATCGCTCCGCATATCGGCTCGCCAACGGATTTCGCAGGCCACGGCGGGTCCGGGCCCGACGCGAGCGGGCTCTCTCCTGGGCGACCCGACTCACACCTGAACGCGCGCAGGCTTTTTCGAAGGCGGTTATATCGTTCGCACATACGTGCCATTGTGGGCGGCTGTTAGGACGGCTGGCCGTCTCGCTCATTTTTGAGCCGGTCATGGATCGCGCGGTATATCTCGGCGAATGCCGTTGCCAGATGCGCGGCTTGCGGGTCGCCTGTCTCCCGCGCTTTTTCCAAAGCGTCTTGCGCCTGCGATAATCGGATAAAGTCGCGTATCGTCATGATCCCCGGGTCAAAGCCGTTGGCCCAGGCCTCTTGATTTCGACGACGCCGGCTATCCCGCGACATTGCGCTTTGGCTTCGCGATCCGCTTCAACGCCGCATCAAAGTCCGCCTCGTTCTCGCTGGCACCGGCCTCACGGGCGGCTTCGATGAAACGGTGCTTCTGCTCCTCCGGCGTCAGCTTCTCGGCGCCGAGTTTGGACGGCGACTGGGGCTTGGTGCGGGTGTTTGTCGGCATCGTTGCGGTCCTCGTCGTCGCCGCACAATGTAGGCGCACCGCGCCCGGACATCAAAAAGCCGCCGGGCGAACCCGACGGCCAGAGTCTACCTAGAGACCAGAACTGTTACCCGCCAACCGCATCGCGCTCGTCGTCAGGCAACTCGCGTTGCGGCTTTACGCCGGCAAGCTGCGGAAGTGGCCGCAGACGTGTTCGAGCTGGCCGAACCGCCGGCGGACGTAGGCATTCACCCACACCACGGCCGTAACCCTTTCTGCTGAAAAGGCTTGCAGGATGGGCGGTCGACATGCGACTCTAGTCTCGGAAGAGCACTAGGAGTCGGGCCGACCGCCCGGTTACTGGTCCACCTGGAAAGCCGGTCCCCCCACAGGACCGGCTTTCGTCATTTTAGTCTCCCCCTAGACCGCCGGCGGCTCCAAAGCGGTGGGGGCTATACGGGTGTGGCCATTTCAAGCCTCCGCGCCTCCGCGGCGCATCCAAAACCTAGAGCAGCAAAAAACTCCGATCAAGGGGGAAGCCGAACGCTCGGCGTCTTTTCTGCTCGCAATTTCGCAGACGATCTGACAAATTGACCGGGATTGGCAGCGAAGTTTCTAGGAGGCGCAGCAATGGCAAGGGTGAGAAGTCCGGCATACCCTAACGCATCTATCTCGGATGTCATTGAATATGCTAGGAAAATCTACGAGGAAGAGCGCCGGAACCCCGTCTCCCGCGAAGTCGCCGTCACTCACATGGGATTTAGCGGTACAACCGGGTCATCCGACCGGGCGCTTTCCGCCCTCTTCCATTTTGGCCTCGCTGAGAAAGTGGTGAAAGGAGAGCTCAGGGTAACGGACCTCGCCATACAACTCCTGCATCCAGATTCACAGAATGAGCGCCGGGAAGCCTTGCGGGAGGCCGCCTTTAGGCCGGAACTCTTCAAAGAACTGAGGGAGCGATACCCAGGGGAGCCGCCATCGGCGGCCGCCTTGGGGTCGTATCTGTCTCGACAAGGGTTCGCTGCCGCGGCCATCGGGCCGGCATCCCGAGCCTACTTGGAAACTTGCTATTTCTTGCAGCGAGAGGGCGCGTACAAAAGTGAGAGCGTCCGCGAAGAAGAGAGTGCAGACTCGGCTCCATCACATGCGCGAGAGGAATCGCCGAAAATGCAGACGCATCAGAACCCCCCGCCCGCCCCCCCGCCGACCGCGCCGCCACCGACCGATCTGCACCTGAACGAAACGAACTTTGATATTCGGGGTCTCACGGTGCGCGTTGAAGCGCTCGTTGATTATGAAGGGCTTACGCTCTTGGAGGAGCAGATCAAGGGTCTGCGTATCCTTCTTAAAGCAAAGAAGCCCCGTCAACAGGCGGGTGCTGAGAAGACTCTAGCTGAACAGAATGACGATGGGACTAGCGACGCTTAGCCGGCCTGCTCGATCCCGACACCAAATGTTCGATACGTGACCCGAGCATCCCGCGCGATGCGCGGAGACGGCGGATCACAGAAGGGATTCTTCCGGCGCTGGCTCTCTCCACGGGGCCTCTGCCGCAGCGTCGCGATCGAAAATTCTTGACAATATTCCTATTTCGTGGTTTCGTCCCGGCACTCGCCTCCCACACGGGAAGCCCCCCGGCGGACCGGGTCGGGGGGCTCGGGGGGAGGAGACGGTGCCCCGCGTCGATGGCCCGGTTTCGCCATCGCCCCGGGCCGCATCGGCGACGCAAGGTGCCCTGGACGGGGAGGCCG
>Ga0182231_1000086_pt1 | contig 25072 bp, 20 predicted proteins | sample G6R1MG_29_FD_129667 | JGI IMG/M metagenome (GOLD analysis project Ga0182231, IMG submission 129667) | Miscanthus phyllosphere microbial communities from Michigan, USA - G6R2_NF_07NOV2016_LD1 MG | ecosystem: Host-associated > Plants > Phyllosphere > Phylloplane/Leaf | place: USA: Michigan...
CAACGACACGTACGGCGTGTTCAGCCAGGGCGACGTGGTGCGCGAGGTGGCGGGCCAAGGAAATGACGTCGTGTTCGCGAGCGCGAGCTACCAGCTGCGGAGCGGGACCGAGATCGAGGTGCTGTCGGCGGTCAACCAGTCGGCGGGCGATGTGGGCTCCGCCTACACCCTGCGCGGTAACGAGTTCGGGCAGATCGTCGCGGGCAACAACGCGGCCAACGTGCTCGACGGGCGCGGCGGCAACGATACGCTGGTCGGGCTGGGCGGCAACGACACCTTTACGTTCACGACGGCACTCGACGGCACGAACAACGTCGACACGGTGCGTGACTTCGCGTCGGGCAGCGACAAGGTCGGGCTGGCCAGCGACGTGTTCGCCGCGGTCACCGATGGCGGCATCGTCGCGGGCGAGTTCGTGATCGGGACGGCCGCGGCGGATGCCGACGATCGGCTGGTCTACGACCAGGCGACGGGGCGGCTGTTCTTCGACGCCGACGGCAACGGATCTGGCGCGGCGGTGCTATTCGCGCAGTTCGGCGCGGGCACGGTACTGGCAGCGAGCGACTTCGTCGTCGTCGCGCCGGCCGCGTCGCTGCCAACGGCGTAAGACAATCAACCTCTAACTGAGAGACGCTAATCTTGACCGACGACACGAAGATGAACAACGCCGACTACGCGACCGCGCTGACCGTCGCCTGGCTATCGAACACGAGCACCCGGGCAGCTGCTGCCGATGTGCCAGCATTCCTGCAGTCGATGTTCCAGGCGCTAGAGGGCCTCAATGCTAGCAATGCCGCCGCTGCGCCTGCCGAGCCGGCCGCCGAATACACGCCCAAGGTGAGCGTACGCAAGTCGCTGGCGTCGCCGGATCACATCATCTCGATGATCGATGGCAAGCCATACAAGACGCTGAAGCGCCACCTCGCGACGAAGGGCCTCACGCCGGCGGAGTATCGCGAGCGCTACGACCTCAAGGCTGATTACCCGATGGTCGCGCCGTCATATGCGACCGCTCGCTCGGATATGGCGAAGAAGATCGGCCTTGGCCGGAAGAAGGCTGCCGGCACGCCGGCTGCCGAAAGGCCGGCCCGTAAGGCGGGCAAGGTTGCCACGACGGACTAAGCCGATCAGGTCGGGCGCGGGCTGACAACCGCGCCCGCCGACAACCTCACCGATGATCGAGTGACGCTGCCTAGGTTGATAAAGCGCCGCACTAAGTGTTTGCCGCCAGCCTGGGTCACTCATGACGTTTGTACGAATAGGGCACGAGTGAGAGAAAACCGTCTGGTCACCCGGAGGTGCCATGGCTGTCCGGACTGACCGGTGGCGGTCCTACCATGGCTTCCAGCTCCTTCGAACGATCCCAATCCTCTGGCACTGGGATCAGGTGGTGTAGCGCGATGACTTGGGCGGCGAGCTCGCCGATCGCCTGAGCTTGGGTGCGGAGAAGATCAAGGAGTTCATGTTCCAAGGCACTTCGTTGCGGGAACTCGCGCGCCGCCGCGTTGATCTGATCGAGGCAACGTTGACCCATGCCGTAGCACTGGCCGTATGGTGGCGGGATGTCGTCAGCCCATCGTGGCTCATCCATGGTCAGTCCTCCTAGCGGCGGGTTCAAGTGTTAATTCGCCGGGCAGGCGAAGCTGTCCCAAACACGCTGGTACGCCCGTGTTCCGACAGCCTTTGGGTCCTTTAACGCGGCGGACGCCGCCTCCTGTCGTTTCATCCGGCACTCATAGGCAGGGTCACGCCTCTCCCTCATCGCGGCCGTGTCTCTGACCTGCTGCTCAAGCTGCGCGATGCCTGCCTGCTGCTCGGCGTCGTACCGAGCCCTATCTGCCGCCTGCTCGACCGCCTTCTTAGCTTCCTCATCCGCCTCGCGCTGTTTACGGGCAGCCGTTTCAACCTCGGCCTGGGCGCGACGTTGGGCCCACTCGGCATCGTGCTCCGCTTGCGCGATCTTGTTCTGCTCGTGGATGGCGCGCTCGGAGGCGATGGCCTCGCCTATTGTGCTGGGCACGGGGTCAAGGTTGCGCGGATCGCGCTTGAGCTCGTTGTTGGCGACGTAGCGAAACAGCCACGTTTTGAACAAAGCGCGATCCGAAGCAGGCTCGTCACGTACTGAACCCGCGCCGGGATCAACAGGTCGACCATCCTCGTAAGGCGAGAGGCTGGCGATCGCGGCTTTGACATCCACAGAGTCGCTGAGGTCGGGCATGGGGGCGCCTTGCGGCGAGCAAGCGGCCAACAGCAGCGCTACCACTCCGCACAAGAGTTTTTTCAGCTTCATGTTCGGTCTCCCCGGAAGGCCCGCGCCATGGACTTGCGGCGCGCGACCTCCGATCTGCGCTTCGATCAAAGCCTGCTGAGGTAGGCGGCTTTCTGCTGCGCGAACTCCTCGTCCGTCAGCATGCCCGCGTCCCGCAGCTTGGCCAGACGCTCGATCTGCTCGAGCGGGTCGCCCTCGGTCGGCCGGCGGGCGGGCGGAGGCACGTTGATGCCCGCGTTAGCGGCAGCGCTCTGAGCTCGTGAGGCGAGGTCGGCGAATGTCGGTGCCGGCGTAGCATCAACCAGCGGGTCAGACCCGTATTGATTGCTGCCATCGGTGCCACGCTTCACGACTTGCACGAGCAGGAAAATGCTCAGCACGAAGTTGGCGATGTTAGGGATATTAGCCACCTGGGCGAGAACACCACCAAGCGTGGTGTACCGCGCCTGGAACGCCGCAAGCGACAAAAGCAGCGTTGCACCTCCGAGAATAGCGGAGAGAATCATCCAACGACCTGTTCGATCGCGGTCATGTAGGCGGCGGACGCTTACTGCATACCCGGGGACAATACCGGCGAGCCAGACGATGATCGTAAGGGTTGGCGTCGCGTACGGCCCACTGAAGGCGAGATCTAGCAAGTATGCTATTGCGCAGGCGAGGACATAGAGCCCGAAATATTGCCAGTACTCAGCCCTGGCGGAGCGGCCGTGAAATTCGAAGTAGCGCTGTAGCGCGAGCAAGCCTTGCATGATGTCTTCCCTGTTGAGTGGACGTGACGAGCCGAGCCCCGGCGAGCGCAACGCTGGTTGCGCTGCTGCCGTGGGGACGAAAAGGTGGTAAGAAGGCGCGCGCGTTCTGCAGCCAAGGCGGTGAGGCCACAGCTGATCGGCACGCAGTCGCGTCGGCAACGGCGGCATCCACATGTTCACCGCGCCGCCCCGCCAGTCGGGACGGTTAGCAGCACGTGAACACAGGGAACCGCGCCCCGCGTATTCCCCCCGAAAGGGTGTTATATTTCGCAGGCCGCCCGACCCGGAAAGGTCGAGAGCCTGTGTTCGCCGCGCTTCGCGGGCTGCCCCTCACTGCTAAGATCGAGGCAACACGGTGATCCTATGGAGGATCGCAGGAGCTGTCCACGTCGGTTTGTTGCAGCCGTTCGATGCGGACCTGCGACGAGCGACGCACGGCGACAATGCCGGTGGCAAACATGCCGTGTACCGGCACGGCCCTGCCTCGAACGAGTCCGATCGAGCGGAGCATCAGCCATCGGTGACCCGAGCTGTCGAAGAAGGTTATCCGGGCTTCGGTCATGCCGATCACCACCGTCCAGTGGTTCAGCCGCCCGCGGAGCTCGATGAGGACAGGCCGGCCGCGGCGGAGGTAGTGGCGGATGGTACGCAGCGCTTCGTCAGTCGTTCGGATGGTACCCGGCGGGGGCACGATCACCTCCAGCAGCTCGCCCGTTAGCTCGGCCGCTGCTGCCACCACCACGCGGCACAAGCGGTGCCACAGCTTGAAGTGCATGCCACTGGTCAGCGTGGTGTGGAGCATGTCTCGACGTTCGAGTTCCTCCAAGCCGCGGGCGAAGAGTGCATGCCGCTCGCGCCCTCGTAGGCGCCGTGGGTACACCGCCAGCTGCACAGCGTTGATGATGGCGTAGAGGCCGCATAGCGCGTCGATGTCGCCCTGCCGGTAAGGTCTGAGCACGCGCACTGCCTCATCCAGGCTGTTGCCCGGCGGCACGTCAGTACTCCTCCGCCAGCATGATCGTCAGTACCCGAGCGGTGACGTCCGTTGAGGTGGGATCCGGCGAGCCGTACTCGAGCTGTTTATCGTAGCAGTCGATCTTCCAGAACACGCGCACGCCGCCGGCGTCGATGCTGCCAAAATCGTGCTCGAGGTAGGGGTCGTTGTCGGCGCTGAAGGCGTCGAAGGTCCGGACTAGGGCAAGGATCGATGCCATCCGCTCTGGTCCGAGCTCGCGAATGCCGTTGGTGATGGCGAGCATGCCGCTGCCGTGCCCAGTACGGAAGGCGTCGTTGAGTTGGCGAATTCGATTCGTGCGGGCGTTCAGTTCGGCCACGCGAGCCTTGTTCGCGGCATAGCCGTCCTCGTGGCTGCCAACCATGGGCGCAGGTCCTTTCTAGCGATGTGGAGAAGTCAGATCAGGCGGATGATGCGACGCTGCGCATCGCGGTCGCCTTCGATGTACCGTTCGGTCGTTGTGAGAGCGCTGTGTCCAGCGAGCTCTTGCACGTCGCGGAGTGAGCCACCGGTCTTGCTGACCAAGCGTGCGGCGCGGGTGATGAAGGTACGGCGGCCAGAGTGTGAGGAGCAGCCGATGTAGCCAAGCTCGGCGTAGATGGCGGCAAACCAGTTGACGATGCCGCGGGGCGTCATGTGTCCGCCGCGCTCAGATCGAACCACTGGACCGTCGCGCGGCCTGCCAGCGGCCTTGTGGAGCCGCCGCAGGGCGGTGCGAAGGGCAGGGGCCAACGGCAGTGCCCGAGCCTTCTTGCCCTTGGCGATGGCGCCGCTGATGGAGGCGATCTCGCCGATAGTGCCGTCACTGTCCAGGATCATGGTCCAGGACAAGCCGGCGATCTCGCAGGCGCGGAGACCAGCGTTGAAGCTTAGTAGGATGATGACAGCATCACGTGCGGGGTAGCGTCGGTGCACGACATGCGCGGCCAAGCGGCGCACGTCCTCGGGCACCAACACGCGGGCGCGTTGACGGGGCATAGGAGAGCCTCATGGGGGTGGATGCCGGCAAACCACCGGCGCGGAATGATACCATGTATCATTCCGTTTGTCAAGCTTTACGGCTCCAGATGGTTTCCTGAGGCCTGACACGGAGCGCACGCGTTTTCCGATTGACGGGTCATCAACCTTACGACGGCAAGTGGCGCCAGTGACGTACAAGCTCGATGTTCGAACCTTGCAGGAGGACTGCCGCCGGCAGGTGCTGCTCGCAGCGCTGGCGCAGACCGACGAAGTTCGACTGGTGCATGAAGCGCTAGAGCAGCTCTACCGCACGCAGCTGGTCACGATGGAGCTTGCCGATCAGCTGAGCAGCGCGTTCGAAGGTGATCGATGCCGCCTGTCTGATCGAAGCGAGGTACTAGGTGGCTGATTTTGGTGGAGAGCAGCCCGTCCGCTTTCGAGCGGCCGAGCGCGGAAAGCAGACGCTCGTTCAAGACGGTAGGTCAGGCGATTCCAGGGGCTCGATTGGGTGGAAGGTGGAAGGCGGCATGTCCGCTCTCTAGCAATGCGCCGAGACAAGCGGACGTTCGTTGCCCGGTTAAGGCACAAAGACCATACGCTAAACTTAGAAAGTTGCCACTGCGGCGCCTGCCACGCGGACGAACCCGGTGACGGCCAACCCGCCAAATTCATCTACTCGCGGCATGGTGTTGTCAAAGCAATGCGGCAGGACCGCTGGTAGCCAAGCCCCTCTCTGATCTCCTTTGCGGACGCCAGGCAACAATGAATCCAGGAACGAGCCTGACGAGTTCGCAAGCACTGACAGCACGCTCAGCATAGCCTGCCCCGTCGGCCTGCCAATGCCCTTGGGACCGGGTCGGCCTGAAAATCAGCGGCGGCAGCCCGTCTTCAGACGTCGCGGCTGTGCCACGGCGCGACCGACACCATCGCGCCCTCGTCCGCCTTTACTTCGACGAACCCGGCGCCCTCCATCACGCGCAGCGTCTCAAGCCATGATCGCCCGATGTCGTTCAGCGTCACGGCGAGCATGTAGTCCACCATCTCGAAGACGCCTTCCGGCTTGACAGTCTTGCCGTTCGGCAGGGTCAGCGGCGGATGGTCGGTGTATTCGTCCTCGTCGTCGTAGCGGTCCTCATCGCCGTTCTCGTCGCCACCGGCGAGGTCGAAGTCCAAGTAGGGGAAGGATATCTCGAGCCTGTCGGGCATGAACGACTGCCAATGGGCCCGCAGCTGGCGGCCCTCGCCCCCCCCGGGATCGTCCTCGAGGAAGTATACCTCCGTCCTAGTCTTTGTCCCGTACTGGCGAACTTGCATCGAGACGCTGCCGCCGGCCTCGGCGATCTCACCCATGCTCCAGATGAGGCCCGCGTCGCGAAAGAAGATCGGTGCCAGCTTCTCCCCTTCCTGAATACGGGTCTTCCACGCCTCGACCGACTGCCCCTTCTTGATCAGGTAGAAGGCTTGGGCGTCCAGCACGCTGTCGGCCCTGACCCTCACGGATTTCGTCTTCCCCTCCATCGTCAGGATATCGTCGCCGAGCACCTTGGCTACGTAGCTCTTGATGTTCAGCACCAGGAACTGGTCCACGCATTCCACGTAGACCGCGAGGAACGTCGGGTCGGGCGCTATGTACCAGAACCGCAGGTGCGCCACGTCCAGCTTGACGGACGCGTAGCGATCGCGCTCGAATTCCTCCCTGGGGAGCGTCTCGGCCATGACGCCCTTCATCTGAAACCAGACGAGGGACGGCGAGACTATCTCGCCCCCGTCGACCTTCCGCTCGACGAAGTGGAGGCCGATGTCGCGGGCCGCGCGATCGCGCTCATATTTGGCGAACTCGCCGAACTGCGCCGCCAGAGCGTAGAACTTTCCCATGTAGATGCGCTCGAACGCGTCGGTCTCACCGATCTTCAGGGCCACGCTTCACCTCTTGTTGCGCTTTTCGCGTCGGCGGCGGCGATCGCCCCCGTTAGCGTTGCGGTAGCACGCGGTCGGTCCGCAGTGCGAACCCATAGCTCAAGCGCATCGATCGACACGCAGTGCCTCGCAGCTGTTGACCGAAACGGCGTTGGGGTGCGATCCGCGGTGGACAATAGGGAACCCCGTGTTTCGGGGGACGGCGTCTCTCCAAGGATAGCTACGAAGCGGCAGCCGGTTCCGGCCGGCTCGGCTAAAGCAGTCGCACGGCGCGGTTCGGTGCAGGGGTCAACCGGAAGCGGCGGACGGCGATGCCCAAGTGGTCGAGGCATTCCGACATGCCCGTCGGTAGCGCGCCTTGCGGGATGACGAGTGTCCGAACGATATCATCGCCGGCATCGGCGGAATGCGTCACGATCTGGCCGATGGCGGTGTAGAGCGACTGCCGGTCGCAGCCGGTCTTGACCTCGTAGATTTCGGTCATCGTGCTTCCGGACTTCACCATCAGGTCGATGAGCGGGCTGTTGAGGACGCGCTCGCCCTTCGCGGCGGCGGCGTGTCGCTCGGCTCGAAGGGCTTCCACGACGTCGCCGTGGTATGACACGTAGTCGAACTCGGCGCGGCGCCGGCCCTTCCGCCGGCCCGAGCTCTCGCTCCTGAACTCGTCCCACTCGGCGATCGAGCGCCGCGCGGCCTCGCTGCCGAGGTCACCGCGCCTTACCGCCGCCTTGAAGTCACACACCAACTGAACGAACCGCCATATCCTGCTGGCGAGATCTGGATCGTCGACTCGCCCGATGACGATCCCGGCGCGCGGAACGCCCTCCGATCGCTCGACCTCGAGCAGTTCGAAGCGCGACCAGCTTAGAAAGGCGCTCCGGCCGACGCCCTTCTTACCGCCGCCGACGCTGCCGTCGTGCATCAGGTACGTCGCGCCGCCAGAGACGTCGCGCGCGAAGAACCCTGCGACCGATGCCGCGTTCGACGTGGTGGGAATGTTGATTTCCACCGTGATCACCTGCGCATGGCGCTTCGCGTCGTAGACGCCGAACGCATTCCATCGTCGCGGCACCCGCGCGGCCTCGGCGTCGGAGAATGCGGCCCAAAGGCCACCGTCGCCGGAGGTGTACATCGTCTCGTCGACGTTGCCGCTCGGGAATCCGATGTTGCGCTTGCCGATTCGCGGCAGGCTTGCCTTGACCGACCTCTCGATCTCTTTCTGCGCAGCCATCTTTGCGGCGGCGTCCTCCACGAGCAGCATCGTCATGTGACTATCCTCCTAAGCCCCACGCATCCATTCTGCTCGCGCCCTCCCCGTATAGATGCGGGGCTCTGAGACCGTGTAGAATGCGGAGATCACAATACGGAAGTACGGCCGCCGTCCGCGAGGGTCGACCCGCTTGTTGCCAAATCGGTCGCCAGGTGCGGCTAAAGTATGAGCGTCATGCAGGCGTGGACCTCGGAGACGAACTTGTCGGTCTCTAGGGTCGACGTCGGGAACGCGCCGGCGTTGTGCGCGTAGCGGTTGCGGACCTTGGCGACCGAGTTACGGTAAGCGCCGACGGTGGTGCCGTCCATGTATCCGCGGGTCGCCGGCGCGAGCGAGCTGAGCTGCTTCAGCCGGGCGCCGATGCCGTGGTTCGGCGCCTTGCCGTTGGCCTGGAGGATCACACCTAGGGTTGTGTCGATGGCCCGTCCGGCGTGCAGCACCTTGAGCAACCTCTGCCGGCGCACCGTCTTGATGCGGTCACAGCCACCGAGCTCAGCAAGCTCAGCGTCGACATGGTTGAGGCGGACGTCCGCACCGTAGTGGACGGAGCCGCGCACCAGCGCCTGCATCAGCTGGTGGCGCGAGCCCTTGCTCACCGGGGCCTCGTGAACCGCAGCGCCAGATCGGCGAGTTCGTCGATCGAGCGTCCGGGGGCGGCGGGGGCCAGAATCCATCCGGCGAAGGCGGCTGCGCGGAGCGCCTTCTCGGGGTCGTGCCGCGGGTGCGGGAAGCCGGGCGTGAGCACCACGCCGGCCGGTTCGCCGGTCGGCATCGGCTGATCGGCAGACGCGTGGAACCATCGGTCCGCGCCGCTGACCGACAGCCCGACGATCGAGCGCGTCGACAACGGGCGTTTCGCGAAGCCGCTCCGGACGGGCCCGACCGTATCGAACTCGATGTTCGCGCCGCGGCGAAGGTCGGGGTTCTCGGCGCTTCGGCGGGACCGCTCCGGGTTGACCAAGCGCGCGACGCGGAAGGTGGCGGCGAAGCGCGACTGGGACAGCTGCCTGGTCTTGTCGCTGAAGGCCGACTGCGGCTTCCTCGTGGAACGCTCGACGAACGCGACGGCATCCCTCATCATCGCCCGGTCGGCGTATGTCAGCTGCTCTGCGAAGCGACCTTCGACCAGCGGGCCGTCGGCGTCGGCACGGGCGACGTAGACGAACTGCGTTTCCGGCGGCAGCGCCACCTGATTGAGCGTCAGACGGGCGCCCAGCATGTTGGGCCGGCGGCGTTCCTCTGCGGAGGCGGTGACGAACGCCGTCAGCCCTGACCTGCCGCCGACAAGCACATCGACTGAGCGCATTACAAGCGGATGATCGGGCGTCGCGACCACGACGAAGTCGCCGCCGAGCTCGCGTCGAAGACGCCGGGCGAGGTCGACCCGCAGATCCGTCACATTCGCCATCGAGTGCCGGAGACTGGCAGTCGGAGTCGGCAAGGTCAAGCCTCGACGGGAGAAGTACATCGGATTGCCAGAGAGGTCGCTTCGCTGAGTCATCAGCTCTTGAGGCTTGCCGGCGCATTTTGATCAGGGCCTTCAGGATGTGGTGGCGGCCCGGAATTTGGTGTCTTGATCGTATCGTCAGCCGTTCAGGATCCCAAGACCGGATGAATAAGCGTCCGAAGTCGAAACCGGCGTCGGTAAAGTTGAACGACTGCAAGCGGGTCGGTCCGTTCGGGCAGAAGGCGACCAGATATCGCCATTCCCCCGAGGAGACGCGAACGTCGAGATCTGACGGGAGCCACCGATCAAGCCTCAACCGGTTCGTTCTAACCGATACTGGACGTGTTCCCGAAGGAACCGCTTCCCCGAGCGGTGGCAGGCCTGAATTCCGTCTCGACGCCGTCCCGTCCGGTTCCGAGAAGGCTGAGAATGCCGCAGGGTATGCCGCGCGCCGTGCACTTCCGGTGCAGAAACTCAGCCTGAGCCTGATCGTGGGTCGAAAGCAAAATCTGATATTGCCGTTGCTCGACTAGATTGCAGACAAGGTCCGCGAACGCAGCCGTATGAATGGCATCATTGTGCTGCATCGGATCATCGAGAATGATCGCGGGCCAACGAGACCAGGGGAAGGTGATGCTCGCTGCGCACAGGAGGCTGACGGCCAGCGCCGACATTTGCCCCTCGCTGTGGATGAGGACGGGATCGATATCGTCAAGGTCGACCGGAAGATCGCCGGTCTTTACCGCATTCTGCTCGATTTTTCTCTTTTAGACCTGAAGATCAATACCAACCCGGGGATCTGTCAGGATTGCCTGATTGACCCGCTTCATCAGCGTGTCGAGTGGCTGTATATATTCCGCGTTAAAATCGTCGAGCTCGTTCAGAAGATCCTGGCTCGCCGACTGCGCAATGACTTTGACCTCGCGCGTTTCCGTAGCCGCCAGCTTTTTTGCGTCGCGTGACTGTTCAGCCGCCAGACGAATTTCATCACGTCCGCTGTTCGGAGCTGCGTCGATCGCTTCACGGAGATCGTCGAGTGCTGCTCGATGGGTTACCTGCGAGGCCCAGGCACGCCGTCCCGCCCTCAGGCGCTCGAGCCCATCGCCGGCAGTGGCCAAATCACGAGCATGATCGGCAGTCTTCGCGGAACGATCGGAAACATCGTCGTCATTGGGCTGCTCGCTCGAAAAGCCCAGGTGCGCCCATTTCCCTGCAACAAGTCGGAGTTGCGCGTCCACCTCTGCCAACTGGCGTTCCAGTTCGCGTCGCCGGGCGCTTGTTGCCGCCTCGGACGCATCGATGCGTCGCAGCCGTTCGATGGCGAAGTCCGCTGCACTTCGCGCTTCCGCTACGACATCGAGAGTCTGCTGATGGCGGTTTCTCGCCGTGTCGATCGCACTGCCCAGCGGCGTTCCCGACAATGGCTCCGACAACCCCAATTGTTCCTCGATCGCTTGGATACGCGCCTCGTGGCTGTCGAGCGTCGACTGTCCGTCCTCAATCGCGCGCGCGCAGCTGTCACGAGCAACCTTTTCCTTGTCACGGAGACGCGTCAGGCGCTGAATCTCGTTCTGGAGATCAGCGCCCGAAGCGCCGCGCAACCGCTGGATCCAGACCATCTTGCGCGCGCGTCGAGATTTCAGCCGCTGCTGCTCCGTGCCGAGGTCCCGCGTGAAGGCGTCGAAATCCGTCGTCACGTCACCAAGGTGTGCGATCCGATCGAAGAGCTTAGATCCCTGATCACGCGCCGCGGCCAGTTCCGATCTGTAGAACTGTATCTGTCGTAGAACCGGTCGAAATCCTTCGACACGGGATTGCAAGTCCTGAAGTCGTCGGCGCGATACCGCCAATCCCTCTTCTTGCGACAGAAGGGCGGGGCTTAGTCGCTCCGCAGCGCCACCAACGCGGGCACGCAGCTCCCACGCTTCACCAAAGTGGGTCGCGCACACCGGGCAGTCGCAGGCATCTTCAGGCAATGTCGCGGCGATTGTCGCGACCGCTCCCGCCAGGCTCGTGGCCGTTTCGCGCAGAAGCGACAAGGTCCGGGATTGCGCCTCGACGTCCGTGGCGGCAGCCGTCATCGCAGCTTCCGCGTCAGGCAGCCGGTCGGTGAGGCCTGGGTGCTGGCTCTCGAGGTCGGCCAGGGCCGCCGACAATGTCTGGATAGACTGGTCCTTGGCTTTCCAGGCACTGATACGGTCGACATCGTCTTGAAGGCGATCGGTCTCCTCATCGATACGCGTCACCTCGCCGTCGAGGCGAAGCGCAATCCTCGACCGGCGCTGGGCGCGTTCGAGCTGGGTAGTCGCGCCGGCAAGACGGCTCTCGGCCTCTCTGAATGGTTGCGCCGCGTCGCCCAATCTTGATCTGCTCAAGATCGCGGCCCGGCGCACATCCTGCAGTGCGACCAAACGATCAAGATGAACCCGCGCGACCTCCGCCGCCGCCAGCGCGCGCGCATGCGCACGCTCGGCCTCTGCCTTTTCGCCCGACACACTGGTTCGGTCTGCCGCAATCGTCGTCAGCTGCTCGACCGTTTCGGCCAACGCACTCTGGGCGACTGCTCGCGTCGAATTGTGCTGGCGCCAGGTTTCAACACATTGGGTGGCCTGGCTGAGACGCGCCTGTTCGTCGCGAAGATCCACTCGCGCGCTGTCGAGCGCCGCCTCGAGTCGATCAAGGTCGCTGGCGATCGAACTCGCCGTCGATCGGAAACCGGCGGTCGCTTCTCCGATCAGAGATCTCAGTTCGGCAATCATCGTCAGCGACCGGGTGTCACCGATTGCCCCGGAGCCTTGCATCGCCAACCAGAGGCGCTCTTCCTGGTCGAGAAGCTCGCCGAAGCGCGTTGCTTCCTTCTCCAAGGCCTCGATGCGACGCGCGAAGGCGCGCACCGTCACCGTGTTTCCGCGGCCATGTATGGCGGTCGCGACAGCCTCTACGTCACGGCTTTGCGCCGCCTCCTTGAGAATGTCGAACCGTTCGGCAGCGTCGCGGTGTGTCAGTCGCGATAAGGTTGATTGCCCGAGGATATGGGTCAGAAGAAGGTAGTTCGGGAGAGCGGATATGCTCTGCCGCCAGCTGGCAGCCCTGAGATAGGACGTGATGTCGTCTACGGTGCCGCCGAGCGTAGACGTCACAGATTCCGGCGACGCCAATGATCGCTCGATCGTTTCTCCATCCGAGAAGGACATGGCGACGGACGTCGGATCGGTCGGGTGCTCGCGCCAGCGGGCCAGATAGTGACCGACCTTTTTGACGCCTCTTGCCTTGCGGAAATGATCGATCTGGTCGGACAGCCCCCATTCAAGGCCGTCGAACAGCGACGACTTGCCCAAGCCATTGCTGCCATGAACGACGAGAACGCCGGGTTCCGGAGGCAATTCGAAATCGAGCGAGGAAAAGCTACGGAATTGGGCTAGTTTGATACGGGTGAGATAGATGTTCTTGCTCATGCTTCGCTCCGGGCCTGCACGAGCTGCGCCACCAGGGTGTCAGGGTCTGCCCCGAATTGCTCGGCGAGCGCGACCCAGCGGTCCGAAACGGCGTGAGCCAGACCGTGTCGGACCAGCGTTCTTTGAGCGAGGCCCTGATTGCGATCGAGCGGCGCATCGAGCTTGCTCTCGGCTGCGAGCCACGGCGTCGCGAGGAAGGTGCGCGCAACGAACGCGTCGTAGGTCGCCTCCAGGGAATCCTCCTGCGGGATCCATATGATCTTCCTGCAAACGGTCTCGTCTCGCTCGGCCAGATCAACAAGCTGCCGCCAGTCGGCGAAGCCGACCGTATCGGTTGCGCACAACATGATGTGCGCGTTGATAACCTCCTCGGGTCGCATGTAGGAGCGGGCTATGACCATCTGGCTGTGCAGCCCTCTCAGCGCACGCTTCATCTCCTCGACGTCTGCGAGCGTGATGGGCGCGACCAGGACAGGGTAGGCTCCGAGGCGCAGACCGAAGCTTCCCTTCGGTAATCCTGATCGAGAGTCATCGGCGCGACCACGAAAATGACTCGAAACGAAGGCCGGCGCGTCGCTCGATGGCCAGCCCAGCAGATCGGCGGATTGGACGAGCTTTTCGCGGAGGATTTCGGGCGTCACTGGGCTACCTTGCTATATTGATCGTCCTGCCGTTGGCGGAATGCGCCGAATTCGGCCGCCACTGCGGCCTGCCAGGATGCAAAATCTTCGCGAAGCCTTCGTCGCCATTGGCTGTCATTCTGGATGATGGCGGGGCGAACTTGCCGGGCTTCGGAGAAACTCTTGCTGGGCGATCCGCCATTCAAGACCGTCCCGGCGGGCGCCGGGGCGATCTCGATCTCTGCACTTGATGAGATGATAAGCGCGTCGACGCCCCATTGCTGCGCCTCGGTCCATGCATCGGCGAGAAGCCGGCCGCCGATGAGCTCGCACCCCGTCCCGAGCGCGATGGCATCGGTATCGAACGTGATGTTGCCGCGCTCGGCCGCGCTGAGGGTGAGCGGTCTTCCATGGTGCGTTGCCAGCATCATGAGCATCGCGCTCGCAAGCTTGTTCAGCAAGGAATGATCCCCACTCCAGGACGCCGGATTGGCTGTGTCAATGTGGGCCAGCAATCGAAAGACATGCTCACGCAGCGTCTCGTTGCCCTCAAGCGTCGCCTGCCAGTTCGCCCAGGTCGCTGAAACATGGGAAAGGAGGGTCGCATCGACATCGCCGATGGTCGGACAGTTGCCGGACTGGAATATCTGCTCGAGGCGGTCGTGCAGCAGACGCCCAAGGCACGCATCGATGGCGACGCCAAATGCTGGCACGTGAAGCTCGTGCGAGCGATAGCGGGATGGTGCTGCTATTGCAGGTGTGATCTGGTCCGAGAATTTGAGCCATTCACCCAGATGGGCTGACTGCGTCTGAAGTCGAACGCGACCATTGCTCGCGCGGCTCAACCTGACCAGATCCTTGGCGATGGCGAGCTTTCCTGGTGCCAGGTCAAGCTGGACCGTCATCTGCTCTGCGAGCAGCTCTGCCTAGTCAGCGATTTCCGAAAGACGAACGTCGCCGCGTTCGACCACGACGTTCGCGGCCGCATCGACCTCAAGATGGATGGTGGCCTGCTGCTGGTGGAAATTCGCAAGCGCGCCTGCGCGGCTTGCAGGATCGTAGAGCGCGTCGATCGCGAGCAGGCTGAACCTGTCATACGTTTCGGGCGTAAGTTCGGGTGGATCCGCGAACTCGGGATGGGCTTTGAGAAGAGCCTCCATATAAGCTTCATGAGCGGCGTAAAACGCGTCCGCGGCCTCGTAGCGCGCCGCCTTTGCTGGACCGTGACGGGCGATAACATGTTTGAAGACGGTCGTGACTGGACTTGCACCGTCGGCAATGCCAACTGCGGTCATGCCGCCACCTGCGGCTAGCTCGACATTGTCCATGTGGCCGACGGATCGAACCACCGGTAGCTCCGTCTGCTTCGCGGTCTCCAGGAGCGCGAACACCATGCATTGGTTTAGCTGCGAAGCTTTGGCGGCAGCGTAAAGTGGACCGCTGCTATTGACCGTCACATGCCGATCGTGGCGCAATAAAGGAGCCAGGCGATCCAGGATCCCATTCTCTTCAAGGATCGGACGCAGATGCAGTTGGAATGAAGCTTCCAGATCATCGCCAAATGCAGCGCCTTTAAAAGAAAGATCGGCGGCTTCGCGAAGAGCATTGCCAGAGAACATGCCCAGGAACGAACGCGTGAATGCGACATGCTCAAAATTGGTGATCAGCAGCCGAAGCAATTCAGTCAGACCGCCGTCACCGTTCCCGCTGACGAGATATTCCGCGGGTGCCTCGGGTTCGTTGGCATTGGTCCCGATTGCGTTCTGTTTCCAGTAATCGGTTGGTATCACGCCACCACATTCGCGCTCCGCCCCGAAGCCGATACAGAGAACGACATGCTGCTTGATACGGTGGACATCGGTGCCTTCGTGCTTCAGCGTCAGCCGCCAATCTCCGTTATGGCGTTCGAGCCGCTCGAGCCGGTGGCGAGGCGCGAAGCGCAGCTTGGCTGACAGGCGGCCGAGCGCGCTCCCGAAGCTTTGCTGAAGGGCGGCGCACACTTGGGCACCATTCCCGGCAGTCCAGTCCAGGATCGGCAGGCCCGCCTGATCGTCGAGCGAACCCACGCGCGGCCATTCGTAAATATGGGGATGGAGCAGCCGATCGGAGCCGCTTTGCAGATGAAGGATGTCATCCGCCGGATCGTAGAGCGTTACATCATGTCCCATCAGCGCGAGCGCCATCGCGATCGTCGCCCCCGCCGCACCGGCACCGACCACCGCGACGGAGTGCGACGGCAATATCGCGCCTGTCTCATCGAGCGCGTGTGCCAACCGCAACGCGCGCACTTGCTGCGAATAAAAAGTGATCCGCCGATCGAAGGTGCCGAAAAAGTAGAGACGCTCCTGATTGGGATCGCTGGGATCGCGAGCACAATCGATCCAGTCGGCGAATGGCAAAACGGCCTTCGCCATGGCTATCTCACTGCTCTCGATGATGGTTGCTCGATCAGACCAGCCGGAGGCTCAACGAGGCAGGATGTGAACGAGAGCATCAAAATCATGTCGTCGCTCGAACATCGCTCCAGCTCGGCACACCTCACCCCGATCATTGTATTTTGAGACCCTGATCCATCAATCAGCCCTGGATGGCAGCGACCAATCGATAAGTCACGCACAGACGCACCCGCCTTGCCAACAAGGCCCTAAACGGGCTGACGGATGCCACGACGCCCGCACTCTATCCGAAATATCTTGCGTGGTCGAAATGGATGCAGGGGGAAGGGAGCCGATCACAATGAGCGGGTGGAGAGAGAATGTCTTCTTCTAGGTGGTGAATCACGATCCCTGTTGGTCCGCAAGCGATCAGACCCTCCCTCTTCATAAACGCGAGAAGCTACCCTGGCGGATGTCGGGTTCTGGAAAAACAGGACGTTCGGGCTGCCCGGCCAGATCGGCCGCTTCGTCCCACGAGGCGACGTCGCCTCCCGACCAGAATGCGTCGTTCGTCGATCGGGCTTGGAACGGCAAATTCCGCCCGACCCAGCCATTCGCTGAGCGGAAAGCGTGTCAGCTGCTCGTTGCCCTCGACGCCTAAATATCACAAGTGGCGGCTCGACATGACGAGAAGATTGATATGCCTTTGACACTTGCACAGCTGGAGCGCCACCTATTCGGCGCAGCCGACATTCTTCGCGGAAAGATGGATGCGTCGGAATTCAAGGAATACATTTTCGGAATGCTGTTCCTGAAAAGATGCTCTGACGTGTTCGATCATGCGCGAAACGGCGTCATCAAGAAGAACCAGGAGAATGGCGTATCTGAAGAGCAAGCGACGCAGGATGCCGAGAACAAGGTCTGGTACGGAAAGACAGGGGCATTCTGGGTGCCCCCTCAATCTCGTTTCAGATTTCTCGTCGATGAAGCTCATGAAAACATTGGCGACAAGCTCAACAAGGCGCTTGGCGGCATTGAATCCGAGAACATTGCGCTCGAAGGGGTTCTCGACCATATCGATTTCACCCGAAAGGTCGGGCAAAGCAAGATCAGTGACCAGAAGCTGCGCCAACTGATCAACCACTTCGGCGAAATCCGCCTTCTCAATGAGGATTTCGAGTTTCCCGATCTTTTGGGCGCCGCATATGAATACCTCATTGGGGAATTCGCGGATTCTGCCGGCAAAAAGGGAGGGGAGTTTTATACCCCCCGTTCCGTCGTCCGTATGATGGTTCGCCTTATGAAGCCGACCCTTGAACATGACATCTATGACCCGTGCTGCGGTTCGGGTGGTATGCTCATCGCGGCCAAGGAGTACATCGATGAGAATGGTCAGGACGGGAGCAAAGCCAACCTCTTCGGCCAGGAATTCGCGGGTACTGTTTGGTCGATCGCCAAGATGAACATGCTGCTCCATGGCATGAACAGCCCTGACTTGCGCAATGAAGACACTTTGGGGCAACCGCAGCACGTCGAAAACGGTGAACTGCGCCGCTTCGATCGGATCCTGACCAATCCGCCATTCTCGATTCAGTGGGGTTCCAAGGACAAGGACAAATCGGGGAACTACGTCTGGGAGCCGAAATTCCCTGAGCGCTTCTTCCACGAGGTGCCGCGCGGCTCGAAAAAGGCCGACCTCATGTTCCTTCAGCACATGCTCCACGTTACCCGTGACGGCGGCATGATCGCGACCGTCATGCCGCATGGCGTGCTGTTTCGGGGCGGCGATGAGGCCAAGATCCGTAAGAGGATCATCCAGCGCGACCAGATCGAAGCCGTCATCGGCCTCGGCCCGCAGCTCTTCTATGGCACCGGCATCCCGGCTTGTGTCATCGTCCTGCGCCAGCAGAAGCACGATGGCGCGAACCTCGTCTCTGGCAAGCCCGCCGATCGGCAGGGCAAGGTGCTCTTCATCAACGCCGACCGCGAATATTTCGAGGGCCGCGCACAGAACCACCTGATGCCCGAGCATTTCGAAAAGATCGTCACCACCTTCGAGGAATACCGCGAAACTCCCGGTTTCTCTACCATTGTCGACATCGCCACGCTGGAAGAGAACGACTGGAACCTCAACATCCGCCGCTACGCCGACAACGCGCCGCCGCCCGAGCCGCATGACGTGCGCGCCCACCTTGTCGGCGGCATCCCCAAGTCCGAGGTCGAGGTCAAGGCCAAGGCAGAGCTGTTCAAGTCACACGGCCTGAACCCGATGAATCTGCTGACCCCACGCGATGAGCGGTACCTTGACTTCGTCGCACAGATCACCGCCAAGGCCGACATCAAACCGGCCATCGAGACCAATACGGGCCTCACCGCGCGCGAGGCCGAGATCTGGGAGAATTTTAACGCCTGGTGGAGCGACCACGCCGAAGCCATCACCGCCCTGGCGGGCGATGACAGTGCGGCCGCACTGATCGCCATGCGTGATGAGCTTCTGTCCAGCTTCTCGACCACGCTCGAAAGCCTGGCCATGCTGGACCCGTTCACCGTGCGCGGGATCATCGCGCAGTTCTGGAACCAGTCGCGCTTCGACTTCCTCACCCTCATGGCGCGGGGAACGAAAGGCGTGGCTGATGCCTGGCGCACCTCCATCGTCACCGCGCTGGAGGACAAGGGCAACAAGGAGAACCCGCTGGACCACAAGCTGGTCACCTTCCTGATGGGCGGCTTCGTGACCGAGATCGCCGAGTTGGCGGCCAAGAAGGCAGAGCTGGATGCCAGGATCAAGGCCGCGACCGCCACGCCGGAGGAAGGCGAGGAGGAAGAGGATGACGCTGATCCGGTGGATGAGGCACAGATCAAGGCTTGGAAGAAGGAACTGTCCAAGGTCAAGAAGACGCTGAAGGCCAAGCAGGACCAGTTCACCGCCGATCTGAACAAGGGCGTCGACGACCTGACGGAGGAAGGCGCGGCGGAGCTGCTGCTGAAGATCTTGCATGATGACATGGCAAAGATCCTGAACCGCTACATCGCCGCGCAGCGTAGGCAGATTGTGGCGGCATTTGAGAACTGGTGGGACAAGTATCGCGTCACCCTGACTGAGATCGAATGCGCACGGGCGCAGGCGACTGATAAGCTGGCCGCGTTCCTGAAGGGGCTGAGGTATGTCTGAGGCGCTTTTCCCTGAAGGGCCAATTGGTACTTTTGTGGCCGCCCAAGTGGGTGGCGGCACACCGTCGCGTCAGAACCCTGGATATTGGAACGGTCCCATCCCGTGGGCATCGGTCAAAGATTTCAATGAAGGCCAGATCGAACTCACCGAAACGGACGAGTACATCACGCAGCAAGGCTTGGCATCCAGCGCAACGAACCTCATTCCCGCAAATACGCCAATTGTCTGCACTAGAATGGCCGTGGGTAGAGTGGCCATTGCGCCAATGGATGTTGGCATCAATCAAGACCTAAAGGCTCTCTTTCCCACGACGTCCACGGACACGCGGTACTTGCTGCGATTGGCCGATTACGCAAAACCGCGCGCCGAAGCGGTTTCCGTTGGATCTACCGTGAAGGGCATCAAGGTTGCGGACTATCTGAACATTCGGGTTCCACTGGCACCGCCATCACATCAATCCAAGATCGCCGAGATCCTCGACACGTTGGATACGGCGATACGGGGGGCCGAAGCGGTGGTGGCCAAGTTGAAGGCGATGAAGCATGGGCTGCGGCATGACCTGCTGACCCGCGGCATCGACGCAAACGGAGACCTCCGCCTCCCACAGCCCGAGGCTCCCCACCTCTACAAACAAACCCCACTCGGCTGGCTTCCGAAAGAGTGGGATAGTGTGGAACTCGATCAAATCGTCGATAACCAGCGGCCCGTTGTTTACGGCATCCTGATGCCGGGTCATGGATACGAAGGCGGCGTTCCCGTCATCAAGGTTCGCGATATTGTAGGTGGGCGAATACTGGCGGATCAACTGCTCCTGACTAACCCACGCATCGACTTCGAATATCGCCGTTCGCGGCTGAAGGGGGGCGATCTTCTATTTACGATCCGAGGATCAGTCGGGCGGATGGCAATTGTGCCGGACGATTTGGAGAACGCCAACATCACTCAAGATACTGCCAGGCTGGCGCTGAAGGGGGTAGATGCTAGATTTGTTGCCGCCTTTCTCGAGACGGAAATAACGAAGCGCTTCATCTCCAACCACACTATCGGTGTCGCAGTTCAGGGTATCAATCTTCGAGATGTGCGGCGTATCCCGATGGCAAAGCCCACAGAAGGCGAAGACGTGGTAATCGCTGACAAGCTGTCAGAGATGGAGCGCAAGCTGTCGCTCGAAATTGCGGAATTCGACAAGCTCCGCCTCCAGAAATTCGGCCTGATGGATGACCTGCTCATCGGCCGGACGCCCGTCACTGCACTGTTGTAATTTAAGGGTTTGCCCATGGGACATGAATACGACGATGTCGAAAAACCCTTCATCGACCAGTGCGTCGCCATGGGCTGGACCGCGCAGATGGGCAGCAAAGATGACCCGGCCCTGACGGGGCGCACCAGCTTCAAGGAGGTCATCAGCGAGGCCACCCTGCGTGATCGTCTGCGCGCCATCAACCCCGGCCCGGACAGTGAGCCTTGGCTCGACGAGACGCGGCTTTCGGAGGCGGTCAGCGCGCTCACCCGCCACGGCCATCGCGGGCTGATGGAGGCAAATCAGGCGGTGACCGAACTGCTGCTCAAGGGCCTGACGGTCGAGGGCCTGCCCGGCTGGGACGGCGGTCGCGGCCAGACCATCCGCTACATCGCGTGGGACGATGTGGCAGCCAACAGCTTTACCGTCGTGAACCAGTTCTGCGTCGACTGCCCACCCGGCCATGACGTGGGCAAGGGCTTCATCATCCCCGATGTGGTGATGCTGGTGAACGGCATCCCCGTGGTGGTGGTCGAGGCGAAAAGCCCCGGCATCCCTGAGCCGATGGCCGAGGCGGTCAAACAGCTGCGCCGCTATCACAATGCCCGCAAGGCGGCGCTGGAGGTCGAGGAGAACGAGGGCACGCCCGCGCTCTTCGCCAGTGTCCAGCTGCTGATCGCGACCAGCTTCGACCAGGCGCGCGTGGGCTGCATCGGCGCGGGCCTGGAGCAATACGGTCAGTGGAAGACGGTTGTCGGGCCGGATGGCACGGGGTCCGAGGACGACGTGATCAAAGCCTTGGGCAAGAAGGGGCTGTCAGAGCAGGAACGCCTTGTCGCGGGGATGCTGCGCCCCGCGCATCTGCTAGATATCCTGCGGCAATACCTTCTGTTCATGAACGTGGGCGGCCAGACCATCAAGACCGTCTGCCGATACCAGCAATACCGCGCCGTGAACCGCGCGCTGGAACGGCTGCGCAGCGGCAAGACGCGGCTGCAGGATGGCGAGTATGACCGCCGTGGCGGCATCGTCTGGCACACGCAGGGCTCGGGCAAGAGCCTAACCATGGTGTTCATGATCCGCAAGATGCGGACGGATCTGGTGCTGCGAAAGTTTAAGGTGATCATGGTCACCGATCGCAAGGACCTGCAGCGGCAGTTGTCGGAGACAGCAACCCTGTCGGGTGATGTGGTCGAGATGGCGACGAGCAACGGATCGTTGAAGAAACTGGCGAAACGCAAGGGGCCAGGCCTCGTCTTCGCCACCATCCAGAAGTACCGGACGGATGAAGATGTGGCCGAGGTCACCACGGGATCAGCCTTCGAGGTGCTGAACGTGGACGAGACGATCGTTGTCGTGGTGGATGAGGCGCACCGAACGCAGGCGGGCGATCTGCACGCCAACCTGATGGCCGCGCTGCCGAACTGCGCGCGGATCGGGTTCACCGGCACACCGATCATCATGGGCGAGAAGAAACGCACCACACAGATCTTTGGTGAGTTCATCGACAAGTACACGATCAGGGAAGCCGAAGCCGATGGCGCGACGGTGCCGGTCCTGTACGAGGGCCGGACGGCCGAGGGGGCGGTGAAGGACGGTGCCACGCTGGACGGTCTCTTCGAGGACATGTTTTGCGACCGCACGGATGAAGAGCTGGAGGCGATCCGGAAGAAATACGCGACCAAGGGCAATATCCTCGAAGCCCCCGCTCTGATCGCCGAAAAGGCGCGTGACATGCTGCGCCATTACGTGACCAACCTGCTGCCGAACGGATATAAGGCGCAGGTGGTGGCATACAGCCGGACCGCCGTTGTCCGGTATCAGGCTGCTTTTATTGTTGCCCGTGATGAGTTGATGGCAGAGGCAGCAGCCTTGTCCGACCACGACAAGGAAATGGGTGACGAAAAGCTTTGCAGTAAGCCGGCGGCATTGCAGGCCCAAGTTCAAACATGGCGGTATCGTAACGCGCTTGAGAAGATCGAGTTTGCGGCGATCATGTCGGGGGGCAACAATGATGATGCCTCTTGGAAGCAGTGGACCGAAGGGGCGGCGCAGGAAATGAGGATCAAACGCTTCAAGAAGCCCTTGTCCCACAAGGATGCAACGAAATCAGATCCGCTGGCCTTTCTCATCGTCAAGTCAATGCTCCTGACGGGGTTCGACGCCCCGATTGAAGGGGTGATGTATCTCGACCGTTCCACCCGGGAAGCCGAGCTGTTGCAGGCTATCGCCCGTGTCAACCGAACAGGCTTCGGCAAGACCTGTGGCATCGTTGTCGACTATTTCGGCGTGGCCCATCATCTGAAGGCTGCCTTAGCCGCCTACTCCGATGAAGATATCGATGGAGCCCTGGTCAGCCTGAATGATCAAATCCCGGTTCTCCAGGATCGCCATGTTCGTGTTGCAGACATCTTCCGACGCGCTGGCCTAGATAACCTTTCGAATGACGAGGACTGCCTTCAGGTGCTTTCGACGGAGAAGGCCAGAGCGGAGTTTACCGTAAAGCTCAAGGATTTCCTGACATCACTTGACCTTATCCTCCCGCGCCCTGAAGCCTTGCCCTTTGTTAAGTACGCAAAGAGGCTTGCATACTTGCAAGCACGCGCCCGCAACCGCTATCGCGACATGCCAGTCATAGGGGCGGATGTCGGTGCCAAAGTGCGCAAGCTGATTGACGATCACGTCATTTCGCTTGGTATCAACCCGAAAATTCCGCCCGTGCAGTTGACGGATGTCGAATTCGAAAATCAAGTCGGGCAAGCCGGGGGTGACCGAGCCAAGGCCTCGGAAATGGAACACGCGATCCGCTCTCACATAAGAAAGAACCTCGAAACCGACCCGGTCCGTTTCAAGAAAATGTCCGAACGGCTAAACGCCATCCTGAAAGGCTTTGGCGAGCAATGGGACAAGACCATCGAGCAACTGCAAGCGATCATCGATGAACTTCGTGGTGAAGCCAGCGTTGGCGATGAAACCACACCGGATATTCCCGAGGTCTATCTGCCCTTCCTCCGCACCGTCCTGGCGGCGAGTTCTGCAGATCAAGCCACCTCGGCTGACCAGCTTCGAGCTTTGCATGAAGTGACGCGCCGTGTGGTGGATCGGATCATTGAGGAAATCAGTGTAAACCGCTCATTTTGGAGTGGCTTCAAGATGGCGGATCAGGAAAGCCTCAGATCGGAGATCTTCGAAATCATTTTCGACGCGAAAATCCGGGGCTTCGGCGTCGACGCTGCTGAAGCCCTTGCTGATCAGTTGATGCAGCAGGCAAAAGCCAACGCCGACAAACTGCGAGCGGCCTGATGTCGAAGCTGCCTATGACGCCAATCCGAACCGGAGGAAAGCCCGCCCGAGCGAGCGTGCAACGACTGGAGATTGATGGTCTTGCCTTCGACGTTCATCGCAGTGATCGCCGCAAAACCATTGAGATCACCGTGGAGCGCTCCGGAGATCTGTCGATCGTGGCGCCTTCAACCGTGCCCGTAAATCATTTGGTCAGCTTCGTTGAGGAGAAGTTGGTCTGGATCCATACAAAGGTCGAAGAGAAAGCAAGGTTGCAACAACGGGCCCCAAGGAAGGAATTCGTTGAGGGTGAAGGCTTCTTGTACCTTGGCCGAAGTTACCGGCTGCGTCTTGTTGATAACCAGCTTGTCGATCTCAGTCTAACGAATGGCCGATTCTGCCTCAGACGCAGCTCTATCCACCGGGGGCGGGACATCTTTGTCGCCTGGTATACGCGAAGAGCCCAACAATGGTTCGAAAAGCATATCACGGAGCTTTCCAACCGCATGGGGGTCATAGTGCAAGAGACAAAGGTTCAAGACCTTGGCTTCAAATGGGGATCTTTCGGTAACGACGGTCGCGTCTCGTTTCACTGGAAAGCGATCCTCTTACCTCCGCGCATTGCCCAGTACGTTGTGGTACATGAACTGGCACATGCTTATAACCCGGATCACTCCGCGAAATTTTGGATCAAGCTGGAGCAGCACTTACCAGATTGGCGTTGGAGAAAAGATTGGCTGGCGGAGAACGGAATTCAGGTTGAGGGATTATAAAACGCAGCTTTCCGCCGCACCGGTCTCCAATGTCCGTTTTAGGCCGAAAGCTAGATCAGAAACTGCTCTAGCGGATGTCCGGATTGCTGAGCTAATTTCCAGGCCTCGCCATTCCGCTGGCGGGCGAGCTTCGGTCGTTCTGCGACACTGGTCGGATAAACGCCGGACGTCCGTTTCCGACAGGAGTTGCCGTCCGACATGTGGCCTGCGAGCGGCAGTAATGCCCCACTTTAGGCCCTTCCGCGGGGCAGAGCCGGGCTCTCAGAAAGGGCCGCAGCCAACATGAACGAATGGCAGAAGTTGGCGAGCGTCGAGGGCACGTTGAATGTCCACTAGTGGGTCTCTGGCCGCCGAATCCGACGAAAGAGGTCGGGCAGAGCTCCCGAGCTCATCTGTCAGCAGGACCCCTGCGTTTCCGATCCTGCGTCAGCTATCGCTGCTTTTGGCGAATAGGGTCAGAGTTTTGCGCTTGCTCGTTGATCTGAACGTTAGAACCATGCGCGATCACGAGTTCATCGGCTCGTGGGA